>WLWD01006145.1_pt1 | contig 131621 bp, 80 predicted proteins | sample 6712731 | NCBI WGS metagenome assembly WLWD01 (sample SAMN12718690, study PRJNA576275) | sponge metagenome | isolation source: marine sponge | host: Mycale hentscheli | place: New Zealand: South Island, Marlborough, Capsize Point | collected 2014-11-01 | reverse complement strand
TACTATTGCTACTATTTTGAGTGACAATCAGGAGATTGTTTCACTCTTGTTGGAGCTCATCAGCATGCCACAACACCATTTGGTAGACATGGACAATCCCAGAGGTAGAGAGTATGGCAACAAAATAATGCAAAGGAGAATGTGATGTGGTAGGAGAAGGAAAGAGAAGAGAAAGGGAGATGAGAGAGATGAGAGAGAGAGAGAAGAGAAGAGAAGAGAAGAGAAGAGAAGAGAAGAGAAGAGAAGAGAAGAGAAGAGAAGAGAAGAGAAGAGAAGAGAAGAGAATAGAAGAGAAGAGGAGAGGAGAGAAGAGAAGAGAAGAGAAGAGAAGAGAAGAGAAGAGAAGAAAAACAATTTCCGTGATTTTTATGTCTGAAGAATATTGTCACATTTGATGTGAGCGTTGTGCCATGTATGAAAACAGAGCTTCTGTCCCAGGAATGCCACAACTTTTTGCTAGTGTTCAGTCCACCATCACACCTCTGTTGGCTGCTAGCTCCTGTTTCCACAATGTAGAGTGCGCAGTTATAGATTACTTCACTTGAGAATCACTTCCACACTATGAATGTGAGAGCCCTATCTCATACTGTTTTCTCATCTGCTTTCTCATACTGCTTTCTCATACTGCTTTCTCATACTGCTTTCTCATATTTCAATCTCATACTTCTTTCTTGTCCCTGAATTTGAGAGCCACCTGGACACGAAAAGTAGCAGTAACAGCACCGTTGCTACTTCCTAGCACTAGACAAATGTCAAGAAACCGTACTCTTACTACTAGTCACTTGAATACACCGACGACAACAACAACAACTACTACTACTACTACTACTACTACTACTACTACTACTACTACTACTACTACTACTGCTACTACTACTACTACTACTACTACTCACCACTACTTTTTTTTTGGGGGGGGGGGAATAATAATGATGATGATGGCTTTCTACTACATACTGCCACCACCATGATGCCAACAAAGTGACACTCTGTAATAACCACTATATACTTCAATCAAAAGCTATGCACCGAATAACTCTGACTTAAGTAGCTACTAAGCTAAGAGCTAAGTAGCTAATTAGCCACTTCTACTTCTACTTAGCTATACTGGTAACAAACTAGCTGGCTTTACTGACAAGTTTAGCTACTTAGTTTAAATAGAACTAGCTTGATAACAATGAATTAAGTAGCTACTAAGCTAGGATGTAAGTAGCTGATTAGCCACTCCTAATTTGACCTAGCTATACTACTAACCAACTAGCCAGCTTTACTAACAAGTTTAGCTACCTAGTTTAAATAGAACTGGCTTGATAACAATGAATTAAGTAGCTACTAAGCTAGGAGGTAAGTAGCTGATTAGCCACTCCTAATTTGACCTAGCTATACTACTAACCAACTAGCCAGCTTTACTAACAAGTTTAGCTACTTAGTTTAAATAGAGTTACTAACCATTTGGCCTTGCATGTTGACAAATCGGATCTCATAACTCCGTCCTGCTGAGAATTCTCCCAATTCCACCTCGAGTTGGGCGGACTTTGAACGTAGGCCATCCAGGCGGGTTCACCTGAATTGGTATATCCACTTTTAAGAACTTTCTTTTACAAATCTAGACCAAAAAACGACAAGTAAAAGAGCACAACAAAATAAGAAACGATCTAAAATTAGACCAATTAATTAATGATGGCTCAGCGTCCCTTGGCGTCTAGAAATGACCAGGCGTGGGTGGTGTTGCCTAGCAGCCAGCGTTCACAGCCGCGCGCAAACGTTACCGCCGGGAGCGTCCAAACCAACTGAACGCACGACCTTGAACGCAGCAGCTTGGCAGACGTTCAAACCAACTGTCACTTGGGACCTGGAAGATTAGGCCGAGAACAGGGTGTCACCGTGCTCTGGTGCTGTGCTTTGTTGGCCTCTTGTTCTACTTGGTTGCTTGCTTCACATACTGCTAGAGGACCTGTCTCATACTTTTTGGGCTCTGTCTTCCTTTTTTCTTGACTTTTTTTTTTTATTTATTTTTTTTATTTTTTTAAGTCCTAAAAGCATAGATGAAAGGCTTTTCCATTGTTAACCACTTAAATATTTCCACATGAAGGTACCGTCCCCGCTAATTTTATTGTTCTTTTGTCTAGACCTTATCGGACTACAGACACCGACAATGAATTATTCATATTTTTACATTTAGCTCAAATTCTTGAGGTTCAATGACAACTTCCTATTTAAATTTTTGCAATAAGTAACCCTTTTTCCTGTCAATTTTATGATCAGTTGGGGGAAGTGAACAATGTATGAATATTATTATTTCATTTATTCTTTTTTCAGTAAACACATTTAAACAAGAATTGAATTTTTAATAACTAATATTATGCAAACAAAGAGAAGAGCTATAATTCTACCTTAAAGTTTCAAATTTACACTAGCTACTGAATTCCAACCTTGTACTACAAAAAACTTTCAGAGGGACACAGCCACTCTAAGGTAAGTGTGTCGTCAGCAGTAGCATTTTTTTTTTAAATTAAAACTAGGTGGACATAATTATTTCAATTTTTTTTATAAATGATATGTAATAACTGGACACAGAGGGGAAAAAAAAAAAAAAAAAAAAAAGGAGCAACATTGAGGCTTTAATGACTTGACAATAATTTTTTTTAATGTTTTGTAGTACTCATGTTTGGTTTTCTGCAAGACCACATGTATTTTACCAAGGGGTCAATTCATAATTTTTTCCCTTCATTTCCTGCATTTAGTGAGCTTTCTAGATAACTATTCTAATTTGCATTTAAAATTAGGATGGACATTAACACTAATTTTGCATTTAAAATTAAATAGTTGTGTTTTATGAAAATAAGAATACAATGCCAGTCATAGCCTTGGTGTAGACACATCATCAGATAACCACCTTCTTCAGCCAGCTTTCTATAGGTTTGATATAAATAAAAATTCATTAATAACATTAAGAAAGTATTAACTATAATTATTGTAATCATAATAATAACAAAGTGCACAAAAAATATAAATTGCCTGATTATAAAATACATCTTAAAGAAATGTTACTTTCTAATGATTTTTCTTGCTATTCCTTCTTATATTGGGAGCATTACCAGAAAAGGATAGATATAATTATTCTTCATAGGCTAACTCAATAACAAGTGAGGGCATGGCAACTCTAATACTAACTAGACTGATGAATGGGAATGACTAAGATAAGATCTTATCATATATAAACAGTCTAGCCAAACTGGGGTAGTGACCATTCAGTTATAAACCATAACATCTTCATTCATATAACCCAATTAGACCAGGTGGCACCATCAACTACCCAAAGAAGTCTTCCAAGAGAATCTAGATCTTGAAATAGCATGTATAGTGAACACTTACTTGAAAAAGGAACAAAATAATAAAACCATAGTGAAGTAGCTTATTGTACTTCTAGAGGGTGCAACTCCTTCATCACCTCAACTTGTAACCAAACGCATACTGGCCAACTGTCTCAATATCTCCTCCAGGACAGTCCTGGATTTATCACTTGGCCACTGTCACGACAGACCTGTACTGTTTCTAATTGTTCCTCTCAAACTGACCAACTTCAATGCATGAACTGGGAAGACCTTATTTAGCTAATCCACCAGCAGCTGTTGGTGGCATAAACTCGTGAATATTTTCACTTTTATAAAAACTAATTGGTACAAAATTTTTCACAAATTTGATTTATTTCACCCTAAAAATAGCGTTTGTTCATGTGGACATTCAATCTGGAAGGAAAGTTACCACACATTTTTTTCCTATCAGTAGTTGGCTACAGTAGCTAGTTCATTGCCTTATAGTATTATGGGTTTTTCTTCACACTAAAATATATTGTCATGAAGTTCAACTTAGACAGGAACTACTGTAAGCTGCTACCAACACTTGTAAATTAATACTTTAAACCATCTGTTCTTCTTGTAATAAATGATGTGGTATGGGTGTGGTCTGTGGTGTGGCTTACTCTCACTTAACTACCTCATTTCTAAAGTTGGCAACTCAGCACACATTCTCCAACTCCAGCATCTCTAACCCATCATCTTATCATGACTACACTAATTCTCATCCCACATCACATCCTGAGGTCAACATTTCTGTGTCATCTTCACCATCATCACATGTGGCTCTCCTAGTCCTACATTCTATCCACTGATGATCCATCTAACATCACTCAACATTCACTGGTGACCATCTTTTCTCTGAGACACAATTCACATCTCACTTTCCATACCTCACACACAAGAACAAGCGAGCACACATGCGCACGCATGCACACGTACACCAGACAAGTGAGCACATACTGCACGAGCACACATGCACACGTACAGGGACAAGCAATCATACATGCCTGCCCACATATACACATAAGGACAAGTGAGCACACATGCAACATACACACACACACACACACACACACACAATTCTCTTGCAAAGTGCCTGGAGCCGGGCTATAGGAACTTACAGGAGATGGACCTGTCCTCACCTACGCGGAGTTGAAAGCTTTGCGTTTTCTCAATGATTAGCCCGAAATAAAAAAAAGTAGCACAATAAAAGGTCTTAAATCTTCGTCCTGAATAAGTTCATACCTAAATCAACTGTTAATTGTCAGTAATCTCCTAAATCAGAGCGTGACAGACAGACAAACAGACAGGACGACTACTATAGCCTCTCATGCATGTGCGCTGAGGGTTAATAATAACAAAATAATAATAATAATAAAGTTTAAAAAAATATAGTAATAAAATAATAATAAAAAAAAATAATAATAAAAAACAATAACAATATTATAATAAAATAATAATAATAATAATAATAATAATAATAATAATAAAATAATAATAAAAAAACAATAACAAAATAATAATAAAATAATAATAATAAAATGTGACCCGCTCTGACAAAACATACCATTTGGAGCAAAACATTTTTTTTTCTTTTTAGGCACTCACTCAATGAAAATCCATTCAATTGTCTTCAAAATGATATATGTGACCGGTTTTGGGAAAATCGGCCTAAACGCGGCAAACAATTTTTTTCAGTATCCCTGGGTAAAGCCTTATGGGTCGATTTTTTTCAAAAAAAAAATTATGGCAGAAATGGATAGACACCAGTTAGCTCTAGCTTGTGACGCAGTTGTAAGCTCTGGCGTGCTCTAGAACTCACACTAGGAGGCTAGAAACACTAGCCGGTTGGACCCGTGTACGGAGAGTTGCTAAGAAATTATTGGCGGGCTTTTCACTAATGGCGGGAAAAAAACTGTAGATAACTAATTCACTTACTATATTCTACATAATTCACGTACTCACGCAATTCTCGCCATCATAGTTTCTTAAGGAGCCCTGCATTAAGCCTTTTAGACTTCTTTCAATCCGCCAGTAACCGGTTTATTCCATAGTGTCCCGGAGACACGCAGTAATAGTATACGGACACAAGCCACGCCCCCTGACCTTAGCAACGCCTTTACCTGGCGTTTTTTTCGAAATCAGCAATAATAAGTTTAGCAAAAATACTGAAGTGTTGTAGTGCGTAGGGCGAAGACTGCTTGTGCTACAGCTTCTAAATTAGGAGGACGGCATCCCAAGGCCCCGTGCAGCCTACTGGTAGAATAAATTAGAAAACTTTAGACGCCGCGTTTAGGCCGATTTTCCCAAAACCGGTCACATATAAAGTTCGCTTATAGAATAGTTCAAAGGCTGGTTATATCCGCTTCAAACGCGGTGCGTCAAAAACGACTCTTTCGAGAAATCGACGGCTAAATTCAATGTTTACTTTGGGCTATAAAATCCCGTGTAACTCCGTATATTATCGTGCGGTACGCTGCGCCCCACGTGTATAAACAAAGCAACTAACAAAACAAAGTCATAGCAACAAGAACAGTGAGAAAATATTTGAACTTAAAGCTAGCTAACATTTTCTTCGTGCTCACAGTCGAGGTAAGTGGTTTGTGGACAGTTTGTAAGTATGGGGCGCCAAATGAGACAAATTGCCAATGAAGTACTCTTCGAGTTATTATTTATAAATAGGATCTATTATTTGTAATTAGGAGTTATTATATGGATATAGTAGCTCTAAATTACAAATAGTAACTCTTATTTACAAATAGAAACACTGATTTACAATTAAGAACTCCTATTTACAAGCAGGGGTTGTATTAACAAATAGGGCGCTCTTGTTTGTAAAGAAGAGCTTATATTTACAAATAGGAGCTTCTTTATACAAATAGGAGTTCCTATTTACAAATAGGAGCTCCTATATACAAATAGGAGTTCCTATTTACAAATTGGAGCTCCTATATACAAATAGGAGCTCCTTTATACAAATAGGAGCTCCTATATACAAATAGGAGCTCCTATATACAAATAGGAGCTCCTATATACAAATAGGAGCTCCTATATACAAATAGGAGCTCCTATATCCAAGTAGGAACTCCGATATATTAGTAGAAGCTTTTATATGGGCTTATAATTATGGTTCCTATTTACAAATACAAATTAATTATATTTGGTGTAGGTTCCTTTGTTGAATATACCAAATATACCATTGAGTACTTGAAAACATTTTTATAAAAAAAACAACATTTACCGAGTAGCTTTTCACCAATTGTTCTTGGTTTCAGTGCATGGTTTCTCACAAAGACAATTTCAGTGTTGTTGGCTAATACCCACTGTTATTTTGTAGAAATCAAATTGGGCACATAGCTAGCGCACTCCTCACTAAATCAAAGGCCAGTAAACAAAAGCTGTAACATTTATTTCACTTTATATTAGTAATTTTTGAAGAGCTATATGGCCAGCTAAACTTTCTTTATTAACATTTAGTTCATGTGCCAAGTAGCTACCTTGCCCAGCTGTAGTTAATTTATCCTGATGCTATGACCTAAAGTAGCAGGTAGCTAACTGCTACTAGATTGTAGCTAATTTTACACAGCTTGCTAATGTCTGTCTGGTTTGTCTCTGAGAGTAATTCATACAATAAAATAAAAATCTATAACTATGAGCTTTTCTTTCATTTGAATTAGCTATAGAGAGTGGCTTCATGTGTCAATTAAAAATATGCCATAGCTAGCTATTACCTAGATAGGACAGACAGCATAGAGGTCTGGTCATGCCAACCTACAGCACATGCCAACCTACAGCACATGTTCATCAGGGAAACTCAAACAGTATTATCGACTAATGCTTACATGAAATACTAGTTGAAGTGTAATTATATTAGCTAAAGGTGTTGTAGTTAACAGAGCAGATGTAAATCCAAATGTGTTGTTTTAACTGTATATATTTAAGTAATAGATGCACACCACCACTCACATTGGCTTCATAAAGGAATATGATTGGCACACACGAATTAAGAGTGCCTAAATTTTTTTTAAAGTTTTAAGAACCACTTGAAAATATACTTTTTCTAGCTATTATACATCAATTTCCTATTATGACTATCCAGACATATAGAAGTTAGAAGAATAGTAGGGGTAGAGTGGAGGTTACAATCGCATATGCACACAATATACATTAGCCAAAATAAAAACTTACCCATTTGATAGAAGTGTGCAAAAGCAATCCCTTACCGAACTACTATAAATGACATGATTCCTGCACCTAGAATTTTTTCTTTTAATTTTTCTCTCTCCTTGTACTGTAACTACTGTTCAAATTCTATTAATAACAACCAGTTTATTATTAGCAGAAATATTACAAAAAATAAAGACGATAATACTGTTTGTGCTTGCCGTAAATAACTAGCTATAGCTATGAAGAAATTGTTTGAATAGTGCAAATATTAAGAATTATTTTCGATAAAGTTGTTAACCATGAAAAGTGCCTGAACATATAAATCTGCTCCATAGGCATTTGATTCTGCCAATGGATTAATGGAATCTTGAAGAATGTCACTTTCATGTTGAAGGAGTGGACTGTGTGTCCTGGGGACTGACACACTCTCTTCCTCTTCAATAGAATTATTTTCTAGTTGTTGATCAATGCAATGTGCATTGGTGTCAATTTCTTCTGAAGGTGGACTATTTCTCAAATTGGCTGTATACAACTGTTGTGGAGTGAAATTTCCTTCAGTTGATAAAGCATGAGAATTCCAAGCTTGCAAAAATCCTGTCAATGACTTATTTATTCTCGGAAGAAAAATGTAATGAAGGCAATAAAGGTCAGTTTCATTTTCCACATCCAAGACATTTTCTCTCTGCAAAGTATCAAATACTTCAGAATAGGTGGATATAACACTATATCTTACATCCCTCCACAAGCGTTTTATCCTACAGTTATGGACACTACTTCCAGTCAAGTATGGTTGACTTTCTTGACCTCGCACGTCAACCATATATTTCCAGATGTCTACATTTTCACCTCCCTTATCCGTTCGTACTCTAGCAGGTACACCATATTCAGCCACAGCATTAAAAAAGCAGCGTAGAACTGTTTCTGCACGGTTGTTGTCTGAGCACCTCATATAAGTGATAAGTCTCGAAAAACCATCAATACACCCATGGATAACTAGTCTATATTTAATCAGTTTGTGATTTCCATCAGCATGCCATAGGAAATTTGGGCCAGGAACATTATATGAGCGTCTGTCAATGCAAGGGGCCAAGCTGCCTGGTCCACGTATCCTCTGTATGCTACTACGTAACCGGCTTCTTTGAACAATAATTCCCCTAGTTCTTAGGTGACCTGCTAACATCACCTCCCCTACTCTAGGAAATTCATTGACAATATGTTCAACATAATGATCTGTTTCAGAATCACTAATTGAAGAATACTTGACAATATTTGCAGCTTTAGCACGTCTTTGTAATGTCTTGGTTGACACTCCCATCAATAGAGAAATTTGAGACCATGTAAAATTTAACATTCTTAATTCAGTTAATCTGGATATGTCAACTTCTAGCTGAATTCTACCTTTGTGTCGGTTGGACTGCGATGCTGTAGTAGTCACACCGGTTTCTCCAGCTTCACTTGGCTCCATATCACGGCTGCAGTTCCTCAAGCACCACACACAGGAACGGTTACAAATTGAACCAGTGAAGTTAGCTAACGGGACTAGCTATAAAAAAAAAAAAAAAAATTAAATTAAAAAAAAATAAATAATAAAACCACTCAGCGCGATTACAGGCCACCACAATCCCTGCGTGCCCGGTCATTCTTAAATCCCGAACTACCGCTATTTTTGTAGTTCCTTTACCGTTGCTGCGCATGGACGGACGCGGGGATATTGCAGGACTAGTAGCTGACGCCGTCAGGCGAAGTATTGCAGAAGCTATAGGCGGGAGAAGTATAGAAGGGGCTGGTGATCCCGTCGCTAGTGGCGGAAACTCAAGTTGTACTGCTACTGCAGGCGCTGCTAATAGTAGCAGAAGATCTGGTTGGACTGGAAGTTCCAATTTTTCTGCTCCCCATACCTCCTCGTTTGGGTCTTGGCAATCTGAACCTAGACAACAACTTCGTGGTAAGATTATTGAAGAGGGAAATGCTCACACGGTCAACTTCTAGCGAGTCAGGTTTTGTAAGCCTCTCGGTTGTAGTCTAAGACTTCCGCTCTAAGTAAATCAGACGGGGAATGTTTTTTTTTGTAAACAGTTCCCAGCTCAGAACGTCTCACTAACTAGCTAGAGACTATTTATATACTGTAATCAGCTATGGCTTGATAAATTCAGGGGTAAACGGTTCGAGTAACAATGAGAAGTGAAAAAGAGGGTAACAAAGGGGGGAGTGTACAAATATAGAAGAATTGAACATGCTGCTAGCTAAGTGTAATTGTGAATTGACATAGAAGTGAAGTGATAAACTAGTTAATAATTTGAGTGTTCAGCCTTGGTTTAGTCTTCAACAATTATAAGCAAATTTCAGCAAAGACAATTGGCAAATAGCTAGTACATTAAATGTCTTGAAAATGTGTCTGAATCATATTTTGTCAATTCTATAGTTTTTGTTTGTTGTCCCGTTTTTGTTTTTTTTTTGTGTTTTTTTTTTGCAAATTGCTCTACAGTATCTTTAGGTTTGAGATTTAAAGAAATGTTAGTTGGGGGGAGTGGGGGAATATCGATTTTTTTACGCTTGCCTCTCCTAAAATAATAGGCATTACTTTTACTAGTAGCAGTATGTTTTTCCAAGTAATCCAAGGATGCAAGAGTATCCTCTGATAGGTATACCCACAATTGGCTCTTTAATTGTGTTATTTCCACTATTTGCTTTGTCCATCACCCACTGCTCATACGGTTTCGCTTCAAGATAGGATGAGAAACAGGAAAAAACATGTTATGACTTTACATTATGAAAAAATCAACTGTAAATGTAATTGCAGCATCTTCCTCAAGAAAGCGAAGATCTGGGTTGCCGTCTATGTTTATGGGGAAACGAAGATGTTCTGAAGAACGTAATGGCAAAATTAACTGCTATGTTCGAGATATAATATGCCTACCAAAAGAATGGAGTGATAATAGCCCAAAAATATCAATACCCCGGAATGCTAAAAGAAATTTATTAGCTGAGTCGGGACTTGTTGGGAAAATTGAGTTTACCTCAGCAATGTCTGCTGACGACATAAAAGAAGAAATTTGTAAGGTGTTTGCTACACCTATATGGGTTTGACCTTGGAAAGTATCAGTTTAGGAGAAAGCTTTCCTTTCACATATTTATGATATGTATTCTTAGTAGTAGTTGTAACACACAATACATTAACACAACTGAACATACCTACGCAAGACTTTCCTTCATGGTTAGTCTAGTGGACAATGAATTTTCAAGTAAATACTGTTGCATAGGGCTTATAACTGTGACAAATAGCATATTAGCTTACCACTGCCACTAACTCAAATAGAAATGGAGCTCCCATAAGTTTTTGAGTTTTAACTGCACCCGCAAAAGAATTCAAAGCGGTAACGCGGTAAACAATTCAATTTCTAGGGTGACACGGGTAATAATCAAACTAAACCGGAAGATTCTGTTTAGTGAAGTTTGGGACGGGGTCGAACACGGAGCGAACACAAAAATACGTGAGGGTCAAAGTACAAAATGACATACGTACGTCCACACATATCTATAAACAAACAAACATCCCCGATTTTCAATTGTGTTACCCCTGAGAGTGTCTTGCTCACTCCACTCGCTCGCCAATGATTATCAACATATAACACAAGTCAGAGTAGCTACAATGTATGGGATAATATTTTATGAGCAGCAGAATATTTACAGGAGCCGAAGGTGCTGAGTGAAAATATAACATATTGTATGATGAGTGTGATAAGTAATATATTGCTGCTTTGATAATTTTTGTTATAATTTAATGTCTCTCGTGAGCTACTTAGAATATTTAAAAAGTGAACGCATACAAACAGTCATGTGATGCGAGTACATATTCAAGCCAATGGAATTCCGTGCATGTTCCTTTTCGCCTAGCTTTTTCAAGTGTCTGGTTTTCTACTTTCCCGACAGAATTAAGCCCCAAAACTTCACCCAGAGGTAGGAATAATGTCGTAGCTTAGTGTAATTGCTTAACCTTAAAATGGAAAAATTAACCCCATCGTCGTTCTTTTGGCCATAACTCAATATTTGTTTTTGCGCGATAAGGTCCCTTTTCCCAAATTCGGTCATATATTATAATTATATATATAATCAGCCTTGATTTTTTCATGAAGATTTCTGCATCATGCGAGTGGTCTGTATTGTCCTATATTGTATGCTTGTAGTGTGTGTAGCAAGTAAAATCAAAATATTGCTGGCTAAGAAAATATCAAGGTAGTAATAAATCACTTCTTAGTGCACTGTATAGTATTGGAAGAATATTTATTTTCATGCCACTTTTCACTTGACAGGACTGACTGACTGTGAAGATGTTTTGCATGCATGCTTATACAATACTATCCTGGTCTAGTCAGTCTGTTATCACATGCCACTAGATGGGTAATGATATAATCATGTGGGCAAAGCTGTGTGAAACACAGTGCAAATGATTATATAATTGATTTTTTTTTTCAGAGTGAAAAAGATGACACTGAGCAGTCCATGGTAGAATATGCTATTCAACTTAGTTCTTCATCATCTCAGGCGTAAGTATACTTTCCTTTTAACTACGTGGTACAAAAAGAGTGGAACTAAATACTTGTGCATGCATTTCCTATGTGAAACAAATTATTTACATTTCAAAGTAACGGAATGTTGTCATTTGTGTTCTTTTAATCAAGCAGAATAGGCCCTATTATTATAATTTATTTACACAAGTCAGATTACGATATTGGAAAATATTTTAAAATACTGTCACCAGCTGGAGGTAATTGATAACTATATCAGAGTATAATGTTAGCCCTATATTGTGTGCGAATTTATTTCTCAGCTGGTTACAATATTATTTTATGTAATACACATGCACTACTGGATGTGTGTGATGCAGAAATTTTGAAGCAAAAAATATTTTTGCTTCGATACTGCATCAAACTGCAAATGTGTGTGTATCTTTCACCATAATTAACAGTCCCATACACTGAAGGTGCATCTGCTTTTATGAATATAATTACACCTCTGATGCTAGCTTGTATTCGGGGTTTAGGGAGAGGATTTAGTGAGGATTGAGTTCCGTCTGGCCGGGTTGAAAGGTGCTGGATAGAATGAAATGTTTATAATTAATGGTGCAATCAAATATAGTCAGGAGGCATGAGAATGCTCTAAAAAACAAGTGCTGATATTAGGTTAAAGTGTTACATTCCCCCCTCCCCCCCCCCCCCCCCCCCCCCTTGGCTGGAGAAACTTGGGGGGGGGAAAAACCCCAGTACTAGCTCAGATATATGTCTGGAGCCAAACACTTCAAAATTAAGCCCTCTCCCCTTTGGAGATTTCTGACAAGAACTGTAATGCAGTTTACACATGCACACATCTCATCACCATCCATTGGGGAAAGCTTAACTAACTTTGTTTACACCATTTATCTAATTATATTTGTGAGCATTCTTGAACAACTTAAATTCATTACACATGCACACACTCTATGCATCCATTGGAATAGATTAACATCTTGTAATTTTATCTTAATTATATTTGTGATGCATTCTTGCACAAACTTACATTCATACACATGCACACATCTTATTCCACACGCATTGGGAATAGATAACCTTCTTTGTAAGTTTCCTTTGTTTATTTGGTGAGCATTCTTGCACAAACTTACATTCATACACATGCACACACTCTCATCCACCATCCATTGGGAATAGCTTAACCTATCTTTGTAATTTATCTTTAATTATATTTGGTGATGCATTCTTGCACAACTTACATTCATACACATGCACACACTCTCATCCATCCATTGGGAATAGCTTAACCTATCTTTGTAATTTATCTTTAGTTATATTAGGTGATGCATTCTTGCCTCAGCCAGCTGAGGGAGCAGAGCCTCCTTTCTATTGTTGTGCATGTGTCTTAGAACAGCCATTCTGTAATTTTTGATCTTTTGCTACTTTTAATTAGTTCTGAGCACATTCTCTAGTGGCAGACTACCATGCAGGACTATCTACATTGCTGCTGTGTTTCTGGTACCTATCGTATATAATAGCTTAAGTGGATTGGGAGCTATAACAAGTTATCAGGTGTTATTGGTACTGAATCAGCCTAATGAGTGTTGTTATATACAAAATGTATTGAATTGGAGACTATCGTACAGCATGCAATATTCCCAATATTCTGCAGTAAAGGGGGAGTCTAAAGTTATTGCATTGGGTTATTGCGGTCCTCCTATAAGCTTTATTCTTATGCTGATTGTGTTCCCTTAGTATTTAAACTTTAAACAAGCAGAGGGGCAGAGAATTTGCACACAAAGCTTTACAATAAACCACTTGGAAAACTCTCTCACTCCCCCACCCACTCCTCTCCCCCCTCCCTCCTCTTCCAGTAGCCAAGTGATACTACTGTAACTACTGTAATGCTGGAAATAATGACATGCATGATGTAAGTTATGAACTTCATAACAATTAATAGTCTCCAGTTAGAAATTAAGCGATTATTCCGTGCTGGATTTCTAGTACATATGATGCATAGCTAACTTTATCCTGTGTGGCTGTTAGAGACTCCCACCAACTTGTGCCTCTTCTTCCAGAGAGTAGTGAGTCTGCTATTGCATTATTGCAGCAGTTAACAAGACAGTATTACGACTACGAAATATTTTGTGCATTATCTGTAGACTAATCATTAAAATTGTCCCCTCTATTACCACCTTTCAGAGATCCCCTAACAATAGCATGTAAGCTAGCTTAGTATCTGGTATATGTATGGAAGTATTTAAAATAAATTGCATCAAAAAGTTTCAGTGAAAAAAACATACTGTAATAATTATTTTTTTTCAATATATTTATAGTACTTCCTTCTGACGAAGTAGCCATAGTTATAGTTAAACAAATTAATAAAGTATGCCAAACATTTTATCTATTGACTGTAGCTTTAACCAAAGACTTTGAATTGCTGGTGAAAACATGAAATTGTTTCTTTTCACACTGTGCATAATGGCTGGGTTTTGGTAGGCTGGCAGTAAGTGGCCTGTTGACTACTTAGGCTACTTCCTGCCTTTTGATTATTGTTGCATTGTTGCTTTTGATTAATTGCTTGAAAGTCACAGCCTAAAATGTGCTAAATAATAGTTAATTATTTCATTGCTGGTGTAATCTATTCTTTTGTGTTAATCATAAATACAGTGGTTGCACTAAAAATGACAGCTTATCAGCTATGAATTATTATTTCATATACTCCACTCTCACTTACTAAATAATGTGTTCTGAAAGTTCCTAAAGGTCTTTAATGAAAAGAGATTTCGAAGGGAGTGAAAATTTTTTTTACTGCAACTCCTTCAGGCAGGGAGAAAAAATGAACGGCCACAGCTGTTTAGGCTGTTCTGGCTCCTACTGGCTCTGTTCTATACATAAAAAAAAACTGCTGGACATATTTAACAAGTAAACTTGTCCAGTCAATTCAGATGTTACAAAAATATATTATAGCAAAAACCTATAATATCTATTTTCTTTAACTTCTTGTTAGTCTTGTGTACAGCTCTGCAGGTTCGCACCTATCATGCTCCATTATTATAATGAGTCACCGTTGTGTGTCTAGAAACTGCCAAAAAATGTTTAGTACAGTTGCTGAAGTTGTGATGCATTTACAAAAGGAAATGTTTGATGAAGAGTGCTTTAGCCTAGCCATTCAAAGAAGCAATGTAGTGAATTCAGCACTTCACGGGATAGAAAGGAAAGCATTTTCAACAAAGAAACTACTAATGGTATGATATGACTATGAATTGTTATCATTATTATGCCATCAAATATGCACGCTCGTGTTATAAGCACTTTAAGCACTTTCTTTTAGGTACTTAAATGTGCTGCTTGAAATACACATTAGTGCTTGTGCTGAGTATTTTAATGCTTTTAAACTGCGTTAAGCACAATTTGTTTGTAAGCTCCATTGTAAGCTTGACTTGATACACATTTTACTTGATTGCATGCATTTGAAGTAAGTAACCCCCTGAATAATGTTTTATTCATTGCAACAATAAGTACATTGATTTTCACTGAATTATACATTCTAATCACTTTCATTACAAAAATAAAATATAGATCTGTGAGTGTTTGTAAAATTTTGTGCTTCAAGCTCTTTTAAGCTCTTGAAGTTGTGCGCAGTTATAGCATGCTTGTACTTAAGAACTTTTACAAACACTTGCAGATGTGCTTGAAACACACGACTCAAGTGTTTGTCCCATGTTTGATACATAGGTATCATTTTTTGGAGAAGAAGCTCAAGATGGTGGAGGACCAAGAAGGGAATTTTTTCGCTTACTGGCTAGTAACGTTAAATCAAGCATGTGTGTCGGACAAAATGATTCATACACTTTCAGGCATGATGTTTTAGGATTACAGGTATATGAATTTTAGGTTAATTTTAATAATTTTTTAATCTCTTTCTTTTTTATACTTATAGGCCAAGAAGTTTGAAAGATTAGGACAATTTGTGTCCATGTCATTGGCACAGGGAGGAAATGGGTTCCCTTTTTTTGCAGAGAGTGTGTATCAATACATTAGTGGAAAGTCAGTAGATGAAATTGAAGTTAATTTTGATGATGTCCCACACCACGAAGCGCATCACTTTTTGTCACAGGTAGCTAGCTTGATTGTTTACAGAAAGGAGTAATCTTACCTTTTTTTTTTTAACTTTCTTTCAGCTGTCTGATATTCAAGATGACAGGCTAGTGACAGAATTTTTGCTGGATTCTAGTGATGTAATAATGAATTCAGGATACACGAAGCCTATAGTTACTGCAAAAGTATCAGATATACCTGAAATAAAGCGAGTGGTTACACTGCATTATAGCATACTGGAAGTATTAGCCGAACTAGATCAGTTCAAAAAAGGCCTGCTATCTCTTGGTGTATTAGACATCATATCCCAATATCCAAAATTGATGGCTCCTTTCTTTACCAACAAAGGTCACCAAAAATTATCAGCAGGTAAAAGTGGTTCATATGTCAATAATTCTTTGCTCAGGTTTATAAGTGATGTATTTAAAGTATTTAGAAAGGGAGAGAAATGTTCTTGCTGAACTGAAAGTTGATGGTTCTATATTTACAGATTATAGCATGTAGCAACTGCTTAAAAGTTTAAAGAAAAAGTGTATGCGGTTCGAATGTCATTAATTGTGTGTAGCTCAGTGGGTAGAGCACTGGTTGTAAAAGCAGAGCCTGGGTTGTATTTCCAATAAAGACTAGAAGCAAAATAATTCTTTACATTATTACAGCCATTTTTAGCACAAGTTTGTTTTCCCTTCCATTTTAGGCACTTTTGCTTGAAAAGTGATGGGCAAGAGAATTAACCTGTATTACTCATTACTCTGAATAGATGCTGCTCCTGAATACTAGCTGCTATTATGCTCTCCTACTTGTATGTGCAGGGGCGGCGGCGACGGTCGGGCCACTCGGGCCAGGGCCCGACCACTTTTGAGTACAAAACTTAAAGAGTGGGTGTGGCTAATTTACCCTCATAGCTTTAGTGGGTGTGGCGCATAGGTAAGTTTTGTGACCGCGTGGTCTGACCTCTGGTCTGTGCCTCTCGCTCTCTGGCTTTTATGGCTTCTTTACCTTCTGAAGAGTCTTTGCCTGAAACTCCACATCAACCGGCATCATTCTCTTTTCCTAAGAGAGATTTTGGCAAAAGGAAGCGATCATTTCAGGCGAGCTGGTTCCATTCTTGGTCCTGGTTGCACTATAATGAAGCTAAAGACTGCGTCTTTTGCCACCTTTGCTGTAAGGCCATCAAGGAAAAGCACATTGTATTTTAATTTTAGTAGCTGATACATATGATCGAGTCAATAACTGCATTAACCACTTCTGCTTCCTGTATTTAAGCCACACCCACTTCCTGGCCTGACTACTTCAAAATTGGCGGAGCCGCCCCTGATGTGGCTATTCTCAACACAATTATAAGTGTGACAGGCTTTGGGAAAGAGTACAACTTTTGTGCTAGAATAGGAATTTATTTTTACCTTGTTATAATCTTTATATTTTTCTTCACATCTGGGTCATGTTTGAACACTGTATTCAGATTCAAATGGTCCAACCAGCCTCCACGACATAAAATGGGTAGTAGAATCTGAACAGAAAGTGATTGCTTGAGAAATTTACTTGAATTGATGGTTGAATAACTTGTGGTTTTTTAAGTGCAAAGTAGATAGCAAATATAATTGACTGTTACATAAAAGAACTATAGATAAGTAAATTTCAGTACTATGGCTAGATAATACAAAATAAAATTTTTTGTGAAGTTGTGCATTTTCCTAGAGCGGTGCAATGACGACCACTACCATTGTAAGTTGAAATAGCATTGTTGTGGCATCCAATAGTGAGTAGGTATATATGGTACTGAAAATTACTCACCCTGTGATTGCAAGATACTACATATAATAGTTATTGAATCTTGTGATCATTTGGCAACCATTTATTGAGTCAGAGTTTAATTAAACATTTCAAGCTTGCCATTCATTAGCACTGGACTACTATCCTAAGGGATATGGCCTCCTCATCCTTCAATTGTGATGTGCTACATTGAAGTTAAAGTTGTTTTTGATTGGTCAACTAAGTCTGTAGCTATTCCTTACAAAGTATGGGAATGACTTGAGAAACCTTATGATGTAAAACACCCTATTAATACCTATTACTTTTATGCAGATCATTTGCAAGATCTACTAAATACTGTGAAGTTTTCCGAGTGTGGAACGAGTTCAAGGACTTTGGAGGAGACGACTTATATGTATTTTATTCGTTTGCTAAATGATTGCGAAGGTAATACATTTAGAACAGGTATCAGTGAGAAAGGCAGGAAGAACAGTCATTAGCTAGTGCAGTATTTGATCAATGTACATAGAAAGTACGGGAAGCTTAACTGGAATTTTAGACACAGTTAGTGCAATAAGCTAAAGTTTGTGTTAATTGAAAAGTTGCCTCAGCATTTCAGTATAATTTACTTACAATGGGCTATAGCTATTTTTCTAAAGCCTGATGATAGGTAAGGTTACACTGGGAAGTCTCTAGATCTTTGTTGTCAATTTAAAGAGATAGAGAGAGGTTGTATTGTCCACTATAGCTTCCCACTGTGGCATTGTGGAAACTGTAAAGCATTAGTATGTTATACCTTGATCTATTTTCTTTCTCATATAGGTTCCCAACAACCTAAGTTGACTCTCGAAGATATATTATTTTTTTTTAGTGGAAGTGATGAAGTTCCGCCAATGGGATTTTTGCCTTCACCCACCATAACTTTTAATGGAACTAGTATTTATCCTAAGGCTTCAACTTGTGCACTTACTCTGATTTTGCCCACAAAATATGATAGTTACTCTGAATTTAAGGAGAAAATGACATTTGCAATAAAAAACAATGGAAGATTTGGATTACTGTAACTTTTTAAGTAGCTAGCTATTTGCAGCTATTAATTTTTTTTTGTGTTCAACTTGTCATACCATTCATTTTACATTCTAATTCCATTTCGATTCTTTTGTTCATTTTGAATAGAACTATTATTGATCATTGACTAATACAGCAATACTAACACAGAAACTGAGATTAAATCTCTCGCTGAGATCATTATTCCAGTTAACTCCTGATATATAAATGTAAATAATTATGTAGCATACTCTCTCTCTGTAACGTAAGGTCAAAAGAGTATACTATGAGAGTTGATAATTATAGTGTTGCAACATCAGTAAAGAAAGTTATTAATGGAAAAGGGCTTAGTTTGAGAAAAGTTTCACTAATATAATGACAAACGAAAGCTATGCCTATTTGAAGTATGTGTGTACACCGTACATTAAACTTTCCATTAATAGACAACTCCACAAGTCAACAATCTGCATCAGACAGTGGTCTGTGTGCACCAACTAATAGTTCATATAGAACTTAGTTCCAGACAATGAATAGCTAGCACTATCTGTAGCTGGATTAGTTGATAGGCAACGTGATAACTAGCTATATTTCAATGAATGTGGATAAAATGTAATTAGCTCAATAATAGACGATGGCAGAACCTCCATAGAAGCAGAAAAAGCTTTCTTTCGCCCTCACCCTCCCCTTTATTACCCATTTTTTTTCCAGGGGCGAGGGTCTAATCCTCCCAGATATGGGGACTGTTATGACAAAAATCACGGCATCATCAGGTTACATTTAAATAAAATCTAAAGAATTTATCATGATAGCTAGCTAATAGATAATTTAGCCAATTAGGTAATGCCGTAGCAGCTAATCTTACAATTTTTGAGTGCTGACTACCTACATAGCTATATAGGATTAGCTAAGTCTCTGCATATATCATTTATTGTGATAATAGCACACCATTGGTTAGCTAGCTAAGCACTTTTTGTTTCTTGTTTTTGTTTTTGTTGTTGTTGTTATTTGCAGTTCACAAAAAAATTACCTATCACCTGCCAAACAATAAATAAGACATTAATTGTATAGGGCAAGTTTGGAGAATGAATTTTAAGCAGAAAGCATCAACAAAATACTTCCTATATAGCTATAGTAGCTAGCTACATAATACATCTATGAGAGGAGCTTGATGATGACACCCACATACAATAAACAATAACATCCAGGTTTGCATTACAGTTGAGTTTAAAAATACAGTATTGAAATTTAATAAGTTAGTAGCTAACTAGCTAGTGAGTGTTTAATATGTTGATTGTTGTGTGTCAGTGAATCCTTACAACTTAACTTATTAAGTGATTATTATTATTATTATTACAATATCCATTTTAAGTTTGAATAACTGAATAGTTTTGATTTTTGCTATATCATCATTGGACTAAGAATATCTTTGTTTAAATCATCATCATCAACATCATCATCATTATTAAATGTTAGGTGATGTTGGGCTATCATCCAAAGCTATAGAGTATAGAGAGTCTGTATGTATGTATATAGGAGGTAACATTAGTTGCCATGTTTGTTATATATATATATTATATATATATAATATATATAAATGGATTAAATACAAGTGAAAGATAAACAGCTAACTTGGTAAAGGGTTTTCCAAGTAAACTATGAAAAGTCTAAGCATTCCAGCGTGTGGTAAAGGGTTTTCCTGAAACTATTGTGACACCTCAAAGAGTTTGAAATGCGGACTCTTGCATTTGTGTAGCTCCAAGCTATTTACAAACAGGAGCTCATTATATACTAATGCAAGTTCCTGTATATAAATAGGAACTCTTATTTGTATATTGTATTTCTTATTTGTATATATGAACTCCTACTTATAAATAGGAGTTCCAATATACATATTGAAATGCCAATTTATAAATAGGAGATCTTAATAGTATAAGGCGGCAATTTGTCTCATTTGGCGCCCCATATGTAAGGTGTAAGGTCAGCACTGTCACTTAGAATTTTTAGCTATAGCTTAGTTATAGTTAGCTAACTAGATTTAAATTATGAATAATACTAATTGCCACTGTTGCAACTTGAAGATATAAAATTTAGTATTGTTTAACAGATAAAAAGCAATACAAACTTGAATAATGTATTCATTCACACACAAAAAATTCATGACATTTATTTTTCAGGACAAGTACGACTATTGTGACCAGGCTGACTACAAATCCTGCACATTCTCTGCCTCTTCAATGGAGGAGCAACTTCAGGTAAACATATATCAGGGGGAGTGGTTTCATTGTCTTCTAAAGAAAGTACTGGTGAAGGAGAACGAGTAGTAGCACGACTATTAGGCTGAGCAACTTCAGGATGAGGGCAAGTAACATCTTTGTCATTATCTGGACAAAAGGGACGAATCTTGTTGAATAAATACCACTGACGTTCTGCAGAAAGTCCTTTTGGGATAACAACACATGGAAAGTCATCAGAATTTACTTGCTGTGATTGTTTTAAAATTGCGAATTCCACATACTCTGAGTCTGAACGTTCCTTCAGTTTGATGATACCAGGTGCATACTTACTCACTTCAAAATGATGATACTTTTTTATCGATGGTATTTTCTTCATTTTAGGAGCCAGAAAGCTAGTCCAGTCATAAACTGGAACAACAACGGATCCATTCTCAGTCCCCACTATCTGCGCTATGTTGCATACTGCTGAATTATTGACGGTTTGTGCAATATCCTTCAAACATCCCACTTTCGTTTTTCGAAACTTTCTTTTGAGCAATCCGAAACACCAATCAGGAGCAAATTTAGTATGGCCAACTATTAAAAATGAGAGAGTGATTTTTTCGTGCCTATTTGTTAAGCACCTCCATGTCAGATACTGTAGCATGCATGCATTCTTGTTTTGGCCAACACAGTTGTCACAGTGAAGGTACACTTCCTTCTCTCCAAACCCGTGATGCTCAAAGAAGTAATGCAGTTGACTCACTACTGTATTGGCACCTTTCCCACAATCTACAGATTCATCAGTGAGAAAATTTATTTGCCTTGGTATAGCCTCACAGTGTACGCCAAAAATACTACATTTTCGCGGAGTGAGAATGAAAATGGGTCCTGGTTGCAACGGATCAGAAGGGAAGTGAACTTGCTGTGCATAGTCGAACGAGTAATGTACAGTTATGTCATTGGAGTTGGCAGGAATATTGCAATTAGGAACAGGTGGGAGAAAAACTTCATTGCTGGTAAAATGATCACGGACACTTTTTTTGCACAGATCGTTAGCTGTTTTGTAAAATGATCGTTCCAATTGTACAACGTAAAGATGGTTTTCAGCTTTTTTCAATGTTGAGGATTTCTCTACATCTGATCGATTTGCTGCTTTCATAATCGCCCCACTGTTTTGTTGGCATACAAAGCAAAGATCTGTCATAGGCTTCATTATCAAAATTGATGGAAGAACAGAACGCCATATTTTGCAAAAAGTAGAGTATGCAGCAGCATGGATGTTATCAGTGGAGGATGCAGCATCAGCATATGTTTGCCAAATTTCATGTTTGGATAGACTAGACGGTAGCAACTTCAAGTCACAACTTTTGTACCCTGGAATACGACCAGGCAAAAGGATTGCATGTTGGTCGGCATAGTTTAACAAAAATTGGATGATGTTTTGTATGGAAAGAAATGACAAGGCATGTTTGGGCAAACGCTTTGTATTTCCATGAACCCGTGGTATTGGACCAAAACTACTCAAATGATGCATTAGGTTCTTGAGGCGCATATCACCCACTGTGTGCAAAAATCTAAAAAAATTTCTACAAATTTTCTCACCCTGATGGTAATATTGGCTGTATTTTTTCTTGCGTTCAGTTGATTGATGACGTGATACTACGGATACTTGGTTACTACAATTAGAAAAAGCAGCAAATCTAATTCAGTATTCGAAAGAGAAGCAAAGTTCAATCGAGTTTCAAGTATGTGCTTTTCAGAAAATTTTTGTGAGCAGCGAAGTTGGCAACCACAACCATTTGCAATAAACTGTGGTACGAGTTGATCTTCTCGAACGTCATTTTCAGAAGGTTCTACAGTAATGGCTGGCGAGAGGTCTGATGCTCTGGACAAAGCACATGCCAGTAAATCTTCATTGTCAGCATCATTTTCTAGAGATTCACACTCAAACTCGCTATCATTTATGCCTCCTGTGGAATCTTCACACACTACTTCTGAATCAGCATTTTCCTCTTCATTTCCATAGTTCACTAAAATATCACATTCTTCTATACTATTATCCTCTTCTTCCATTACAAATTCACCATCATTATTACCTTATAAAAATACACATTATTGTTATTATTGTTTTTTAAGTATTGTGCTAAACTAACCTCTCTTCTCATTGTCATCATCAAAATAGTCAGTTATAATGTCTAGCAGTGACTGCTGATCTTCCTCACAAAAAGGGATCAAAGCGTTAACTGCCTTCACAGCTTTGGCTGTGCTTGAAACCTGTGACTAATTAGCCATTACTCAGCTGCCGTCTGGGGAATTGGTTGCCAGGACAACCGTTAGGGATTTTCCCGTAGTTAGCCGCACTTCTCGTTTATTTTCCGTTCTACGCGATTTCCATTAACCGTTCACGCGGAGTCGATTGCTGGCTTCTAAAAAGGGAGTCGTTTTACAGCGCCGCGTTTGCGGATTCTACGAGGAGTTAGAGGCTAAAATTTTGCCAGAAGCTAGCTTAAGTGTTGGACTTTAAGGTATGATAGTAAAAAAAATTGTAAAAAAATTAACTTTCACAGCTTTTTTTGCTTATATCTTAAATAATAATAGCTAATATAATAATAATAAAACAATAATAATAATAATAAAACAATAACAAAATAATAATAAAATAATAATAATAATAATAATAATAATAATAATAATAATAAATAAATAAATAATAATAAAAATAATAATCAATTGAGATTTTGATATATATACACTGTTAAAAATTGGGTGTTTGTGTAACTTAGTTTAGGTGTTAAATAGGAAGCGCTGCCTGGACACCCCAATTTAAAGCCTAATATTTCTTCATAGTTAGTCACAAAGATATTAGAAAGGAAGGAACTAAAAGATATAAGTTATTAATACATATGCTCACTTGGTAGTGTAAGTGTCCAGACAGTGCCTCTTTGTAAACACCTTGTGAGGTGTCAATTAAGCACCCCATTTTAATAGTGTATGGCAAAATTCAAAGAAGTCAATGATTGTCAACCATCACACAAAAAATGTCAATACTTCAAGAATACAGGAAAAAATTTCAATATTTTAAGTATTACAGAACCAATTATAATTAATACCTATCAACAACATCTTTGTTGTAAGCTTTTTTAAAAAAACCCTGTGAATACATCTCTATGAGTAAAAGACGGTTGAAAAAGACATTGTGATGTGATAATTAGTGGAGTAAAAAATTCCATGGATAGAATCTTTGGTTTGTTGAGAGTAAGACTGTAGCATAGCAGTACCTCTAACATTATAAATACAGAATTGGAGTGTTTGTTTGTCGGCTGGTTGTCGTAGCTCAGTGGAAGAGCGCTTGTGCGTTAAGCAAGCGATCCTGGGTTCAATTCCCGGTGGCAACCAAATATTTTTAATTCTGTATTGTTAAAAAAGCCTAGGTGAAAGAGAGAGAATATCATCTAACAACACATTGCCTTAATATGTGAAGTTGTTTCCAAATATTTTTTGGGCACTAAGTTTTTGTGTAATGCATTCTAAAATGTTATTCAGGAAAGAAAACTCTATAGCAGACGCCATTTTCCACATATCACAAAATAAGCCCACAGCTACATCCTAGTATAATATGTGAACTCCACACAGGGTAAACTTAGGCCATAATATTAGAAAACAGCTTTCTTAATAATTTCACCTATAAATGGGTGTGTCCGGCAGAATTTACACATAATTTCAAAAATTTGAAGGGACCTCTTATATTTGCCAAAGATGCCAACAGCGTTACAAGGAACTGCATAATGCACTTACAATATATAAAGCAATGAATGACATCATTAAATAAGGATTGAACAACCATACAAGGGCATAGTCACTGGTCCGGTTGGACTGGAAACAACCAGACCACTTTTTTCAAATAAATGATTCTTACCTTTTTTATGGCAGCCATTAAGTTGCCAATACTTCTTAACATTTCTGTAGAGTTGGTTATCAGTGTAATAGCCTTCAAACCACCTTACAAAAGTAGGAGTACAAACCTCCTGACCTTCCTGGGACAGTCAAACAAGCCTTTACACTTCAAGTAAGAAAAAAAGGATAAATTAATAAGTGGCTAAGCGGAGATGAGGTGGTGGTTTGCAATTATTAGAATTAGAGATTAGCTATATATTTTTTCAATCCCCTACAACTGATAATTAGTAAACACATTAAGCTGGCATAACTATCACTACCAAATGCTTGAAGATGCTGTTGAAGAGCTTTGTTGATTGTACGCCTTTCTCTACTACAACTGCCACAATTAAAAGGTTCCAGTACATCCTGTCATATTCACGAAGTTCACAATGACTAGGCCGAATCATTTCATTATTTTACAACCCATATTTGTCCATATACATAGCTATTATGTGTGTGAAGGTATTCTTTACAAGTTACTTGATTCTATTTCATGATATTATGATTGTATCGTTACTTAACTTAATTTAAGCAAGTACAATTATCATACAACATAGTGTCATGATAATGTAACAACTAAATTCTGCAATTTAATAATGCTGAATCAGCTAATTCAACCTGACCACTGCCATATTAATGTTTCACTCACCAAAGAGTTTGTTGCCGAAAGCTACAGGTACTTCAAGTAGTACAAACATGGTAGGAACTATAATAATAATAATTATTAAAAGTTATTAGTAGTAGTAGTAGTAGTAGTAGTAGTAGTCGTCGTCGTAGTAGCCGGTTTTCACACCGTAGAATGGGCGTACTACTATGTGACTGTTTCCACAATAAGGTAATAAAATGGTAAGCATTGCATCGTAGCACAAACATAAAACGAGCGTTCCATTTAATTGCAACTGTTGTCTCCCGCAGCAACGGTTGAACCATTCGTTAATTCTTCCGTGTATGATTATTAACGAGTGCCGTTTGGAATAATTTCAAAAGGGAGCTTGCAGCGAGGAGTCCAGTTGTGGTGCACAAGATAATTGGCTCCAGATTTAACGGAATCACCTGTCCTAGATAATTTGGAGGCTTCCAGTATGTTACATTGAGTTTAGAGAGATAGCTTTGAATATGCAATTGTTCTTCCACATAGTAAATGTAAAAAAAAATGTATGAAGCTACACTATGATAGATCAGACTAGTACTATTTAACTTTTTTTATGAAGCTACAGTTTAGAATTGTAGGATGAAAGTGTTTCCCCTTTTCCAGAATTCGATATTATAGGTAAGCAGTCTCCACAAAAAGTCAGAGTTCAATCTAGTGGGAGGAGCTGGATGCTTCTCCCCAACTTTCTGCTCCAACCCCCTCCCCCCTCCCTCATATATTATTTGCATACTGTGTGCCGTAAGCTGTTGAGGCTGATCACATAAAAGTACGACCGTTAGTTCATAACAATTTTATGCTAACTACTCCAATGATAAAAATATATTCTCTTATACCTTATTAATATTATATAGAGTGATAAATTTACCACCAAACAAAATATCACTTGGAGAAGTACGTAGAATTCTTCATTCTGAACTATTCTGATTAAACCAATTTATTATTGGATGAATTGTGCAGATTGGATTATACGAAACTCTATAAAGGGTGTCACTATGGTAGTACATAAATGTCATGTAATAGATGGTGTCACTGCTGTGGATATGATGTTGCTATTGTGGATGATGTTGTGGGGCAGTATGGCTGCTATTCTGACAACAATTGCTGATATCTGGCTTCATAAGAAAGTAATACAGTGAGGTCGGTGTGGTAGACTGGAAAACATAATGAATAAGTGGAAATAAGCAGCCTAGCCATAAAGTTCAACTAGTATTGTCTAGAATTAGATGAGGGAGGTCATGGTTGCAGCGCAGCCTAGAATTAATTAGTTTTCATATGTTTCTGTTATTGTTTATAGTGTACCTTACTCAGGTTACAGTACTGCCCTTATTTGGTCATATGCTAATTGGTTTGTGGTAATAACACCACCTCTCACACAATGAAGCAGCTGACTAGGCTAAAACCAAAGGGTGCTTAGGTCAGATACATTAAATTAAATAAAGCATTGTATTGGTTACAAAACTGTTCTTGAAATAACAGAATCCTCTGCGTGATTCTTCTGGACTGTACTCTTCTCAGTCCAATGATGTCATGAAATCCAGTCTCAGCTTCACAAAATGTTATATGATAATACTATACCAGTGGTGCACAGAAAGGGACCTGTTCACAACCCTAACCCCACCCCCACATCATTGAGTTACTTCAAAACATCAAACTGCCAGCCTGGCCAACTACATCAACAAACAGTTCAGTGAAGTGATCAAGAACATTGAGTGTACTTTGACTCCTCAGCAATTCTAATGTCTAGACCATTGCTAATTACAATTGTAAACTGCTTCGTTTACAATATACAGTACAATTTATGATGACATAATAAAAATTTTGATCACGTATAAGAGCCGAGGGTTAATGCCTACAGACATAATGCATTGTACATGTTGCGTTCAAGATTGAGTTCATAAAAACTACGATATATTCATTAAGATCATTAGTGAAACTCCTCCAAGATCTTAACAATTGTATGTAATGTGCAACTAACTTTATTAGGCTATTCTAGTGAGTTCACGTGTCTGTGTATGTATGTGTGTGCATAAGTGTATGTGTTGATGTGTGTACATGTAAGTTCGTGTATTGTGTGTTATTATGCTCTTATTATGCTCCCTCACCTTTGAGTAGAAACTCTCCAAACACCAAATGTGAAGGCCTTCACACGAATGTATCTTCAAATACTGCCACCACCTAAATACACACACACACACAAAACAAACAAACACAGGCAGACACGCATACACAACATGTGTATATTTTTTAACCTGAGTTGCTTACAAAGTATCAGTATCTTGACTAATTCACACATACACATTTAATTAGGTGTGCTTCAGCACAAACTTAGCTCTACATTAATTATCAATAAATGATGTGTGTATGTAGATTATCGTATGTATCCTACATGGAGCGATGAAACCTATGGTACAGTTTAACTGATTTTCCGCTATGCACCGTCAAACTTTATCAGGTCCACTAAATAATAATCAGAAGTAGTGTATTTAGTGCGTAGATTCCGCGGGCCCGCCCTCCAAGTGACTTCACAAGTTAGTGTTCGAGGATGCACTGGGATTTGTATATTCAGTGGCATCATGAAGGCCCCACTCTACGTTGAAACCCTTGAGCAAACACTTCTTCCATTTATTCAAGAAGTTTTTCCTGATGGACATCATTGTATGCAGGACTATGATCCAAAACATACCTCATTGCATGCTAGGAAGTTCCTAGAGGATAATAATGTGAAATGGTGGAAGACCCCTCCAGAGTCACCAGATGCTAACCCAATTGAGAACTTGTGGCATGAATTAAAATAATTTACACGGCGAAAAATAAAACCTAAGAATAAGCAAGAACTAGTTAACGGAATTCTTTCTTTTTGGAGAACAGTCACCAAAGAAAAATGCACTAAAAGACATTTATGCAAAGTAATACCTAAAATTATTGAACTTGAAGGCGATGCTACTGGTTATATTAATTTCATAAACTTCATTTTCATCAAGGGTGTAGTTAGCACACATGCAAGGATGTGGAAGTGCTCATTAATTGGTAGGTCAGGAAGTGGATGTGACAAAAGACAATCCGTGGGTTTGGCAAAGGACAAGTCATGTGTGTGGACAAGTCATGTGTGTGGACAAGTCATGTGTGTGGACAAGTCATGTGTGTGGACAAGTCATGTGTGTGGACAAGTCATGTGTGTGGATGTGTGTGAGTTTTGTGTGTGTGTGTGTGCATAGTTAATGATTACTTGGACCTATGTCTTTTGCATAAATGCTGGATAGATAAAATACAATCCTCTCTTAAAACATCCAGTTTATCACAAGCCAGAAGTGGCAAATTCCTCCCCATTGGTGTACTCCTTCTTAGAGTGTCCTCCCCAAAAATGGAATACTGGGCCAATTTGCAAACTTGCAAGCAAACTTGCAAGCCAGCCTGCCAATTGTACTGATTTTAATCAACTTCGAGTTTTTCCTCTCACTTCTACTGGCTGCAGCTGGTCAGCACCTTCATTATTAGCAGGGGAGAGGATGTTGTGGTGGAAGAAAAAGAAGTAGAGGGAGATGTGTAGGATTGGGATAAGGTTGAATTAGAATAAACTGGTGCAGGAGGTCTCATATTATGAGAAGAGGATGATACTGTGTCAGAATATGTACAAGCATAATGAGATAATGATATGCTTCAAGCAATGATTGAGTTACCTGATTGTGGTTGTGCGGCAAATAGGGGAGTACTAACAGTAGGATTGAAGAGATGCATGATGATATCCTTCATGTCGGACATCTCTGATTGCATACCTGTATTACATTGTGCACTTGGTTGCTGATTAGACTTTTCAGCTCACACACCTCCACCTCTATAAAGTGGGTGAATCCAAGAATTCATAAATGTCTAAATTTGATAGGTTATAAGGTTACTCCTATTGCACATTATTATTATTTATAAATACCTTGCTCTGTCCTAGAATGGATCACCTGGGTTTCCACATCACCTTGATGTGAACTAACAGTTATGATCCCTCCTATTTAAAAAAAAAACTAAACTAAAAGGAATTCATAAAAAAACCCCAACTTATTCACCTGTTTTTTGAGGCAGAGTTTTCTTCCGTTTGTTAGTTTTTCTTTCCTTCACATTGTGATTATTCCATTATTTTGACAAAGTAATCATTTATTATATTTTTCTTTATTCAGTCATGCTGTACTTACAGTGTTACAATCACTAGAAGGGCCTTGGGTTCTTCTAAAAGTAAGAACAAACAAGCAAACAAACATTAGCAATTTAGAATTTCAATCACATTTTCACTTAACCAGGTGGAGATGATATGTTACTTTTAACCGCTTTTTTCCCTTTTCGTTCTTTCATCTTTTTAGAAGGATTCTGAAAAAAGGGGGGAGGCTACTATTTAATATTCACGTAGCATATTTCTAAAATGTAGTGCCAATGTGAGTGGAAGAGAATTAATGGTGTTATGCACATCAGTTGGTTCAGCAGGCACTGCTCTCACGCTCTTTCTTGACTGCTAATTTAAAAAAAACAAAAAAAAACAACATTGTACTATCTCAGCAGACGAAACCAGCAGTGTATATACTTACTGTAGACGCATTGACTGGAGTATCCACTAATTATTTATTATTGAAATAAAATTATTTGAAATTTGACAACTGTTGCATCACCTGAAACTGATTGGGACAATTCTGAGTTCTTGTTTAATTGCTATTTCCACACAATGTGTTGATTCACTGAAGTGATGTGTAAAAGTACTGCATTCTCAATTACCTGATCATTCTTCTCAGAAATATTGTTAATTAACAGGATAATTAATTCCCCTGGATTGTCAGCAGGACAGTCCATTTCTGACTCCGAACCTAAAAATAGCAAACACTTTATAATTGTACTATTCTATACCTACTTATCCATAAACTACTCATTCCACCCCTTAGCAACTGTTGCAGGAATGAACTACAGCTGGATTTAGTTGTTCTGAATGGTTGCTACACATTCCAGCTGGATTTGTGTGTGAATGCCACAGTAGTTTTATTGCAATGCGCGTGTGAGCATTTAGACCCGCCCCCAAACCATTTCCTGGGTGCTAAATTTTGCCTAGCAACTACCTCGACAACTGGGTGGGGCACAGATTAACACTACTGTGATGTCACTAGCTTTGACAGCTAAGTCACGTGAATAGCTTTAAAATGAAGAAGAAGTTCTGGGCCGCCGGTTGTTGAAAGTTTGGTGAAAAAACACCGCGCGATGAAGGAGCTGCGATCTCATGAAGATGAAGTTATGTAAGTAGCCATAGCGCTTCTCCAACAATGCTTCAGGGTGCAAGAGCTGTAGCTAAAGTTAGCTAAAGCTATACTAAAGAGAATGATGAGTTACTTTGAGCCCTACTATTTTTCTTGAGTATGTAATTTAGTGTCAAACCCCATATACAAACAGCATTATGATACAGTGGTCAATCTTCCAGGTCCACATCTTGTTCTTCAATCTTCCTCTTTTTGGGTGGTGGCCTCAGGGCAAGAAGAGAAGGATTTGTGGCTATGGAGTGTTCTGTTATTGTGTGTTTAAGTCTAGTAGTGTCGTTGGGGATGTTCTGGTATGTCCTGTTGAGTCCTTTCATCAGTGCGTGGACAGATTCGGCCCCCTGCTCCCCCATCAACCCTGCACCAACATGGAAGCGTCTCAACCATGGGATGGAATGGTCCTCAAGGATGTGCATTTTTGGCAGAATGCTATAGCCCAGGGGAATTCCTTCCTGTAGAATGCCATAAAATCTTTGATGTTCTCTTCTGTAATGGAGAGCGAGTAAGTTATTGCAGACCTAACCCACACTTTAACTTACCTACTGTATCAATTTCACTGTCTGTCATATACCTTGCAGAATTGACACCTTTGTGACACTTCCCGTAGTGCTTCATGAGGGTGGTGAAGGTAGCTGCAACAACTTCTGCATCACTCTGAAGTGCTGGGTACTGAGGATACTGAAGTCCAACCTTCCTCACATTGTTACAAACAACTGTGATGCTTTCATGCTAAGTATAAAGAAACAATATCGAAAACTACACTCAAAATGACAATACTTACTTGGAGAAGCTTGTGTACGTGGTTGCCTACGAAGGTTCCTCCCTGATAGGCCTGCCTCTTTACATTCAACTCCTGCAAGCTCTTCTCCAATGTGGCATGAAAGGGACCATCACTTTGGGTGCTACTGATCTCACAAAACTTCTTCTTGAGAGTAGCCCCAAATTTTGACAGCTTCGTACACTATTTGAATTGATATTTCGTAGGGGAGGAAATTTTGTCTAACTACTATACCATATTCTCCAGTGTCTTGTGGGCGGCTTCTGCTGATTTCCGTAGCTGTCGGACGTGGGTACTAGTTTGAGCATTGGGCAGAGTCAAAAGGCTGTATGTGACCATTTCATCCAGCACTGCAGCATAGTTTCGCTGGGTGTCAACTTCCATCTCTAACAATGACATCTTCTGCAAGGAGCTGGAGAAATGGTCATGTGTGCTGCTGCTGCTACTAGGACCGGGTTCACTGGCATTGATGGCATCCACCAGTTTGAGGTCCAGTTCTGTGCAAGCTCCTGTGAAGAGTGACCAGATTCTATTGTAGATCCCGAGAGAAAGGTGAAGTCCGGGAATACACACCTGTGTAAATTACAATAGTTGCTATAATCATAGATAGCTATATAGTATTATTTTACATTCTCCAATGGGATATTGAAGAAATGCTCCATGATCACATTGTTGTATTCTTTCGCTTCCTCCAGGTCACCACCAGCTGTTAAGAACCTCTGATGATCAGCACTGAGTGACGAAAGTGATCTCAGTGGGCATGGTGTGCGGTTGGCTGGGGGCTCTTTCAAGTCACCACTGACGATGAGGCACCATAGACAATTGTGTCGACCTGAACCACCATTACCAAATACATGATTCCCGTGAGATGTTTTAAACTAAAAGCATTTGGTTTGTCAGACCATCTGGAGCACTATAGGTATATTATACTGTGATAACTTTGCTCCATTTTACCTAGCTTATGTACCTTTCATGTTGGGATACAACATCAGCCAATTTGGCAATGAAGTTGGGCACATACACAAAGGGCACTTCCTTGATCACCTCTCCTCCATTGCTACCCGGAAAAGTGAAGGCCCCATTCTCAGACACCATGTTGTCACCCACAACCTCCTTGGCAAGCTTTCTCATCTTCCCCTCACTTGCGATATGGACATCCATAGACTTGAACCATCTATTCAAGTCATTCTCACAAGGTGTGCTTTATCTAGAGTGAAATATATATACCTTCTGATTACCCTAAGTTTATTCCAGGGTATGGAGAGATTGGCCTTCAATGCTAAGGAGTGGTCAGTTGGAATTGTAATCGGGAGTCCAGCCTCTTGAAGCACCTTCGCTCGTTCTTCCTTGGAGAGCGACTTATACTCTGCAACCATCTGAGCAGTCGTATCTCCTCCACTGGTGATGGAGCGAACCCTGCTGATACCCTCAGTGCGACGCTTCAGCGTCCACTTGCTGGCGTCAGAGCTGCGTACCCTGCAGTTGGCTACTTGGACCAAGGTGATTGGCTGCATTGATTGTGCATGTGGTAACTGATTTAATTGTGCATATTATATTAATAGTTACTTACTTGACCACGTGTTTGGACCTTGACTACACCCTCTGAACTACTGCTACTGCCATGATCCATCAGCTTCCTCACCAGATGCCCTGCAACCTTTACCTCTGCTGGTGTTGCTGGTGATGCGGAGGGCCTAGAAAGAACTTCACCTATGGTCAACTTTGAGGGTGAGTCAACACTCAGGTGGTAATGGCTTGAGCATTGACCCTGCAGGTGCTTGTGGTAATTCTCCACCCTGACGATCTTCCCACACCGCCTTTTGCAGTGGACAAGGAGCCCCTGGAGCAGTGATACTACCATGTCTGGCGGAGCGGATATGTGTGTGCTGTCCAGACGTTGGTCGTAACATGATGGGCACGAAAGAGTGTGGCTACAATGAAATTGCACCCAGCTTTTGCAGCACTCAATCATCATCATCATCATCATAGGTTTACTACCCCCACTGCTGCCACTGCTGCTACTACTGCTGCTACTGCTACTACTATTGCTACTATTTTGATTGACAATCAGGAGATTGTTTCACTCTTGTTTGAGCTCATCAGCATGCCACAACACCATTTGGTAGACATGGACAATCCCAGAGGTAGAGAGTATGGCAACAAAATAATGCAAAGGAGAATGTGATGTGGTAGAAGAAGGAAAGAGAAGAGAAAGGGAGATGAGAGAGATGAGAGAGAGAGAGAAGAGAAGAGAAGAGAAGAGAAGAGAAGAGAAGAGAAGAGAAGAGAAGAGAAGAGAAGAGAAGAGGAGAGGAGAGAAGAGAAGAGAAGAGGAGAGGAGAGGAGAGGAGAGAAGAGAAGAGAAGAGAAGAGAAGAGAAGAAAAACAATTTCCGTGATTTTTATGTCTGAAGAATATTGTCACATTTGATGTGAGCGTTGTGCCATGTATGAAAACAGAGCTTCTGTCCCAGGAATGCCACAACTTTTTGCTAGTGTTCAGTCCACCATCACACCTCTGTTGGCTGCTAGCTCCTGTTTCCACAATGTAGAGTGCGCAGTTATAGATTACTTCACTTGAGAATCACTTCCACACTATGAATGTGAGAGCCCTATCTCATACTGTTTTCTCATCTGCTTTCTCATACTGCTTTCTCATACTGCTTTCTCATACTGCTTTCTCATATTTCAATCTCATACTTCTTTCTTGTCCCTGAATTTGAGAGCCACCTGGACACGAAAAGTAGCAGTAACAGCACCGTTGCTACTTCCTAGCACTAGACAAATGTCAAGAACCCGTACTCTTACTACTAGTCACTTGAATACATCGACAACAACAACTACTACTACTACTACTACTACTACTACTACTGCTACTGCTATACTACTACTACTACTACTCACCACTACTTTTGGGGGGGGGGGGATAATAATAATAATGATGATGATGATGATGGTTTTCTACTACATATTGCCACCACCATGATACCAACAAAGTGACACTCTGTAATAACCACTACATACTTCAATCAAAAGCTATACACGGAATATCTCAGACTTAAGTAGCTACTAAGCTAAGAGCTAAGTAGCTAATTAGCCACTTCTACTTCTACTTAGCTATACTGGTAACAAACTAGCTGGCTTTACTGACAAGTTTAGCTACTTAGTTTAAATAGAACTAGCTTGACAACAATGAATTAAGTAGCTACTAAGCTAGGAGGTAAGTAGCTGATTAGCCACTCCTAATTTGACCTAGCTATACTACTAACCAACTAGCCAGCTTTACTAACAAGTTTAGCTACTTAGTTTAAATAGAACTGGCTTGATAACAATGAATTAAGTTGCTACTAAGCTAGGAGGTAAGTAGCTGATTAGCCACTCCTAATTTGACCTAGTTATACTACTAACCAACTAGCCAGCTTTACTAACAAGTTTAGCTACTTAGTTTAAATAGAGCTACTAACCATTTGGCCTTGCATGTTGACAAATCGGCTCTCATAACTCCGTTCTGCTGAGAATTCTCCCAATTCCACCTCGAGTTGGGCGGACTTTGAACGTAGGCCATCCAGGCGGGTTCACCTGAACTGGTATATCCACTTTTAAAAACTTTCTTTTACAAATCTAGACCAAAAAACGACAAGTAAAAGAGCACAACAAAATAAGAAACGATCTAAAATTAGACAAATTAATTAATGATGGCTCAGCGTCCCTTGGCGTCTAGAAATGACCAGACGTGTGTGGTATTGCCTAGCAGCCAGCGTTCACAGCCGCGCGCAAACGTTACCGCCGGGAGCGTCCAAACCAACTGAACGCACGACCTTGAACGCAGCAGCTTGGCAGACGTTCAAACCAACTGTCACTTGGGACCTGGAAGATTAGGCCGAGAACAGGGTGTCATTGTGCTCTGGTGCTGTGCTTTGTTGGCCTCTTGTTCTACTTGGTTGCTTGCTTCACATACTGCTAGAGGACCTGTCTCATACTTTCTGGGCTCTTTCTTCCTTTTTCCTTGACTTTTTTTTTTTTTTTTTTTCTTCCTTTGTTTTTAATCACCATTCCTTTTCAATGGTTTAATCTTTCTTATTCTGTGACTTGTTTTTATTTTTAATTCATTGCCCTTTATTCTTGTTATTACCACTATCATTGCTATTCAATTATTTGTAATTGCTGGGCTTTTGTTTAATCATCATCATCATCATCATAGGTTTACTACCCCCACTGCTGCCGCTCGAGATTTGAATCAGTGGTTGCTAGGATGCATGCGCAGTGCTAATTGGTTGTTATTTTAGCTGCGCAATTGTGGCCCATGGTTAGGCCTTGTGTTGGTACTAGTACTGAATTAGATTGGTTGCTAAAGTTAGATCCAAAGTATGGAATAGAGAGGTGCAAAGTTGACCATTTTTTACAAGAAAAATTTCAATTTTTTTATTCACTTAATTATAGATACCGTAAACGCGCGCGTGGGTGGGTGTAAATTGCTTAATGCAACTCAAAAACTACTGTGATGCTACTATACTAATTACAGCTGGATTTAGTTAAGTTTCCCTCGGATTTAGAAAGTTTCCCTCCCTTTAGTAAAATAACATTTAGTTGGAATTGATCATATACACATTCAGGCTGGATTTTAGATAATTTTACCCACCCAATAGTAAAAATATATTTCTTTTTATTAATTATTCACTTACCAACTGCAAGAATTTTTGCTTCATGTAGTTGTGTTCCTTTATTTTTCGGAACAACAGAAAACGGTTCTTCTTCTAGCCTGAAAACCAGGCAATACTCTAAGTAATTGAAATGGTAGTCTCAGTTATTGTATTTACTCATTACTTTATTTATTATCATTCCTAATGCATTAACACGTCACTTACATTTCATGTATAAGTCATAGCTCACACACATACATACATACATACTCACACTCACACACACAAACAAAAGCAAATTTATCTTGTTGGCTATGTGGTAAGCAGGCACTGTGAGCCATGCAAGCAAAGTTCTTGGAGCCCTGCTAGAGAAGCAATTCACCACAGCAAGTGGTGTGGGCACCCGCAAGTCCCACCTGGACCATTGCTGTTTCATGAGAAAAGACCTTGAATGTGCACCCCAGCTAATGCCAGGTCCCCAATTACAGCTGGGGGGACTGGTGGGGCTGGTGGGAAGCAGATGGAAAACTAGATGGAAAATTGGCAGGGGGGGGGGGGGGGGGGGGGGGGGGTTGGGACCTCAGGCCCTGAGCCAAGGACACAACCACTACACCACACAACCAGCCACACAAATACACATACACATACACACACACACAAACTCCACAGAGTCATTTCTCATAAAATTACAATTTTTTTTTTTACAAAATAATAAAGGAAAAAAAAAAAGACATTAAACAAAATATTCTCTTTACAGAATACTCAGAACTTACAAATGAATTTAAATATTAAGCAACTTAATCTATTAAGGGTGCTGCGACATAGCAACGCGCGCGCACCCGCACGCACCACAAATAACCACAAAAATCCGCTTTGCTCGCAATAGTAAAAACGACCGCTAACTTAGCTTGCGCGGGTAATTCAAAGCTTCCCGCCCACCAATTGATAAAACTAACCGAGGCCCCGCCCCCGCTATAAGTTGTAAAGAGCACAGCTGTTTGATATTGTATTTCTTGGCTTACTTTATCATTATTGTTTCTCCCTAGAGCAGACACTGGCTCCCAGATTGTCTCCAAGCTTTGACAGGTAAATAATACCTCACTAATGACTCCATTATTTTATTTTTTTATTCTTGTGCAAAACTTCTTGCTGATATATCACTCATAATTTTTTTATTTTACAGTATTGTGATGACCAGTGATAATTTTTATGAATGTATATAATATAATGATACTTATTTTATATAAAAAATATTTTGAAATAGCCAGCTAAATATAGATGAATATTTTGTGATGTAGCTACTAGCTAAGTAAGAATGAATAAACAAATGAAGTGAATAGCTAAGTACAGAAAACTGTACACAAACTGAAACTGTAGAGTTTTCCAGCAGCAAAAATGGTTCACTAATCTATTATAGGTACATACACACACTGAATATGCATCTAGCTAGCTTGATAAAAGGCTTCCCTTACCTGACCATGCCGAGAAAAACACTATTAACTAGACTACAATAATCTCCTCACACTCGTTTCAGTAGGCTTATCATCGAGAAGGAAAGGCGGCCAGATAACTGGTTTGCTAACCGGTAGGCGCCCGAAAGTTAGAGAGCACCTGGAACTCACTTTCCCGCGGGAATTAATTGAATCTGTTGTGGGTGTGGTTTGAAAGTAATCAAGTCTCTGCCAAAAGATCGCGTGGACTAATTTTTAGTCCTGGAGTCTATTTTGTGTTTCTTCTCAGAAACTACGAGTAGAAATGACTCCAAATTTCGTACACAGGCTGACTATGACCTTAGCTACAAAATGTTCGTTGCAATTTTTTTTGAAAGAAAAAAATTCGGGCGCGCTGCCGCGAGGATCAAATCAGCACAGTCAACTAGACAAAACAAAGCAGAATTGAGAAAAAGTACAACGAAGGTTTTGAAGACAATCAACAAATGTAGCAGTAAACGAAGAATGGGCTCGTCAGCGACGGCACCCGCGGAGGAGTTGTGGATTATATACTTGAGGCTGAGGAGCTCGTAACTTGAACGAAACAGGCTCCCAAGGCCCTTCTTTTTATTTAGTTAGTCCATTAGCAGTACTCTTTAGGATCCATCCTTAGTTGGAGCTCTACAAACACCAAGAAAAAAGTTAGTAATCCTTAGCAACCAAAATCCAATTATTGTGAATATGTGCGTGGGCGTTGTCGCAGCACCCTTAAAAGAAAACAATTAGATAAAAATACTATTATTATTATTTTATTTTTATTTTATTATTATTGTTATTATTATTATTATTGTTGTTGTTATTATTATTATATTGTTGTTGATGGTGATTTAGTATTATTATTATCAACATTATTATTATTACTAGCAAATACCCCGCCACATAGTGGTGCTTGATGTATTGCAAAGTAAGAATGCAGTAGCACAAGTTATCTTGCTCAGTTATCATTCTCTACCATTGGTTAGGATTACATAAGTTTCACTCTCCTACTCTCTTTTTTCTGAACCATCTGAATTTTTCTTCTATCCCACCTCTCCTATATTTAGCTCTTCCTTCTTGAGTCATGGAATCCCCTTTTACTTTGTCTATCTCTCCTGCTTCTGAATTTTTGTCCTACTCTGAGAAACCTTTGTCTTCTATTTCTACTTTAGCCTTTCTTTTGAAAACTAACCGCCGCCTTTTCTCGTCGATTCCACCCGCTTTTTAGTTATAATTAATCGCTCGCCTTTTTGCCTTCTCTTCCCTTCCATTCTAAACCTATACCGCCTTACCTCGCAATTTCAATCAGTTACAATTAATCGCCTTTTACCTTCTCTTCGGTACTTTCGCCTTCTTTTATGAAACCTACGCTGCCTTCCATCGTCTATTGCACCCACTTTTTAGAAGTAACCAGCACATTTTACTGACTGTGCCGACACTTTACTAAACATAACGGGACGACGCTTTATCGAACCGTACAAAGCTCATGAATTATTCATGAATACACACACCGTCGTCGGTTGTCATCATTGTCGTCGTTACTGACACACAAGTGTATTATATTATTATTATTATTATTATTACTATTATTAATTTATTATGATTTTATTATTATCATTATTGCTACTATCATTGCTAAAATAATATAAAGTTATTTCTTTGTGCCATGGAGTCTTTGATTGCCTTCCTGAGACATAGCAAATAACGACTGATGCAGTGGAAGTTCAAAAAGTCTGCTGCAATATATGTCCAGAAACAGTGAAAAGATATTGGGAATAAAAAAATAAAAAAAAGCTGAATAAATGCGGGCATCAGTGTTCTAGACAAGGACTCTGCGCAAAAATTGCCCAAAAGTCGCCGAAATCTGCGGTAAACAGTCGGCGAAAAGTCAGCGGTAAAAATCGTGATAAAACTGCTGGAGCGATTTTGCAAACAAAGGCGCCATAATGCGCGTGTAAGCAGCGCCTATAGCATGCTCAAAAGTCGTTAAAAAGTCAGCGCACTGCTACAATAAAAGCAGATAAAATAATAAAATGGCACGCGCCGTAACAAAATGTTCGCATATAAATTATTGACAGTAAGAAGTCGGCGGCTATTAAAAGTCGCATAATTATTTACAAACCGACTTTGCAGAGACTTTCTAGCGACCCTGTGGGAACTTTATTTTGACCCGTACTGTATTTCATGTGGGTGGGTCACACACACAAACACACACACACAAACACACACACACTCACTCGAAACTTAAATTAAAAATTGACAGACACATGTTTGTGTGTGTGTAAGTAACACGATGAAATCCTAAAGTGTCTCACAACAACACTCTATCCTGTGTCTGTCCCATCCCATTGTCTCTGCATGCAGCTTGTGTTGATACATCTGCAAAGAAATCCAATGATTGTGGTTCTAAATCCATTGAGTTATCTTGGTCAATGAAGCTCAGGTAATTACCAGAGCTGATCATAGACCAAGATAATTCATTCTTCACCACTACTGAAAGGTGCTCCACAAAGTAGCTGCAACTACAGTCTGAAGTAATCCTTAATTGGTTGGGGCAAATTATCTTAAATGTTTTCTTTCTCATCTCATAAACACATACTATACTGCACTTTTTTTTTATATTATAGAGCAAAAAATTTGAAAACAGTATGTGTGTGTGTGTGTGTGTGTGTGTGTGTGTGTGTGTTCATATGAGTTAACATCATTATTGAGGAAAACTGTAACTGTAAATCTTCTGGGAGCTCTAAACTAAAATAACTCTGGTGAATACCATAGTAATGAAGCACCAGGAGGTGCGAACCCTCAGCGTATGTCCACCAGAGATCAGCAGTAGAAGCGAACGTCTGTTAAAAATTATTTCAAACCTTTAGCATTTACACACAGACAGTTACTACTTACGGCGATATAAAGAAAGAAGCAAACAACAGAGCGAAGGGAACGCCTCTAGGTTAAAATAGATCAGCTCCGCGGTATATAGCTCCACTCTAGAGCCCCCTTACACGCGTGAAGCGCGACAATTGCAACTGCAGTAGTACTACAAGCCAACCGGCCATTCTCTAGCTGCAATTTTCAGCTCACGTGATTATAACGTGCGGTAAAGGGGCGTTACTGGTAGCGCACTAGCACAACGATCGTACGACGAACGGCTACAATCGACTAGCTTTTTCTTGAAAACTAAGTCGAAACAAAAAATTCTAGCATATTAAAGGGACTTACTTTGCAAATTTCTCTATCTCTACATCGTTTCAGAGCCTGGAAGGCCGTCGTCTTCGAGATCCTTTGTTGAATGAATGAATGAATGACACACAGACAGGATGACTACTGTAACCCTCCGGGCGCATGCGCGCTGAGGGTTAATGAAGCACCAAACGTGCAAACCGTCAGCGTTACTATACACTAGCTGGAAATTATAAAATATCTCAGACCAAAAATAATTATAGGCTGTTTTAACCAGGTATCAATATAACTTGAGCAATGAAAATGATAGATGTAAACACTATCTTCCATAAGAGAAGATAATCAGGCCAGAGACACATACAGGTATATACTTTCAACGCGACATGTGCTAAGGGGCGTTACCCACTAAGCTGGTTAACTCAAGCCTGAGGCTTAATTGAGCTATTAACTGAGGCTTAATTGAGCCACTTAATTGAGCTTAACTGAGGCTAGGCTTAATTGAGCTATTAACTGAGGTTTAATTGAGCTATTATTAACCAGGCTTAATTGAGCTAGGCTTAATTGAGCTATTAACTGAGGCTTAATTGAGCTTAACTGAGGCTTAATTGAGCTATCAACCAGACTTAATTGAGATATTAACTGAGGCTTAATTGAGCTATTAACTGAGGCTTAATTGAGCTATTAACTGAGGTTTAATTGAGCTATTAACCAGGCTTAATTGAGCTATTAACCCCCAAACCAAGAAGTTGTAAAGTAGAGGCCACCCTGGGTACAGATAAGGTTAGCCAGTCAAACCCAAGTAAATTCGAGTGGTTAGTTCCAGATAGCCGTTATACATAAGTCCCCTGAAAAACAGAATTTAACTACTTGTCTTTTCAAGATTTTACGTTCTAAGTGGTGCGCACCGCATTTTACCCATGCCGTAAACTTACCACCTCTGCTCTAGGGGTGTGACAAGGAACTGTGCAGCGTGTAAACTTTGCAAGACCATTTTGATCTAGTTCGCTTTATTACTCGAGGAAAGCGGACAAGTATCGTTTATTTTTTGTGGAGCGACATAAAATAACAAGGTAATAAAAACTGTCAGATTAGTTTTTCAAAATATATTCTAATTGTGGCACAACAATAAAAAAATCGCATAAAAATATGAATAAATCGAGATGAAAATTAACAAAACCAAGCTGACAGAATCATTAAAAATAAGGTTCAGAAAGGGTAGATAATTTTTCAGCTTTTAAATAGTTTCCACTCACCGCTAATAGTTGCTTTTAGTAAGGAACTTTGTAGCTTCATGACTCCTAGGTATCGGTGAGTTTCTCCACCATTTTTTGGTAGGCTTCCTGTTAGCGTGCCTGTCTTCCCAGTTCCCATGTTAATAGAGCTCTGTAATGTACTACATTGAAGTTAAGATCCTTGGCAACAGTTAATTAACATTAATTGATTCTTAATAGGTTTGGGTGGGTTGAGTCTTGTTCATGGCCTTAGCTTGTCATGAGTGCAGTAGGTCACTGAGAGTTAAATCAAACTATAACTTAGTCAATAATATTGGTGCATCAATGCAATAGGGAAAATAAATCTGGAATGAAGCCAAAAAAAATCATAAATTACAACTTGAAATAAGAGTGCAAAGACAAAAGAAAAGAGAAAAGGGAAAAAAGAAAAGAACCCAGTAAAAGAGGAGAAAAGGGAGGGAAATAAAAAGAAAAAAGAAAGAAAAGAAAATGTGTCCATGCCAGTATTGAACTATTGCCGTCCCAGAAAAGATAGGATACTGTAGAAGTAGTGTAGTATGCTATTTATTATTAGCTTACCCGAGACCGCAATCTCTCAAATTGTCAATGGGTGTGGTCTTTGGTCGCTTGTAGAGGGGCGAATGTAGTTATTTTGAGCAAGATGGGACCGAGAGATTGGTTGCTGGTCAGAAATAAGAGGTGGTTGCTTCTCAGAGGTTCTAAATGCACTATATTTGTTGTAGTTACAATCGTGGGCGCATGATTTGGTCTCTCCAGGGAGGTCGGTCGCTTCTCAGGGAGGTCGTTAATAGAAGTTTTACTGTAATCCAATGTTTTGCGGCAATGTTTTTCTGGCATATTGGTTAGCAGTTTTAGCTCTTGGTATACTCCTTCGTAGTTCTAAGCTAACAAAAGGTCTTCATAAATGCTCGCTGAAAGTTTGATGCTTCTATTTTAATCTTCAAATGAACTAAAACTGCAGGAAATAATGTCCACAGGACAGCAAGCTACTAGGAAAAAAATTTACCTGGCTTACTACGAAAATAAAGACTGGTGTGGTTTGTTGCAAATACTGCCTAAAAAATTTCCTTTATTCTGGAAAGCTTTTTTACAGAAAATTGCATCTCCAGTGGCAGCACATCTTGATCAAAGTAGAAATAAATGTGGTGGAGAAATTGCTAAGTTAGCTGTACCAGTAGCAACAAGAAGGCAATTGAGATTTCAGAAGAAAAAATTTCTTGTAAGATGCTTGTCATCAGGACACCATTCAGATAACCACAGTAAGACATGTTGTATGAATGAATTTTTAATTCAATTTTCCCTCTCTTTATCACAAATAATGACATTTACATAAGAACTTCTGAGAAAGGACCAACCTCTGAGAAGAGACCAAAAGTCCAGTCCCCAATGTAATCACTATTTGGAGGTTTTACTGTATAACCAGATCAGACTGCTTTGGCCCGGCTGGCTAAATAGCCGACCAGTTAATATTTTAACAGGATATCAAGCACTTTTGGGGGCAAATCTCCAATGGCCATTGTAATAATCACTACCAGCCTGTCCAGTTTCTAGGTTTTTACAGCTCCTTCCTCTGGTGTTGCTACTCAGCCTGGTTAAAGCAGCTGCTAAAATATCAGCTGAGTGTGGGTAGCCCTACACAACCAACTTCACCTGAGAGTTACAATCCTCTTGTACTAACTATGGCAGTGAAGATATATCTAGGGTGATATGGCTAGATATTTCACTCTCAGGCTTTATTTTCACTCAATAAATTAGCCTGCTCATGAAATATTTCGCCATATCACATTCTGACTCATGTAATAAACACTAATATATATAATATATATTATATTATTGTGGGGGGTGTAGGGATCAGGACTGCTTATTGAATCCAAGTTTAGCTGGAGCCTAGGTGACGTCCCAGTCCCAGCAGGTACGCTGCCACCAGAATCAGTCTATAGAGTCGGGTCTTCCTGTCGTTATCACCCAGAAGCCTATCTATTACCCCTAACTAAGCCCGAAGTCGTTCAGGAAGTTATACTGAGGTAATTAAATATATTAGCCAAGGTATACAGTAGGTGCAGGATCTGACACAAGCAAAGACTAACTGAAAAGGAGGTTGGACTATATGTGAATTTATAGCCAACCACCCCCATAGTGATACATAAAAGGAATGCTCATGCCCAGTAGGCAACCATGTGTGTGTGTGGAAATGTTCTAGAATGTTCTTTCTTTCAGTTATGTGCATGTGGTGAATATGTGCTGCTGGCTAGGCGTGAACCACTAATTAGTGGCATAGATTACATCAGTGCCTGCCATGAAACAAAAATACATAAACAAAACAATAAAGTTCTTTAATGAGCTTGCTCTTCCTTGTGGGTGGTCCCACATCCCTCCTTGCAGAGACGAGCAACCGGCAGGGAAGCTCCACAACTAGAATCATTAGGTTCGACCACTGAGACATCAACATCTTCATCTTCATCTGTGCTTGGGCAAGTCATATACTCAACTTCATCAGGCTGCCATGATTGTCGGCTCAGGCCATCTGCATTCCCATTACTTTTCCCTTCCCTGTACTGAATAGAAACATTGCATTGCATTATTTTTAGTGCCATGCCCTGTAATCTTCTGTTCAATGTTTTTGAAGTCAGCAGAGATGTCAAGGGGCGATGATCAGTTAGAACCGTGAATGAGGCCCCATACAGAAAGTGGGAAAAATGCTGAATGGATGCCACCACAGCTAACGCCTCCAATTCAGTGGCAGAATATCTACGCTCTGGTCCCCGGAGTTGGCGACTATAGAAAGCCACTGGGAGCTCTTCTCCATCTCGAATGACATTCAGAACTGAGCCCACACCAACACTAGATGCATCTGTGTGTAACTGGAATGAATCTGACAAACATGGTACAGTAAGAACACAATGATTACAGAGACACTTACGTAAATGAAGGAAGGCCCCAAGCATCTCTGAGGTCCACTCCACAGTTCCTGGTGCCATGCGTTTGATCGCAGGAGTCAATAAAGCAGAATGGTCAGCAAAATTTGGTATGAATCTGCGATAATATCCGACGCTACCAAGAAACGCCCGTAGGTCACGCTTAGTGAAAGGTTGCTTAAAGTTAGCCATAGCTTCCACACGATGATCTGGAACGGCTACCTTCCCACAGCCAACTCGGTGTCCGAGATAGTCTAGGTGGCGCCGTCCCCATTGGCACTTCCCAGGTTTGGCAGTGAGTCCTGCCTCCTTCAAAGCCTCCAAAACACTCTTTATATGCTGTAAATGGTCAGGCCAACTGTTGGAGTATACAAGTACATCGTCTATATATACCGCAGCGAAGTCAGCACACTCCCTCAAAACAGACTCCATCAAAGCTTGAAAGATTGCCGGAGCATTTCTCAGGCCAAAAGGCATTCGCTTAAAACGATATTTGCCCCAAGGTGATACAAATGTAGTGAGATCTTTTGAGTTTTCCTTCATCTGGACTTGATAGAAGCCCTTAGAGAGGTCCAGCTTTGACAAGACATTTGCTCCTCCTGCTCTCTCCAACACATCGTCAAGAGTCGGTATGTACTGCTGTACTTGTGGTGTCACTGAGTTTAACCTCCGATAATCAACGCAGAGGCGAACTTTACCATCCGACTTTATGACGGGTACACATGGTGAAGCCCAGGCACTCTCTGAAGGCTCTATAATATTGGATTCTAACAAAATGTCAATCTCCTGTTTAACCCCATCTTTGAGTCTATCAGGTATACGATATGGCCTTTGAGAAATAACCCGAGTCCCCTCTTCAATGTCTATGTTCATCTTAGATACTGCGGTTTCACCAGGTACATCACTCATGACTGATTGAAACCCACTAAGCGCATTTAAAAGTTCGCTTTCGTTAAACCCATCACATGCATCGTCCATCAGGAAAACATTCCCATCATCCAAGCCATGATCTTCTGCAATAACCGTCAATGCACACACTTCCAATTCACGCTCCTTAAACTTTTTTACCATATTAACATGCACTACTTTATTCCTCTTTTTACCATCCACCTCTCCAATCAGATAATTCACTGCATTAAGTTTCTTCAATACAAGATAAGGACCCTCCCAGGAATCGTCGAGTTTAGCTGCCATCCCAGGTATCCTACATAACACCTTGTCACCTTCACTGAGCACTCTTTCACATTTACCCTTGTCATAATAAGCCTTTCTCTTTCTGCTCTCTAACAAACCGTTTCTGACAGCAATATCACGCAATATCTCTAACCTCTCACAAAGCTCCTCAACCCAAACTCCCACTGCTAGATTTTCACCAACTTTCCCTCTCCAACCTTCATATATAGCATCTAGGGGTGTCCTGACATGCTGTCCATAGACTAGTTCAAATGGACTAAAGCCAGTTGTGCGGTTAGGGGCTTGTCTTAATGCAAAAAGAACAAAGGGAATTTGCTGTACCCAGTCTAATCCCAAGTCCCTCGCCTTCCCCAGCATAGCTTCTCGGGTTGCGTGAAGACGTTCAAGCACACCATTTGTTTGAGGGTGGTACGCTGTGGTGTGAAGTTTTTCTATCCCCAATAATGACGCGAGTTGCTTAGCTAAAGCACCAGTAAATTGAGATCCCCTATCTGTCAATATTTGGTAAGGTAAGCCCATCCTGCTAAATATTTGAATAGCTGCTTCAGCTACAGACTTCGCCGTTATAGACTTAAGGGGTATGGCATCAGGCCAACGTGTAGCCATACATGCCGCTGTCAATATAAAGCGAGCCCCACCCCTTCCCTGAGGCAAAGGGCCCACAAGATCAAGAGCTATCTGCTCAAATGGTTGGGACAAAATTGGTCTCTCTATCATCAATGCTTTTTTCTGACCAGTCTTGTTGTTTCTCTGGCATTGTTCACAGGATTCACAATATCTTTTAATGTCAGTGTTCATTAGAGGCCAGACAAAATTACGTTTGATGATGGTAACTACTTTTCTGTGGCCCAAATGACCAGTCTTATCATGAGCAAGGTGAATTAAATTAATCCTTCTATCTTTCGGTACAACTATAGTCTCTGTAGTACCATAAGCAGTATTAATACACCTTTGCATAAGCAACCCATCATCCCAATAATACCCACGTTCGCCCTTATCAGCTAGATCTCTTAAAGGTTGTAGAGTGGGGTCTCCTTTAACTTGTTGAATAAACTCACTCCGATCACTTCCCTTCACAACACAACTAAAGTCCAGTGCATCCGCCTCTCCTTCAGCTCCCATAGACTTCCCTCCTTCTTCCTCAACTTCTGCTAAGGCCTGCTCATCTGCTAAGATCGACTCATCTTCCTCACTTGCTGTTACTACCTGACAACTCTCTTTCTCCAACAAATCTAAGCTCTTACTCCCTGCATTTTCAAGTTCCATACACACTCTATCACTCTCCTCCTCGCACTCTCTTTCTTTTCTCTGATGTCTTGTCTCTACAGAATTAACTTCGAAAGACTTTCCCCTGAATTCACACATTATCTCCCATGCTTCCCGATCTCTTAAATCCACTGCCAAAATTCCCTTACCATCCAAATCCGACCCCTTAACCAGGGCTGCCTCCCCCTTCCAGATACGTTTCCCAACACATAGACTAATCTTAGCTAGCTCAGCTTCATCCACCCTACCATTGTAACCTTTAAGATGTACCTTATTGCCAGTCCTTGCAGCTGGAGGCACCATTTCTTCTGGAACTACTGACAGTTGTGCTCCTGTGTCCAATAAAAGGGGTAGTGGTTGATCATAGAGTGTAGCATCAACGGAATTTGTGCGGCCATTATTAAGAACAGAAACCTCAGCCTGTTTAAATGTCACTCCAGTCGACTTTTCGGGCTCCTTCTTGACGTCAGCATTGTTGTTGGTATTCTTAGTGGGGCACTCTGGACTCTTGTGTCCCATAACACCACAAGTGAAGCATCGTGGCTGAAAGGAATCGCCTCGTGACTGATCCAAAGAGGCTGGGTTACTGCGGCAATCAAATGCTCTGTGTCCCGGCTTGTGACATTTGTAGCACACAGGTTTCCTGTACTGGCTATACTGTGAACTCCAACGTGACACATCGTCCTTCACAATGCAGCCTCTGGTTGACTCCCAGGACTGCAAAGCTGCCCGCAAGTCCTCCTTGGACTTAATTTTCCAGCAATCCAGATGCTGTTGTCCTTCAACACTCAGGAGTGAACGAACTCGAGCAATGCAAATCTTAATTACTGCATCTTGGACTGTAGCAGCACCTCTCACGGCTCGGTTGATCAGCCTCTCCATCATTTGAAGGAGTTGAGATGACGATTTATCATAAATATCCTTTGGGCGCAATTCAAAGAGTTGCTGTCCTGCTTGCAAACTTGTTTGCCCAACTCTATCCAAGAGTCTGTCCTTAATATCCTGGTAAGAACTTGAAGGATCAGCTTGCAGGTCACCAATGTGATCCTTCAATGCTGGGGTGAGCCGTGGGGTAACCAAAGATTTCCATCTGTCACGATGAATGTTTGCCTGAACAAACTCATTCTCAAGACCTTGCAAATATAATTCTAAGTCGGTATCGTCAGTCATAGCTGGAATCTTTTCAATGATTTTCTCTGCCTGCCGTTCTTGCCGCTCTGTTCCAGCTCTAGACTCCCTTTCACGGTCTCTCTCTTCCACTCTTTCTAGCACCGTAGCCATCATGGACATAACACTAGCAAGGGAAGGTTCTGCCATGACAATGCTGTCCCTTCCTTCTGGAGCAATTGTGGAGTCAGAAACTTGAATAGACTGCTCAGGGTTATTATCACTTTCACTAAGGCTGCCTCGAGAATGCCGTCCACTTGCCTCCTGTTGCCGATTCAAAGAGCGACTGGGATTGGAAGAGCACTGTAGTAGTTCAGTAGACTTTATCTTGGGGGGCATAGGCACCAGGTCCTGCTCATAGACCCGAAGACACCAGGGACCTGCACAAATAAAGAAAACAACAATTAAGAGAAAGTGATAAATGAGCAAACAAAACAATATGAATAAATATTGCACAAAATAATGATACACATTTAAAGAAACAAATAACAGTTCCAACGTTCTCGCTAACAAATTGATAACCGTCAGGCGATAATCCGGCGAAGCCAACGAAGTTAATTAACCATACAGTAGGATGACAATCTGCCTCTCCTCACAAAGTCGATCGATGGTGATGGGGCGTTTCTATTTTCTCCGGACAGAGTCGGACCACCGCTGCCGCCAGTTGTGGGGGGTGTAGGGATCAGGACTGCTTATTGAATCCAAGTTTAGCTGGAGCCTAGGTGACGTCCCAGTCCCAGCAGGTACGCTGCCACCAGAATCAGTCTATAGAGTCGGGTCTTCCTGTCGTTATCACCCAGAAGCCTATCTATTACCCCTAACTAAGCCCGAAGTCGTTCAGGAAGTTATACTGAGGTAATTAAATATATTAGCCAAGGTATACAGTAGGTGCAGGATCTGACACAAGCAAAGACTAACTGAAAAGGAGGTTGGACTATATGTGAATTTATAGCCAACCACCCCCATAGTGATACATAAAAGGAATGCTCATGCCCAGTAGGCAACCATGTGTGTGTGTGGAAATGTTCTAGAATGTTCTTTCTTTCAGTTATGTGCATGTGGTGAATATGTGCTGCTGGCTAGGCGTGAACCACTAATTAGTGGCATAGATTACATCAGTGCCTGCCATGAAACAAAAATACATAAACAAAACAATAAAGTTCTTTAATGAGCTTGCTCTTCCTTGTGGGTGGTCCCACAATTATATATATACATTCAAATGAATCATCATGCAAGTGCTCGATATTCTCACATATGGAATGCTCCAATGCACCAGCGCATAAGTCTGAACAACCATAGTTTTAGATGCATGGACAAGGTATCTCAGAACGACAAGGCTTTGAAGCACAATCGTTTTACTATAACGGAAAAATACCCAACATACAACAAACAATCAATTATACACTCGTTGTACAATATGGGGATGATATTCACGCCGTTTCCAAGAGCCGAAGGCTTGTGAAAATACTTATGCAAGCACTTAACATATCTCACGATGACTCGTGCATTAAGTATTATATTTATATATGCAGTATCTTCAAATATACGAGGTGGAGATAAATATAGTAGGTAAAGTATCTTCAAATATATATGAGATGGAGAGTATACAATAGGTAAAGTATCTTCAAATATGTTATAGTGGAAATGAATGCATAAAATGAGTAAAGTATTACTACGTATGTTGGTGTCTTACATAATTCAGTCACAGATATGCACCGAGAAAAGGCAGAGTGATGCACGTATGCAGACATTTATGTTAATTCAAAGTTACATTATTAAACGTGTATGATTTTACCGTTTTAATGTTGGGTGTACAGGTCTTCATTTTCTATAGTACCCAGGATCTGTAAATTCACAGGAGTCTATAAGTGATTATAATTCCCACAGCAGGCGTTGTCAACAATGAGTAAAATAAAAACTTTAGATGTATTCTCTCTCTTTCACAGGCTTTATTAAACAATACAGAATTAAAAATATTTGGTCGCCACCGGGAATCGAACCAAGGACCGCTTGTATAGCGCATATAATGAAAAAAAGGCTGAGAAAGAAATTGTGAAATAATAAAAATTTGTTTTCAGCGATTATTCGTACAGCATAAAACTTCACTCCTTACTTAGGCGTAGGAACCATAGCAGCCATGGCCGCTACAGTTCATTTTAGAAGCGATCTAAATCTGTTTAATCACTCCTGCACCTGCGCGATTTATTTTATTTTATTTTTTATTAGCAGTCGGTAAGTGAAATGCCAGGAAGAAAATAAGTTCCTCAATCTGTGACTTGGATAGCTCATTACTCTCATTTTGTTACCAAACGAGATCTTGCAAAGCAATATATTGTAAGAAGTTTTCAATCCTAGGGGGAGTCACTGTAACAAAATATCTATCTAAACAGCAGGTTAATATGAAAGTCAGTGTTTTTTAAGATTCTGTTAAATTTAAAAATTCTTTGACATAGTATGATTAGCTAATGGGAATGATGGATTAGTATTTATCATACTTTCATCAATTTTACATCTCTTTACTACTATGTCAATTTTAAGATTAATTACATTTAAACCCCCCAAATATTGTAGGCCTGGCAAATGTGACCGCTTGATTGGCCTCTACACATTAAAATTGCTTCCTACACCCATGCCTTATACATAAACAAAAGTTATTTTGACCTTTATCATGTCGTACAGTTTTAATCAATTTTCAACCCTAAGAATTTTGATTAATTTGGCTCTGAAACTAACATCATCTTGCGCATTTTTAAGGGAGATCAAAAGCTCATAATAATAATTGATGATCATTACCAATTTAAGCAGCTAAATGTTTTCTATGACTACATCAGCAGCAATATGTAGATTTAAAGTATAATAATTTGGAGATCTTTCTACTTGCTTATACAACACATTCGAACACATATACACGCACACCACACACTCGCATCTCATAACCAACACAGTACCCACACACATGTATAGGTACTTACATTAACGGTGTAGAAGAGGTTGTGATGTAGCCACAGAATGCCCAATTATTTATTTATGAAGTACCCCACCTCCAGCACTATCCTGCAGTACAGATACAACAAAGCACAAATGTCTGACTAATTAGCCTATCAAAAAGATCAGTTTGGAGTTCTTATAATAAAGAATAGCAGATTAAATCAGTACTTCGTATGGCAGAGCATGGCTTACACGAACATATTACAATTTTAGCATTAATAATGTATTGCCTGCAGCTTTATAAAACACACACATACGGAGGTTGTAAGATGAGAATGGTGTGAATCTATATGAAAAATGCATCCAATGTGTCCAATAATATGTCCACACACACACACACATACTATTTATATTGTAATAGCTAGCTAGTATATGCATGTGGGTTTGCATCTGGGTATCAATAAAGCTCAAGGAACAAAAATGGTAGATATAAAAGCTATCTTTAGCATTTATATTATTAACTAGGTCCATTATTAAGTCATAAAATTTCAGTTAGCAAATACTGTCTTACACAGTGGTAGCTACAAGCCTTTCTGACTCTCAAACGACTAGCAAACTAAAACCACTCGGCTGACTGAAAAATAACAGTATTTTTGTTGCTCTTTACTGTATATTAACTAAGTCTGGTAAAGGATCTTCAATACCATGGTAAACTCTAGCCCCAGCATTTAGTGACTTGAAGAAAAGAAGCATTGATAGCACAATTTTGGGCATTAACAAATAAGGCCTGTCATGGTATAAGAATAAACTGGGGTTTTAAACCACAAGACAATGAATCAATTCGAAATTTGGCACAGTTCATTGAAAAGCAACCGGGATCAACAGCAGGCTACGAATAGCATTTTAAACTGTTAAAGCATTCCATGAGCACCCGGATTTATAGGCTTGGTACCAGACCCTTGCCCATGTAGCGGTTTGGAAAAGAATCTGATGGTTACATATATAAATAATAATACGATTTTCAATTATTCAACTCTAATTCTATCTTGTTCACTCGCAACTACCACTACTACTTATTGATACAACAAAGTAATTCTCTATAACAACTACTCCTTAAACTACAGTAATAAGCTAATGCAACAACTAACTACACAACATATCCGATAGCTAGGTAGACAAATTTAGTTAGCTACTGTTATTTCTACCTACTACCATCCTTTACTAAGTAACTAGCTCACTACCAAAGTTAGATATTAAGTTATACAACTAGTGTTAGTTACAAACCATTTTAGTGTGTGTTGACAGTAAGTACCGCCTGACTTTCAACTTCGGTGGACATAGCTAGAACATACGCTTCTCTGGCCACCCACCCCAATTGAGTACTGGTATAAATATACCTTCTCCAACCATTTTGACCAGTAAAGGAGCTCAAGAAAACCAGAAAGAGCACAACAGCTGTTAGCTAGCACAAGTCTGACGCTCAATACCTGGCGTGGGCGGAGTTGCTTAGCAACAAGCATTTACCGGGCCGCGCGCAGACTTTACTTATGTTGAACGAACTCGACGAACTGCATGAACGCAGAGGCCAACGTTTTCTATCGTAAAATCAACTACATGTATAATTGATATCTAAAAATCAACTGTAAATGTAACTGCATGTTATTCCTATGTGGTCATGTGTTTATGTGTCAGCTTGTTTGTTTCTTTTTTGAGTTGGTTGAGTTGGAATGATCTAGACTATTGGATAGGGAAGAGGGAGTGCCCATAGACTAAGTAGGAAGGTTTTGTGAAACATACTAACATACCTCATTATACTACTACAACAACAACTACTCAAGGAGATTATTACACTCTTATTTGAATGACAATTTTTTTGGACTACATTGACATGTGATTATGTGCAGAAATGTTGGTGTGTGGCTAACAGCCTGGCAAAGAGAGAGAGAGAGAGGGAGAGAGAAGAAATTTAATATAACTGTCCTTGTAGCAATGTTATTCTATTAAGTTATTTTAAGTGTCAGAGCTAACGGGATAGCTAATTTTCGGAGAATTCAGGCAGTGGGCGAGTGAGCAGGGATTTATGAACCCCGTCTCAACTCTTCAACTATATATATATATGAGATTTCCTATTGATCCACGACGGACAGGTTTCTTGTGCAGTCATTCTTGGCTGAAATAATTATAATAATAGCAACTTTTCCTCTTTTTAACAGCCAATAGTTAATTATGACTTAACCCAACGTTTCGACTTTTTGCCGAAGTCCTCTTCATTCTTGTTCCAGGAACTCCGACTTTATCTACACCCACTAGTGGGTCTTCACTACAAAGTCCTCTGTGGTTCTCTGCTGTGTAGTGCGTGTCCATCAGACGACGTTGGGATTCTGAGTCCTCCACTTGCTGGATAGTCCTGTGTGTTTATGCTGTGTATAATGCCGAAGTCATTGGTGAAGTTGTGACACAAACATTGTTATTAGTTTCTAACTGCTATTAAGATAGTAATAAAAATTAAAAAATTGAATTTTGTATTTTTGTTAGTTAAAAAGATGGCAGTGCTGATGGAAACATAATAAGCATGTGGGTGCTCGCAACAGTCACTAATTCTGATTGACCTTAGTTATTTAAGACCTTTAGCATTTTCAGTGACACTAAAGCCTCATAGTATAGTAGATATAATGTAAAAATCACGATTAAACAGGGTGTGGTGATTTGGGGTGGAACTTTTGGCACATGTTGTGACGAGGGTGCGTTCTGCATAAAACAAAAAAAAACTCTACGATAGCTGCCACCAGAGTAAACTATTTAGGCAGTCCACTTGTGCTCCCGGGTACTCCGCAAATCTTGACAGTAAAGTTTAATAAGACAGGGGATGGTGTCTGGTGACTCGCAAAACAGACTGCTCGAGGTACTGACTGACTGACTGTGTGTGTGTGCATATGAAATAAATACAGAATGAACTGGGCCCGCCCAGCTTGCTGACTCATTGCTCATGTGCAGAAACTAATTATAAAAATAAATGACATAGAAACTATAAGCTGAGCATGCTCAACAGTTCAGTCCACTTGTGCTCTCGATCCCTCTTATGGCTGGGGGCGTCTCCACAGCACATAACAACTTATTTCTTGAGGTCAAAGTAGTCTACAAATTGAGTTATCCTCCACTAAATTAAGTGCATAAACAACATCGTAGAATTGCTCCTGAATGCTATATCCTGAGTTGAGCTATAGCAAGACTTTGATCATGACTGTAACTGGTGAATGATTAATTTGATCTGAGATAACTAAAATACGTCATTATTTGCGGTAGCTACATGCCATTTTTCTTAATCTGGTTGAGACTGCTGTATACAATTATTTACATAACATTTACCATACATGTTACATATTGCTATATATGTTATCTGTTGTAAACTATGTGTAAAAATATTAGCTGTCAGATGTCCAATAACAATTATGTGAAAGTTTACAATAAATTACTTTTTAATTCTCTTCTTAAGATTATAGTGCTTGTTGGTCACTGCAACTATTGTGAGCAGGTGTCCACCACGCAGTAGATGATTTCAAGTTAAACAAAAAAGCAGTAACTAAGTACTTGATAAGTCCAACAGGATCGGCATTAAATATTGTTTAATAAGCTTTATAATGTGTCTGTAACTTAAGAATCTTTATCAAATAGTGGAAATACATGTAACGAGTCAACACATGCCTTTCAAAACACACCTGCTGAGTGTATTTTGGATGTTATCAAAATATATCAAAGGATTTTCAATTTGCTGGTACTCTATATTCAAAATATAGACATTAATTCACAGTCTAAAATCAAAACTAGCTATTATGTTTGAATACACACAATGATAATTGAACATACATTTTTGCTCAACAAGTTTTATAGATTTTCTGTTTCTTGATCCATTGTAGCAGAAGTATTGAAATTAAGATGAGTGGTAGTACAGTGACTGCATAGCACAACACAGTGAAAAAATGTACAAAACTAGAGTTTCTATTAAGTGCCAGTACTGTTCCAGCTATTCCAGTGTACCACAGTGAGAGCAGAGTAAGATATGCTACATTAATTGAGGCTTCCCGTTCTCTTTTAAAAGGCTCAAATATAATTACTAACATAGCCATCACTATCGACACCATTGCAGCATAAATGAAAAATAATGGTGATAATGTCTCAAAAAATTCGAGCAATTAGAAACAGACAAGAAAACCATCGAAAGTCTCCGGTCACATGATCAGATCCATCTTTGTAGCTGCCTTGGACATCCGCAAAAGTATGTAAGGCATGCCATCTCACTGGTATTTTATTTAACAGCAACTTTTGGAAATGTTGGAAAGGATACTCAAATAATAGAACTATTGGAAATTTGAAAAGCTAAGAATAGCACAAGTGTCAAGACCATATGAGATGTGTTTGTATATTCATGATACAGTGTTTTTTGCGGCAACATAAAATGCTCTGTAATGATAAGATATGTGAGTCGAGGAAGAAAGCTCATAGTATACCTTCACTAGAGAAAGCATGCACTCAAAAATTTTACATTTGACAAAACAAGAACAGTGGCGAAAGAGTCAATGAGTGAGGTTTTGATCTTGAAAAAGCGATATACAAAGTGAAGTAACTTACGAAATGGCTTCCAAGGTATACAGTCACTATTCTGTATCTCTTGACATTGATTATTATTAAACATGTGTTACAATCTTCATCATCATCATCATTTATTATAATTATTATTATTATTATTATTATTATTATTATTATTATTATTATTATTATTATTATTATTATCATTATTATTTATGTTGTGTTTTTTATTAGTTTTCATATAACAAGAACAACAATTTTGTTAGATGAAGAAGAAAAATGTAAAATCTAAACAATGCAATAAAAATGTAGTGCTGGCAAGACAAAGATCATACAATTACAAATAATATAAGAATAATTAATTAAATAATAATAATAACAACAAACATAGTCTAATTCTAGTTGATTAGGGTGCCCACCTAAATTAGAAATGGTGTTCCCACATTGAACGGCCACTGAAATTTTTTGGTAGAGGAAGGAAGTGCCTTCTCCTCCCTGATCTCTCTCCTGGCTCTCCTGCCCAACTTCTTTAAGAATTTCCTGGTCTTGGGGCTGAATACTCCACTGGTCTCTACTGCCACTGGTGTGAAGGAATGAGTGACTGAAAGATCAGCATATTACACTCACATCCTATATTCTGCTTCAAAAGCCACCTCACCTGCTGCCACTGTTGCATGATTGCTTTTAATCTTATCTTATTACAATTTACCTTTTAACATGTAGCATGATTGTATTACATCTTATCTTATTACACGATGTGTAGGAAAGTACGTACATTGACAGAACTCGCTTTGCTCGCTTCGCTGAATTATTGTAGAAATTATGGCTTATGTATTTTTCATCTTATCACATTCATACATAAGCCATAATTTCTACAATAATTCAGCGAAGCGAGCAAAGCCAGCGGAGCTGACTCTCTAATGAGTCCGCGATATATATATATATTTCAGCGAAGCGAGCTAAGCGAGCGGAGCTGATTCTCTAATGAGTTCACAATATATATATAATTTCAGCGAAGCGAGCGAGACACTTACAGGGGTAACACAATCGAAAATCGGGGATGTTTATTTATTTATTTATTTAGAACATAGCTACTGCAGTTTTTGTATTACGTAGCGGGGCTCTGAATCGCGTAGTTCCTCAGACGAGGGCACTATATGTAGTGCCCTGACAGAGGGCTACTATATGTAGTGCCCTGCCTCTCAGGGCATTGGAAACAGGTTAGTGGTTGCTATGTTCTAAATTAGTTAGGCACTGCGCACCATCGGGCGCTACTGTGTTTAGGGTCCCTCAGGCCCCATTAGTGGCGCCCTCGCTACGCTTGGAACGCCACAGCCTGAGGCCTTCGGGACCCTAAACACAGTAGTGCCCTTAGTGACAGTGTCTATGGACGTACGTATGTCATTTTGTACTTTGACCCTCGCGTTTTTGTGTTAGTTATGTGGTCGACCCCGTCCCAAATTGCACTAAACAGAATCCTCTGGTTTATCGATCAGTACCCGTATCACCCTAGAAATTGAATTGTTTACCGTTTTGAATTTTTTTGCGGGTGCAGTTAAAACTTGAAAACTTAAGTGACTTCCATTTCTATTCGAGTTAGTGGCGGTGGTAAGTCAATGCGCTCTTTGTCATGGTTATAAGCCTGCGCAACAGTATTTACTTGAAAATACATTGTCCACTAGACTACTGCGAAGGTAAGTCTGTGTAGGTGCATGTCCAGTTGTGTCAAAGCATTGTGTGTTACAACCATTACTTAGCTAAAGAATATCACAAAGAAAACTTTTAAATAACGTGTATTGTTTTGTTGTTGTTGTTTTCCTTCCAAGCAGTTGCAGAGAGTTGTTACTATGGCACTGAAATCCCTTTACCCTGTATGCTAAATTTAAAAACTGGACCTTATTTTCAGTAGCTTCAGTGTTAGTAGTCAAAATCATTCATATAAAAATAGTATAGTCTTTAGGCTCGCTCGCCATTTGTGCTCAAGCACATCACTAGTTCAGCGAAGCGAGCGGAGCGAACGGAGCTGACTCTCTAATGAGTTCGCGATATATATATTTGGCGAGCGAGCGTAGCGAGCTAGACACTTACAGGGGTAACACAATCGAAAATCGGGGATGTCAGTTTATTTATTTATTGGCGAGCGAGCGAAGCTCGCGAGACAGTATTAGGGGTGGATAATGTAAAATCGGGTATATTTATATGTATATATGTATGTGGGATGGTACGTATGCCCTTTAAACGCGCGCGCGGGGAACTCTTTTCTCCAAAAAAACACGGCTTTTTAGGCTTGACCCCAGTTTATTCTGAAACTACAGGATTAAGCAAGCCTTACTTTATACTTAAGCTCCAAAGTGTGAGAAAATTCCTTCGAAAATGCTTGCTTTTCAAGAAACAAAAAGTTGATTCGACCGGTTACTATGGCATTGAAGACCCTTTTCCAGACTTAATTTCAAAACTTCGCCGTTTTATGGGGGGGATACGGAGTGCCGGTTGTTGGTTGTCAAGAGCTGTTGGTAGTCAGAATGCCGTAGTATTAATGCTAAGGAAGCTACTACTTCTCGAGGGAAGCTGAGGTTAGTACGTAATTCCATATTTGTTAGCTAAATATGCAAAATTAACTCTGGCCTTTCTTTTTTGTAGCTAAGAGCTTGTCAACAGTGACTGGTAAATTCAAATAGTCAGATTGGCTCAAATTTGGTACTACAAAAGTTACCACTGCTCAAGAAAATGAGGTAAGAAAATAATTTTGTATTTGTGTGCTAAAATTGATTGTTTTTGTTTTTGTAGGTGAGAGCTTGTTGTCAAGAATTCAAGGTAATTCAGATGGTCAAAGTAACTTCAATCAGAAGTTATCAATACTCAAGAATGATGTAAGTAGTAATTCCATATTTGTTGGCTGTTGTGTAAATCCACTAGTGATAATGGATTGCCCTCTGTAGCTGGGTTGTAAGGCCAGCTATGCGCAAAAATAGCTCAGTCAAACTTGATTAAAACTATCTTTAGGAGAAAAAAACAGAGAGAGTGAAATGATGCAAGGTTCTAGTTTAAATAGTGGGATGAGGCAAAGGTGAGCATGAGTGGAGAATATACATATATGGAAAAGAACGGTTTGCATGAACATGTGTATATAACTGTTCCACAAATTAAATAAATGGCATAATGATACAGAATGAATGGAGAGTAGGGTGACTGTTAATGGATCAATGTTTATTTAGCTGCAGGAGGAGGTGACTAGCAGGTGTGGTGTGAGCAGGGAAATGTAGTGAATAGGTGAGAAGTGGGTAAAGTTTGTGAAGTAATGTGAGGCTTGAACATGCCGCCCGTCGAAAAGGGAGTTTCTTTTCTAAGGTTCTTGGGAGATGAGCCGAACAATCTTCGCTGTAGGTCTCTTGTAGGTCCCTGTCTTAGTCTTTATGGCCACAACTCGCACATGTCCATCTTTGCCAGGATAGATTCTGACTATTTTGCCCATGGGCCAGTGAGAATTGGATACCAATCCATCTTCCTTGATGAGTACGATGTCATCAACCTGCAGATTAGCAGTTGGAGTTCTCCACTTGTTGAAGCGCTGGAGTTGCTGGAGATATTCGGTTGACCATCTGCGCCAGAAGTGCTGACTGATGGCTTGTAGCAGTGACCATTGTCGTAGGAGTGGCAGTTTCTTTGAGGTGAGGTCAATCTCAGGCAGAGCTTGAAGGTTTCGTCCAATCAAGAAATGACCTGGTGTGAGAACATCGATGCCGTCGTCAGAGTGTGATTGGAGAGGGACTAGAGGCCTACTGTTGAGGCAGCATTCGACTTGGCATAGCACAGTAGTCAGCTCTTCAAAGGTCAGTCGCTGCTCACCAACAACCCTTTTGAGGTGGAATTTAGCACTCTTCACAGCTGCTTCCCAGAGCCCTCCAAAATGAGGGGCTTTTTCAGGAGAGAAATGCCATTCAATTCTTTGGGATGTAGCAAAGCTAGTGATGGCTGTTTGAGTAGTCTTCTCTGACAAGAGGGCATAAATATCCTTCAGAATGTTGTTGGCCCCCACAAAGTTTGACCCGTTGTCGGACTGGAGGTGAGTAGGGCATCCTCTTCGAGCTACAAATCTTTTGAGAGATGCAAGGAAAGCTTCGCTGGTCAAGTCGGATACCAGTTCTATGTGAACGGCTTTGGTGGAGAAACATACAAACAGACATGCATATGCCTTTAGATATACTGGCCGTCTAGTGTGACCTTTCTTGATGATGAAAGGTCCAGCAAAATCCATTCCAGTGTGGTTGAAGGGAGCAGATGGAGTGACTCTGGATGCAGGTAGTTGTCCCATCATTTGTTGCTGAGTAATTGCAGAGGTTTTGCGGCACGTTATGCAGCTCCTGCATGTGGTCCGAATTAGTCTCCTAGCACCAATGATGTGATAATTGGCTGCAGTAGCTGCCATGAGAAGTGTGGGTCCCGCGTGAAGTAGTGCTAAATGTTTGGTGGTTACGATTAGGCGAGTGAGAAGGTCCTTGCCACTGAGAATTATAGGGTGACGTTGAGATGTGGCAAGGGCTGAGTTCTGGAGTCTGCCACCCATGACAATGAGTCCTCCTGATCTGATAGTGGGAGATAAACTTGCAATGCAACTGGAGGGCTTGAGTGTCTTGCCACTCTGAAGTCTTTGCAACTCAGTGGGGAATGAGCGTCTCTGTGAGCGAGAAATAAGTAGCAACTCGGCTTCTTTGATTTCCGATGCTGTTAGGAAGGGATTAGAACAATGGTTTGGAGATGGTGATGACTGTAGCTTCCTTGTTCGCTCGATAAATCGCAGCATCCATGCGGTGACCCTTACCAGTTTGTCAAAACAACTGAATCGCTCCTCCAAGTCCATGTGTGGAGCGATGTTGACAGGCAGGCATATCGCTTTCACCTCTGGTATGTTGAGAGGAGGTGTCAGAGGTTGGGCTGGTAGTTGTGGCGGATCTGTGAGCAGCCAAGACGGTCCTGTCCACCACAATTGGTGCTGTAGCAGTTCTTGAGGAAACATTCCTCTTGAAGCGCAGTCTGCTGGATTATCTTGGCTGGGCACATGTCTCCAAGCAGTGGGAGGTAACATCTCCAGGATGTTGGCAACTCTGTTCCCCACAAATGTCTTCAGTCTTCTGGGGTTGCCATCCAGCCAGTAGAGAACAATGGTGGAGTCGCTCCAGGCATATGTGTTAGAGAGGTTGATGTGGAGTGCGGCTCCTACAGTAGTCAGGAGCTTGGCTAGTAGATGTGCTGCACATAGTTCCAGGCGAGGTATAGAGAGCTGTTTCAGAGGAGCCACCTTTGTCTTGGCAGTGACGAGCGCCATGGTGGGAGGTGCCGCAGCATACGTTGTACGGAGGTACACTACAGCAACATAGGCATTCTCCGATGCATCAGCAAATCCATGGAGCTCAGTTTGCAGGATCTCCTCCCCCTTTCTAAAATAACATCTAGCAACAGGAAAGTTAGTGAAACATGATAGTTCACTACGCCAGATGTGATGACATTCTTGGACCTCTGGAGGTACTTCCTGGTCCCAATCAAGCTTCAATTCCCACAGCCTCTGAAACAGCATCTTCATCTTCACTGTTGCTGGAGCCAGCCATCCCAAGACATCAAAGGTCCGGGCAATGTCAGATATGATGCTTCGTTTGGTGGTAGACTGTTGGGCTGGATCACCTATGGACACAAAAAAGGAGTCAGTTTGAGCATCCCAGTGTATACCTAATGCCTTCGGGTGAGAAGTTGCAGTGTCTTGGTTGAGCATTTTTTGCTGAGAAGGCTTATGCAAGTCTGTAGGAATAGTGTCCATCACTTGCTCCGAATTGGACCTCCACTTCCTCAGTTGAAAACCACCTTTGAATAAGAGTGTTCGAAGTTGTTCTTGCAGACTGATGGCTTCCTCTGTGGTCTGAGCACCAGCCAGAAAATCGTCAACATAGAACGACTTGCTGACATGAGGGGATGCCAATGGATAGTCAGCACCAAAGTCTGCGGCGACTTGCTGGAGAGTACGAATGGCAGCGAAGGGAGATGCAGCTACTCCAAATGTTACTCGAGTCATTCGGAATTCACTAGGGTCTGTAGAGATGTCTTGGCGCCACAGAAAACGATGAAAATTACGATCTTCTGGAGACAGTTGGATGGCTCGGTACATCTTGCTGATGTCACCAGACAGAGCTATGGGATATGTCCTGAACTTCATGAGGATGTCTGTGATTGGTGGGTATAACGTTGGTCCAACTGCCAGGGTGTCATTGAAGGAATGACCAGATGATGTCTTAGCGGATGCGTCAAATACGACACGTAGCTTGGTTGTGGAGCTGGATTGTTTCACCACGGAATGCATTGGCATGTAGTAGACTCGTGAGTCAGGGAGCTTGAGTTCATTGTCAGGAACAGGTTCCGCATGGCCGAGATCCATGTACTCCTCCACTACGTCCTGAAATTGTTGCCACATGCCCTTCTTCAGAAGAGACTGTTCATTCGTCTTGAGACGTCTGAGAGCTTGACTGCGGGATTCCCCCAGGACTAGAGCATCAGCTTTCCGAGGCAGAGTCACTTGATATAAACCTTGAGAAAGAAAAACATGGTTAGATACAAAATGTTCTTGAACCACCTTCTCCTCTGAAGTATGGACTGGAGCTGTGGAGACCTCCTCTGTTTCCCAGAATCTCTTCAGTAGATCGTCAGAGGTTGGAGTTGGACTGACCACATTGACTGATGATGTTGCAGAGTTAGACGTTGATGGGAGTCGCCCCAAGATTGCCCAACCGTACACTGTCTTAATAGCGACTGGCTCAGAAGGAGCTCCTCGTCTGAACTCGGGCATGATGATGTCTTGCAGTGCATCGTTTCCAATTAGGAGGTCGATCTTGCCAGGTTGATCAAACTGTGGATCTGCCAGAGGGAGATTTTGTAGGTGTGACAGATGTCTGAGTGGAGGTGGTGTTTGAGCTGGCATGTTTCCGGTCACCTTGGGGAGTACAAAGACCTTTAGAAATAGAGGTGTGGCATCTTCTGCTGTCGAGAGAAAGACGTGTGATGAATGAGAGCTGCAGGTAGTGACATCACCCACACCAGCCATTCCCAGCTTCTCTGGATGCAAGTGTAGCTGTAGCAGTTGTGCAGCTCTTCTGGTCATAATAGTCAGGTGTGAACCAGTGTCTAGAAAAGCCCTAGCTCGAAGCTTGCGTCCATGAGATGATTCTAGAGTGACCACTGCTGTCATGTGAATAGTGGGATCAAACTTGGTCATGATGGGAGCTGCAGTTACTGAGTGCATCTGTTGGGCCTGGTTCCCCTGCGATGAGGCAGCTTGTGCTGGTGAGGATGGACCTGGGGCTTGTGAGGATGCAACTTGTGTTTGTGAGGATGAACCCGGGGCTTGTGAGGAAGCAGCTTGGGCTTGTGGCTCAGTTGGAAGTACTGGAGCAGACTCTCTATGGAGAATGGTGTGGTCGTTTCTGTGACACTTCTTGCAACGTCCGAGACTCCGACAATCTTTGACCCTGTGTCCATAAGTCAAACAGTTAGAACATACATTGTGTTTTCTTACATGGTTTTGCTTGTCATCGAGGGACATGGCCATGAATGCAGTGCAGTAGTAGAGACTGTGACAATCTCCTTTGCAGGCAGAGCAGGCACCCGAGTTGCTCCGGCTTGTGGAAGGTTGCGAGACATGAACAGCAGCCTTTGGCTTGCGTGCTGGATCCCTTCCCATCTCAGCTCTGTTGAGGACGTTGCTGGCAGTAGCAGTGGAGTTTGCGTGCTCAGTGAGAAATGCTAGCAAGTCTTTGACTTTAGGAACATCCTTTGTATCTCGCGTGTGTAGGCTCCATCTGTCAGTTATCACCTTTGGGAGCTTGGAAGTGGCGATTGAAGTGAGGATGGATTCTGCATCGAATTGTTTAGCATTCTCCAGAGCTCTGATGTTGAGAGAGAAGGTATCTATGAAGGCACAGAGCTCCTTGTGAGTGTCATGCTTCACAGCTTGGCAATTGATCAGTGCCATGACGTGATGTTGATGGATGATTCGCTTCTTATCATAGCGTTTCTGGAGAGTGTCGACCAGCTCATCATACTGACCAGGAGCAATTGTTGTAGTTGACAAGAGTTGAGAAGCGTCAGGATCAGTGATGGCCTGGCGTAGATATGTGAGTTTTTCGTGGTTGTCAAGCCTGGGATTATCGTGGATGATAGAACTGAATCTTTCCCAGAAGACGGCCCACTTCAGTATGTCTCCATTGAATGTAGGAACGGCGAGCTTTGGTAATTTGATGTGATGATGATGATGGTCACTAGTAGTAGAACTGGAGATGCTAACATCAGCAGGACTAGCCCGTGCTTCAGAAGCTGACAAATCAAGCATGCGTGTGTCAAATGCTCTAACCATCTTTGATACTCTGTGATCGCGAGGTATGGTAGATTGATTGACTGTTTTCTCCATTTGAGCCAAGGTATTCTCAAGTTTCTTCAAAGCATCTGGATAACTGAGTTCTGGGTTGGTTGCGATCTTTGCTTCCAGGTTGGCTAGCTTCTCATCGAAGTTGCATGCCTCCATGTGAACTGACTTCAAGTCGACCAAACGCTGCAGGATGGAAAGTGTGAGTGCAACTGACTCCTCGTGTGAATCAAGTGTTCTCATTTCTTGCTCGTCGTCAACTTCTGTTGCATGAGTTTCAAGTAAGTTTTGGTGAACTTGGATGAAGGATTCGCTAGTGGTCTGAACAGACTCCATCTGACGCTTGAGAGTAGCAATGTCGAATGTGGAAGGATCAGCATCCAGGAGTTTCTCATGCCTACGAAGTACTCTAGTGATAGCACCACCATATGCAGAACGACTTTTCTTCATAGCATCCATGATGAGTGATAGTAGAAGTGTTGGGTGAACGATAGATAGCGGTTGAGTTGAGTAGAGGATGAAGAATAGGATCGACCAATAGAGTTGGGTAATCCGGCTCGAAGGACCATTCAATGTTGTGTAAATCCACTAGTGATAATGGATTGCCCTCTGTAGCTGGGTTGTAAGGCCAGCTATGCGCAAAAATAGCTCAGTCAAACTTGATTAAAACTATCTTTAGGAGAAAAAAACAGAGAGAGTGAAATGATGCAAGGTTCTAGTTTAAATAGTGGGAAGAGGCAAAGGTGAGCATGAGTGGAGAATATACATATATGGAAAAGAAGGGTTTGCATGAACATGTGTATATAACTGTTCCACAAATTAAATAAATGGCATAATGATACAGAATGAATGGAGAGTAGGGTGACTGTTAATGGATCAATGTTTATTTAGCTGCAGGAGGAGGTGACTAGCAGGTGTGGTGTGAGCAGGGAAATGTAGTGAATAGGTGAGAAGTGGGTAAAGTTTGTGAAGTAATGTGAGGCTTGAACATTGGCTAAAATTACAAATAATAACACCAGTTTATTTTTTTATCGTAGCTGAGAGCTTGTTCAAGAGTTACTGGTGATTGAGATTATCAGAATGGTTGATGTTTGATACTACAAAAGTTACCATTAATCAGGTAAGAGAGTGATTTTGTATTTGGTTGCTGAAATAAAAGGTCATAACTGCTATTATAGTGTTTGCATGAACTAAGCTAAAACATAGTAACAATACTTAGTTTTATGTTACCTAACTATCAGGCTCGCTCGCCATTTGTGCTCAAGCACACCACTAGTTTATTTGTATATATGTTTGGACGTACGTATGTCATTTTGTACTTTGACCCTCGCGTTTTTGTGTTAGTTATGTGGTCGACCCCGTCCCAAATTGCACTAAACAGAATCCTCTGGTTTATCGATCAGTACCCATATCACCCTAGAAATTGAATTGTTTACCGTTTTGAATTCTTTTGCCGGTGCAGTTCAAACTTGACAACTTAAGGGACTTCCATTTCTATTCGAGTTAGTGGTGGTGGTAAGTCAATGCGCTCTTTGTCATGGTTATAAGCCGTGCGCACAGTATTTACCTGAAAATACATTGTCCACTAGACTACTGTGAAGGTAAGTCTGTGTAGGTGCATGTCCAGCTGTGTCAAAGCATTGTGTGTTACAACCACTACTTAGCTATCAATTCAAGCAGTTGCAGAGAGTTGTTACTATGGCACTGAAATCCCTTTACCCTGTATGCTAAATTTAAAAACTTGACCTTATTTTCAGTAGCTTCAGTGTTAGAAGTCAATAAAAATAGTATAGTCTTTAGGCTCGCTCGCCATTTGTGCTCAAGCACACCACTAGTTAGGTCTAGAAATTGTTTTTGTTCTTGCGTGGGCGTACGTGTGTACCCTTTCTCCTACGCGCTTGCGCGGGCAGGGTAACCTTCTTAGCAACATTTTGTTTTGTTTACCCGCTGTACGAAGTAGCGATGCCCAGTAGACAAAACGTTAGAAACGCTCGGTCAAGAGTTTTGAGGGCGTTAGAAACTCCAGAAGAAAAATTAGTAAGGAGAGCGATAAGAAATGAAAAAGACAGGGCAAGGAGGAGGAGAGCTAAAACGAAACAGAAACAGGTAGCAAAGTAAAGAATCTGACAGTATTTTATAGCCACACCAAGCATGCATGGGATAGCTGCAATTACAGGGAACATGCATCGCTTGCTTCGCTATTTTGTGCTATTAGAGCACATCACTAGTAACTATAACATATTTAGGTCTAGAAATTGTTTTTGTTCTTGCGTGGGCGTACGTGTGTACCCTTTCTCCTACGCGCTTGCGCGGGCCGGGTAACCTTCTTAGCAACATTTTGTTTTGTTTACCCGCCGTACGAAGTAGCGATGCCCAGTGAAACAAATTCGGCGAAATAGAGACAAAACGTTAGAAACGCTCGGTCAAGAGCTTTGAGGGCGTTAGAAACTCCAGAAGAAAAATTAATAAGGAGAGAGATAAGAAATGAAAAAGACAGGGCAAGGAGGAAGAGAGCTAAAACGAAACAGAAACAGGTAGCAAAGTAAAGAATCGTTCTTTTTGAAAAGCCATTAAATGTTCCTAGCCACACCAAGCATGCATGGAATAGCTGCAATTACAGGGAACATGCATCGCTCGCTTCGCTATTTTGTGCTATTAGAGCGCATCACTAGTTCAGCGAAGCGAGCCGAGCTGACTCTCTAATGAGTTCGCGATATATACATTTAGGTCTAGAAATTGTTTTTGTTCTTGCGTGGGCGTACGTGTGTACCATTTCTCCTACGCGCTGGCGCGGGCCGGGTAACCTCCTTAGCAACATTTTGTTTTGTTTACCCGCCGTACGAAGTAGCGATGCCCAGGGAAACAAATTCTGCGAAAGAGAGACAAAATGTTAGAAATGCTCGGTCAAGAGCTTTGAGGGCGCCAGCTGAGTTAGCAACTCTAGTTCTGCAGTGAAGATATCTAGCATAGGATAAGCCATGTAATACACTTGTCAGATATGGTTTAGCAACATAGGGACATGTACTATCCACAATGGCTTTCTCTAATAATGTATCCTGTGTAAAATGTCGCCAATCAAATCTCAGGCTTTACTTTTAACTTGCCTCTGGCTCGTGACTATAAACTAAACTGCTCCGAAACATCTTAACGTAGCACACTGACTCTGTAATAAGTTGAGTCTATCTATATACCCCGTATTATACAAAGTAATACACATATTATGTTAAACTGGAAATTGTTTTTACATTAACTAGACATAAACCTAAACACTAATTATCCAAAGTAAACAAATGAAACAAAAACATATAACAAAAACACTTTTACTATAATAAGGTTTAGCTAGCTTCATTATCTTTAATTAACTGATTAGTTCCAGTCTCCTAGCTTTAAATTGCTAGCTATGGTTAAGAACTTATGTTATAATTTTTTTCTTATAGTTTTTTTTGGGAAGTGGCACATTAGAGTCATCAACTGTGACTATGAAAAATTCTTTTCAACGATGTAATATTGAAGGACCTTCATTATTTTGTAGCTACCCTATAATCTTGGAAAGTGCTCTACTTACTTTACTTTTCCCTTGCTCTCTATAAACATTCATCATGCTCATGCTTATAACTTATCTTTTTTGGTCTTTCCTGTTCAGTTCTTTCAGTTTTTGTCAGTTTTGAGATTTTGAGTTTTGTTAATGCATACTAACTGATTCTGTATGGTTCTATGACTCTGCTATCTGACAGTCATCTGTCTGCTAGTCACTATTTTAATTAAATTTATTTAGTGTAGTCAGATCATTTGCTTGTAGAGACTCTGGCTTATTGTTAGTTGAGTTGGGGTTCGCTTAGCTGGCAGAGTCAGTGTGCTAATACTCATCTGTATATCTTTGTTAGCCTATTGTTATTTGTGGGCTATTACAATATCTATATCAATGCATGCATTCTGACAACATCGTTTTCTGAAGGTATTGTAAAGATATTTATTGTAACTGGTAATAAATCAACTAAATTTTTGACAAAATGTACAACAGTGCTATAAAGACAGTATGTATTTATATGACTATTATAATGAGCTTACCTTATATAATTATTCGTTTATTAAGTTTAGCCAAGTTATAAATGCTGAGTGGAATATATTTATTGGAGTAGCTATTTGCTTGTCTCGTTTTCAAAAATATGACAGATATAAGATAACTATTCTGGATATAACCTCTCATTGTTGAAGTGGGTTTATGACGTTTTGCTTTGGGTAATTCTGGGAGCAGGCGTATATACCACTGGGTCGATGATTTAAGTTATAAATCAACTAGCAAGATGAACATCACTTAACCATTGGATGTCAACAACCACTGCAGGGATGATGTTGGGATAGTCACATCAAGCTAACTAAATTGAAAGGAAAACTAGGAACAAAGTAAATATTTTTATAATGCTGTTGTGTCCATAGATAAAGCTTATAACTAACTACTTATAGAAAATACATAAACGCCAAGTTAAAAAACAGTCACTGGAAAAAGAACAAACATGCATGTTTTGAAGGAAGAAGACTTTTAGAAATTAACTAGAATTCCTCACTATCACATACTCTACACAAAAAGCTTAAAGTTGACCACTGACTGTTTACAGAAGAATGTAACATGTACAACAAATGAAATATTTATAGCAGTCTCTGTCAAACTAGTTATATTGGCTTTATATTGTGTGCTTTTCATGTAGTTAGGATTCAGCCCACATTAGAACGGTATACATTGTAATTTAAATTATAGGAAAGATCTAGCAAGTAAATGGAGTATGGAGAAAATGTCAGATGTATCACACACATTAAAAATAGACCACATTATGATGAGCACATATGAAGTAGTGCTGTGCTTGCACACTAATGGTAAGTAAGTCCAGTGACTTCATAGTCAGTCCAGCATATGATGACTACTTGATACTGTAATACAACATGTTTATTTTAGTTCCTTACGTTGGGTTTCTCCTAATATTCAGTCTAACTATTTACTCAATCCTGTTGTCCACCCCTTTATTGATAATGCATTAGTGTAATTATAATGTTATTGAACTAAAATCTAAGAATTTCAGTATAATTGAGTATACATGAATAAGGAAGACATTCAATTACAGTTCAAAATAAATACTATGCTGTTTGAAATGTATACAATAATTAGATACAAACGTAGGACATGCTTTTCTGTTATATAATGTTTTAGCATATTTACAAATTCTTTATCCATTGTAGAAAGAGCATTGAAATGAGAATAAGTGACAAAATTGTAACTACATAACACAACACAGTGAAGAATAGGACAAAATGAGAGCTGGTAGCCAGTCCCAATATTGTTCCAGCTATTCCAGTGTACCACAGAGAGAGTAGAGTAAGAAATGCTGCACTAATGAAGCTATCCCACTCTTCTTTAAAAGGTTTCAATAATATAATTGCCATAACCATTAATGTAGTTATCATTGAGGCATAAATGAAGAATACTGACGATAACGTCTCTATGTATATTACAAAATAGATTATTCGTACTATAAGAAAGAGAGAAGAAAACCAGCGAAAGTCTCTTGTAAGATGATCGGATCCATCTTTGTAGTTGCCTTGGAAGGCATCCGCAAAAGTATGTAGGGCATGCCATCTCACTGGTATTTTATTTAACAGCTTTTGGAAACATCTGAAGGGATAAACTAATAATAGAACTATAGGAAATATTGAAAACACTAAGAATAGCACAAGTGTCAAGATGGTATGGATTATGTTCGTTTTCCCATAATATGGTGCTGTTGAAGCATCATAAAATGCTCTGTATTGATATGGCATGTTAGTCGAGGAAGAAAGCTCATATACCCTCACTGGAGCAAGAGCATCAAAGCATGCACTCATAAATTTTACGTTAGACAAAACAAGAACAGTGGCAAAGGAGTCAATGAGTGAGGTTTTGATCTTGCAATAGCGATGTACACAGTGAAGTAACTTACGAAATGGCTCCCAAGGTACCACCAGAATTCTGTATCTTTTATCATAGAGTATAATAATGAAGTGTGTTACTATAACTAACATCAATGGGTATAGTCCAATAACTAGATCTAGCATTAAAATTCTCCAAAAGTCATCATGTATACAAAAGTTAGGGCTAACACCTCGCAAAATATCTAAATTCCAGAGAGTAAAAAATGTGCTGCAAATTTTCATAATCAAACTGCGATTACTTCCATTAGCTAATGCAATAACTCTAAGCATTGCTGGAACAGATATTATTTGGCAGAAGAATATAAATCCATGCATAACAGATGACATTATGCTTATATTGAACATCATAATTATGATGCAATAAACAGTTAGAGGAAGAAATATGTAAAGTCCTAACTCCAAATAATTCAAATAAGTCTGCTGACATTTCACACAAGATACATTGTAAGAGAAAGCCATAGGATAGTAGGTGCTGGCACATCTCCCACACAGAGTGCTACCTCTATTTAGTGATCCACACATCCACGAATTCAATTCTGATATATTTTGTGGTAGTCTGGAATATCCATTATCTATAATATTATGTGCTGAATCTTTCTTCCAGCAGTTATAAAGACAGCGTCCAAACTCTATGGAATTAGACTGTTCATTGTAGGTAGCACAATAACATTCCTGAATATAAACATGCCCATTTCTACATATCATCCCATTGTTAGGGATATTGCCACAACTTGCAGTTCCATTAGCACAGAAGTAACACACCTGAAGATCAAATTCCAATGTGTGATTGCTACAAAATAGTGAAGGTCCCTCAAAATCACATTCTTCACCAGAGTGGTTCAAGATCACAGAAGAAGACTCTTTTTCATCATAGACTCTTGTAGCATATGTAAATATATTTATACAAAAGGGTAGAATGAACATATTATAGAATATGATCCTAATCATAGCTATACTTATATCTAGAGTTATTCTATGAATTTTTCTTTTTAATTTCGTTTTGTCGCTTCTATCCACATGCCTACTGTAAAATTAAGGCTGAAAAACTAGTGCTTTTATCAGGGTAGTATGAAAATAGAACGAGCTAAAAATAAATGTATTGTTTACTTTGTGCTTCAAATATTTGTTTTCACTTTGCTACATTAGCAATACTAGGTTTCTCATCAACTAGTCATATGCAACACTTGTCTTCAATATTGGATTATTCTATTATATTTAGGGTCGAAAATATCTTAAAGCCTCTACTATCCCATCATTATTTACTAAGTATTTGTATAAGAAAGACTACTAAATTTCATCTTATTCATGTATATATAATCTTAATAACCAATAGATTACATACTCAATGCATTGTCGCGTAGATGATTAATACCAGTCAATTCTAGCTTATGATTATCTAAAATAATACTTGAGTAGAAGCTATGCCAACAGTTACATCTATGTTTGAGTATCTGTGTTCTTGTATGTACCCAAGTTTTCTCGAGAATGTTATGGTGCAGTTCTGTTGATGTAACACCAGCTAATGTTATCTTAAAATGCTCTGGGGCAGCTATGTCAATATTTTGACAACCAGTTGTCAACAGCAGAACATCATGTTAATATTTTTGAAAACTCCAGCACAGTTGTACCATAACCTGAAACCTTGGTGAGATTAATGTGTATTTTTAGTCTAACACATTCAGTATGTATATTTCAAGTATTATATACCAGCCTGCAGTATTAATGTGTTATGAGTAACTTTTAGTATAAATTAGGATTTCTGAAAGTGTATTCTAAAGTTCAACAAAACAAGCACAAAAATAATATGAGTATGTGTACGAAACAAATAAATGATGTAAGTCTAACTAAGTCTTATTGAGAACTTTGTGACTGTAGATCCAGTGTGCTACTAATAATGAAGTAAAAATAACTGGTAGAATAGTAACTGCATAACAAAAGCCTGTGAGGAATGGAACAAATTGAGAGCTTGTACTTTGTGCTAGAATTATCCCAACAATTCCAGTGTACCACAGAGAGAGTAACATAAGAAATGTTGTGTTAATATAGCTATCCTTCTCTCTTTTAAATGGCTGAAGTATTATCAGTAATATAGCTACCACCACTGACACCATTGCAGCATATATGAAGAATACTGTTGACAATGTCACTCCATATATTGCAAAATAGAATATCCGAATGATTAGGAAGAGAGCTGAAAACAATCGATAGTCTTTAGTCCCATGGTCAAATCCATTTTTGTATCCACCTTGAAAGACATCCACAAATGTGTGGAGAGCATGCCACCTCACTGGTGTTCTATTCAAGAATTTATGAAAACATTTCAGAGGATATAGCAATAACAGAATTATTGGAAAGATTGTGAACACTACAAACACAATCAGAGTGATGATAACATGATGTATATTATGTATATTGTAATATGGTTTATGGGATGCATCATAAAAAGCTCGATCAACGTGATGTATGCGAGAAGAAGTAAGCTGATACACTGTCACATAAGCGAGACCATCAAAACACACATTCATAAACTTTGCATTTGATAAAACAAGAATAGTGGCAAATGAGTCGATAGTGGACGTATTAATTTTCAAATAGCGGTGTAAAAGCGATATTAATTTGTGAAATGGCCGCCAAAGCAGTGTCAGTAATCTGTATTTTTTATCGTATAGTTTTATCATGAAGTGAGTAATGATAATCAGTACTAAAGGATAGAGTCCAAGAAGTAAATCAATCTTCACAATATCATTAATACAAATGTTAGGACTAATGCCTCGCATAATGTCCAAGTTCCAAATAGAAAATAGAATACTACCATAATTTGTTAACTTGGGATTATTTCTGTGTACCAGCATAATAACTCTTTCCATTGCAGGTGCAGAAATTACTTGGCTAAACAAAATATATCCGTGGAGATAAGAAGATGTAATATTTATATTGAATATCATAATTATGATGCAAAATACAGTTAATGGAATTAATGTGTACAATCCCAGCTTCAAATAATTCAATTGTGGCTTCTGACATTTCATACAAGACACATTGTAAGAGAAAGCCAATGGATAGTAAGTGTCCCTACATGTCCCACACAGTGTGCCATCTCTATGTAAAGATCCACACATCCAAGAATTCAATTCTGAAATATTTTGCGGTAGTTTTGTATATCCAGTGTTTATTTCCGCTGTAACTTTCTTCGGACAATTGTAAATACATTGTCCAAACTCTATTGAATTAGACTGTTCATTGTACGTAGCACAATAACATTCATGAATATATACATGTCCATTCTTACATATCATTCCTGTGTTAGGGATATTGTCACAAGTTGCAGTTCCATTAGTGCAGAAGTAACACACCTGAAGATCAGTTTCTAATATGGGACTGCTACAAAAGAGAGAAGGTCCTTCAAAATCACATTGTTCAAAGGAATTGCTCAATTTTGAGTGATACAAATCAAGATTGCCTCTCACTTGAGAGATACCATTTATGATTCCAAAAAACACCAGTAAAGAGATGCAGTTTCCTAATCCTCTTGTTATGCACATCACATTAAACACTCTGTGATGTAATGAGCAATACATAGGTAATACTAATCTTCTCAACAAGGATCCTTCAAAGTCAGAGATTTCTTATTGTCTACTGACACCAAACTTATTTCCAGCACATACTGCTATATATACATACACAATGAAAAGGAAAAACACAACAGTTACTTATTTCCAGCACATACTGCTATATATACATACACAATGAAAAGGAAAAACACAACAGTTACTATCCAAATCTACAAACCGTGATGTGTGCATTAGTACATTTTCAAATAATACCATCTGGCATGAAATGTGCTTATTATAAGCTGTTGCTATATGTTCAGATCTAACCACTGATAGCTTCACTTTTTCTATCACATTTTTGGTAGGGCAACCTTGTATTAAATATTTAGAAAAAATGTATGGCATGGTGCAGAAGTAAGTTGTGAAAATTTCAAGATGTAAAGGTCATTGGTATAAGACTATAGCTATAAAAACCAAAGCAGCAGATAATTTATGTTTTCACAGATGATGAGTTTCTTTGCAATACAATGTATATGAGTATATTATCACATCTAATCTGCCTAATGTGTGCTATCATTTTTCTGTAGGAGTAGCTAACGTGTGGACTACTTATTATTCCATATTTTATTCTTGGAAAACTAGTGTCACATTACTAGCAAGTTGTCCTCATGTTGGGTTACAGATCACCAGATCCATGGCTATAGACTTATGTTTGTTCTGACTGTCTATAGACTTATGTTTGTTCTGACTGTCTATAGACTTTATGTTTGTTCTGACTGTCTATACACTGCATCATACTTCTTAAGTTGAAGAATGGATAATGTAGTCATCCCAGTTGTATTGCAGTCAGAGGGCTATGTAATACTTTTTTTTTTAATTACATGTAGCTATAGTAGAATATCCAAAATGTACAAAAACTTTCAAGAATGTTTAGTAAACTTCTTGAAGTGAAAGTGTCATGAGTAACTGTAAGGATATTATTGGCGAGCGAGCGTAGCGAGCGAGACACTTACAGGGGTAACACAATCGAAAATCGGGGATGTTTGTTGGCGAGCGAGCGAAGCGAGCGAGACAGTATTAGGGGTGGATAATGCAAAATCGGGTATATGTTATTGGCGAGCGAGCGAAGCGAGCGAGACACTATCAGGGGTAACTCAATCGAGATTTCGCTATATTTATTTATTTATCTGTTTATGGGGTACGTGAGACCTCTGTTTTAGCCCGCGCTTCTAATTACGTAAGTTAGGTAAAGCGTTCACAGTTCCAGTATTTTTCAATTAACGAGCGCGGAGAATCCTGCTGCACTGCCTTACGCAACTCTGTTTCAACCAAAACGTTTATAGCTACTCTCTTCTTGAAATAATTGTGAAGTCTTTGTCAAGCTGCGCTTCTTTGCCACTGCTTTCTAAGTTTATTCAGGTAATTCTGTTATTGTTAACTCAGCTAAGAGCTTGTTGTCAACAGTGACTGGTAAATTCCAATAGTCAGAATGACTCAAATTTGGTACTACGGAAGTTACTACGGCTCAAGAAAATGAGGTAAGAAAGTAATTTTGTATTTGTGTGCTAAAATTGATTGTCTTTTGTTTATGTAGCTGAGAGCTTGTTGTCAAGAATTCGAGGTAATTCAGATGGTCAAAGTAACTTCAATTTGATATTACAGAAGTTATCAATACTCAAGAATGAGGTAAGTAGTAATTCCATATTTGTTGGCTAAAATTACAAATAATAACACTGTTTTATTTTTTATCGTAGCTGAGAGCTTTGTTCAAGAGTCACTGGTGATTGAGATTATCAGAATGGTTGATGTTTGATACTACAAAAGTTACCATTAATCAGGTAAGAGAGTGATTTTGTATTTGTTTGCTGAAATCTAATGTCATAACTGCTATTATAGTGTTTGCATGAAGTAAGCTAAAAAGAGTAACATTTTATGTTACCTAACTATCAGGCTCGCTCGCCATTTGTGCTCAAGCACACCACTAGTATGTATATATGTATGTGGGATGGTACGTATGCCCTTTAAACGCGCTCGCGCGGAACTTTTTTCTCCAAAAAACACGGCTTTTTAGGCTTGACCCCAGTTTATTCTGAAACTACAGGATTAAGCAAGCCTTACTTTATACTTAAGCTCCAAAGTGTGAGAAAATTCCTGCGAAAATGCTTGCTTTTCAAGAAACAAAAAGTTGATTCTACCGGTTACTATGGCATTGAAGACCCTTTTCCAGACTTAATTTCAAAACTTCGCCGTTTTATGGGGGGATACGGAGTGCCGGTTGTTGGTTGTCAAGAGCCGTTGGTAGTCAGAATGCCATAGTATCAACGCTATGGAAGCTACTACTTCTCGAGGGAAGCTGAGATAAGTACGCAATTCCATATTTTGTTAGCTAAATATGCAAAATTAACTTTGGCCTTTCTTTTTTGTAGCTAAGAGCTTGTTGTCAACAGTGACTGGTAAATTCAAATAGTCAGATTGGCTCAAATTTGGTACTACAAAAGTTACCACTGCTCAAGAAAATGAGGTAAGAAAGTAATTTTGTATTTGTGTGCTAAAATTGATTGTCTTTTGTTTTTGTAGGTGAGAGCTTGTTGTCAAGAATTCAAGGTAATTCAGATGGTCAAAGTAACTTCAATTTGATACTACAGAAGTTATCAATACTCAAGAATGATGTAAGTAGTAATTCCATATTTGTTGGCTAAAATTACAAATAATAACACTGATTTAATTTTTATCGTAGCTGAGAGCTTGTTCAAGAGTTACTGGGTGATTGAGATTATCAGAATGGTTGATGTTTGATACTACAAAAGTTACCATTAATCAGGTAAGAGAGTGATATTGTATTTGTTTGCTGAAATCAAATGTCATAACTGCTATTGTAGTGTTTGCATGAAGTAAGCTAAAAATAGTAACATTTTATGTTACCTAACTACCAGGCTCGCTCACCATTTGTGCTCAAGCACACCACTAGTACAAAATCGGGTATATGTTATATGTATGTATGTATGGATGGTACGTATGCTCTTTAAACGCTCGCGCGGGGAACATTTTTCTCCTAAAAACACGGCTATTTAGGCTTGACTCCAGTTTATTCTGAAACTACAGCATTAAGCAAACCTTATTTTATACTTAAGCTCCAAAGTATGAGAAAATTCCTGCTAAAACGCTTGTTTTCAAGACACAAAAAGTTGATTCGACAGGTTACTATGGCATTGAAGACCCTTTTCCAGACTTAATTTCAAAACTTCGACGTTTTATGGGGGGATACGGAGTGCCGGTTGTTGGTTGTCAAGAGCCGTTGGTAGTCAGAATGCCGTAGTATTAATGCTATGGAAGCTACCACTTCTCGAGGGAAGCTGAGATAAGTACGCAATTCCATATTTGTTAGCTAAATATGCAAAATTAACTCTGGCCTTTCTTTTTTGTAGCTAAGAGCTAATCAACAGTGACTGGTAAATTCAAATAGTCAGATTGGCTCAAATTTGGTACTACAAAAGTTACCACTGCTCAAGAAAATGAGGTACGAAAGTAATTTTGTATTTGTGTGCTAAAATTGATTGTCTTTTGTTTTTGTAGGTGAGAGCTTGTTGTCAAGAATTCAAGGTAATTCAGATGGTCAAAGTAACTTCAATTTGATACTACAGAAGTTATCAATACTCAAGAATGATGTAAGTAGTAATTCCATATTTGTTGGCTAAAATTACAAATAATAACACTGGTTATTTTTTATCGTAGCTGAGAGCTTGTTCAAGAGTTACTGGTGAGTGAGATTATCAGAATGGCATATGTTTGATACTACAAAAGTTACCATTAATAAGGTAAGAGAGTGAATTTGTATTTGTTTGCTGAAATAAAATGTCATAACTGCTATTATAGTGTTTGCATGAGGTAAGCTAAAAATAGTAAAATTTTATGTTACCTAACTATCAGGCTCGCTCGCCATTTGTGCTCAAGCACACCACTAGTATATATATATGTATGTATGTATGGATGGTACGTATGCTCTTTAAATGCGCGCGCGGGGAACTTTTTTCTCCTAAAAACACGGCTATTTAGGCTTGACTCCAGTTTATTCTGAAACTACAGCATTAAGCAAACCTTACTTTATACTTAAGCTCCAAATTATGAGAAAATTCCTGCTAAAACGCTTGTTTTCAAGACACAAAAAGTTGATTCGACAGGTTACTATGGCATTGAAGACCCTTTTCCAGACTTAATTTCAAAACTTCGCCGTTATATGGGGGGATACGGAGTGCCGGTTGTTGGTTGTCAAGAGCCGTTGGTAGTCAGAATGCCGTAATATTAATGCTATGGAAGCTACTACTTCTCGAGGGAAGCTGAGATAAGTACGCAATTCCATATTTGTTAGCTAAATATGCAAAATTAACTCTGGCCTTTCTTTTTTGTAGCTAAGAGCTTTGGCTCAAATTTGGTACTACAAAAGTTACCACTGCTCAAGAAAATGAGGTAAGAAAGTAATTTTGTATTTGTGTGCTAAAATTGATTGTCTTTTGTTTTTGTAGGTGAGAGCTTGTTGTCAAGAATTCAAGGTAATTCAGGTGGTCAAAGTAACTTCAATTTGATACTACAGAAGTTATAAATACTCAAGAATGATGTAAGTAGTAATTCTATATTTGTTGGCTAAAATTACAAATAATAACACTGGTTTATTTTTTATCGTAGCTGAGAGCTTGTTCAAGAGTTACTGGTGATTGAGATTATCAGAATGGTTGATGTTTGATACTACAAAAGTTACCATTAATAAGGTAAGAGAGTGATTTTGTATTTGTTTGCTGAAAAATCAAATGTCATAACTGCTATTATAGTGTTTGCATGAAGTAAGCTAAAAATAGTAACATTTTATGTCACCTAACTATCAGGCTCGCTCGCCATTTGTGCTCAAGCACACCGCTAGTTTAGATATATGTTTGGACGTATGTATGTCATTTTGTACTTTGACCCTCCGTATTTTTGTGTTCACTCAGCGTTCGACCCCGTCCCAAACTTCACTAAACAGAATCCTCTGGTGTAGCGACCATTACCCGTATCACCTTAGAAATTGAATTGTTTACCGCTTTGAATTGTTTTGCGCTCCATTTCTATTCGAGTTAGTGGCGGTGGTAAGTTAATACGCTATTTGTCCCAGTTATAAGCCCTACTCAAACAACATTTCTTTTAAAATTCATTGTCCACTAGACTAACCACGAAGGTAAGTCTTGCCTAGGTATGTCCAGTTGTGTGAAAGTATTGTGCTTACAATACTACTAATATCAAATCACTGAAGAAAGTAATTTTTGTGTTGGTACATCAAGTGAACAAGTGTATGTGAAGGTGCCGTGTGTTACAAGGACTGCTTAGCTGATGAAAAATCTTTACCTTTATTGACAGGTTAGGTTTTTGTCTCTGACCTATCTGATTTTTTGCCTACACAGTTACGTCTTGTGTACTTATTGAGTCCATTTTCTAACTGATAGCATTCAAATGGCAAATTTACATTTGGTCCTATATTGAAGATAACCATTGTAGACTTGTTCAAGGTGTGGCCACTTTTAAAACCATGGAGGGCGCTATGCCCATAACCACAAACTTCTGAGTTTTGAGCTAGCTAGAGAGCCATCACATAACTCTTCATGATAATACAAAGATTACACATTTTAAAGCATATATTATATATGTTTATAAGTGGTTCAAATATTGGTTAAGATAGATAAGTTAAGATAGATAAGTTATTTAAATATATATTTATAGCTAAGTGTTTAAGATAAGTTATTTAAATACTATAATATATTTCGACTTCTGGTTGTGGTATCCTTGCTGTCTACAAAAAAAGTGCATCATATCATAACAGCTACAGGTTAAACCATAATGACTTACCTATTTCTTTTTCTTCTTCTTTTTTTCTGTTTTAAAATGAAGTAAATTATGAGAATTTTAATACTATAATTTATCTACTCAATTTATTGTTTAAAACTTGTTTTATTTGCTGAGCCACTGGTGGCGGCTCAGTCTTCTCTTCGGTCTGTCTTCCATTCTAACAGAATTATATCACAACTGATACAATTCTTCTCCTAAATAAATCTACTCACTTGTTCTGCCATCCGTTCTGGTTCCATGACTGATGATATTAGCAGGTGACAAATCTAGCCGCTAAGTAGCTACTGATCATGCGCACACTACACAAAACCGATGGTAGTCCTGCCGAGAACATTTCTCCCGCCTTTTACTCTTTGCACGTACTGCGCAGCTATTTTTCTGAGTTGTATAAAAACCAAGTAAACTGAGCACCCGCGTTATTGCTACCTGGATACGAGATTCCGAAAGCAATTGCCGTGTGGATTAGGCGGACTAAGGCTAAGTTCTAACACAGTAACAATACTTAGTTTTATGTTACCTAACTATCAGGCTCGCTCGCCATTTGTGCTCAAGCACACCACTAGTACTTAGATTAATTTTTGTACCATCTTATTAATAAAATACGCTTGTGTGTCAGTAACAACGACGACGGCGTGTGTATTCATGAATAATTCATGAGCGTTGTATGGTTCGGTAAAGCGTCGTCCCGCTATGTTAAGTAAAGTGTCGTCACAGTCAGTAAATGTGCTGGTTACTTCTCGGGTGCAATAGACGATGGAAGGCGACGTAGGTTTCATAAAAGAATGCGAAAGTACCGAAGAGAATGTAAATGGCGATTAATCGTAACTGATGGAAACGGCGAGGTAAGGCAGTATAGGTTTAAAATGGAAGGGAAAAGAAGGCAAAAAGGCGAGCGATTAGCTAATTATAGCTAAAAAGCGGGTGGAATCGACGAGAAAAGTGGGGGGGGGGGGGTTAGTTTTCAAAAGAAAGGCTAAAGTAGAAATAGAAGACAAGAGTTTCTCGAAATAGGATAAAAATTCAGGAGCAGGAGAGATAGACAAAGTAAAAGGGGGTTCCATGACTCAAGAAGAAGAGCTGAAGATAGGAGAGGTGGGGTAGAAGAAAGGCTCAGATGGTTCAGAAAAAAAGAGAGTAGGAGAGGGAAACTAACCAATGGTAGAGAATGATAACTGAGCAAGATAACTTGTGCTACTGCATTCTTACTTTGCGGTACATCAAGCGCCATTATGTGGCGGGATACTTGCTAGTATGAGATGATGCCTTAAGATATCACTACTTCTAGTCAGTGAAGACTATCTGTTATTTTTTAGTCAATAGATTTAAGCTGTTCATAATGTTAAAGGGAGTTTGTCTTTTAATATTAAAGATTTAAATGTAGAAATTAGTTCCATCTTTCAAATTCAGTCACTCTCAGCTTAAATAATTATGATAGTAGCAGTTTTTTTCTCAGTAATGGCCAATATTATAATATCTAAGGATTAACCCAATGTTTCAACTTCTTGCTGAAGTCCTTATCAGGGCTCAATGAGGCTGACAGAATAAGTTACATGAGACAGAAAATTTAGCTAAATAAGAGATATGTTTTATCCTGATTAAGTTTAAATGTACATGTATCTATATTTATGACTAGGAACTGTACATGTTAGGTAATATTCAGTATATCTGGTGTTTTTTTTGTGTGTGTGCATATAGCTGCACTGCTTTTCTTTGCACTGGCTTTCTATTTAGTTAGTCTGTAAGAATAAAGTAAAATCTGAAGTAATTGCAACAGAGCACACACTTATAAACAAGTCCCTCTTTAATGGATTTGACATGAAAGCTAACACAATAATTCATATGCACATTCAAGCAAATATTTCCAGTGCTGGATTTTATAATCCATCCCAAAAATGTCAGATCTATGTCGCCATGACTATAATTGTTGCTTTGGGTTTTTAATAGTAACAATATTCACAACAATGATCAATAAACTATGAAATTTTTATAATGTGGTATAGTTAGATAGTAATATAATATGATAATGTTAAGAACTGTTTTATTGATATAGTACTAAATGATTGGTATTTTATGAGTTCCCGAGTAAATGAATTATACAGAGATATATGGATTAAGAAAAATTGAAAGAAAGGTATTGAAGATGACTAATAGTGAGAAAGAGCATCAGTTCATTGTCCCTCTGATAAACAGCATGATGCAGCTTGCTATGACGACAGGTACTAGCCAAAGGCTGGGAGACATGGTGCTGGCATTCGACATCATCATGAGGAGGTACGGAAAACTCATATCCCACTGACGTTCTTCTTTGCCATCTGCCGCATACTTTACATCTTGAATTCTTGCAGCATTACTGGTATAGGATTGCAATATGGCACAGAACACAATTAGTAGAGCAGCCACTAGAAACTGTCTGATAGGAGCAGCCATAATCAGGTTTTAAAGAATTTCTCAAAAAAGAACCCTGAAATTAACTGCTGTTGTTGTAATTCTAAGCTACCTTGAGCATCTCAAGGTCTCTACTATTGTCTTACTATGCTAACTTCCTGAGAGCTTTTAAAGGAGGCATCCATTAATGTACTTGAAATGTTCAAAAGGTGTGAGATATTTTAACCCCATGAGACTTGTTCACCTTCAGTTTTAGCAACATCAACCCACTTCTAGAAACACAGAAACAAATGTTGAAAATTGATGCAGCTAATGAGAGAAATTAGAGAGAGATTTATAGGGAACCATCGTATGTGGCTTATTTCTGTGCAATATTGCGTGACTGTTCTTGGTAAAGTCTATTTCCTTTTTATATCTGCATTCAACTTGATAAGAACAGTACCGTTTTTTTTTTTTTGCATATCTGAGATCCAAAAGAGACAAAGAAATTAGCTTAGGGTGGACAAAGAATGGTGCAAAAAACAAAAAAGGCATTGTACTAATACTTTCTATTTAATGTTGGACTCAATCAGCCTACTCTGAGGTTATTAAACAGAATATTACACAGTATGTAAGTAGAGATAATGAGGTGGGACAAACGGGATGGGAAGTATGTTAACTTAAACTGCATATAAAAATGGAATCATAATTAATGCTAAAGTCACCATAATTATTTTTGGCTAATATATTATTTTGTACTGCTTTTAATAATATTATATCCAATTGAAATTAGCTTACATTTACCGAAGTCATTATGTTCATGTTGTGTTCCACTTATTCATCTGATACATGGAAACATACCTCACTGATGTCTGCATGATTCGTCCTATGAATGAGAGCAGATGTTGTGAGACAAATGGCAATACCTAGGGATGTGCTTAGTCATTTCAACTATTGGAAGTCGGTGGTTGTCATATTTCAGTGGCTAGAGCACTGGTGGCTAAAGCCAGGTCTCCTGGATTCAATTCCCTGGTCACAACTAAGATATTTTTCACATTTTGTTGTTGTTTCTCTCTAGACCGCTTTAAGTGAGAACGTTTCATTTTCATTTTATGCACTGATTAGATATAGGTGCCATTGGAATCACATTCATTAGGTATTTATAGGTACGTGGTTCAAGCTTTAATTATGACATATTACTGTATAGAGGCCACACCAAATATGAACACCAACAATCTATTTTAAGTGAAATATTTAACAACCAACTGAATGATGAGGCTTGGAAATTGTAAGTTATGCTGGTTTAGAGACTAGGCTCTACAAACTAGAGTCTTCAATCTAAAAATCAATGTTCTAGTGGTGGTTAGACCTTAACACATTGTATACTTAAATTCATTTTAATGACATTAAAAAAAAAAAAAAAAGAATAGCATAATAATAACTTTTAAAAGTTGTTACACCCCAAACATATTGGGAAAATAGAATGGTTAATGGAGACTGTTGTGGTATAGTTGAAGAAGGATATTCAGTTGATACAATGATGACTCTAGTATTGTACTCTTGACTTTATATTACTCCATATTACAAATTCATCAATAATAATATAATTTTTATGATCTTGCAATAGTCACACTAAAAATTGAATTAGCCAGAAAGAACAAATGAATGGAAGAAGTGCCACATTCAATAATATTTAGACATGAAAACAATGTTTACAAAGTTACTTGTGGAGGGGCACTAGTAGCAATCCATGAGCAACTGCAAATCCAAGAATAGTGGCTACTGCAGTGAGTACAATGGAGCACTGAGTTAGCAGTTGACCACTTGTCAGAAGCAGGTATAGAGGAAATAGATTTATATGTGACTCCTCCTCGTCATCCTTCCTCTGTTCAGCGTATTTGACCATGTTTCTCCAAGCAGTTCTGAGTTGTCTCTCTGCCACGTCTTTATTTTGCTGCCTTGCAGAGGCGGTGGTAAGGGATGGTAATAAGAGCATAATGCATAGCGTTGCACCAACTATGCAAAAGAGGAAAGATAATCTAGCCATTGCTTTCTTCAGAAGGCCAACTACACTTATCAAGATTTTGAGAAAATCCTGCTTTCTTATATTTTAGTAAGTATGCCGTGTGCATATAGTGGTGGGGAGTATTTATGACACTACACACCTAAGGCTGCCAAAGGAGAGAAATGTGTGAATTGTTTGTTAAAATTGACCAGACATTGAGAAGAAGGCGATACCATCCCGAGCATGCACATGGTATGATTCTTTGATGTCAAGCAAGTGTTAAATGCTGCATTTGAATTAACAGATAAAAATATTTTACTTAACTTAAAAGAAAACCCGTGTTATATAATAAGTTGTTGTCCACATTTGTTGGGTTATTTTGGAATTGGCAGGTGTCATTTAGAACAATAACAATTTTCCTGGAGCTGCAGCTAGTGCTAGAGATTTGTAGAGTTAGTAAGTGTGAACAAGGTGTTGGATTGGAGACAGTAAAGCATCATTTGTTAAGGTTGGCATTATCTAGTGAATTGGTGATTACGAACAGATGTAGCTAAGTACTTTGTATGGCTACGGCACTTAGTATATAATAGTCTGTAAATGACTTAAAAAAAGACCAGCCATTATTAATATTGTTATTATTATTATTATTATTATTGTTGTTATTATTATTATTATTATTATTATTATTATTATTGTTATTATTATTATTATTATTTTGCTGCATTAATAAGAAAAGTGTGAGGAGGAATAGGGCCAACAAATTCATTAAAAAAAAATTTAAATACCCGCCCGAAAGCTAACTATCTACCTCATATAAAAAAGAAATAAGTTAGCAATGAGTGTTATTATTTTTCTTAATCCACATTCCTCATCATACTCAAATATCTTGTGTATGATTTTGCATAATGACAGATATGTGGTTTAAATTAATGTAAATGCTACATTATCTTAAATTGTTTTATGATGTCCTTATATTTCAACAAAGCAGAGCTGCCTCAATGATGTTAAATTTTGGGAAAGGTAGAAAACAAATCTAAAATTGAAATGCATATAGCTTACATTATTGCACTTATCATTGGCGATATTCAATGTTATTGGCCAGATTTTTGACATCCCTGTTTTAGTGGGAATTTTTTGGAAAACATCAGAACTTGCTGTAAACAATTGTATCTTAATATGTAGGAATTAAAGCACACTTGAAAATTTAGAATCTAGCATGACTCATCCATCAGCATGTGTCTACACATTGCCTTAACCACATATTCTCATTTTGTGTTGAAAAGATGAAATTACGGTCAATCATGGTTAAGTAAAGTTAGTGATGTTCTTAAGACTGAACTACAGGTTATAACTGTGCTATCCATTAAGGATTTTTATTGAGACTGACATACTATCAGTTAAGACCATTTTTAGTTAAGATTTCACTTTCCCTGCACTATTAGTTAAGACAATCATAGCTAAGACTGTCCTATAAGTTAAGATTGTACCATATATAAAATTAAGAGTGTTTATTACTCGAGTTTATCACTATAATTAAGACAATGCATTAAAACCTTGTAATATTAATGAATACAGTACTATTAGCTGAGAATGTGTTACAATTTAAACTGTACTATTAATTAAAAGTGTACTATTATAGTGAATAATTAAAATTTAGTATATGGTATGTCTGTACTATGGCTATTAGTAAATGCAACTACATATTTTTTAATATACTATTAGTTAAGACTTCACTAATGGTTAACACTAAACATTTGATTTGTTAACATAACATGTTGGGAGGTCTTTTATTCTAAAGAAGTATATATTGATTGATGCAAGAACAACAATAATATAGTATAGTCAAATAATTGATGACAGTAATTGTATTTTTTTGGATGCTTAAAATAATTCTTATTAGATTGTAAGTAGTGAATATTGTCCCAATTTTTCCCCTAGGAAGCTTATTGAAGCTTGTACAATACAGAATACTAATCCAAGGCCTGAAGCTTTGTACTCGACCTATATTCCCTTCCCCTCAAGACTTTAGTGTCAGTGTACCTATCAGTGAAGTGCATTTTTTGTTTATTTTTTAAATTTTATATACAGTCACATTTTAGTTCACCTCACAACCGATGAAGGCTCACAAACCAAAACATTTTGTGATTTTATTATCACATTGATGCTACTAAGCTAATCAATATTAATTTTTAAAGAAGCCAACAGTAACTGTATTCAGCATACTTAATATTCTATAGGTGGTCAATAATTATTTATATAATCAGCATAATTAATAAATGATAGCAGCCTTTATACTATCATGAAAACTCGCCATTAATTAACTTAGCTGCCAACTGCTACTGTGGAAAAGTAATTAGTGACGACATCATTGCCTAAGCGTGCCTATTTACTATATAATTCAATGAATAATCAAGAGATATTTATAAAATGGCATAACAAAAATGTTTAAAATGCTAAAACTTTAGCCATATTTCTGTAAAAGAGATGATTTGTCCATGAAAACTGCCAGAATTGAATGAGAACTAAATCAAGATGGACACACCTCCGCCACCATGGAGGAGATGTCGAAATCCTCCCCAAACAGGTCATCCAAGCAGTCCGGATTAATATAGTACAGGGCACACAAGTTGTAGAGAATAGACGGCATCTGATTGAACCATCGGTGACTCTGTACCTCTTTCAAGTCTACTCTGTGGGCCACAGCTCTACTAGCATGAGGTCGAGCACTTGTCAGCAGTAGAAGGCTCAGCAGCAGAACAGCAGCTAGCACTCTGTGCTGCATAGCTTTGACTTGGCACAGCTCAACTTAATAACAAACAAAATACTCCGGGTTTTAAAAAACTAGCCTCAGTCCAAGTAAACTGCATTCTTAGCCAAGGGCACAATAATATAAACTAATTCAAGCGTTCTAATTGTAAGTCCCCATCCTTTCCATTTGTGTTAGTCATGTTTATTTTCACACCTCATAATCATGTCCGTTGAGAAATTGCCACTCAATCTATCTGGCTTACACTAAGGACAATTTGTAATTCTTGATGTCTTCTAATGGATTACTTTTGTAGACCTAATGGATATGTGCAGTTAAATAATACACATGAATTCCATTGCACCTTGCATTGTACTGGCCTTGTCAAACAGCACTTAGAAGTCTTAAATGGTGGTTCATAGTTTTGAAGCACTTTATGCCATTTTTAGGAGCAATTGCACACTATAGTTAGGGAGATAACTCATTCTTTACACAGTGAAGCCATTTTACATTTGAACTGCATTTAGCCAAAAAATCTTAATTAGCCAAAAAATCTTAATTAGCCACTAAATTTTTAAAGGTATAATAATAACAGCAATATTGCTATAACTGACCATAAATATAGTCTAAAATACAAGTAATAGTGTTGTACCTGCCTGTGTATAGTTCGTATATTTCAAAGACAGCTATTACAAACATTGGATAGTTCTATAAAATATATGAATCCTTTCAGAATTCTAGGAAGGGTTGAAATAGGTATCAATAGTTGGCACTAGAATTATGATTACTCCGGCTGCAAGAAGAGTCCATAAAGCTGGTACTGTGCACACACTGACTTCGCTCAGCAGAAACAGAAAAGGAAGGAGATGATGGCAGTCTTTCTGCTCCATGTCTTCTTTGTCAGCCATTGCATTAACAGCAAACAATATAAATCCAAGCACGGCACTAGACAGTCTCATAATCCAAGTTATTGCCTAAACTTTGAAGAAACGTAATGTACTCTAGTAGTTACTTCTGTGGTAAAATGTGAATATGAATAACCAAATTTTTTAGTTATATAAGATATAGTCCCTAAAAAGAAATGAAAGTAGTAATAGCTTTAGACAACTGAAATGCATTCTTTGGTTTCATTAAAATACTCTTCTTACTTTCTCACATGTCATGCACATGCTGTAAACATTTTACGTGCATGCTATTGACTCACTATCCCAGAATTGATTAAATTCCTCATTGAATTACTCTGTACATGTCCATTCTGGATGGAAAGTGTACGCTATTAGCAAAAAAAGTGAAAGATTAAAATGGCAAAGGTTGCACAGGATTAACGTCAGCCACTTCATAGAATTTCATTTTATTCTCTTCTCAATTGAAAAATTTTATTGAGTATTCTCACTGTGAAAAGAAAAATACATGGAAAATGGAAGTTTAGAAAAGTAGAAGCACTTAGATGCTTCAGTTGTTGTTTCTGACTAAATATATATTACATCAGTTATTTCGAAGAAGTAGTATTGACCTGCCGTAAAGGCTTGTGTCAATTTGTAAGTTATGAAATTCTGATTGTCAAAATGCAGCGCTATTTAAAGATTGATTTTATTCTCTTCCTAACACTGTATTCAATAGTAGCACTGTGTATTAACCTATACGATTAGTCTTCAAATGCATTCAGACTAAATCTTTGAGGAATTAATGTAGATATTTTTAGAAGATAGATAAGAGTGCTGATTTGGATTGAGTTTTACTTACTTTGTAAGATGCAATGGCTTATTTTCTGCCCAAGTGTGATTATGAACACAGGTAATGGGACCAAAATATATTCACACATTGTACCCATTACAGCTGTAATGGAAAAAGACATAATTAGGTACATCTTAGAGACATCATTATGTTATGGAATAAGTGAGCACTATGAACAATGTAGCTAGCTCTAAAGTAAATTCCTGTTCCAAAGATAGCTAAACTAGAGATGTTAATAATAGGCAAAGGATGAAATAATGATACGTCGAACAATGCCACAGAATTAATTATAATGGCCAATATGAGCAAATGAAAAGAAATAATTAAAAAAATGGTGAATTTGTTGAACTTTGTAATTGCAGTCACATGTTTCCATGGCAAATAATAGCCAGGGCTGCTGCTGCCATGCTGAATACCATGACAAGAGCTGCAGCTGAGTGCATGGGGGAAGTGGCGGCGCCTATCAAGAAGAGGAGTGGCCAGATATGTTCACTGTCTGCTTTCTCGAAGGTGTTTCCATCTTGGTTAGACGAACGCTTGACTCCACACAGTGCAAGAGTGGTGAGTATCAATAAGAGAATGCAGATTATGGCTTTCATTGCTACTTCTTTTTGACTATTAAATATAGATTGGCAAGATGATTGTTTTACTCAAGCCTGAATATTCATTGTTTTTATCTAATAATAATTCATAACCAGCTCATAACAATAAACTACTGTTTTATCCACTAACAAATAATCTTACCTCTTTCGAGTATGGTGCTTCAGATAGCTGTGAGGCCGAAGTAACTGAAGAAACTTTCAAGGATACACATCTGTGATGGCAGACCCTATCTTTTATACCATAGCAATGTTTGTGGCATTGAGTAGAAGTGGTAGATAATGAGGGTGTTATGCAGCTACAGTCTGTGTGGCGGTATGGCATGCATAGCTGAGTGAAGTGGGTGAGACCTGGTGTAAACAAGTGGGTTGAAGAAAAAATTTGTGAGGTATTTGTTTTAATCCAAGACACTAGCTCATCTACATGCTAAACAAAACAAGGTATTCTTCCTTGTGATGGTTAGACGGCAGATACATTCCATCCCTAATTAGCATTACTCTGTTATTGCACTATAGAACATGTTTGTATGATGTTGTTTTACATCGAGACTAATGGATATTTCTCACAAACACTTTTTGAAGAAGATCAACTGTACTAACCTGGTAAGGGTTGCAATAAAAGAAGAATTATGATGTCATGATACAATATGAGTTGTACTGTATAATACTTACTTTAGTGAACTCACATTTCTTCTTAATAGTTCTAATGTTACCCCTTAAATTTGTTGTACTGTACGTAAAATACTTATAGTCATTGTAGTCATGACCAGATATTTATTAAGTCATATCAATAAGCCTTTATAATACCAAACAATATTTGTTCACTAATTATTTTTAGCCTTACTTCGTGCTCACAAAATACCACAGTAGTCTGCAGCAACAGTATTTACATGTTATTAAATGTGTTACCACTTGGGCTAAATAATTGAATCTATATTTTGCTCTTGTTCAAATGATATGGGTCAGTTTATTGATCAATAATAATAATATTATAATATTTATTATTATTATTATTATTATTATTATTATTATTATTATTATTATTATTATTATTATTATTATTATTATAAGTATTATTATTGTTATTATTATTGTGCCATTTGTAGACAGGAAGAGGATGACCTGAAACTCCACCTAAAGCCCCACATCTTTCCCCCTCATCAAATAATGCACAGGTTCAGATGTACAAGACTCTTCGTAATATATTAATAAAAAGAAAGCTTTAAATCACATGGGCCGGAGTAAAGAATGCTGTACCTATCTAAACCCATGCTATAATATTCCTCACTCCTACAATAACACCCTCCCTAACCTCTCTCTTTTCCTAAAAGCTAAATTTTTGGTTTATGTGTGTGTGTGTGTTATAACACCAACATGTTCCATTTACCAATCCAACAGTACTCTTATGTAATTAGTTAAGACATTGATCTATGTAACACGTAAGTCTATCATGCAAGGGCTGAAGAAATGTTCTTAATAATAACTTGCAGCTAGTCATGGACTTTAAGTGATTACCAATGTTGTATTTTAAAACAGAACAGTTCTGCAGTAGTAACTAATGCTGTAAATTGTTGATAATAATTACAAGCTCAATGGAGTATATACTAACAAAGCACTGTTAAAATGGTTCTGAGTACTTTGAGCATAGCATCTAATAATGATGATTTTAACATCTTGTAGAATGACTGCTTAGAAACTTTTAATACTTATTAAGGACATGTAATTTACATGTCCTGCTGAGTTCCTGCGAATTTACTATAATACAATTAATGAGGAGACTATTAGATATATGGCAGCCTTTAATAGCAGGTCTTGACAATTGCTGAAGATTTTATCCTTGTCAGACTTTAGAAAAGTGCTCAAGTGAGACAACTGTCCGCCATCTGTTTCACCTATCAAGCCTCCTTCTTCCACGATGTCTGTATTTGTGTTGCTACTGCTTGTGTCTGGATCCTTGTTGGCCTCTGGGGCTGTAAAGAGATCTGAAGAGTCAGAAGCAGGAGGAGCTAGCGTAAACGGGAAAGCCGCTGAGCACTGGCTTCCTTTTATGTTTATGATGAATAATTCTCAAACGGTTCAGAGTCCAGCGACTTGGATGCTTGGAGCAGTCTGCCTGGGAGTGACCATGTTCCTCAGGAATGGCGTCTTCAATGTGAATTACGTGTGATACTTCGCTATGGACATTGAAATTTTTTAATTCATGATGTGGTTATTTTTGATAACAAAAAAGTTTTTAAATGCAATAATAAGGTTTGCTTCAAATCATGAACTTGTGGTAAATTAAATAACAGCCAATAAGTGTCTTGCTAAAATTAGTGTATTATAATATAATCAAAACTTTCTTTGTAGCCCTCCCAATAAAGTTAGCTGAAATTTCAAAATATCAAAAATATCAAAAATTTCAAAAATGTAGTGTGAGTATCGGTTATACCACAACATGGAGGTAGGTATGGGATTTACACAACCGAGGGTCAAAGGCCCGAGGATAGTGTAAATACCATACCGACAGAACGCAGAGTGGTGCAGCTGACTTATACCATGCTTCTAGGTTATAGGAAATGCACAAAACTTATCTTGATTGGACTATAATATACTTATTAACCTCCTAGGAGGTGGTATGAAATATCACCGTGAAATGAGCAATCTGATTGGACAGTTTGAACGCACAATGGTACGATTTTTATAAACTGATGTCATATTATTCCCACCTCTTATTTAGACTTCAATTCACTGCAAAGTTAGCTAAATTAAACAATAAATTGGTATAGCCTTTTAATGTGAATTTTTCAATTCACAACTATAATTATCTTTATCAACAATTTATTGATCTGATTTTTTATACACAAGAAGTAATGACTCATAAGCTCCAACGAGTGTTTCTAAGATATCTATATGCAACTAATAATAAGAAGATAATATTTCAAAAATTATCTCTTAATGTATTTTTACATATTGAAGGAATAGAGGATTACATTATGAGTGATACAATCTTCCCATGAATCATTACTGGGCAATAAATGGCCATTCAAAGACAGTATTATTCTAGCATGACAGTATTCAATGTGGTAGTTATAATGGTTGAACATTGTATTTTGTAATGTCTTGGGAAAACCTCAACTAATTCTTATTATAGATTATGGAGATTACTAATGTATTTTTAAAAAAAGTTTAAAAAGAGTTTTAAAAGGTTTATGTATATTATATGACATTACAATTACGGATTAAAATAACATCATTTTTATTTCATTTAGATATTATACTACCACCACAACTGCCAATGGCTGAGTAATTAAAATAATTACCATTTTTGATAAAATATCACACTTAAAGTGTCATTCACTCCAATTCTATTGCAGTTGAAGAACTATACATATAATTTTATACATATATTATAATATAATAATTATTATATATAAAAATTATGACCATTAAGCTTGTTGGTAGGCTCAATTAATTACATATCCATCTAATGTGGAAGAAAAGTTCAACGATTACTTTACCAATGTGGTGGAGCTTTAGAGGGGGAATAAGAAGTACATGTAAAGTGTTTTATCGTTGTGTATGTCACTGTGTTTCTTTGAGTGGTGAGAACAGACTTTAAAATGTACTTTTCACGGTAGCATGACATGCATGGGATTTTAAGTTAACTGAAATATTTTGTTCACATGTAAAATCTAGTTTAATATACTGTTCCCAACAAGTAGCATATACTGCTAAGCACCCGCTTGTTACTAACACCTTCGGAGGAATTAATTACTGGTCTACTACAAGAGGCCCAGAAAACTGCCAAGAATCATCAGTTCAGCAGAGTTGACTAGAATTCCACAGCTAACTTGACTAGATCCTCAGATAGTCCAAGCTTCTCCTTACAATGGCCTCCACAAAATCCCTGGTGGTTGTTATCGGAGTCATTCTTCTTGTGGCAGCCACAAACCTGAGCTCTGCTTCTGATTCTGAAAATAGCAACAACAAGAAGGACGCCGACAATCTCTTTCCTCTTCTTTTCCTGCTGAGTGGTGGCGTTTCCACGATGTCAGGAGCTACTGTGTGGATGGTGGGAGTCTTCTCTCTTGGAGTTGTGGCTCTTCTTGGTTATCAAAGACAAGGATTTAAAGTCAAAGAAATGTAAACTCAGGTATCCGGGCACCTGACAGGAACGACAAGAGTATAACATTTTTTTTTTCAATATCATAGCTAAGATTATATTTTTTTAATCATTCAGTTTGACTCATTGAATTTTATTGCTGTTTTGTGATTGTGTAAAAAATTTGTATTATATTTTCATGAAAATATAACTTAAACTGTGGCTATACTATACTTACACATGCTGGACCATTGAAATGCCTTAATTGTTGATATCTACTCTTTACATGTACAAAAACAAGCTGCCATTTGCACATATTACATTATGAATGCTTTAATTGTACAGTATTGGCACAGCAGAACAAAGTCACATGTAGGCCACATGTCGTTGGAGTTAATCTTGAGTGCCATATAAAAGATAGGGTGATAATAGACTGTTTTTAACTGGTAGTTTAAAACAGGATATTAAATCTATAAAACTGACTTAAATTAAGCAAATTGTGACACATTGATGGGATGAATAAATGCTAAGTGGAACAAATTATAAGTGTATTATATTATAGATAGTTATATGATGTGGCATCTTATTTGAGGCTGAATCAACCAGTACTAATATACCACAGTGAATTTAGATTCTATAAAAATAAAGAAATGCTAAAATTTCACAGCCTGCATCATTTTTACACAAGATAGACAGGGAGTTCGTAAGGAGACTTTTCTGATGAATGGCATTGAAATGGCAGAGCTATTTTGATAAGTTTTTTTGTGAAAGGATTATTTGTGCAACCGAACAATTTATTATGAGCAGGTTCACAAAAAGGAATTGTTCCATTCTTAAAAATAGCTGCTTTTCAATATGTGGTTTTTAAAATCTTGCTTGAGATATTATGTATTTATGAAAAAACAAATATGGGTTTTCTTACTTCAAACCTGTTTCTTAAACTAGTGTACCTAATTGAAGCAGTTATATTAAACTATATGGAAATGTTTTTAAAAGCACTTTTATTAAACTATACATTTCTGGTAAGTGCTTAAATCACTTGATACATAACAGAACAGTTAGTATTTACATTACTACTTATACACTATTACTTAAGCCAACACACAAATAAACCACTTACAAAGTTAATGGTTTTACGAGCCTAATGAAAAGAGCAAAACGGAGTGCCCTCGGAGTAATTAATGTTGTGGACTTAGGTCTTGTAGCTTGTGTCCAGTAAGTAATCTTGCTCATGTCTGTGTTTTGTTATGATGGCTCTAAACATCATTGGTTCAGTTATTACACTTTAATAGGCACAGGTTTTGTACCAGTCGTATTTAAAACTCTATCTAGCTACCTGGCTCAGTTCTTGGTGGCAGATTCAGTTAGCTAACCTAAAGTTCATCTTTGTCTCCATAAACAACCTCACACACAATCCTGTATTATGGCCATGGCTAGGATGGTTCTACTGGCTGCTTTATTGGGTGTGCTTCTTCTCTGTACTAACAGTCAAGCAGCTCAATCAAGGTCTGCAGAAGATTCCAATGGTAATAGCAAGAAAGGAGGAATGGAAGAGTTCTTCCCGTTGATGTTCATGATGATGAATAATGGCAGCCCAGCTCTGAGTCTGCCTACAGTGTGGATGGTGGCAGCTCTCTCTGTGACTGCAGTTGCCATGACAGCTAAGGGCATGTTCTTCAGAACCTGACTTGAGTATAACTGCAACTGTTGGCTCAATGAACATTGACAAATAGAAACTCACAATAGTTTATTTCTCACTGCATAATATTTTTTTTTAATAATTTGTTATAATATGTAATTATCTTATTATTTTGATACTTTTCTTGTGTTTGATATCAATCTGATCTGATAAGAAAAAAATGCTACAACAATAAAACTAAACAACCAATTGAATTCGCATCATTCACTTTTAAATCACTTGTGATTACAGCTAACTAACACCACATATCCTTAAGTAATTGAGATACTAATTGAGCAGGGATCTAAAATATTGTATAAAAGAAATCTCCTGAATTATTGATTGCGATTCCTGCATCAGCTTTATTCCATTTAGTTAATTTATTCAAATAGTTAATATTAGTGATTAAAAATAGGTTTATGAAATTACAATATATGATTGTTTATTTTAACGAAAATGATGAAAAGTGTTTGAATATCAACATTTAAGAGTTATTACTACTCATATTCAATCTGTCCAGACGGAGAATAGTTACTGCTAATAGAGCGAATATACCAATCATCCACACAGCAGGAGTGTGTATTGGGGCTCCACCTCCCATCATGAAAAGAAATGGCAAGAAACTTTCCATCTGTTTTTCCTCTTTCTTTGAGTTTGCAGCTGAGCAACCAAACACAGTAAGAAGGAAAACAACACCTATAAATCCAGCAACCACAGTTTTTGATACAGACATGGCTCTTTAAGTTACACTTCTCTAGATACTCTTCTGGAAATTAATAATTCTTAATCGAGCAGCAATGAAAGCTTAAATACTTGTAACCCCTAAGTGGCTTGTTCTTGTTATGTTCTTGAATTGAAACATATGCACTTTGAATTGAAGTTATGAAGTTGTTGAATGTGCAGTAATATGATAGATAAAATTACTCTAAGTAAAATCATAACCAGTATTTACTGAAGTGTTGTCCTACATTCTGTGCCGTCTGATTCTGAAAGGAAATGACAACTAATGCAGACAAAGCTTACAAGAAAACATGGTGTCCTGATGTCACAAATTCATAAATGCATGGAACACATCAAAGAACAATTATGTGCCACTCCCCATTGCCTGAAGGATAATCTCCTCTTTACTCAATCCTTCCATTTGAAGCATTTTCTCCTATCAATTGCAAGATTAATAAATTAGTATTGTAGCACCTATACAATTTTTTTCCACTTTATGTTTTTTCTACATGTTCCCCCAATTACTGATGTACTCTCATTCTTTTTCAGATGTTTGCGATAAATTATCAGACTTTATCCGAAACACTTGATGGGAACAAAAACTAAGGTAATATTGTGCAGGATAAAATAAAACTACAGCTTGACTGCACTTACATTTTTAGATTAAAATTGGAATATGACTGACCAAAATTCAACCAGTTCATCTCACTGCCAAAGTATAATAATGTTAACTCATTATTAGTATTTTCAAATTTTCTTCCTATCATTTTATTTTCATTACATAGTTGTTGTTGTTTTTTCTTTCCTTAAAACTGCAATTATTGATTAAAACATACTACTATGAAAGCTTGGGAAGAAAGTTTAACTTCTTTGTTAGCATTTGGCATCAATTCACATAGTAATATTATCCAATTGATGCATGAATTGTGTTTCTAATAGTATTGCTGCACGTCCTTAAAATTTAAATTACAAATGGCATTATAGGAGGCTTGCTCGCCTGAACAACCTTGACAACCATTATCGTTGACTTAAGGATAAGAAGAGTAAGAAGGTTCTGCCCTTGAGCTACACCTGGTCCTAATGGATCAAGAACTCATTTACTTGAAGTGCTTTTTCAAATAAATAAAAGCACTTGGAAAAGCACGAGGTACTTAAGGAAAGATGTGTTAAAAGCTTTATTTATCTGTAATCTATCAGCAGATATTATATGGTACATTATTATTACCTATTACACATTACAATATCTAAAGGCTGGGGATTCATAAGTATATATGCATCATTTTTAATAGCACGCTGCATAGCAACTAATTTATACTGTTTTGAATCACAAATCACTATTAGCTTTCTAAAATATTCACTTTTGGGATCAAATATTAAAATTTTGATAAGTCCTATAGTATAGCTAACTAGCCCACTTTCATTGTAGGACAGTTTGCAAAAGATATTACGCTATTAAGTTAAAAACAAAAATACTCTATTTACAATTTACATAGCAACTACTGTAAGTTTTATTATTAAACTTAATCCTTTTTTTTTGTTTTTTTTGCTATTTTAGTTCTATTTAAAGTAATATGCTCAGATTAAATAAATAATGATGAGTAAATGTCAGAAAGTCATGATATTGGAAACAAACAATGAGAAAAACTGCTATTATATAAGAAGTTTTTAGAAATTGGTGTGTGTAACTTGTTTAGCTTTGTCCAACATTGAGCTGTCTTCTTCCCCAGCTGAAGTTTAGACTCCCAGTGAGCAACACAACAGCACAGCTAATCAGTCCCAAGATCCACATCCCGGGTAGGTGAGCAGTGGGTGGAGCTCCGAGCATCATCATGAGCGGGAGGATGTGGTCGCAGTCTGACTTGGTGTCTGATCTCTTACTGCCTCCATAGCTACTCGATATGCGATTTGAGAGTACAGCTAGAAACAATAGAGCAAAGGCCACAGTCTTCAGAGACATTGAAATTTTCAGCTATGGAATACAAAGTCAACACTACTTTGCAAGATTTTTAGTTTCAGTTTAAGCTGATACTGGATAGCAAGTCTGGTATTTGTAGGCCCACAGGCAGGATGTAGTGGCATTAACAGAATGTATTTCAACATTATTATGTTGATTAGCAAACAATTTCACTTACTGGTATTAATTCTGCTGTCACAAGATAATTTTGAATGTATTGTTATTTATTATATTGAATGTTGGGTGCAAAGTATTTTTCCTTTATCTTGTTCTTGATACAAAGTTGATAGTAAATAATGCATTTCAGCTGCTGTGTGGATGTATTTGTAAATAGTTCACTTAATGATGATGCCCATTTTTAGCAAATTAGCATTTTTTTAATTGAAGTTTTCTTTTTCCTCAAGGCGGCATGAGAGTGCAATCATGCCCACAGCAGCAAGACAATTTAAGTTATAATAATATAATGGTCTATAGAGCACAAGATACACTAACAGTTTCAATTATATTGTGTATTTATTTTCGTGCACTGTATAGCTACTTGGCCAATAAAGTTACATAAATAACTAATATCATAACAAAGAATAAAATTGTATGTAAAATGTAAAATGAAATGTGACTGAATTCATATACCAACTTTCATTGTTGTCTATAAAAATGGGTAAAGGGATCTTTACTAAACTCTGCATGCATTTTGACAGCATGCATTTTACAATGTTTAGTCCTGTACTTGCGATCTACAAGAAAACTGGATTAATCTAAACAATCACTTTAACTACATTTATTATTGCCTTTGTATACTGCACTACTTGAAAGCTAACTATATAGGTAGTGTATTATCACTACAATATTATTACACAATTAATATAATCAATTGATATATAATCTTCATCAAACACTACCACAATTATCGCTAATTAACATGTGGATTGTGGAATATAGTTCTTAAAATGAGTGTCAATTGAAAAAAAAAGTGGTAACTTCAGCAGAAGACGTGCTTCAACTCAGATACCAACAGTCATGACCAATCAGTGAGTTTTAACACTTTTCATGATCAGAAGTCCGATAAAAATGGAGCCAAATAAGACCACAGGAGACACACTGGCTCCTCTTATTGCTCCCAGATGTAACTGTGGGGGAGGATGCCACGACACCTTGTACCGCTTGGATAGCTTAGCATCAGCTGCTTTTCTGTCTTCAAGCGATTCTGCTGGTCTTACACCCAAGGTAGCTACAAGAATTGCTGCCAATATGGTAATCCAGATTACGTGTCTGTGTTTCATTTTTCCAGGATGTCCAGGTATCTTGCTAACTTTAATAAACCATATATACTCCAGTGCCGCACAGCCACACTTACTACTTCAGTTTGGATGCAAATAAAGACTTAGAAAAGTAATCTGATATGATATTTTGGGGGAAAAATGGAAGAGTTTGCATTTTAACCTTGTTTTAATTGTATGATGAGTGGTTAGTATAGTTTCTTTGGTTCCTTAGGGCTAGATGTCAATTAAGAATGTTTATACAAAGCAAATCAATTTGTAACACAAAAACTGTAACAAATAAAGAATAACAACAGCTAACAAGAGTAAGGGCTGCATATTCCACCACTGTATTGCATTCGATGGTCTATTGATTCATTAAATAAAGTAGTCTTAAATGCAAATGGATGTTCCATTAGAGCAGCTAATAGCTGCACAACTCCATCCACAACTTTTAAGTCATTAATTACAATTATCAGTCCATCGGAGAGGCAGTCATCAACTGCCTGTTTTAAGTGCTTCCTTTTATCTACATTTTTTTGACATTTACACTTACCTGTACTTCTTCATTAGTAACAAAGCAAAGTCATTAACTACAGCTTACATAGCTTAATAGCATTTCATTCAGAGAATTTTAAAAAAAATTCAATATTTACAAAACTGTCACAAAGTTACAGAGAATAGAATAAATTATATCATATTAAATATATAAATATATATATTAGAATTTTTCCTATGTAAAGTCTAATTAGACTGTACATAAGAAAAATTCTAATCTGTGGCAAAAACCATCTTTACGTACTATCAATGGTCATGTTCACATCTTAGTAGCTAGTATTAAAACAAATCAATGCATTACTTGGTGTGTTTTACATAATTTGCTCATTGTCAAACTAAGGCATAATAATATATATATATACATAAGATAAATACAATCGAAAAGATCTTTAGTGAAGTATATCTTACCTATTATCAGTTAACTAAATATACCATATTAATATTGGTTAACAGCAATCATTTCATATAATGCTCATTTTAGAATACAAACATTGTACAACATTACCACAACAATTTCCCACACTTATTTTTTTAAAGTTATATATCATTTAATGAACACTAATGTTCCAGCACTGAGTAGTACTATTTGCAAGCAGTTAATGTCTGCTGATATCGGAGAGGATCCACGGAAGAACGAGTTGGGTAATGGGTAGAGGAAAAATCCAGGCATTCCATAAAAGTATCCATCATCATCATCATCTCTTTGCCAGAAGCTTCCCCAATCTCCCTGACTCTTTTCTTCCTCATTATGATCTTCTTTGTGTTCACCTTGTCTTATGTGAACAGGTTTGGCCACTGATACTGATGGCAAAGCAACCAGAAATATGATGGCATTAGAAACCACAAGCAACAGTACATTACTAGACGAACAATTTGCGCTCTTTCTCGAAGTCATAATCATGCAGACTGTATGTACAGAACAGATGCCCGAGATTCAAGTGTTTTAACTGTAACTTTGTAGTCCACTACTTCAACTCTATAGCTAACTTACACTCAACAACTTAAGCTTTAGTTTCCAGTTCAGCTACTCTACTGCAACTTCTGACTCAATAACAAACTTTAGTTTCAGACTATACTACTTCAGCAGAAATTCAGAGATTCAGTCTGTTTTTGTTTCACATTTAGCTCTTGTCTGCATGTATGAGGCATTTCACAGGTACTGTACTTCACATTAAGCTTGTACTTTCATTTTTGTGTCTCTCACTATGAACATGTACAAGCTGACAACTGACAGACATGTTGAATGCAAACATTCAATATGAATAGCTAAATCAATCAATCTTATGTTAGATGAACTCCAATTAGAGCACACTAAGTATAATTAAAATGCCTATAACCTCTTTCTATAGCTATATAAACAAACATCTAAAATCCAGGGTCAGAGTACATGGTCTGGTTGGTCAGGCTATGGCCTGACCTGACTTTACATATTCATAGAACAGAAAACTGATGATTTATTCAATAACAGAGGAAGATTGATTAGAAACACCTTGACACATCATTTGAATGAAGCACATGGCTATCTACTTGGAAGTGGCACATTTATTTTCATATCTATGTACTGGTCACATCCATGACCATTGCTTTTCCTGGCATGACCACTAATTTTTTTTGCCTTAGGCCATGCAATCTCTGTTAAAAAGAGTTTCTTAAAAAAAACACCTTATTGGATGTTTACTGCAAGAATTGCAGTCAGAACTCCCAACTCTGAGCCCTAATATCTTTCATACTAAAATATATTTTATTACATAACAAAATTGATAGATTGTACACTGAGGTCTGTTTATGACAAACTAAGAAGGTTTATACTGGGATGTCTGGCAGACATTGTTATAAAACACCAAAATATGTTACCTAACCCCCCAATTTTAACATTGATACATATGTGTAGAGGACATAGCTACAACATACATACCCAGGTATATAACATGCCACTTCTGACAGAAGTGGCATGGACTCCTTTTACTTCACAATTATGCATCTAAAAATTATTGTATGAACTATTATGTTTCTAGTGGCATGTCTTACTAATAGATGCAACACTTGGATAAGAACCGAGTGAAGTAGCCATTTTTATTGCCTGCTGAGGGTTGTTGAGAAGATATTTCTCGCACAAAATAGGTCCCAAGGATTAAGATTGGATAGTTTGTGTGTATGTAGGTGCAGGTTTTTGTGACGTCATGCCAGCTAGTGCTATAGGCCCAAGATTATCTTATATGACTGCTCATTGGCTGTTCATTTGTGACTCCATTAACAATGTGTATGAACAGGTTGAACAGGTGCCTCCAATTCATTGGGACATTAGTACATGCTCGGGTACAAATGGATACTCCTGCCACCTGAACAAATGAAAATGTATTTGGAGAATTCTACTGGAACTATTAGCAAGTCGTAGTCAGTTTGGCGATAATTGGGTATATCACTTAAAGTATCACCAATTGTACCAACTCATACATAACGTCTCATAGCTTTTACCACTAATGACGATAGGCACTTATATGCATAATACACTGTAGAACCGGTAACACTTTACCCAACTGCATACTCCTGAGAACCACTTCTAAATCAGTATCAAAGTTAGCTGAGACAATATGGCATTATTTAAACTTTAATGTGAACCATCTCAGTCTTTTGCCATTGCAAGAGCAATTAAATTGTATTTAATGTAATGTACACATGGAAATTTTTCTATATAGTAATTGCCTCGAAAATGTCCACTGACAACCATAACAAATTCGTTACTTCATATAATGTGTTGTACACTACTTTGTTAACCTCTATAGTCTTGTAAAAAAATTTTTATCTTCAATTATCAGGATATTTTACTATTTTGTTATGGTTGCGATACTTATAATATATGCCCCCTTTCTTTTAGCTGCTTCCACTTTGTATATTTACATCTACTAACCACTGGGCTACAATTATTTTTATCTACTTGCTACATTTTTGAAGCTGTTTCTTATTATTTTGGGTTTAAACACATTTCCTTTGTTAAAGAAGATGTATACCTAAACTGTTAACACAGTTGTTTTTTGTTATTATACCAAAGCATTTCAAACTAATGTCTCCATCAATTGGATAAATTTAGATAACAAAGAAAAGGTGTAAATAATGGAGAAGTTTATAAGAGAGATCGGTGATTAAATTGATGCAAGTAGCAAGAGGGAATCCACAAAAAGGAGGTGATAAGTACGAGTTCAAAAAATTAACTTCTTCCTTGCTTCTTATTGAGTCTGACTTGGCACATATTTAACTAAAAGCTCATCGTTACAATAATAATAGTCTCTTTTATGTAAGGACTAATCTCTATATACTAAAATCTATTTTAATTTCTGGTGTTATAAATTCATGTATGAATGACAAAATATTAGATATTTGTATAGTCAAATGGTAGCTATTCCATTTGTAATGTTAATACTCCACTTGGAACTGAAATTTAGCAATGCTAGGATTTTTGCTAAAAGTAGGAATCATAAAGGAAGTCTATTGTTAGTTGAAATTTATTGCCCACTCAAGGATTAGAATACTATTAATAGTAAAACTTACTTGCAACTCTTTAACTTAATGTTAAATATTTGTTTGAATATAAGTTTCGCAGTAACATTAAGCACAACTGTCTGAATGAAAATGACATGAATACATACTGATAGTTGTTATGAGTTTATAAAATCAATATGTGCTGAAAAAAATGAAAGATGAAAAACTAGAAATATTAGTTAGAATTTTTCAGTTGAAGTCGATTTTTTGGCAGCACCTGGAAGTTTCAACCACTTTCTTTCACTGGGGACACTCCTATATGTAAATAACGGAATTGCGGATATAAAAACTGAAATCTTTAATATTGACATATTTGACTTACTCATCAACGAGAAGAGGAAGTTTTTCATACTTCTTTCTCCTCTTCACAATGTAAATAGCAGCCCCAACAGCTACAGTTGCTGCCACTCCTACGAAGCACAGGCATCCTGCTACAGCCCCAACGATCCATGCTGTTGGATCATCTTTCTGTTGGACATAGCGGACATGCTCAGAATCCATGTTCACTATAAGTACACACACACAAATGATAATAATTGGCAATGGAGTACTAGTGTTTGGGAACAAAGTTCTACCTTTCAAGGTTTTTAGTTGTCTTACATGTTATTAACAATGGTTCAGTGCACTTAGCTATCGTAATGGGGACATCCTATTGCCAGACAGCAAGTAGAACTAAGCAACCCACCTTATATGTATTCTCTTACCTGATCTGATGTTCTTCACTCCATACACATCTTCAAACAAGTTCTTGTTGTCTTGGATTGTGTCGATGATGTACTGCACTATTTCTGACACGCTCAAGTTATCCGTACTGTTCTTTGTGTACTCGATCACTGCAATTACACTGTTGTACAGCATTGTCAGTACACTATGGACCATTGTTAACAGTCTTATTTTGTACTGAGTAAAGACTTACGATATTCCACAGTCTGATTTTCCCACTCCTAAAACTATGGCGTTCACTGCATCAAATTCATATCCCTTAGAGAGTATGCCCTCCAAGGTCTCAGCAAACTCTGGGGCATATGCTGCAAACTCATAAGGATCCTCGCCATCCAAATTAAATTGCAGCATCACCTGATCAAAACCAAAAAATATATAAAATAAGCAAAATTTTCTTAAAAAAAAAAGATACCATTTTCTTTACTTACCATGTGGCTTGTGGGGACCTCATCTGCATGAATGGTGGAAAATTTTAATAATTATAATAATAGTATCCAATAATAATAGGGTTATTACCTTCTGCTTTTGCTGATCTAAAGGAACCAGCCAGTAGTGCTACTAACACAGTAATAACTACAAGTTTAGTAGTCATAACTCTCAGAGAGCAGATCCAAAATAAATATCCCTGGCAGACTGAATTCTTTTCTATTTTCTATTACTTCCAAAGACTCTCGCTCTGGACGTATTTATGCCACTCGTGAAGCTTGTATTGGAACCAGTCTAACAGTAGGTATCACTCAAATCAATTAACAGAGTTAAGCTAGCAAATGTAAGTGCACGGCGAGAGTATGCTCTGAGCCATCAGAAGAAACATCCACTCCATGTCAAAAAATGAGAGTTTGTCATATTAATGACAATGTTTTTCTCTATTTAAAGAATGCACTTTGTCTGTCTTGGTGGATTGGGTGGACTAATTGACAACAGCAAGTGTTTAATAGGAAACTACAAGATACTATGTAGACAGTAGTCTAAAAATGTGAAAAAAGATAATATTTTTCTTTGTGTTTTGTAAATAGTTACATTATGTTCTTTTTGTATCCATTAAAATTGAGACTTAAAATGACATTAGTAGTAATAATTCTTATATGTAAACTTGAGTACCAATAAAATATAAAAATACTAATGCATCATTGAACTTCTGGAATGTGGTGTCCTCACACATAAACTATGACAGTCAAAAGAGCCCAGACTTACCTTGTACGAGTTTGAAGGAAAAATACAAAAAACAACAGCTCAATGTTTACTTTATACTGATCAAGTATTTTAATATTACAATAATATTATGTTATCCAAAGTTGAATGACAACTATGGAAATAGTATTACTATTATAATTGTTTTAACAATTAGGTTCAGTAGAAAAAATGAGTAAGAAATGTAAAAATATAATTATTATTTTAATTATTTGTGTGTACTAACTGGCTGATGGCCTAAAAAATGTCTGCATAGTGTTCTTCTAACTTCTTCCTGTCAAACCATTGGATTGATTTTTTCCTGAAAAATAAAGGGAAAAGAAAACATCAAATGAAATATAATGTATAAAATATTAGTCTTCACAACTTTCTCAGCCTTCTTTTACTCATTAGACGTGTTCTCTCTCTTTCACAGGCTTTTTTAAACAATACAGAATTAAAAATATTTGGTCGTCACTGGGAATCGAACCCAGAACCGCTTGCTTGTGCGTTAAGCAGGTGGTCCTGGGTTCGATTCCCGGTGGCGACCAAATATTTTTAATTCTGTATTGTTAAAAAAGAAAGAAGCCTGTGAAAGAGAGAGAATACATCTAAAATTGGTCTTACTTGTCCTTTATTAGAGGTATTTTCTCAATATCTTCAATGGAGTTGCTCTTGTAGATAACAATGGCAAGAGTTATCATACCAACAAACACCAACAGTTGTATTAAGCCTACTGTGATACCGATTACAATCTTTTTAGATCCAGTAGCTTGAGACTGGTCTTGTAGATTGACCAGTATTGGAACTTCTTCCACTATATAAAGAAATTACATTTACAATAACTGCACAATCACAGAGGTGGGGGGGATAATAACTAACATATCTTAGCGTCCTCCATGTGAAACTTCCTCAACTTGTCAAAGTTGTTCATTATGGAATTTATGTAATCCTTCTTAGAGTAAGAATGGTGAATTCCAGGTTGGGTTTCATACTTAGAACTAACCTTGACATATACTCTAAAGGTTAAAATTGGCATCAGTCAAATAAGTTACAACCGGTCATGAATGAACTGACTGACTTGAATTGGTTATCAGATCTGTCAATTCCCAGAACGCAAGCACTAGTATTGAATCGACTAAGGACACCAAAAATGTGAATCATTGTCTCTATAAACTCATCCAGTTGATGTGCAAAGTGAACTATGTTACGAGGTTGTAATGCAAATCGAAGAATCATCTAAAATTAAGCAAATGATATACTTCAGATAAGTGATGTCAAAAAACACTTACATTGTCAGAAGTAACATTTGAGGGCATATCTGTAAAATTATGAATATTTAAATAACAATCACTTTGATGATGAAATGTTTTTCATGAGTTGATTACCTCGACCCTGAGAGTGTTTACTTATCTTGTCCTTCTGTCCTTGTGGTACTTTAGAAATCCTTTGGCAGCTGCATTCTAAAATAATCAAAAGGAATGTTAAAAGTCTCCATAATGTATATAATATATATATATTTTCAAAGTTAGTGTAGGCTTTTTATGATAAGATGACTCTGTTCATGCACACTCACGTTCTTACAACACAGTATCGAGCCATCTTCAAAATAGAGTCAGAAAACTAATTTCAAGTTGTTTACATATGCAGTAGTTCAATAATAAAATACAATATTAATGTGTGTATGTACCTTTAGGAATTTGTACTAATGTAGTTTCATCGTATTGATTGTCTGGTTTGACATTTGAATTTGTTGATAATGCATTATCAGTAGTGATTGAATTGGTAGAAATCTTGGTGCCATCAGCAGCACTAGTCGGTGTGTTGTTTTGGGTTGTAGCTGTTGAAATGCTATTTTTCTGAGCACCCATTGCGATAGTAGTTGTGGTGATATTTTCTTTCTGAATCGTATCTCCCATCTCAGTGGTATTATGTACTGGTCTCGTATCATTTTTATGACATCTTGAGATTTCTGCATTCTGTGTAGAAGAGTTTGCTCTATCTTCTAACTTTCCTGCTTGCATGCATTCATCTGAAAAGTACATAATATTATAGTACATTTGCACAAATTAATGATAAAACTAACTCCTAAAAATTCCTAATTTCTGATAAGACGAAAAATTGGGATGAATTTCAATTGTTCAAGGTATCAGTAAATGAATGAAATTTTAATTGAATGATAGGAATTTAACCTATTATCTAAGGACAATGAAGGGGTTCATACTTGTTGATACAGGAAGTGGATTTATATTTTCTGGGGCAGGAAGAGGAACATGCCCATCTGGGATTCCCAGTGGTTTGTCGTCTGCTAAAACTGGTGGTGGTTTTGAATTTGATGGGACAGGAAGTGGAATAGGTCCTTCTGGAATTCCTGGGGGCTTGTGTTCGAAATTTACAGGCGGTTTGGGTCCCTCTGGAATTCCCAATGGTTTGGCTTCAGCTGCCTCTGGGAGTGGTTTTAAATTTGATGGGACAGGAAGTGCATTGAGTCCTTCTGGAATTCCCGGGGGCTGGTGTTCAGACAAAACTGGGAGTGGTTTTGAATTTACAGGAAGTGGGTTGAGTCCCTCTGGAATTCCCAATGGCTTAGCTTCTGCTGACCCTGGGAGTGGTTTTAAATTTGATGGGACAGGAAGTGGATGGGATCTTTCTGGGATTCCTATGGGCTCGGCTTCTGGTAGCACTGGAAGTGGTTTAAAGTTTGAAACAGGAAGTGGATTGGCACCAGATTGGATGGAGAGTAATTGTTTACTAGAAGGGACAGGAAATGTCTCTGAACCAACATGAGATTGAATAAGGAGTGGATTAGCAGCAGATGGAACAGCAAATTGGTTGACATCTACATAAAATAAAACAAATTGAACAGGAAGTCAATAATTATGGCATTGTTGATGTTAAGTTGCCTATTTTGTCTTCTAATTTTTTGTAATATATTCCAAATAGTAACTCCTCCAGTAAAAGAGTGGCAATAAATACAAACACATAAATAATTCTTGTAACCAGTTTTGCACATCAGTATTGATACTTGGGAAGAAATTTTTTTCCAAGCGGTACGCAACATCACCATATCTATTTATTCCATTGCTCACAGTCATCATCATATCATTCTATTTATTGCGACCAGATAGACTTGTTACTACTATTGTATTTGGCTTGAAATGTATCACTAATTCTCTTTCTCCTAAGTGCTATTGCAAATAGCTCTTTCAGTACTCGACCACTGAGCCGACAGACACAGACTTGCTATGAGAGGGAAAAGTGTTCGGGAAAAGTGTTCGGTAGGATTATTATTTGTTTGTTTGTGTGTATATTTCTCTGTGAATGTGTGTGTGTGTGTGGTAGGGAAGGAGGGGGGGGGGACGAGGTTGAGATACCACAAACTGTTTCATGAAAAAGTTGAGTTGCCACATACACAAACTGTAGTAAACACCATGTAATTTTAAAGAATCCTGTTAGCTGCAAGACCTGTATTATATGAGTTTGTCATGAGCTAGACCACTATGTTAAATTGTGATATTAATTGTTTCAATAACGATTTCAGTTGGACAGTCTAATAATAAGATAGGTTGCTACTAACTATGCAGGAGGAGAAGGCAAAAAAAAAAAAGAATGTGAGAATACATTGGAATGTGATTTTTTTTGTTATAAAGGAATAGAGTCTAAAAGGAGTATGAGAAGTTGGAGGAGATAAATTCTTTATGGGCAGAAAAATAGTTAAGGTGGAGAAAGTGTAGATTAGAAAGGACTGGAGGTTTACAATAGAGTAAACATTGAAAGTAAATTAAAAGTGAACTGGGACAGAGAGAATATAAAAAGAACTTACTTGAGGTATCCGTGAGGCAATACTTCACAGACAGAACCAATACTATTATTCTCCCATTGAAGTCCATAATATCTTCTTCCTGAATCACTACTATAAGCGTTCCTGAATTGATGCGACTGAAACTGTTTTTTCTACCCAACGACTTAAATGTATATGAAAGCATCACTTCAAGTTGATCATTTAGTTCCAGTGTCAGTAACTGAAGACTAAATGAATAGTTATTCTAAATACAGACACCAGCCAGCTGTAGCTTACAACCAAATCAACATGCAAACATTTTTGTCTCTTCACAGTTGCAACTTGAAGACCCAGCATGCAACACAGTCTTACAAACTGAACCACCTCTCAGAGCAAGTAACAGATGTTCATAAGAACTGATACCAAACATTAGGCAAATATTTATTACAAAGAAATAATTTTGTGCTTCATTGATGCTGTTGCTGTGTTGTGTTGTTGTTGTTGTTGTTTTTCTTGTTCATAACAATTATTGATATTTTTATGAGTCTCTGCAGAACTTTACAAAGTAAAGTGTTTCAGAACTCATGTATTGGATTGGGAATTGCAGTGCAAAAGTTAGATGTATATTCTCTCTCACAGGTTTTTTAAACAATACAGAATTAAAAATATTTGGTCGCCACCGCAAATCGAACCCAGGACCGCTTGCTTAATGCCCAAGCAAGCGGTCCTGGGTTTGATTCCTGGTGGCAACCAAATATTTTTTTAATTCTGTATTGTTTAAAAAAGCCTGTGAAAGAGAGAGAATACATCTAATAAGTAAAAGAAGGCCAAGAAAGAAATTATGAAATTACAAAGTTCAGATAAATTTTAGAGAATAAGAAATAAAATTATTACTATGGCAGCAAAATTAGGCTGTCTTAGCCAGCAGCATTTTTTCATCCCAATTGTAAAAATTTAAATAGTAAGCAAAAAATTTTAATTTTATCTAATGATATACAAATAATAAAAAACTTAAAAACCAAAAATTTACAGCAATGATTACATGCATTTATATTATACTAATAGAGTGAAGTCAAATAATGAAGCTTCTCAAAATTTTTCTGAGTAAACCTCTGTATTCTTCTGCCACGGCCATTTTTTGTCAATGGAACTAGATAAAAAAAATAGTAATATAAAATCATAATACTACTAGTGTGGAAACAATATCACAGACAAACCTGTCAACAAGAAGAGGGACCTTCTCATAGTTTCTAGGAGTCCTCTTTCGCACAATCACAAGAGTGGCTACAATTACCCCAGCCAGAGCTATGAGACCAAGAAATCCAGCAACTGTTCCAATAAGGATCTTATCTGTCCCAGTTGCCTTAGTCTGGTCTTTAAGAGTCATATAGGCCGAGTCCAGCTCAACTGCATCATTAGTAAACAATATACATCTTAAAAAGCTAGTCATTATTATAGCCTTACCAATTTTCACACTGACTACATCAAAATCCTCAAGTTTGTCCATGTTCTCTTCCAGTATGCCAACCATTGTCTCACTCAACTCACTTCCTGTCTTTACAGTTTGATTATATGAAAATTGCATAGACACCATTATCCTAATAAATTAACAAGATATGGGAGTAATATTATTTATTTTGCTGATTTATTTTGTTTACTTCCAGATTCATCACTTACGAAAGTCCTTCTGAGCTGTGACTAATGCCAAGAATAAAACAACTAATACTTGAAAAGATGTTTCGCACCGATAAGACGTTACTCAAAATTGAAGTGAAAACATTTGCTTTTGAGGCAAACTTGATAAGATCCTGCTTTTCAGACTCGAACTCAAGTACAGCCTATCATAAATCACTAACATTAAATAACATTACACTTAACCATTTCTAAAACTTACTTCATATTTGTTTGCTTTATCGACTACAAAAAAATGAAAATGATTTAAAAGTGAATACCATTATTATATCAATACATTTTGCTAAGAAAAAATCAATGATTTTTTTAACTATTCCAAAAATACCTTTTTTAACAAGAGCCATTTCACTGGTGTGTGCTGCTATTGTGCCTGACGTTGATAGTGCATTAGTTGAAGTTGCACCATTAACTATAAATTCAGTTGAAGGTGAGAGTGAACTTGAGGGAGGATTGGGAGGAGGCGGCATTAAACCTGCACAATGAACCTCAAGTAATTAGCACATAATTAGTACATATGAAAGTGGATTAAATATTGCCAACCGTATAGGGTTTTGGGATGAACAGCAAAGCTCTTGAAATTGCGTGGGGGATATGATGATGAGCCAGTATGAAGGCGACTGATGTGACTGTAGTAGCGCTTCAAGTATGAAAGAATACGATGACCAGAGTAGAATTGATTAAATGAACGGGTCAGTGGTGAAGAGTTAGAATGAACATCATTCGGGAATGATGGTGTGCTCAATTGCGGTTCATGATGTATACATAATAGTTGATGACGTAGGTGTGGCCTTTGAGGTGGAGAGTGAGTGTGAGGGTGATGCGGAGGCAGTCGAGGATGTGGGTGTGGTCCATGTGGCGGAGAGTGAGTGTGAGGTGGGGGGTGAGTGTGAGGATGATGCGGAGGCAGTCGAGAATTTGGGTGTGGTCCATGTGGCAGAGAGTGAGTGTGAGGTGGGGAGTGAGCGTGAGGATGATGCGGAGGCAGTCGAGGATGTGGGTGTGGTCCATGTGGAGGAGAGTGAGTGTGAGGTGTAGGGTGTGTGTGAGGATGATGCGGAGGCAGTCGAGGATTTGGGTGTGGTCCATGTGGGGGAGAGTGAGTGTGAGGTGGAGGGTGCGTGTGAGGATGATGCGGAGGCAGTCGAGGATGTGGGTGTGGTCCATGTGGCGGAGAGTGAGTGTGAGGTGGGGGGTGAGTGTGAGGATGATGCGGAGCAGTCCGAGGATGTGGTGTGGTCCTGTGGAGGAGTGAGTGTGAGTGGAGGGTGTGTGTGAGGATGATGCGGAGGCAGTCGAGGATTTGGGTGTGGTCCATGTGGGGGGAGATGAGTGTGAGGTGGGGGAATAAGTGTGAGGATGTCGGAAGCAGTCGAGGGATGTGGGTGTGGTCCATGTGGGGGAGGATGAGTTTGAGGTGGGGGGTGAGTGTGAGGATGATGCGGAGGCAGTCGAGGATGTGGGTGTGGTCCATGTGGAGGAGAGTGAGTGTGAGGTGGAGGGTGAGTGTGAGGATGACACGGAGGCAGTCGAGAATTTGGGTGTGGTCCATGTGGAGGAGAGTGAGTGTGAGGTGGGGGGTGAGTGTGAGGATGATGCGGAGGCAGTCGAGGATGTGGGTGTGGTCCATGTGGAGGAGAGTGAGTGTGAGGTGGAGGGTGCGTGTGAGGATGACATGGAGGCAGTCGAGAATTTGGGTGTGATCCATGTGGAGGAGAGTGAGTGTGAGGTGGAGGGTGCGTGTGAGGATGATGCAGAGGCAGTCGAGGATGTGGGCGTGGTCCATGTGGAGGAGAGTGAGTGTGAGGTGGAGGGTGCGTGTGAGGATGACACGGAGGCAGTCGAGGATTTGGGTGTGGTCCATGTGGGGGAGAGTGAGTGTGAGGAGTGAGGATGCGGAGGCAGTCGAGGATGTGGGTGTGTCCATGTGGGGGAGGATGAGTGTGAGGTGGGGGGTGAGTGTGAGGATGATGCGGAGGCAGTCGAGGATGTGGGTGTGGTCCATGTGGAGGAGAGTGAGTGTGAGGTGGAGGGTGTGTGTGAGGATGACACGGAGGCAGTCGAGGAATGTGGGTGTGGTCCATGTGGGGGAGGATCAGTGTGAGGTGGAGGGTGTGTGTGAGGATGATGCGGAGGCATTCGAGGATGTGGGTGTGGTCCATGTGGGGGAGGGTGAGTGTGAGGCAGGGGGTGAGTGTGAGGATGATGTGGAGGCAGTCTAGGATGTGATAGTGTTCCACGAAGTAAATGATAAGGAAGTAAAAACCAAAGATTTGGTTTTAAAATAGTAGATTTAGATTTGTTGTGTTGATAATAGGTAATATTATCACCTGGAGGTGGGGGAGGTGGTGGTGGTGGTGGGGGAGGCGGACGTGGAGGAAGACGCACTTTTGCAACAACTTTTTCAAGTTCAGCAGCTCTTATTGAAGAGGTTACAGACACTGTGGTAGATGGTGTAGCAGCTGTGGCTCCTGTGGTAGAGCCACCAGCATTTGAACAGTCACAAACGCCACCTATGTGATAGCAATTGCAGACAATTACAAACAAACATGCACACATAATGTACATTATAACTAATGATGTGCTTATTATACAAATGGCGAGTGAGCTGGTCTGACTGAAACTCAAATTTGAATGTTAGCAGCTATAATATTTCTTCATTAGTAGCTAAAATGTTGTTTAATTTTTTTTTGCTCTTTTTTTTAACAACACATAACTTTTACGCACAAACACACTTGTTCACTGGATATACCAGCACAAAACTTACATTGCATTCTTTTCGCGACTTTATTATTGGACAACTGACTTTCAAGGAGTAAGTAATCAAATTTCCGAGGATGATACTGGTGAATTGATAAACTAAAGAAATTCTGAAGTTAGCCACCCTACTAAAGTATGCTCCATTGAAAATGCTATATAGTACTGGAACTCTAGGAGATAAGGTATCATATTATATTTGTATACTAACTTGACTATTGGACAATGGATTTTCAAGTAAGAACAAATCTGTTACGTAAAGTGTATAGCTATGGTAGTTAGTAAGACCTAACTGTGAATGTCTGTCCTCTTCTGTCTCTGTAGCCCTTTGCTTGTATTATTCCTGGCATTATTTTGAAGTCTTTTCTCCTAAATTTCTTGCACCAGCACTAATATTAACGTTTTAAAGTAGCCTCCGGGTGACCTCTTTGAACTTTGCCCTATATAGCTACATATATTATATATATCGCTATATATTATATATGATACCAAAATCCCAATTGAGACTTATTAGTGAAGGTCTCACTTCACTTGCCCAATAATTGTATATAATGTGTGTATATATATATTATATATATAGATAGATAGATAGATAGATATTGTGCATATGAGATATACCTGCAGCTGAAGGTGGCAGTGGAGGAGATGAAGGCCCTCCTGGGGGAGGTGGAGGAGGAGGAGGTCCCCCTGGTGGTGGTGGAGGAGGAGGAGGAGGTCCCCCTGGTGGTGGTGGAGGAGGAGGAGGTGGTCCCCCTGGAGGAGGAGGAGGAGGAGGAGGTCCTCCTAATCCAGGTAGAGGTGGAGATGGGGGGGAAACAGCAGTACTGGCAGAAGTAGCTATGGTTGCTGCAGAAGAACCAGAAGTATTTACATCTGATCCTCCAGGACTAGCAGTAGGGCACACACAATTCCCTACAATAGGTATTGCACACAATAATTTTGCACTGCAAAATGGCTTTTTGATAATTTGATGCTGGAGAAAGAAGTCCTTATCCATCAAAAACATGATGATACCTTCATATAGCTCTATTACAAGTATTCACACTTTAATTCACCTTAGACTATCTATAATTCTTGCCATCTTTCTTGATCCACATTTATATTTCTATAGTTGTTACATTCATTATTTTTATACCTGGTGGAGGTACAACACCAGGAGGAGGAGGAGGAGGGATAACGACTGCTGGTGGTGGGGGAGGAGGTGGTGGAAAACGAACTGCTACTTGGTCATTTTTATTTTTGAAATCATGGAATAGTGGGGCACTAGTTGAACTAGAAGAATCATCAGTACTTGAAGTTTCTCCTGTTGTTGTAGCTAAAGCTTCAGCTGTTGTAACTCCTGCTGCAGCAGTAGAAGAACCAGTTGTTACACCACCTTGAAAATTTTAATCACAAATATGCATTAGGATCTTCTAGGATGTGATTAGAATGTAATAAACAAGCTTATACCTGGTGGTGGAGGCGGAGTAGGTGGGGAATATGGACCTGTGGGAGGTGGAGGAGGTGGTGGGGGAGGACCTCCTGGAGGAGGTGGAGGAGGAGTAGGAGGACCCCCTGGTGGGGGTGGTGGTGTAGGAAGAGGACCCCCTGGTGGGTGGGGTGGAGGAGGAGGGCCTCCTGGAGGAGGTGGAGGATGAGGAGGACCCCCTGGAGGAGGTGGTGGAGGAGGAGGACCCCCTGGAGGAGGTGGTGGGGGAGAAGGACCCCCTGGAGGAGGTGGTGGAGGAGGAGGACCCCCTGGAGGAGGTGGTGGGGGAGGAGGACCCCCTGGAGGAGGTGGCGGAGGAGGAGGACCTACTGGAACAGGTTGGCGAATACTTGCACTGTCTTTCACTTTAGCATTCATTAAAGGGGAAGGAGGAGGAGGAGTTCCTGCAGCAGCAGCAGCAGCAGCAGTAGTAGCTCCGGCAGTAGTGGCACCTGCTGAAGTAGTAGCTTCTGCATCAGTTCCTGCAGGAGCTGTAGATGCAGACTCTGCAGGAGTTGAGACTGCAGGGAAATCATTTTTGGATTAATCGTAACATTTGAATTAAGTTCAAGTACAAACAATCATTTACTTTTTTTTGGTAAATATGATTAGCTTGACATAGTTATAAGCTTCTAACCTGATGGAGGTGGAGGAGGACTCCCTGGTGGAGGTGGGGGTGGAGGTGGAGGAGGACCCCCTGGAGGTGGGGGTGGTGGAGGAGGAAGACCCCCTGGTGGAGGTGGGGGTGGTAGAGGAGGAGGACCGCCTGGTGGAGGTGGGGGTGGTGGAGGAGGAGGACCCCCAGGCGGTGGAGGTGGTGGAGGAGGACGGCCTCCTGGAGGTGGGGGTGGAGGTGGAGGGTGTCCTGGAGGTGGTGGAGGAGGGGGGCCACCTGGTGGAGGAGGTAGTCGTTTAGATTCACCTACATTATAATTAGTTTTTTTATACATTGTAGCTACTGAAAATATCACACTTGACTCATTTTATATGCAATATACTCAACAGTTTGGTCATAAATTTGAAGTTTCATAAGCCAATGAGTAGAATATTTGTTAACAGAAATTTCAATGCAAATTTTTTTCATGCAAGCAATGAAATCAAAAATAATCTTTGCAGCAAAATTGTGAACTTACCAACTAGTGCTGCTGAGTAGCATCCAGTCAAAATGGCCATGAAAATGAGGCCAGATGAAGATACCATTTTTTCGTTCCTAGCTGGTGGTACTGTCAAACTTCAGAAGGATCCTTCAAAATATTTTATAGTAAAGTCAGGAATGATTTCTCAGGACACTGACCCTTGCTTATATAAAATTTGCTTTGTGAAGCCAAATCTTGCAATATCATGTTTCAAATCTGTTCAGTAGCCATGGTGCAGCATCTTTTTCTATTCAAATTCATCGGCTTCTAAAAGTAATATCTTGTCCAGTATCTGTGAGATAGGGACTCACAAATATGCCAATCACTACTATAGCTTTTTCTGATGTCAAGGGATCGTATGGCTTTAAACTTTGTATAGAAGGAGTCTCTAAGTTATGGAGTCCTATTGACTAACGTAATGTTTTTTAACAGCAGCCATGTTACCACACTGTTTATTCCAGGACTAAGGATAGTGTGTCTATTATATACTGTAACAAATGATATGACCAGCAGACAGTGGTACAGTAGACCTAAACAATGAGAAGACTTTTAATTATAGTCAAGAAGACTGTAGGAATTTTCTTAAACAATACTGGGAATGCTCAAATACATCTCCTATAAGTATGATGCAGATATTCCCTGATAAACTTTCTTGCCTAGTATCTAATTGGAGAATTATAAGCTAAAATATAAATATATGATCATTAATTATTGTTCAAAATTACTCTATGTATTTCAGTATTCCAGTTGCCTAATTTGAAAAAATCCAGGAGTAGAATAAATTTTAATACACTTTTTATAATATTATTAAGCTTGCAATTCCAATTCTATGTCTTTCTTCGATTATTAACTATTTGCTGATTATCATGTGCCTCTATTAAAGAATATAGATCTATTTGTATAATATTTATGTTTATATCTACACAAATAGATTTACTAGTAAGTTTGGTTTTCTTATATATAAATACTTCATTAAAAATGGGTACAAAGGGACTAATTTCTCTTTAATTATATCCTTAAAGAATATATGATTTGGAGAATTAAGTGATATGCCTTCATGATTGATTATTTGTGCAACTACATTTCAATAAACTTTGAATTATACTCTCCCAGTGAAGAATTCTTAGAACAATATATTTTTTATGCTAAATTCTGTTAAGAAGAGTTCTATGGGACTTTAATTAGCAGTGAATTAGCACTACTACTGCTAATTCACTGCTAACCAATGTAACACATGCAACTGCCAAAATGAATTTATTATTGATTCAGTCATTATCTGCTGAAATAATTATAAATTTTCTTGTTGTAACAGTTATGCTGCATGCATATCATCCTTCAGGATATAATACACACAACCGTGCCCTGCAGTAATCTTGCTGTTTACATTGTGTTTAATCACCACGGAGAGCTCGACTTCAATTGACCCCTGAAGAGGATTTCAGCAAGAAGTCCAAACGTCTGGTTAAATTTTAATTAACATAATATTGGATATTAGAATGAAAATTTGCTAATTATTAGAATTTATTATTACCAACTTGTGGTCATAATAATATGACTGAACTCATATCCCAATAGCCACTACAATGTCAGTTATGGTGTAAGACTTCACCTCTCGTTAAGTAACCATGTATTCTCATTCTGATCTATTGTATCAACATCAATACAATTCTTGTTCAGCGACATGTCAGGTACTAAAGAATCTTCTGCTACTGACTTCCAAATGAATAGAGAAAGATGGTTCTATCATTAGACTTTTCTTTAATACTTGAGTAGTGCTGTATATGTACTGGCTAAGGGTAGCTTCTTTATAAAAAAAAGAGATAGTGATGTTCATTATCTGGTGAAAAAACTGTTTGTTTAGATTTATAGAAGATGGGTGTGAGTTGGATACAGAGATATAATACTGATAGTTTATGTTTATATCACATGAAGCTACCAATAGCTAATGCTAACTTTTTATTTTTTGTTGTGAAAATAAAGCCATTATTTTTTTGTTCCCTTTCGTCTGACATTAATTTCCATTTCATTCATAATTAAAGCTGTAGCTGTGAGGAAAAGGAATACCCTGTAATAAGTTGGCTCCACCCAGCTTTTAAAAAGTTAGAGCCAACATAATTCTTATAGAGTGAATTCTATAGCTTCTATTATTTGGTTAGAATGAGCTATAGATGCTATAAAACTTTTGAAAGATCCTCGCACATGCCTCATGTACAGTGTGGAGTATACATACCAGGGGTTCATACAGTGGGAGGCTAGCCCTGGGTTCCCCCCTAGAATTTTGGGAGTTGAATAATGGTGTCACAGACTGAACGATCCCTCCCAGGTAGGATCCGGAACCTCCATACAATACCAAAAAAACACAGACAACATATATAAGGAACCAAAATGCTCAAACATAATACACAAAGGAAAACTAATGTTTTCTTACTGCAATACAATTTGGAGTTTGTAATTCTAATTTTTATCATCAGAACAAACCATTCTATGCAAATTACCTTCCTCCCTCCCTCAGTCCATCTCTCCAACCATCAATCCACCTACCCACCCACTCATCCATCTATCCATCCATCAACATACCCATACACACACAAATACAAATGCAAATGCAAATTCTCTAGCTGCCACTAGACGGTCACGCGCACCTGGCAGAGCCAGGATGCCTGTGCACTAAGCAGGCACTGTTAGCCATGCAAGCAAAGCTCCTGGAGCCGCACTAGAAACTTGCAGGAGAAAGGCCATTCCTCACAACAAGTGGTGTGGGGCACCCGAAGTCCCACCTGGACCATTGCTGTTTCATGAGAAAAGGCCTTGAATTTACACCCCAGCAAATGCTAGGTCCCCAATCACAGCTGGGTGAACTGGTGGGGGGGGGGGGGGGGGGGGGGGGGGTTGATGAGAGGCAGATGGAAATACTAGATGGAAAAATTGCCAGAGTGGGGCTTGAACTCGGGGATCTCAGGCCCTGAGCCAAGGACACAACCACTACACACACAGCCACCATACACCCACACCCACACACTCACGCCAACCCATTCATCTACCCACCCACCCATCCATCCATCCATCAACACACATGCACACACACACACACACATATATACCAACCCATCCATCTATCCATCTGCCATTCATTTATACATAGATCTATCCAATTTATTTGAATGTCTGTCTTATGACTCCTGTGTTCACACACTTGTCTACTAGTGGTGTGCTTGAGCACAAATGGCGAGCGAGCCTAAAGACTATACATTTTTATATGAATGATTTTGACTTCTAACACTGAAGCTACTGATAAGGTCCAGTTTTTAAATTTAGCATACAGGGTAAAGGGATTTCAGTGCCATAGTAACAACTCTCTGCAACTGCTTGAATTGAAGGAAAAAAACAACAACAAAACAATACACGTTATTTAAAAGTTTTCTTTGTGATATTCTTTAGTTAAGAAGTGGTTGTAACACACAATGCTTTGACACAACTGGACATGCACCTACACAGACTTACCTTCGCAGTAGTCTAGTGGACAATGTATTTTCAAGTAAATACTGTTGCGCACAGCTTATAACCGTGACAAAGAGAGCATTGACTTACCACCACCACTAACTCGAATAGAAATGGAAGTCCCTTAAGTTTTCAAGTTTTAGCTGCACCCGCAAAAGAATTCAAAACGGTAAACAATTCAATTTCTAGGGTGATACGGGTACTGATCGATAAACCAGAGGATTCTGTTTAGTGCAATTTGGGACGGGGTCGACCACGTAACTAACACATAAACGCGAGGGTCAAAGCACAAAATGACATACATACGTCCATACATATATACAAATAAACTAGTGGTGTGCTTGAGCACAAATGGCGAGCGAGCCTGATAGTTAGGTAACATAAAACTAAGTATTGTTACCATGTTTTAGCTTAGTTCATGCAAAAACTATAATAGCCGTTGTGACCTTTTATTTCAGCAAACAAATACAAAATCACTCTCTTACCTGATTAATGGTAACTTTTGTAGTATCAAACATCTGCCATTCTGATAATCTCAATTACCAGTAACTCTTGAACAAGCTCTCAGCAACGATAAAAAAATAAACCAGTGTTATTATTTGTAATTTTAGCTCCGTATTTCCCCTAAAACGGCGAAGTTTTGAAATTAAGTCTGGAAAAGGGTCTTCAATGCCATAGTAACCAGTCGAATCAACTTTTTGTTTCTTGAAAAGCAAGCGTTTTCGCAGAAATTTTCTCACACTTTGGAGCTTTAAGTATAAAGTAAGGCTTGCTTAATGCTGTATTTTCAGAATAAACTGGGGTCAAGCCTAAAAAGCCGTGTTTTTTGGAAAAAAAGTTCCACGCGCGCGCGTTTAATTACATACGTACGTCCAAACATATATACAAATAAACTAGTGGTGTGCTTGAGCACAAATGGCGAGCGAGCCTTAAACTACACTATTGTAAAATGATTGATTTTAACAACTAACACTCAAGCTACTAAAATAAAGTTGAGTTTTTAAGGGTGGCCGCACATAGCAACGCGCACCGCCTGTAGATCCGGACATTAATTTATTCCCCGCCAATACCCCACCATTCGATAATACGCGAGCAGAAACAATCGCGCAGTAGTAGCAGAAGTATAATTTGCGAAGTTGTGGTGTTTTAATTTAGCTTCTTGTTGTCTCATATTCGTTTATAGCAACTCTCCATACGTCGTCTGAGCTCACGCGGCAAGGTGCACCAGGCTGCCTCTCCTCCAGTAGCCGTTCTCCGGACTCTGCGCACCTGAACTCAAGCGGATGGATCCACCAGGCTCGATTTCTGCGGAGCGAAGACTTCCCAAGATGCGCAGATCTAATACCTTCACCTCTGGCTATCGCCAATAAACTGCTCTCTCTTCTGACTCTCTTGTTATTGTTCTATTGATGTTTGTTTACTGTTGATATAGGCGGGCTCTTTTTAGAACCAATACAAACTAATTGAGAAAAAAAATTGCTCGCGTACTCGTTAGTACGAGATATGGGGGTGGGGCTATTTCTTAAGAATTGCGAGTGGAATTAAAGTTCCAAATTTTGTAACAGTTTTTCTTGGAATCTAATAATGAGAACGATATAAAAATTTTACACACGGGTAAACCAAAAAAAAATGAACTGCACCACGTAGAGAATTTTTCAATATCTTATAAATAGAAAAAATTGCGAATAAATCATAAAGTAATATTGAAATGGAGAATAACTCTTTGTCTTGCAGTAGAGTATCGGCTCGGCTAGTAGTGCACCAAATTGCGGAGCTCCAACTTACCGCACCGCTCCAAAAAACTGCTACAAAGTTTTATAACCAGGCCCCGATATTTCCTGTTATTTCTTCCAGATTCGCTCTAAAATTAGTGAGCGGCTCCTTTGGCAGGTACTTTGTCCTTGTGTAGTAGTGGAGAAGCCCCTGTAAGTATACAATAGTAGTAATCATGCATAGCAACCATCAACAAAAAATTGCGTAGGCGGTGTGCGGCCACCCTTAAATTAAGTTAATGGGGTAAAGGGGTTTCAATTCCATAGTAACTGCTCCCCGCAACTGTTTGAATTGAAAAAGAAGCAACAAAATCAAGTCACGTTATTTAAAATTTTCTTTGTGATATTCTTAATAGTAGTTGTAACGCACAATACTTTCACACAACTGAACATACCTACGCAAGACTTACCTTCGTAGTTCGTCTAGTGGACAATGAATTTTCAAGTAAATGCTGTTGAGTAGGGCTTATATAACTGTGACAAATAGCGTATTAACTTACCACCGCCACTAACTCGAATAGAAATGGAGCTCCCATAAGTTTTTGCGTTTTAACTGCACCCGCAAAACAATTCAAAGCGGTAAACAATTCAATTCCTAAGGTGATACGGGTAATGGTCGCTAAACCAGAGGATTCTGTTTAGTAAAGTTTGGGACGGGGTCGAACGCCGAGCGAACACAAAAATACGGAGGGTCAAAGTACAAAATGACATACATACGTCCAAACATATATATAAACTAGTGGTGTGCTTGAGCACAAATGGCGAGCGAGCCTTAAACTACACTATTGTTAAATGATTGATTTTAACAACTAACACTCAAGCTACTAAAATAAAGTCGAGTTTTAAAATTATGTATGTGGTAAAGGGGTTTCAATGCCATAGTAACCGCTCCCCGCAACTGTTTGAATTGAAAAAGAAGCAACAAAATCAAGTCACGTTATTTAAAATTTTATTTGTGATATTCTTAATAGTAGTTGTAACGCACAATACTTTCACACAACTGAACATACCTACGCAAGACTTACCTTCGTGATTCGTCTAGAGGACAATGCATTTTCAAGTAAACACTGTTGAGTAGGGCTTATAACTGTGACAAATAGCGTATTAACTTACCACCGCCACTAACTCGAATAGAAATGGAGCTCCCATAAGTTTTTGAGTTTTAACTGCACCCGCAAAACAATTCAAAGCCGTAAACAATTCAATTTCTAAGGCGATACGGGTAATGGTCGCAAGACCCGAGGATTCTGTTTAGTGAAGATTGGGACGGGGTCGAACGCGGAGCGAACACAAAAATACGGAGGGTCAAAGTACAAAATGACATACATACGTCCAAACATATATATAAATAAATAAATAAACAAACATCCCCGATTTTCGATTGTGTTACCCCTGTAAGTGTCTCGCTCGCTACGCTCGCTCGCCAATAAATAAATAAATAAACATCCCCGATTTTCAATTGTGTTACCCCTGTAAGTGTCTCGCTCGCTACGCTCGCTCGCCAATTATGTATGTTATATTGCAGTTATAATATAAAAAACTTGCACAAATTTTGGTTAAGTGAGGAAGTGGGCACAGAAATAATTAAATGACTATCTATATACTGATAAGTATAATCATGTACATGTATGCATAGAAAGAAAATGGGATGCAATTAAATGTAGTATACTCCCAGGCCATTAATGCCCCCTTGTGCAGACCCAAAAAACCCAAGTATTTTCCCCTGTATTGAGAAGTGTTGACTTCCATCACCTGCCTCTCCAAAAGGACCGTATCTAGCTATTTCTCCATTTTGCTTTGTGGTCGTAATGGTTATCTCAGCTACAGTTACTTATTGTGGCTCCTTCCAGAGCTGATATGACTTCTCCATCGCCAAATGTAATGGCGGTCAATCCGTCATTATTCTCTGGCCCGTGCTGCTTTCCTAGCATGAGACTACCATCTACAAGAAGGTATTCCACTTGGTAGGCAGTCAGATGCCTATTACTCCAGATAAATATGCGAGAAATTTTGACAATAGGGGGAAATTTAAGATCAACATAGTCGTCAAAGTAATCACCACTGTCATCACCAAACCAGCTACTCTTTTTCAAGGCCTCTAGGCTGTATATGCCAATATTGTCCAGCATGTCTCCATGTCTTCCAAAGAAGCCTATCACTTGACCTTCTAGGGAGAAAGATAGTTGGCCAGTTCTTCCAAAGGGTCCATACTGCTTGTGCAAGTAACTGGGACCCACAGTAGTGAAGGTGAGCTGGTCTACAAACATGCCATTGGTTTTTCCTTCTATCTTAACAATTTCTTCATCTACTAGGCTTATGTTGACTGGTGGCTGAGAAGCAACCCTTCCCCTCCTTGGAGCATGGAATAGAGTCTTGTTGGATAGAATATAGATGACTTCAATGGAGTCCACCTGGTTTCCTGAGCTAATGTTGATAGAGTGAATGCCAATGATGGAGCTGTAATTAGCAATATCATCAAAAGCAACAGTTCCACCTGACCCTCCCTCACTGGAAGACTTGTAAAGTGGACGAGGAACTTTGTCTTCCTTGAAAATGTACGACTTCTTCAGTTGTCTAGGAAAATTGCCTTGCAATAATCCAGCAGTTGAGTATCCCACCACAAGTAGGAGAACTCCAACAAGAGGCAGTAACTTTGCCATAGCTTATGGGGAAAATTATAAAAAACTTGAGAAGTAAATTTATATTATGTATATTATGTTATTTATAGCTTGTGCTGTGCGTATAATTAAATTCAATGAGAACTTGAATGCATATTCATAATCAGAAGCAGGTGCGCTCGCTATCTGCTGAACTTACGCAACATGCCGGGTTAATTACATCAACATAATATACCTCATAAATAATTGCATTTTAAAAACCCATTGCTGTTGCAAGCGAAGAACATGTGTGCTTTCTGCCTGAACTTTCATTAAAAGTACTATCTTAAAATAACACTATCTGGTGATAGAATTCAGTAATGAACTCAAGTATTAATGAAAATTCATGATATTTATATACAACACCCACGACAATGAATAACCACAGCTACAATGCACATATTTTATATGCGGTTGATAATTTATAAAAATGAGGTTAAATTATAATTTTGTTTTGCATATAATGTACAAATATTATAGTAAAATGGTGAATTCTGAATAGTGGATTTTAAACACTTTCAAGGAATAGTGTATTCAACAAAAAAAACGGCACAAGACATGTCTCCATACTAAAATGTATGAATGATATTTATAAAGTATAACCAATAGCATATGTAGTTGGAAATATGATCTTAAAGAAAATATGCTCCAATTCGGTAAAGGAGTGCACCAGACCCTCCATGAAAACTGAGTATTTTTCCATGAATACTAAAGGAATCAGAATCTCTACCCCAGACACCAAACGGCCCATATTCCTTCAATTTTCCATTTGCTTTTGACGTTACGAAGCTGAGCTGACCAATATACTTTTGAGCAGTCTGTAAATTAATTTCAAGCTTACCTTTCAGAGTGACTATATTCTCATCTTTATCGAAAACAATTGTGGTCAAGTTTGTACCATAGCGAAATCCATGTGTCTCCCCAACTAAAGTTCTTCCATCGATTAGAAGGTACTCCACTTGAAAAGCCTCTATCAGGACGCTATTCCAGACCTTTATGCTTTGGATACGAACTATTGGAGGATATTGCAGATCTGCATAATCATCAAAGTCAGTGGCCAAGTCGGGTCCATATTGGTCACTTCTGGTCAGAGAGGCTAGCTTGTAGACACCTATGTTATCTAGAGAATCTCCAGAACGCCCATTTAATGCTATTATTTGGCCTTCAACAGTGAATGACTGTGTCCCTCCTTTTCCGAAAGGTCCATACACTTTATGTACATAAGAAGGTCCCAAAGCTGTAATCGTAAGCCGAGTGATTAGGCTACCATCTGTTTCGGCTTCTATCTTGGTGGTCATAAATCCTTCTTCTGCTAAGCTTATGTTCACAGGAGGCTTTGAGCTGAGGCCTCTTTCTGGAGTATGGAGAAGTGACTTGTTTGCCAACAGATAGACAACTCCAATAGAGTCTATGTAGTCACCTGCACTGATGCTGAGTGAGTGAATGCTAACAATATTAGCCGACCTGAAGCTGTGCAGGTCATCAAACTCAGCGCCACCTTTACCACCTTTCCCAATATACTTCTGGAGAGGGCGTGGCAAAGAGATCTTGGAATCCATGAACTGTTTTTGGTATGCTGTAGCCTGTTTTGGAACTGGAATAATAGCAGAAATTGCTAGAATGCCTAAGAGTAGAGTCAAGAGTGTAAAATGCTTATCCATCTTCAGACAAATCTACAAAAACAAGCAAGCCAGGACAAAGTACAAAATTCCATCCATCATTGTGATCAGATTCATTTTTTGGTAACAATATTCAAGTATAAATATGAATATTTAATGCTGTGTAGCCTACTTCTTCCAGACTTGAAATTGCCTTCGGAGGCACACACTTAGTCTCCAGAATAATATATTTACACCAGATTTGCAACCATGCTATCCCTTGAAGTATCAGTAACAGTAGCTCGAACATCTTGGTTGCACAGCATCAGTTACTATTACACATCTAACTGACCGATACTATTATGTTGCCTAGTTCTTATAAAGTATAATTAAGAAGGCATTTCTTGCAACTAGGACCATTTTTTCTTAAAGATTAAATGAAATATTTGGCTTGTTTTCAGCTGGTCATCGATACCTTTGCCATAGGATTCCCTCGCAATCAATATTTACATGTGATCAGGTTAGAACAACAGATTTTAATCAATGTTTTCCCAACTATTGGTCATTTAAAATCAAGTGTACACAGGACTAAACTAAACAGCTATAATAAATAGAATGGTTATTGTTGTTACTTTATTATGAAATCACTTTAAGATTAACATATACACATGAACAGTGGGAAGCACCAATAAATATGAAAACAAACATTTACGTGAAAATATAACAGAAAGTCTCCATTGTCCATATATTTCTGTACTTATTCCTCATGTCTTTGATTTAATAGTCATTCACCTTTTCCGGTAAACTTGCACTTGCTCGCTGCCAAGTTAAAGATACATTCTCCAGGAGGTGGAGGATGGGTGGAGTTTGGTGGAGGAGCAGGACATGGGGGAGGAGGTCCAGCATAATAGACGGCAGCATCATAGGCACTACCACACATCCAGCTAAACTCACAGAAGTCAAGATGACCTTTGCAGTCTGCAAGAATGACGAATAATTAGGTACTTTAGGTAAGAGAACTACTATTAGGCAATTTGCAAACGTCAATATCATAACTAAGCTTCAGTGAACAATTTTTGGCATATAATTGTCAATATATATATATACAACAATACTACTATATTGTAATATGTGACCGTCTACAGGAAAACCGGGCACAACGCGGCACCCTTCGAAAAAGTTTTTTTTGCACTTACAGAGTTGTCGGCGTCCAGATATTGAGCTCTCCAAGTTTTATTGTCGTAGCTTAAGTCGTTCCCACTATAATAGACCTAACCGTTCCCTTCCATTGGCTTGAAACAATACATTTTTAAGAAATTGATCGATCTTTTCTCGATAATTACGCACGCCGCGTTGTGCCCGGTTTTCCTGTAGACGGTCACATATTATGGCATATAATACAGCTATGAGCCAATAGTTTATTTTCCTTTAAATGGAAGGAATTTTTGTGTTATAAATTGTCAAATAAGTGCTTCTTTTCATTATATCTGGCTAAAGTTGCTAGTTCTCGTGTACCACTCCAGGTACATCCTGCATTATTTTCTAACTCATAGTTTGTAACAAAGGAAAAGTTATTAAGTCGTATTATAACATAATATAAAAATATATATAATATTGTAGCAGTTAATCACTTCACACAGAGTATCAACCACTATTAAAACCATTAGCACTTCAACACCTACAAACACAAACTCACCTGACCAAGAACACGCGTTATTCTGTAAGATACACTCTCCAGGAGGAACATCCTCTAAATATCCTGCTGGAGGCCTAGCACATCTAGGCTGAGGACCAAACTTGAACCGGTAATAATCATCAACTGTGCCACACACGTACGGCTCCAAACATAATCCTTCCCAATACTTGCACGGGTTGTACTCCTGGCACTTGCCATCCATGGGGACACATAAGGTGTCTGGGGGCGGATATCTGCTGAAACTACAGTTGTCCTGTGGACTACTTCCACTGACTTCTACACACTTGTATTGACAGTAGTCAGATAGCGAGCGACGAAAGGCACACTGGAGAGTGGAAGTAAAGTCAAACTGACAAACATCGTCAATGAGAAGACATCGACCTGGAGGAGGAGGTATCTCTGGAGGAGTTTTGCCATTGGAGACCACCTGGGTGTGAGGACACCCTTTTATAGTATAGTAAATGTAGTCTTCCACAGAGCCGCACTTCCAACGGTCCATCGCATGATCGTCACATGAACTGAACCAACTCCTGCACAATCACAATGCACAATCACCCACTCATGAGTATATATCCATTTAGAAATATTTAGAGAAAATAATACTACATACACTTTGTCTTTAAGAAGAGCACTTAAAAAAGCTAGCACAGTTCACATCCTCATATTCATTTTTAAGGCTATCATAGAATATTATTTGAGACTAAAATGATTATCTCAAAACTGTACATAAAATATTGTCAAGTGTTTAAGCATAAATTTTTTGCACGAAGAGTTTCAAAAATATTGAAACTACTTTCATTACAACTGTAGATATATTAACACTCCAGTGTGAACTGTTTGGGCTTCTAAAATATATCTCCAAGATCAATAGTTATGTGAGCATACAGACAAGACTATAGAGACTGAAAAGAAATGAGATCAAGTGACCATTGCTGGCCCATTTAAAAGCATCACTTGTGGCCTATAAATTGGTGACTATGATGATGGTATAACTGGAATGCTTATGATAAATACCATCATCATAGTCAGCAGTCTCTCTATTTCAAAATTAGTAAACATGCGTGCTGAGGGTTAACACTTGTGTGTCAAATAACAAACTCACCTGACCAAGAACACGCGTTATTCTGTAAGATACACTCTCCAGGAGGAACATCCTCTAAATATCCCGCTGGAGGCCTAGCACATCTAGGCTGAGGACCAAACTTGAACCGGTAATAATCATCAACTGTGCCACACATGTACGGCTCCAAACATAATCCTTCCCAATACTTGCACGGGTTGTACTCCTGGCACTTGCCATCCATGGGGACACATAAGGTGTCCGGGGGCGGATATCTGCTGAAACTACAGTTGTCCTGTGGACTACTTTCACTGACTTCTACACACTTGTATAGACAGTTGTCAGATAGCGAGCGGCGAAATGCACACTGGAGAGTGGAAGTAAAGTCAAACTGACAAACATCGTCAATGAGAAGACATCGACCTGGAGGAGGAGGTATCTCTGGAGGAGTTTTGCCATTGGAGACCACCTGGGTGTGAGGACATCCTTTCACAGTGTAGTAAATGTAGTCTTCCACGGAGCCGCACTTCCAACGGTCCATCGCATGATCGTCACATGAACTGAACCAACTCCTGCACAATCACAATGGAATGCTCACATGATCACCCACTCATGAGTATATGTCCACTTGGAATACTTAGATGAGAAATGATACTACACACACTTGTAGTCTTTTTAAGAAGTAGCACTTAAAAATGCAAGAAAAATAAGCACAATTAGCACCCTCATATTTGCGTTTAAGACTATCATACAATACTAAACGGATTAACTCGAAATTGTGCATAAATATCATTGTGTTTAAGCATACAATTTTGGCATGAAGAGTTTATTGATACACCTATACAGTACTACTCAAGTGTGAACTGTGTGGGCTTCCAAATTATATCTCCAAGTAATCAATCGTAGAGACTGAAAAGAAAGCAGATGAAGTGACTATTGCTGGCAGGTATTTGTCAAGCATTTCCTCGTTTTTTTGTTTGTTTATTACATATAAATATTAGCTATCCTGGAACCAAAGTCCTTGAGTAACCAGGACTTGCAGGTATAGGGCGAGTGAGTGAGTGTGGAGAGCTAGAATAATGAGAAACTACTACATACAGTGCTACAGATTTATTGCTTTAAAGGCAAGTACTGCAGAACAGAAGGGGGGAAAACGGACACCAGCTATAACAACAATAAGGAGCTATAGCTAGCATAAAAAACTTGCTAATGTAACAACCACACTAATCAGCCTCACCTGCAGGGTCCTTCAATTGTGCTCCCGTTAGTATACGTGCAAACAATGGCTATAAGAACAAAGTAACACAGAGTTCTACGCTCGAGGAACCTCATGACGGCAAAGCTACTGTAAATAGCGAATAATGGTCAGATGAATACACAACGCCCTCAACGTAGCACCGCCTATGCATAAGCCCCACCCCTAATCCCTGCAAACAGCTTCAACCTTATGTTGCTACGAACACCAGCGCGTCTCAGTACACCTGCGTACAAATAAAATGAGGGGTTCGTTTAGTGTTCAGCTTTGTCTTTTTTTCCTTTTTCACTACGGTACTTCGGAGAGTAGCATAGAAGGACCTTGCAGGTCAGAAAGAAAAATCTCAATCAGCAACAATCTGTTTAACTCGTAGACTGCACGTCTCTTCTATTTCAAATTTTGTAATCATCAAACAAAATTGACACCATCAGTGTGTCAACTCATGTCGCTAATCCATATATTCAGTGTATGATGCCTCAAGAAAGATATTTGAAAGCCTGTTGCGTACCCTGACTGTATGCTTGACTGTAACTTGACATTCAGAGGTTCTTTATATCAAATAAAGTGCATGGAATTAATCTAAATTCAGAATTTCAATGAAGGGAATTCAAGATAATTAGTGGATGGATAAGGGGTTGGTTTTCTTGCAGAAATAATACTATCACTGTTGCTGAAAGTTATATATTAGCTACAACAACTTCACAATTTTATCATAAATATTTTTCCACAAGTAGGAGATGGTACAAGTCTTGCAAGAATCATGAGCCGGAGGACAAGTGGGTGTGTACTTCTGTGGAAAACTACATCTACTATATGATCAATGGCTGCCCCTCCCATCCTTCTCGTTTTAAGGCTCCACCCCCACCAGCTGGTTGCTGCCTGCTGATCAATGATACCTGTCAGTTTGACTCTTCGTCCACCCTCCAGTGCGCCTATCGTCAGTCTCTGACAGATTTGTGCCGGTACAAGTGCCTGGCAGTGAACGGGAGCAGCGGGAAAGATAATTGTACCTACAACCGATACCCAAATCCGGATACCCTGTGCATTCCTATGAATGGAAAGTGTCTAGAGTATAGCCCGTGCAAGTACTGGGAGGAGTTACCTTCCCCGTCATTCCGATGTGGCACTATAGATGACTATTACAAGTTCAAATTCGGTCCCAAAATGTTGCAAATGAAACGTAGTGAGATACCTCCAGGAGATTGCATACTTCAGAACAACTCTTGTTCGTGGTCCAGTGAGTGAATTAATGAATAGATTATAATTACTAGATGATGAGTAAAGAAATGAAACACAATGCTAGCTAGAGTAATTTCCCACCATATTATTTGTACAGTTCATACTGTTCTAGTTGCATTGACCTATCCACTGAAACCTGTAACTGTTAGATAGGTGCGTTTGTGGTATTACTTCTGCAATTTTATAGGTGTGTAAGTGTATATTATATATGGGTTGTAGTGGGTACACAACTACAAAGTTCTTGTCTTGTGTGTGCACAGCTACACATAAATCACATACATATATAGCCATTGTGGTACAAATATATCTTGATAGATGCCAGCACACTAGTGTTTTAAATTAACTTTTTGTGACAATCTCAGTAATACGTTGTTGTTGTTGTTGTTTGTTTGTTTTTTTGGCTATTCCTGTATACTTGTGCTCAGACTGCACAATACACAAGGACATTTGTGAGCATGCCTGGATGTGTGACAGTGCCTATGATGCTGCTGTGTATTACGCTCAGCCTCCTCCATCTTGTCCCAACCCAGCACCTGGCACCACTCCACCCCCTATTCCAGGAAAATGCATTTTTAATTTGATTGCAAGCAAATGTCAGTTTACAGGCATAGGTGAGTGCATAGCTAATAATTATATCTACAGCATATGGGGCTAGGATAGCCAACAATTTGTAATGGGCTCACTTTATGAAGAATGATGAGGGCACTATCTGTGTTTAATTCCTT
>WLWD01006135.1_pt1:7500-131723 | contig 131723 bp, 118 predicted proteins | sample 6712731 | NCBI WGS metagenome assembly WLWD01 (sample SAMN12718690, study PRJNA576275) | sponge metagenome | isolation source: marine sponge | host: Mycale hentscheli | place: New Zealand: South Island, Marlborough, Capsize Point | collected 2014-11-01 | reverse complement strand
GTAAGGTCGCCATAAGAGACATTATTCAAGACTCAACATAGCATTGTGGCACATTCACGTCTGCTGTATTATGATAATTTTTTTGTGTAATTGTTGTAATTATTGTAATGTAATATAGTACAGAGTTATTAATGAAGTTCTTTTTAAAAAAAAATTTTTTTTAAGTTAGCTATGGTATGTCTGAAGCTACCGTTTTTCAGATTCCAATCAAGTCTGTGATGCATGTTGAACTGTGACTGGTCCTGGTATGAAGCTATGCATTTGTCTCACATCCTGTTCCCTGTAAGGAATCAGGTAGTACAAGTTCAGGGCAGTGGTATACTCCCAACTGAAGCCACCAAAAAGATTTAATATAATTGGAATGTCTGAGGGGTGGAGGAGTAAAGAGTGTCAGTTTACGCCAGTTAGTGCCAAAAACGTTCAAGCTAAGGAAAGCTATTGACCTTATAAATGCTCACATGGAACGCAAAATTCCATTGGACGATGCGACCGCTGACGCTCCACGCGCGAGGCGGCACACTATGATCAGAACGAAACCTCCGACCCCATCGCCGTACTTGGATCCGATCGTAACCCGACGCCGTTCTGGTACTGAGAGTGAAAGTTATACAAAAGCTGGTCCAAGTTCTGCAGACGGAGCTGTTAATAGGCAGCGACGAGTGGCAAACAAACAACAACTTGAGAGCTGCAGACCAAGAAAAGACACCGGTTTTTTTCGCCATTCTGCCGGGAAATTCAGCGGAGACAATAAGGTTAATTTGCGGAGACCAAAAACCTTAGGATCTGCTGACTACGAAGAAAGTGAGAGTGCAGATTTAGCATACCTTGTGGTTAATTTGCAAGACGGTCTGCAAGTAGCCGGCAGCAGTTCAACTGCAGGTGAGATTGTTTAGAGATTGTGGGTAAAGGTTTCTTGTAGAAATCCGAATTCTTTTCTTTCAAAATCATTTTCAATACACAAGGTTGTAGTAAGACAGATTTTAATTCTGTTGTTGTTGGAGTACATGGAATAGGTAGACATTACATTTGAGACACGTCTCAAAAGATTTCCACTTAAGGCATAGCTTGGATTTATATAGTCTATTTCTGAATAGTACTCCTAATGGCTAAGGCTACCCATGAATAACATCGGGTCTAAAGAATGATATCTTATCAAGAGTGTGACGAGTTTTACAGGCAGAATTGTATTTGCTAGAAAGCAATTCATTTTTTGTGTGTTGACTCCTTAGTAGCTCTTCTCAAGCTGTTAGTAGACATGGTGAGATTGATTTAAAATTGCTGTACAAGTCATCAGGAATTAATAATTATTAAATTGTTTTTGTTTGAGTTATTAATTCAGTTCTAGCTTGTGCTGCTTGGGAATCCATATAACTGCCTGCAGCAACCCATAAATGTTGAGACAGCTGAACCTTTTAAAAACAATTTGTGCTCATCTTTGACCATAAATAGGCTCCATTATATGTAGCTATCAACTGTGGCATTGTTCAGCAAGCACAGCCGGTAAGTGGTCTTTCACAAGTCACAACATCAAACAGAGTAAACCTTATTTCTTGTGATGTAATATCTCAATCTGAGACTCTGAGTTGTTTTCCAGTTGTGTCCTCTTTAAGCTCACGTCAATGGCTCGTGACCAATTATGCTATAGTGCTGCTTTGCTTGATAGCTCTGTTGTATTTACTATGTTATATTTGCTGTATTAGCGTAAATTACTGACTAACTGAGTATCATCGATCCATCCATGCTAATTCTGGAAGTGGTTATTCCCAGTGGTGGTTGTTTCGATAACCATGTTCATTCATGATATTGTCATTGTGTGTGTTATATTAGGAGGCAGCAATATAAGTGTAGGTCACTCGGCTTTGAGTTCTTCCAACCGAAGGCGACACACAATGGCTACCACTGGAGTGAACGACAAGATATTGTCAAAGCAGAGAAATAGTAAGTTTATGTGGTAAAAGTGATTAAAAGTGTTTTATCACTAAATTTAAACTTTAACCCAATGTTTCAACTTCTTGCAACAGAGAAAACTGCTATTATTGTTATTATTATTATTTCAGTTGAGAATGGCTTTAAGTATTTATTTTTGCTATTATTAAGCCTCAGCACGCACGTGTGAGAGGCCAAGGACCCAATTGAAACCAAGCAAACTGACCATATGTATGTGCTCTAATTTAGGACACCTATTGAAGTCTTCACACACTACTAAAATTCTTATTAACTATGTCAGCTAAAGATGATACTCTGTTACGTATAGTCGGACTGCTCAGATATCTCGATCTTTCTGCCAAACACGAGAGCTCAACAAACAGCAGCTACATCGTTCTTTGATGATAATTCTTGTGATGACCAGCCAATAACTTCTTTAATCATCCTCGGAGGAGTCTGGAGTAGCTGCCAAACAATGTGCATCCTCACACTACCTGAAAGATAACTCGATCTAACACTGAAGGGTTAACCACACCTACCAGTAGCACAACGCTGGGTACACTGCCTGAGATTTCCTAGGCCATTTTATTAAGATTTTATACTCTGCCTCCTTTAATATTATCATTAACTGCACAAAACTAGCAGAAATTATTTAAATTAATGATAATAATAATAATAATAACTATTATAATGAAACATTAAAGATACAAACCCTCAGCGCTACTATACACTTAGCTGAAAATAGTTTCTCAGGCCAAAAGAATGCGTGTGAGGGTTACAGTAGTCTCTCTGTCATTCATTCATTCTGTGAACAGGGGATCTCAATGGCAAACTTTTACGCCTTGAGGAAAGAGGAACTTGAACTAAATGACAATTTAAGTCCCTTTCATTTGCCACTTCTTTTTTTTTCGGCTTAGTTTTTGAGAAAACGAGAGAAAAGACAGATACTACGGTAAGGCAGACACTATGGTAAGGCAGACACTACGGTAAGGCAGACACTACGGTAAGGCAGACACTACGGTAAGGCAGACACTACGGTAAGGCAGACACTACGGTAAGGCAGACACTATGGTAAGGCAGACACTACGGTAAGGCAGACACTATGGTAAGGCAGACACTATGGTAAGGCAGACACTACGGTAAGGCAGACACTACGGTAAGGCAGACACTACGGTAAGGCAGACACTACGGTAAGGCAGACACTACGGTAAGGCAGACACTACGGTAAGGCAGACACTACGGTAAGGCAGACACTACGGTAAGGCAGACACTATGGTAAGGCAGACACTACGGTAAGGCAGACACTACGGTGAGTGCTGCTATGAAATTGTCTGAATTCATAAGAACTGATTGACAAGATGGTGACTGGACATATTGAACTATTTTTAATATCATATCACAGAAAGCTAAGTAGTGTGCAGAATTATATCATAGTAGATGTGATGGGTCCAGTCAGTAGATCATAGTAGATGTGATGGGTCCAGTCAGTAGATCATAGTAGATGTGATGGGTCCAGTCAGTAGATCATAGTAGATGTGATGGGTCCAGTCAGTAGATCATAGTAGATGTGATGGGTCCAGTCAGTAGATCATAGTAGATGTGATGGGTCCAGTCAGTAGATCATAGTAGATGTGATGGGTCCAGTCAGTAGATCATAGTAGATGTGATGGGTCCAGTCAGTAGATCATAGTAGATGTGATGGGTCCAGTCAGTAGATCCTAGAGTCTGAACTTATGGAATGGGTGGGTCGGTGGGTAGTTGGACATTTCTTTTCCTTAGCTGGTAAAGACACGTTGGTGGTTTCTGTCCCATGTATGTACTTTCCTGAAGTACTTGTAAACTCTTGAGTTATTTGCGCCTGCTTGAGCATGTTTTCCATAAACAGTGAGTTTGTACTGAGAACAACCCGGCCAATATAATGACAGTTGACACAGCCTCATTTTAATTGGTAAAGGGTTTTCAATGAGCAAGCGTATAGGTGAGATGCTAACTGTTATTGTTTTACCATCAGATTTTCACAATGGATCACTAAAGAGGAATGCAAAGTTAGAAGCAGTTGATGTAGAGCAAGAAAGCACCTATGAAGAAGTCAACACTGATACCTCCGACAGTTACGATGATGACAACTCCTTACCACCTATCACCACCTCGACTGCACCCAAGGGCCAGATCACCAAGTCCGCTCTCCCTCACACTTCCCTTTCATCATCCACAGCAACAAAAAAGCCACCAGGCTCACTCCGCCCTCCACCGCCTCCCCCTCCACCATACAACCCCCCTGGACTTCCCAAGAGAGAGATTTTCCACCCAACAGGTAGCAGTGCGACCAGTTGCTTGTTGGAGGCAGAGAGAGACCCTGACCTGAGTGCTAGCTGTCCCAACCTTCCTCCAAAGAGAAGGACGATTCAGCGGAAGAATCTAGGTAAAGCTATCTCCATGGGTGGGAAAGGAGAAGGCGCCACCTTGAACTCGAGCAACGAGCAGCAGGTAAGGGGTTTGCATGTGACTGTGTAGAGGGAGTGTTCAGAGGGCCAGAAGTGAGAATGCAACATCATTGGAGTGTTTGCATGATGGGTGTATGAAATGGAAAAATTTGCTGTTGCCATGACATGATACCATGACAACACTGACTTGATAACATTAATGCTGCGAGTTATTTCTGCATGTGTTTTGAAGCTATATAATATGTCAATTTAAAGTCTGCCATCAGGTTAGTATTATTTGTAATAGACACGTAGTGTACTATTGCACACTGAGACGTCTATATGCCATAGTAACCTATCAAGTTAAATCACCGAGTTTGCAAAGTTCAATTTCCTCCAGCCACACCCACAAAACTCTCGTCTCCTTAAAGTTTTTGCCGCTATAGAACTTGTGTCCAGGTTTATTGTCTGTTCATGTAGCTGGTACTGTTCTAATTGAAGTGGTTCCTAACTTAATGTTATCCGTTGGGAATAAAGGACCCATTGTAGACTAGCTTTGGGACAGCCATTGTTGAACACTCCTGGTCTCTGTTATCAAAATTTTCAAAGTCAGATATGCTTTTAAGTACAATCTGGTATTAGTAATAGGACCTTAAATATGTTAGAGTCTGAGGGAACTAAACGACTTAATTATTATTATTTACACTAAATGCACTGATAAATTGTTGACGAGGAGTGAATTAATATGGTATTGTCAACGGCAACTGTTTACTCTCGTTCCTTAATTATGATTAATTGATTGAAGGGTATTTTCAGGCTTCATTTGTTTTGAAGTGGGAATAGTTTTGCATGTTTGTACAGCCATAAACAAAAGTCACAAAATAGTATGGATTTTTTTATTTTTTTTATTTTTTTATTGTTGACTGTTCAGTCTTTTCCTTTGAAGTTTGCAATTTCGTCTTATTATTATTATATTGTTGTTGTTTTTGATGTTTTTATCGCTTTTATCATTATTAAGCTTATGTTAATTAAGGGTTGTTAAAATGCCAGTTCCAGTTTCCATAGTGCTACTCATACTGCAGTGTTTTGTTGTTGTTGTTGTTGTTTTTTATGGTTTGCTCAAGTTTAGTTGTGACAGCAGACAAGATAGCTTGTGCTGCCATGCTTTAGTTTTGATCAAGGAATGTAGAGTCTAACTGAACTCTGTGTGTGCGTGTGTTTTCTCCCGTTATTGACAACTGAAGTCACTCTGAGTTGATCGGAAGTTGAGTTCCCCGTTTACTGTATAGTGCAGTCAGCATTAAATAAATAGAGATATAAACTTGCCTTGAGTGTGGTCTTTTTGAGGTGAGAGTTTAAAATGAGGGGGTGTTTTACAGTATACAGTGTAGCCTTAAATCTGCCCATCCTGCACTTGAATTGTACTCAACTTCCTTATTGGTTTCCCCTCTTGGAGCCCGGCTGACCACAAGTGCAAGTAATGTACCTATGTGTATTCACCAAGTCTGTGAGCCGAGATGGAGGAGGGATGGTAGGGGATTGATTGAATGATAAATTGATGGATAAAAGCCATGAATGTGTTGCTTGTGTGTGTGTGAGAGAGAGAGAGAGTGGCTGCCCTTAGTGCTGTGTTGTCTGTGCGTGTGTGTGTTTGACATCAATTTGGCAGCAGCTCTAAGCCCGAGACAAACAGTGTATGATACTAAAAAGCGGAAATATGTGTAGGGTCGCCCAATTATGCTAGGTAATGAAGCTTCTTTAAGAATCAATAGATATATTGGGAAGTTGAGTTAAAAGAAAGTGAGGAGGATGAGGAGGAGGAGGAGGAACAGTAAGTGAAGTGATACGGTACACAGCAGCTGTTTTCAATGGTTGCAACCAACTGACTGTTCTAATACAGTGATAGCTGTGGGACTGGGTTTGGAGGTTGGTTTTCTTTTCGGAGGTTCAGCTTCGGTGCTAAAGTGAACTAGCACAATTTTATAGAACAGAACTTTCATGGACACGTGTGTTGCATATTAAATGTGTTGCATATTAAATGTGTTGCATATTAAATGTGTTGCATATTAAATCTAATCATCAAAATATTTCATGTACTTTTGTTTTGTTACTTATTGTTGTTATGTTTCATGTTTCTCTTCTATAGTGCCAAAGTCGGTCTCCCAAATTGCCTCGGAAAAAGAACTCGTCAGAGCTAGCTGATGCCCATCTGTCTCCAAGTAGCCCCAGTCGACCTCCTCCTCGCAAGCCTCCTCCGTATATCGGAGACAAGAAACCTCTTCCTCATGCTCGGCATTCCCAGTCGTCAGCAACGCTGATGCCACCATCCCATAATTCTCCTTCTCCCGAAATCAACCCAAAAAGAATCTTGAACAGCGGCACCGCAAGTACGTCTTCTGTCACATCCCCTCACTCACCACCACCACCTGTGCCGAAGAAGTCCACAGTCTCAGAAACTGCCACCTCTTCCGCTTCTTCCTCGGCGAAAGACAGGAGGATGACCACTTCTATCAGCACACCTTCCTTCCAGCTTAGGCCTTCGCTTCCTCTGAGACCTACTGCCACTCGAAACACCGTCAATTTCGTGGACACTTCAGCACCGGGAGAGTCTGCCAGACTGATATCAGCGGCCCCTCGCCGACATGTCCCTCTTCGACCGTCTCCCTTTGCGTCTCCTTCACTTTCTCATTCCCAGTCAGCCCCAACAGCTCCCCCCCCTCATATGACCTCCTCCTCCCTGCCTACTTCTCCAGAGACAAAGCGGAAGACCAGGAAGAAGAGAATATCCACTGACAGTACTTCCTCTGGAACTAGAGACCTCAAGGATACCAGTGGCAATTCGTCCGGTAATCTTCGAAAGATAGCAATTTCCGGTCCTGTTCTAAGAAGCACTACTATGAGCTTCGAGAAATCCCAATCCATCTCAGCAGCTGATGGAGAATCGTCCCCCGAGATCCTGCCCACGTTGAAGAACTCCTCCTTTGTCACAGCCTCTGGTACTGTGGAAGCTATTTATGAAGACCTGGACAACCTGGGCTCTGGACCGGGACACAAATCAATTTCTTCTGTTGCACCCCACCAGGAGCTAAAACCCGCTCTTCCCAGCAGGAACAAGCCATTAAAGAAAATGATCAGTAGTGACTTGCACCCAGCTTTCTCGCACCACGGCAAAACGTCCACAATTGGGGGTGTACCTCGTGGTCCCAAAGAGGAGCAGGTATACGAGGACCTGGATGGGCTGAGTGACTCTGACGAGTGTTCTACGACAGATAACGCTGCGTATGTCGGCAACACTTCCCTGAGTGAAGCTTGGGTGGCAATAGGTGAGTGGGAAAAAAAAAATTCACATAAGTTGGGAATGAATGTGAGGGTGGTGGGAATTATTTAGAGGCACTTCAGACCTTTAGAACATGTTGTTTTGTATATTTTAGTCTTGCATACATACATAGTGATTTTTTTTCCCAGACGAGCTTAGCCCATGCACTGGTAGAGTACTTGGTGTGGAGCAACCAAATGAAAATGGATGCTACACCTTGTGTTATTGTTTACTGTGATGTAGATGTGAACTTTCAATTGTTTGTGGAAAGTAAACAGTGACCACATTATGAAAACTAACATGCCTGAAGCTCGTTGAATATTCATAATTAAAAGCACACGTGTCATTGCACCACCAATTAACACTGCACGAGACCTAGTCCTTTCACACAAACAGAATATTATGCTGAAAAAGCAGGATGTCGCAAATCTTCAAACACACTGCCCTGTTTTATGGAATATTGTGCTAATGTGAACTACGAACTACTCTCAGAAAGACCTAGTCAATACATTCATAATTGTGGTACATTGATCATTACAATATTCTGATTAGTTTCGGTATACATTGTAATTAAAACTGTAAACTTTTTTTTATGGGGAAGTGAGGAAGGGGTAGTACGTGCTTAGCTGTCAATACTTGTTATTAAAAACACAATTCATACTCATTTCTCATGACTAAATATTGTTTTCAGAACATTTCAGATGAAGTCATTTGTTACCACTTGTTCTCGTCATTTATTTAGATGACGATGGTTTATACATGGATGACCTGTACGTGGAAATGAGACCGGGCTCGAGTACGCCCACCGAAGTCGACAATTCCACGTACATGGAAATGAGGCCGACTTCCAGCCAACTTCCTTCCTCCGTCACCCCGGGGCAGAATTTGTCACTGCCGCCATCGTCACCCGCTCCAAATGCACCAAGGGACACGCCTTCCCCCGTCATGGGGGTGGAGTCGTCGAGTGGAAACGCACCTGCCCCGTCGTCTCCTGCGCCCATTTACGAATACGCTGATCTTTCTGTGGTGGTGAAGAAGCAGCGGCAGCATCGCAAGCAGCTCTCCCAGCCTTCCAGTCTGTCTGTGGAGCCAGCTGGTTCCTTGTACTATGCCTCTAAGAACTTGCTCGCGAACAAATAGATGCTCCTCTCCGTGTCTTATCCCGTTACCCACATTAAGGGGTGTGGCAAGGCTAGGCGCTCATTAGGATCTGGTCAGATTACCCATCTCAAATAAAACATTCAGCTCTTGTTGTTGTTGTTTAATCAATTAATTTTGTTATTTATTTCTGGCACGATTTGTTCAAACTGCCTTTCACTGTACGTGTATTGCTTTATTTCTGGTTGTTTCATAAGCTGTAATTATTGCCTAATGAAGTCAATGTTGTGAACAACATGTAGGAGTTGATTTTAGATAGTAATTTTTTTTTAAATTGTGTGTGTGTATGTGTGTGTATGATTGGGAGGAACTTTCCTTTACTATTGTGATACTGCTACTCAATTGTTTCAGCTGAAAATGACTGAATCAATAAGTAAAGCAATAAATCTTCATCTTTTTTTGAGATGGAACATTTTAGAATAATACTATTACAACTAAGTCAATAGTTTTAAAAAAAAAAGTAAATTCTTTCAATTAGTAGAAAACGAGTCTAACTTAACAATAACAACCATAATAATATGTGGGATGTAAACAGATTCTGAAATCAGATACCGTTGTCCGTGGGAATGAAATTATCACTTTACACTTTGTTATTCTCATATTTCATTGCTAATTGAATCAATCCATATAACTATCTTAGAGCTACCTCTGCATTACTCCACCCACACCAACCAATGTCCACTTCCATAGAGATTCCTTCATGACGGGCTCTGACGACAGTTAGCATTGCACACGGCAACAGCAGGAATGTTCTCACACTGATATATCATGGGTACTACATTAGTGTATGGGTCAAAGGAGACCTCCCAAATATAATCTATAGTTTAATAGAACGGTGTGAAACTTTCAAATACCACTGGTCACTCACGAGTAAACAAACGTCAATGGTGGAAGCTGTGGGAATTTCATATCCTTTTAGAAATTCTTTCTCTACTTCATTAGTCATTGCACTACACTGTTGGAACCAAAGTTCCTTTGGATAGTTTACATACGTAGCTTGGGAACAAGACACTGCATAATTCTATTCCTTGACTGGTTTCACTTTTTTTTGGAACTAGAAGGGCCACGATATACAATTTCATTCCAAATACAGCTGCCACTTTAATAAGACAGCATTATTTTTAACTGTTGGGGCAACAAAGTAACAAATACCATTCTAGACTATTGTACAGAGAACACAGGGCTTCACATGATTTCTAATCAACTTTTCAGTTGTTTTTAAAAATGTCAGTATGTCTAGTTTTTCTTTTAGTTTCAGTATAAAATATTTTGACTAAAATTCAGGCCTTTGTTTTTCTTACAAAGGCCGAAACATAATGCAACTGAGTAATCAAAGAACTTTCTACAACTCTGCCAAATTGCAAGTAATTTTGATTAGAAGAGATAAACAGCAACAACAACAACAAAATATATAGTTGTTGTTTTTTTAAAGACAGTTTTGAAAAACTAACCACTCTCTTTCTGGTTATGTGGGTTGTCTTGGCAGAATTAAGAGTGCGGTGGAATGACACACCCAGATCAGGTGGGCGTGACTGCATCAGCAACTCTTTTCCTTAATCTTTTTCTATGAGGTGGCTGTATTCTTCCATGAAGTAGCGATCAGAGTCCAGTTGTGTAGTGAGGTCAGACAGCTTCAGACACACCTCTTCTCCCACCACTGTCACATGGTGCACTCGCTGAACCAGGAAGAAAAAAAAACAAAAAAAAAACTGGAGAGCAGTTCCATAAAAATAAATAAATACATAAAATAATAATAAATAAATAAAATAAATAAATAATATTGTGTTAGTAAAGAGTCCAAGACTCAAGGGGCGGATCCAGCTCTAGCAATAGGGAGGGGCCCAAATTTATTTAGGTCAAAACTTATGAAATTTATTTAAATATTAATGATAGATTGTGCATGGATTGGCTGTCAGTTTATGAGTGAAAACCATAAGATAGCATGCAGTTATCCTGTAAACTGTGTTGCCCATATTGGTAAATTCAACCTTATAATTAAAAAAAAAAAAAACTTAGTTGGGAGGAGGGGGGAGCCCTGGCCCCCACCCCTCCCCCCTCCTGGATCCTCCCCTGGTAAGAGTCATGATCTGTTCAGTCTCCATGTATAATTGTACGCTACACCATCTTCTAAGAGGAAATCCAAGTCCAGCACAGCTACAGTGTCACCTGATTGGTTGCAGAAACGAGTCGCCACTGTTGCTTTTAAAATTTAAATTATTATAGTTATGGGCAGGTCCATATGCAGGTCCTGATATATTCAGTCATTCTCGGCTGAAATAATTATAATTTTTCTCGTTCTAACAGCCAATATTGTTGATTAAAATTTAACCCGACGTTTCGACTTCTTGCCAAATTCCTCTTATTTGTAAGCCAATAGATTAAATAGTAATAAATATTAATAATGAAATGAATTGGTAAAATACATGTCATACAATGCTACTGTGAGAATGAAGTTAGTAAACAAATATCTTGATGAAAATTGAATTAAAAAATAATAAAAATAACACACTAGAAGGAAAAAAAATAAAGCTCCTAGTTCAATTTTACTACTTCAAATGCCCTAAGGCAATTTGTCTATCTCCTAGGCTTAGGGAGACCAGTCCTGGTGGAGTGTAACGGGTAAGGGACAGCTGGGCGAGGTGGGAGTGGCTGCAATATTGGTTCCTTCAGGACATTTTCAATGAGTTGTCTGTACTCTTTGGTAAAGTACCGATCAGAGTCCAGTTCTGTAATGAGGTCAGAGAGCTTCAGACACACCTCTTCTCCCACCACTTTCACATGATGCACTCTCTAGGAAAGACAAAGAGTTAAATAAGACTGAAGAGAAGAAACTGAGAGTCCAGTGCAAGGACCCCTAGAATCATATAAGTGGCAGCTGTATTTCAGTAACAACCCAATGTATTCCAATTTACGGCTGGTTATAAGTCACTTATGCCCACAACCCTTTACCGAGAGTTGTCAGCATGTGCAGCATCTAACAATGCCGCACACAATTCACTGTCTGAGAATACATACATCAAACTTAACAAATCACACAAGAAAATGTGCATTACACTATTTTAGGAATGCCAAATACACGTTAATTGACATTCATTGAAAATCATCTAATTTACCCAGGGAACAGAGACAGGAAGAATAAGTAGTAAAACATACAGTGTATATTGCTCTAGTCATCCATAATAATTGAAGAAGACTTCTTCATCAGCTATTTAATGAGTATAATATCATCATTAACTAGCATAGAAATGGCTGCCAGGTAAAGGATGTTGATGACGGACAACTCTGCGCTCACAATGAGACGCCACACCCACAGGAGTTGGGGTGGTCCAGTTGCAAGCACAGACAATGACGTACGTCCAGAGACTCAGTCTCACAACAAAACCCAACCAAGTAGCTCTCGGATAAACCACACGTAATGCCAAATAAACATTCGCTGAATACGATACGGAGCTGAAAATGCCGTAGAGGATCACCATTTTCTCCACTCCAATGACTCCGCGATATCCTTCCGTTTCTAGATTTAACGCACAAATGCCAACGATGAGGCCAGTAGTGCAAACAGATGCAATATAGTGTTCTTAGGAAGCTTAGGCACCGACAACAGAGCCACTAGATCCGTAGACAAGTACAAAATGGTACCTCTCTTGATGTAAATCATCTCTATGCGATCCAAGATGTACAAGTGATAAGCATAGTTCCAATAGCGGCTGCTCAAAACCAAGCACCTGAGTATGAACACCTTGCAGATATTGGCCACAACGTACCATTGCTTATGGGGCGGAGATGGCCGTGTGTCCAGGTAATGCCAAATGCCCTTGAAGGCAATGATAGTTGCCATTACAACAGTTGAAGCAATCAAGAGACAAATGAGGCAATCAACAAAATCCTCCCAAGTAAAATAGCCTCCAGATGAGGAGGAAGGAAACAGATTGTTCAGTGGTGAAAAACGAAAATGATCTGCATGGAAGCAAATATCGAAACCGGTTGATGTTCAAATTCTTGCCGAAAGTGCCTTTGTTTTTAACAGGAGGTAGAGTACATGTAAAGGTTCTAACGGGGAACCGTCTCGACATCTCGGCAGTAGACCACCTTTCACGTTGCCCCACACAGCTCCGAAACCAGCCATTGAATGAATCATTATTCTAGACTTCTCATTATTGGCGAGCGAGACACTTATAGGGGTAACACAATTGAAAATTGGGGATGTTTGTTTATTTGGCGAGCGAGCGTAGCGAGCGAGACACTTACAGGGGTAAAAATGAAAAAATCGGGGATGTTTATTTGTATATATGTATGGACGTACGCAAGGCATTTTTGTACTTTGACCCTCGCGGTTTTTTTGGGTTAGTTCGGTTGTCGACCCCGTACCAAATTGCACTAAACAGAATCCTCTGGTTTATCGATCAGTACCCGTATCACCCTAGAAATTGAATTGTTTACCGTTTTGAATTCTTTTGCGGGTGCAGTTCAAACTTGACAACTTAAGGGACTTCCATTTCTAACACACAATGCTTTGACACAACTGGACATGCACCTACACAGACTTATCTTCGCAGTAGTCTAACAACCACTACTTAGCTAAAGAATATCACAAAGAAAACTTTTAAATAACGTGTATTGTTTTGTTGTTGTTTTTTTCCTTCCAAGCAGTTGCAGAGAGTTGTTACTATGGCACTGAAATCCCTTTACCCTGTATGCTAAATTTAAAAACTGGACCTTATTTTCAGTAGCTTCAGAGTTAGAAGTCAAAATCATTCATATAAAAATAGTATAGTCTTTAGGCTCGCTCGCCATTTGTGCTCAAGCACATCACTAGTTATATATATATGTTTGGACGTACGTAAGGCATTTTTGTACTTTGACCCTCACGTTTTTGTGTTAGTTCGGTGGTCGACCCCGTCCCAAACTTCACTAAACAGAATCCTCTGTTTATCGATCAGTACCCGTATCACCTTAGAAATTGAATTGTTTACCGTTTTGAATTCTTTTAAGGGTGCAGTTAAAACATGAAAACTTATGGGACTTCCATTTCTATTCGAGTTAGTGGCGATAGTAAGTCAATGCGCTCTTTGGCATGGTTATAAGCCATACGCAACAGTATTTACTTGAAAATGCATTGTCCACTAGACTAACCGCGAAGGTAAGTCTTGTGTAGGTGTATGTCCAGTTGTGTCAAAGCATTGTGCTTTACAGCCACTACTTAGCTAAAGAATATCACAAAGAAAACGTTTAAATAACGTGTATTGTTTTGTTGTTGTTTTTTCCTTCAATTCAAACAGTTGCAGCGAGTTGTTACTATGGTACTGAAATCCCTATACAGTCAGGGTTTCATAGAGGGGGGGGGGAAACCTGGGATATCCCCCCCCAAAAGAAAATTTCCCCCCCCCAAAGATTTTTGCTCATTCAATTATTTAATAGATTTGAATTTCATAATAGCAATACCATAAGAACAAAGACACGTTAAATAAAGTCACTCTTAAAGTATGATTTTATGATTGCTTTGTTTGAATATATCTAATATTTCACTAAAGTTTATTTCGTTCAGTTCAGGACCTTCAATGGCAATTCTCATTAACCGTGCCAAGTTCTGTTCTGTCAGCCGGCTTCGTAATCTAGTTTTTATGAGTTTCATTTCACTAAAAGATCTCTCAGCTGTGGCTGTACCAACTGGAATCGAAAGCATAATGTCAATCAGTTTAAACGTCTCTGAAAAAATTCCCGTGTAAGCAGCTGAACGTTTCAGTTCTCCTAATACTTCTTGGAACTCTGGTGCTTTCTCCAGTGATTTTGACTTCATAATTTCATCTCTTTCTTGAAGCAATGCTCTCTTGAATATAGCCCACTCTGATATTAAATCGTCCTTGTTTAGCAGAGGTGTTGAGGAATAAGTTATTCCATCAAACTCAACTTCAGCTGGCTTACCGTAGAAGTCTCCTAAGCAACTTATCTTGTCCACTCCGTAAGAACTTAAGTCTTCCTTTGCTGGAAGCAGAGAAGGGTTGAACACTGACATTGCTGTCAAGATTTTCACAGCATTACTGTTAAACCTTCTGTCAATGTTCTCCAATAGCACATCAATAAAGGGAAGTGCGACGTGGGTACGATATATGGAGACATCAGTGATATTTTTATGGCTCCTAGATGGACCATAACTATTGCCAATTGTTATGCTGTAGTCATTTTCTAGGGAAGATATAGTAGATTTAACCTCTGACAACCGATCACTAGTTTCTTCCTTTAAGCTTTTCAAGGAGTCAACAGTTGCTTCCAAAAGAATGGGCAGTTTGCTAAAATCTGCCACCTTCATCTGCATTGAGGCACTCATTTTGGCTAGAATGTGGAGAACTCGAGAGAGAACCACAATACTAGCTATTCCTACCTGACTAGCTAAGAGTAAGCTGAGACCATAGGATTCGGCATCTCCTGAAACTTCATGAAGGTGTTGTAATGTAGTAATGAGGGCAGGAAGTTCTTTTTTAATTGCTCTCACACACCTCTCATGGGAAAGCCACCTTGTGTCACTTGGCTTAGTAATTTTTAATTCAGGTAAGTTTAGGGCACACTGAAATTCTTTAAGAGATTCAGCCCTTTTGGGGCTATAGTAAAAGAACTTCCATAGGTTTCCCATCATCACAAAAACTTTCTTAATTTCAGGAATGTTCTGTGCAGCCTGTACACTTGCTAGCTGGAGACGATGGCAAGCACAATGGATGTAAACTGCATGAGGAGCATACACACGCATTCGCTTCTGAACTCCAGTTTTGCATCCTGAAAAAGTAGCTGCACCATCATATCCCTGGCCAACCATTTTTTTGCAATCTATCTTATTAGATTCCATGAAAGAATGGAGAGTATTAGCAATAGTAGCAGCATCCAATGCTTTCACTTGAAGAATGTTGACAAAATGCTCCTCTGGTTTGCCATTCTTGATCCATCTAAAGCAAATTGTAAGCTCTTCTTTCGTGCTAATATCCTCACACTCGTCTGCTAAAATTGAAAAAAAGGAACTAGATTTCAGACTTTCTAATAACTTTGAATTAATCCATGAATCAATACATTCAAGTAACATCACCGTAGAAAACTTGGATGTGTATTGAGCATTCAAAGCTCCTTTCATGTGCTTATCCAAAACCAAGTCACCATTGGCTACTTGTAAATCCAGCAATTGATTGAAGGTAGTAGTATGAGGAATACGATTTTTAGCAAGAAAATAAAGAGATCGAAAAAGTTTAAGCAACACTGCTTTATTTCTTTCTTTTCTCTCTTCCAATTCTTTGGCGACAGCAGAACAATGCATCTGCAATACACTCTCCTTCTTCCCTTGCTCAGCCATCCTGCAATACATTGTGGCATCTCTATGCCAAGTAGACTCGCTATGCAACTTCAAAAGTTCTGTAGCATGATTCCAATCCTTGATGCCCCTAGCCGTCCATGCTCCTCTAGCAGTTACTGGTGGATTCCCTGTCTGCTGACAAAGCTTACAAAACATACCTTGAGTAACATCTGTACAGTACACCCAAGGATATTGGACTTCCCACTGGTTTCTGTAGCTAAGTCTGGCTTTATATGCTTTCTTTTTCTCACTTTTAGAGAGGCAATTCTTACCAGATTTAGGTATTGAGCTCAACTCTGACACTCTCTTAGTGCCTGAACTTCCAGAAAAACTCCCTGAAGAATCCTCGATAGTAGCACCAGAACTCTCAGCAGCAACACTAGAAGAACTCTGAGCAGCAGCACCAGAAGAGCTCTCAACAAAGGTACTACTTTCAATAACTGATTCATCATCATCAACATCCAAAGCTCTCTTTCTACTAAAGTACTTCCTTAAATCCATAGCTAGATACCACTACCACTACCAGTCTGTTGTTGACTGAAAAAGCAGCTAGCCTACCATGCAGTGGCTAAGTGGTTACCACCTTATTACAGAAGTATAAGCTCCACCTTATACCAACAAACAGTAGAACATAATAATTGGCAGTGGTTGTGGGTTATCATGGAGTCATGCAAACATCACTGATGATATACCTAGAAGTTAGGATTAGAGAACTGACAAAAGATGCAAGCGTTCTTAACACAGTTCACTAGGGGGAGGAGGGAGAAGTTTATTTACTCTACAAAATTTGTTTGCTCTATGTTAATTGACCTGATTTTCATTGCAATTCTGCTTATTTTGCCAAGATCTTTGAAGAATAATTCTGGATTGGATGTGGGAGGTGGGGGGAAGGGGAGAGAAGTTTTTCCTATGTCCCCTCATTAGATTAAACGCTGTTAAATATATTACATTTACTAGTTTCATTGAAGTACTTAAAAAATCAGGACTGTTTCATACAATCCCAAATTTCCCCCCCCTAAACGCAAATCCTGTATGAAACCCTGACAGTGTATGCGTAATTAAAAAACTCGACCTTATTTTCAGTAGCTTCAGTGTTAGAAGTCAAAATCATTCATATAAAAATAGTATAGTCTTTAGGCTCGCTCGCCATTTGTGCTCAAGCACATCACTAGTATAGTATGATATCCTATGTAATACTAGTAGTTACTATTCACAAATATGAACACCTACATACAAATAGTAGGATTGTTGTTACAAACGCTATATTTGAAAGAGTTCGTATTCAATGATGTACTCATCGTGTCTGTCAGTCAATCTTACCATCTGGCTATAGCAATGAGTTTTAAAAATGCATGACCAAAGGAGAGTCTGCTTTTCTTATAAAGGCATGAGGGTACACAATCAGTATGAAAGAAAAAGGCTATACTTAGTAGTTCTTAAGTTGTCAGCCCATTTTAGCTAGTCTGCTATTAAAATTGACTGGTATTCAATACATTTGAACTTGTACTAGATACCACCTTGATTCCTCCATAACCACCTGCAATGCTTGTTATATCATCTCTTGCATGGCTGTGTATAAACAATTAAACATTTGAAACTTTTAAGGTGTCTTACCATCGCACTAATTATGTACTCTCTCACTATATTCCTGGCTTTTACACCACAGAAATAGAATGATTAGATTGGACTCCAGAATTTCAATGCCCGGAAGTTGTTTTTTTTTAAGCAAATGATGTCGTTACTTTCAATGCCCCCCCCCCCCCCCCCCCCAAAAAAAAAAAATCGCTGCAAATAATGCCAGTACTTTGTGTCCCTTTACCAACTCTTATCAACAAATATCCTTCTCGGCCATTTCATGCTAACTTAAAAGACCTTAATAACCAATGCAACCATTATTTCCTTGAGCTAACCTGTTTCCGGCCTTTGGAGACATTGAACTTCTTCACAGTGGGATTGAACGGGTCGATGGAAGTGTACAAACTCTCTCCGGTGTCCAAGGTAATGGAATGTTTGTGCCACGGACACACCACACACAGTCGGCCATGACTGTCCTGGAAGGAGGAAAAACATGCACACACACACTTTAGTTATTTGATAGGAAGTAATCTGACTTGTTAATATAGTAGACCCTTACTAATATGACAATATATATGGGACCAAGAAGGTGTTAAGATTTGTTGTGAAATGTTTGGATTATGTTCAGTAGTTTTTGCTGTTTTTGTTTATGTAAATAGTTGCTTCACAAAACTATATAGTTCACTGCATTCTATTCCCACCCTCTTTAATTTTGTGGTTTGGTGTACCTGCATACTTTTGTAATAGCTACCGATATCGCCATGTATTGACTAATTGAGGGAATTAAGAATGTGCACGCGTGTGTGTGTGAGTGTATGTGTGAGAGAGTGTGTGCATGTGTGTGTGTGTATGTGTGCGTGAGTGTATGTGTGTGAGAGAGAGTGTGTGCATGCGTGTGTGTATGTATGCGTGTATGTGTGTGTGTGAGTGTGTGTATGTGTGTGTGTGTGTGAGTGTGTGTATGTGTGTGTGTGAGTGTGTGTGTGTGCATTTGTGAGTCAGTCAAACAATAAAATTAGCAATTTTCCATGGCAACAACGACAAAACACTGTCTAAACTTTTTAGATCAAGTGAAGTGGTAAGGAATCATTAATTTCAGAAATCTAAACTAAAAATGGTCGCTCTAACTTTCTCACTCACCTCAATATCTCCTAACTCCAGAGGTCCACCAGTATCTGTGCAATAAATCCATCATTATTAGCCAGCACTAAGCACCCTAACTACCTTATTCCTCCAAGCCCTATTGTCATTTACTCTTCAATATAAATCTTTGTGACTTCCACTAGCTACTGGAAAACATGTAGTACCATTACAGCTTACGGTAGCAGAAGTGGTCCAATGCGTAGATTCTTCCTTTTACATAAAATAAAACAACCACTCTATCGTTAAATGTGACTCTCTTTCTTCCCAATTTTTGGAGCTCCAGCAGAGTGCACACGGGCTTGTAGCCATCTCCCCCGTCACCCCCACTCTCTGAAGTCTTCGTGGTAGAAGTTGAAGTTGCCATGTCGGCGGTTTGTTTTAACGACCCGTACCATTTCTATATTTAAGACAAACAAAAGCATTAGTCAGCATAAAGCTGGGTTCACTGTTCGTACAATGGCGTCTTCTTCTTCTTCTGGTGTCCGCTATGTATGCTGGGAATGGTTGAGGGAAGATATGCTGGGATTTTCTCCTTATTCTCCAGAAGATTCATATGAAATAGAACATGTTTACTCCCAAAATCGGAGAGGCAAAGTGAAATTAAAAGGATCAGAAATAGACCTAAGAAGTAATAGCGACTCTCTAGGTGAGTTTTATACCATTATTAATTCAAGTGTTGTGGCATGGTTCCCTTCATGGAATACCATCCATAGTCTCTTAATATATATGCAGGACGCATGGTACAAAGAAATACAAATATAACTTTACCAACAGAAGATTTGGTGGGCTACTGGTTGTGGTGCTGCACAAGACCCGACAATTTTATATGCTATGACATAGCTGCAATTGTGGACATAGAAAAGGGCTTCATGGCCTACACCAGTGGACAAGCCAAAGAGATTCTGAACCTGTCCAACTGCCCTAGCCATATTCCATACACCATTAATTATGCCAACATGAACCAGACTAGACATGGCTACAGGACTGTGAGAGAGATCAAGAGAGTCCCGCTAATACAGGGACGGACGTTGCAGTGTTTGCTACAAGCACAAGACCACGTCCCAAGTGTAACCCCTCTACACTCCACAAGCTTCACAAGTGTTACCCCTTTACACCCCACAAGCTTCACAAGTGTTACCCCTTTACACCCCACAAGCTACTCGAGTAATCCCAGCAGTGTATCTTCACTCACCTCCGCTACAAGCATGGGTACTTCTTATGGTTCTGGATATGGTTCCGGTAGTGCAACTGGCATGGGTGGAGCTTCAAGACCCATCCTCCAGCCCTCAGTTTCGACGACAGGAAGTTATGGTGCTCACTATGTCAATCCAGTTGGAATGTGCCTGAGCTGCTCTGCAATGCCTTGCTCATGTAATCACTTCACACAACCTTCACTCGTTCATCCACCAAGCATCACCCGTGGAAGTAAAAATCATCATTCCCCTAGTACTACTACTACTACTACTACTACTGCTACTTTACCTACATTACCGTCAGTCGCTACCTTATCTTCCTCATCTACAAAACACTCCAGAAGTCGAAGAAAGACAGCTTCAGCCACTGGGAAAGCAGCTTCTTCAACAACTGGAAAATCTTCTCCGACTGTATCTAAAAGCACGAGAAAAAGATCAAGCAAGAAAGGAAGGAGAAAAGCAGAAGAGGAGGACGAAGAATCAAGTGGTGTTGGCAAGGGAGGAGATCTTATGGTGCACTTCAAGAGAGTGAAGAAACTTAAGGAAAAAGATGATGAGGTAATGCTAATAAAGGGTAGTATATGTGGTGATATCTAATAGTGAACCTATTTAAAGTATGAAATTGATTGGATTGAAACTCAAAGGAAAGGAACTTATAGTATGGTAATAGTATACCGTAAACCAAATCTGTACATTAATTTTGAAGTCATTTGGCACTATTGCATCCAACTGGCATATAACATTTTTTGTTATTTTATAATAATAAAAAAATCAAGCGTAGCATGACTGAAGAATATGTTGGTGATGTTCAATGTAAGTGCTGGCTACATTTCTGAAGTGTTTTGAAATTTTTTTGTTACAGCTTGACTTTTTACAAGGGTTCAAAAGTACAGCACCCACAGTTAGTGGCACTCTAACTTACAGAAACTGTCAGGAGTTTCGCTGCCTCAATGCAATAGCACTAGGACCCACTCCTACTTTCATGTATATAGCTCAGAGAATTGAATACATGTATTTAATTCATCTTAATCATCAACTTTAGTGGACATGACCTGAACATAGATAAGACACCAGTGTGATAGTGCACAGGAAAGTGCACAATGCAGTGCGCGTAAACATCAGGAAAGATTGATTATCTTCTTTAAAATGTATTAAAGAAGCCTATGGAGTGAAACAGTTAGGTCACATACTTCGGCAACAGTTGAAACTATAGCTATAAAACTTGGAGAGCTCAATATCTGGATGCTGACGTCAGTGAAGTGGAAAAACAACAACAACAACAACAAAACAATTTTTTTAAAGGGGGTTCGTGTTGTGTCCCATTTTCCTGTGCATGGTCACAAATAGTGTGTGTATGAGAAAGGGTGCAAGGGATTTAAGGTCTACGGTCCAGTATTAAATTTCTAACAATTCACATTGTGTGTGTGTGTGTGTGTCAGCCATGTCCCATCTGCATGAACAAGCTGAGTGAACAGTCTGGATTTGATGAAGAGGAAGATGATATACCAAATTCACTACCGACATCTTCAATGCCACTCGTGTATAAGCTGAGGAGGTGTGGCCACAAAATGCACAATTCATGTCTGCAGATGTATCTCAAGTCTCAGGCAAGTCGTTTTGTATAAATTATAATAAGAATAATTAACACTGGCCCACGAATTAAATGTATTGCCTGTTGATATCTCTTGAGTTTATATGAATACCAGTGGTTGGGATTTTCCTTAGCAGTTTCAATGCTTAGGCTTAATTTGACAGTCTATTCTAGTTAGTAGCTAGTGCCAACGTTTTCGGATACATGTATAATTGTATGCACGTTTGTTCTGTGTTCTTCAACATTAACAATGGCCATTAGTAGTCAAAAACAGCACCCATACACCCAAATACACCCAATAAGAATTTGAGATTACAGCTTAACTTTGACGTATAGGCCAGTGGTTGATGTGATGGTGGTAGTAGTAGTAGTAATAAAAATTGAGCTTACTAATATAATCTGTGTAGCTTAATCCTATACCATAGATGCAGGTTGTTAAGTGCCCCTGCTAATAACTCCAAATAATAAGGGAATGGGTGCTTAACAGCGATTGGTAATTTTAAAAAACTGGGGACTGAGCACTAATCAGCAGTAAATGAGAGGCGTGGAGCGCTTTTTATTATTATTTATTTATTTAGGGTCAGACCAACGGTTTCCAATGTCCAACATGTAAGAAGTCTTACGGTGTGAAGACTGGAGATATGCCGGATGGAAGTATGTCTGTCCGCAAGTCACGCGTCAGTCTTCCAGAACACGATGGTTATGGAATGTTACAGATAACCTATGACTTCAGCCCTGGGGTATATGTGAGTAACATATTGCTACTAACTACTCTTAGGAAGTACAGCTGTAATTCTATTCGTGTAGAATGGTCGCAGTTATAGAGCCAATGGATTTCCTAGAACCTGTTACTTACCAGATTCTCCCAAAGGAAATCAAGTAAGTTCTTGTTGTTGTTGTTGTTGTTGATTTCTAGTGGAGTTTCACCATATTCTTAGATCCTATTTTAATTTGAGGCGATAGCTTTCTTTGTTTAGTTTCATTATTTCATTGATTGTTTGGTTGATTGGTAGGCTAATGTAATTGCTGTGTCCTCCTTTCAGGTTCTTCGGCTGTTGAAAGTTGCGTGGGAACGCCGATTGACCTTCACCATAGGAACTTCTGTCACAACAGGAGCATCCGACACTGTGGTATGGAATGAGATCCACCACAAAACAGAATCCACTTCCAATCACTCAGGCCATGGGTATCCAGATCCAGGCTATCTGGAGAGAGTTCTTCTAGAGCTAGCAGCACAGGGTGTGTATGAGAAAGACCAGGATGCAGATGAAGACGAGTCCTCCAGTGACTACTCAGATGCATAGTCATCTTTAAAATAACTACTCTTTTTGCTTTTCTTATGATTGACCCCTTTCACTTGTTATTTTTTCCTACATAAGGTGAATTTCAATTTTGACATGAAAAATTTGTAAACAAAGAAAATATAGTTTCCTGGTTTGCCTCCATTATGAACAAGGAGTGGGAAGGTACACTCAATATAGGTAGAGAGAAAAGAAAAACATTGACAAATAGAACAGCAAAAATATTGAAAGATATAATATACCTATTGTAATCGACTACACTCATCTGCAACACACCCATCAGAATTATAGCAAATCCTTTGAAGAAAAGGAAGCACAGAAATTTTATTTAAATTAATGTTGGGTAGATTATAATTTGAATTTGACACTAAAACATAAAATAATGCCTTGAGATGAAGTAAATATAGCTACATTTTAAAAATTTTGATAAATACAGCATTGGGAAAATAAAATGATGATGATGATGATAATGTTTATGCTTTGACAGTCTTTCTTTTGTGGCTGTTTCCAGATTGTTCCAGGTGGTAAGTGATGACATTCTTGACATTGAGTTTCACTACTCTTTGTATCTCGGTCTCCAAACTTGAGCGATTGTTAGGCAGTTGAAAATCCTGTAAATAGAATAAATACAGATACACACAATACTTGGTATTCAATTAAACCACCAAAGCAATAGAAACTATTTAAAAAAAAACTAAAAAAAACCTCAAATATTAATGATGATAATAATAATAATAACAATAATATGGTAATAATAATAATAATAATAATTTTTAGGGAGTTCTCCATTGACATTTCACACAATTGATACTTTTTGTTCTCTTCTATCATTTCATATTTCGACAGTCATAGCACTGTCTTCGTCAGGTTGCAAAAATTAGTGAAATTTAAAAGAAAAGTGCAGATACAGAAAAACAACACTGGTCACAATAACATGTCCAACAACGCATTCACACATCAAATTTAACACATCGGTATTTTCACTTACCAACTCAATGGCTAGTGGTATTTTTTTTCCCTGTATCTGCACTTTTAATTACTAATGTTTGTAATCTGATGAAGACAGTGGTAAGACTGTGGAAACATCACACATTATTGATATGTATAGTTATAAAAATGTTGATATAAGAGAACAACAATAATAATAACAATAGTTCAGCGAGCGAGCGAAGCGAGCGAAGCTGACTATCAGTCGTGTTCAATTGAGATTTCAGATATATATATATATATATATGTAGGTATGTATGCGTACGTCAAAAAATTTCGCCCGCGCTTCTAATTACGTAAGTTAGGTAAAGCGTTTACAGTTCCGGTATTTTTCAATTAACGAGCACGGAGAATCAACTTTGTTTCAACCAAAAAGTTTATAGCTACTCTCTTCTTGGCGAAAGACTGAATGGCAAATTGTCAAGCTGCGCTTCTTTGCCACTGCGTTCTAAGTTTATTCAGGTAATTCTGTTATTGTTAACTCTTCATGCCTAATCATTGCTATTATTTAGAGATTTCCTTCACAAATCATCTTTACCTATACTCATGTATTTACTCGCTCGCCATGCATTTGCGCTATTCGAGCGCACCACTATTATAGTAATAATAAATAAATGATCTCACCTTCATAAAGACTTTGGTGAGGTGAAATAGTTTAACATAGCAGGGTTTAAAAGATGGCATGCTACGACTCAATCCATTCTTTTTCAGAGCTGCCACAACTGCTAGGCCCAGCAAATCTTTCAACCTAGTCTTCTTCTTTGCATTACTCTTCTTCTTTTTAGGTGAAGCTCCTGTCTCTGGTCCCATTGGTTCGTCCGATAGCTTGGTCTGTTCTTCTGAGGGCGTGTTAGATCCGTCACAATTTCCACTTTTCCAGCTCACCAGACTGAACTGACTCGTCTCATCCACTACAAGCATGAGACAATGGCATCATAGAAACACACTCACTAGGAAACAAACCACACATGACTTGAATGGAAATAAAATTAACAAAAATATAAACTAATTAAAATAAAATAAATAAATAAAAATAATAGAAAGACAGGTTGACAATCGAATAAAATGAAAGTGCTTGCAATTTTGTTTTCATCTCTAAAGTATAATGCAAAACGTGAAGCTTGTGGTTAACTTTAATAATTGGCGAGCGAGCGAGACACTTACAGGGGTAACACAATCGAAAATCGGGGATGTTTATAAATTTATTTGTTTGTATATATGTTTGGACGTACGTATGTCATTTTGTACTTTGACCCTCGCGTTTTTGTGTTAGTTATGTGGTCGACCCCGTCCCAAATTGCACTAAACAGAATCCTCTGGTTTATCGATCAGTACCCGTATCACCCTAGAAATTGAATTGCTTACCGTTTTGAATTCTTTTTCGGGTGCAGTTCAAACTTGAAAACTTAAGGGACTTCCATTTCTATTCGAGTTAGTGGCAGTGGTAAGTCAATGCGCTCTTTGTCATGGTTATAAGCGGTGCGCAACAGTATTTACTTGAAAATACATTGTCCACTAGACTACTGCGAAGGTAAGTCTGTGTAGGTGCATTTCCAGTTTTGTCAAAGCATTGTGTGTTACAACCACTACTTAGCTAAAGAATAAACGTGTATTGTTTTGTTGTTGTTTTTCCCCCTTCAATTCAAGCAGTTGCAGAGAGTTGTTACTATGGCACTGAAATCCCTTTACCCTGTATGCGAGATTAAAAAACTGGACCTTATCAGTAGCTCCAGTGTTAGAAGTCAAAATCATTCATATAAAAATATTATAGTCTTTAGGCTCGCTCGCCATTTGTGCTCAAGCACATCACTAGTATATATTATCTATGTCATGTCATTTTTTGCTCTACAATGCACCATTGGTATAATACTAGAGTCATGGGTGTGTATTTCTACTTAAAAAAAAAACATACATTTAAAAATTCTTGGGTGAAAATAAAGTGAAGCATGGTTAAAAGTAGAATTAAAAATGCTATATTTACGAATCTATCATTTCCCTAAATTTCTCTCAAACAACACATCCGACCCACGAGGCCACCAATCATCACTGCTGAGTGACATACAAAAAGACACTTACTCAACAGCGGCATCTCGGCTGCTGCCACACCTGTACTCGACTCCTCACTCATGGCTGCCCCAGACTGAGGGGAGCTATCAACAACGTCCTGTTTCCGCCAAAGGAAATGAACGCCACACGACAAACCCAAGTCCACATCGTCATTGTCCTCTCCCACCTGCAGTGGCGACAAGCTATCCTGGCAACTTGGTTGTAACAGAAGAATTGGACCTGTCTTGTACGATCCTTGAATATCACACATACACAACAAAATTCATTATTTTAGAATACTTTAATAGTGCAATTAAAAGTGATATTTATTATTTTTAAACATTTCAGCTACTAAAGTTATAAGCTAAGTACCATCATTCAATGACACACATACACACACACATACAATGAAATTCTTATGTACTGTATTACCAATTCATGGTAGCATTTACTAACACAAAAGACAATGCATACTAGGTGGTCTGATGATTCCATTATGAGAGTCTCTCAGTAAAGACAAGAATCCTTTCTCTTTCTCTGCACTGCTTCCATTCACATCTCCTCCTGGACACCTCATCATGAGGTGCATCTCAAGGGATTTGTTCTGTGGTGTGAAATATAGACTCAATATGAGAAGCTTATTGACCAATACATCTAGAACACCATTGATTTACATAAACCAACCATCATCACCCCCAACACTTAAACCAGTCCCATGATATCTCATCAACACACATCCATGCTTTGTGTGTGTGTGTATGCGTGCACGTGTGTATGTGTGTGTGTGAATACTTCTGGGAAGAAACATCCATTAATACAAGGTTTCCTTTGCTTCCATCAATTGTATCAAGTGAGCTGTGGAAGCACATCATTTACCTCACTAGCAGAGCTCAGAAGCCACTGGAACATCTTCCTGGATGGTTCAGGAGCTGCGCTGGCCACTGACCTACATGGGAATAACAATGCAATTGACACCTTGTTAACTGGATGAAGTGCTTCCTCCTCACAGTTTGCCTCGGATTGGAGAAATATTCTCTAGTGGAACAGAATCATTAGAAACCTCTCTCCACAGCTCCATGTGTGAAGGTGTGAAGTTGCCACGCCCTTCCTCTTCGGTGTCTAGTGGGCCCAGTCCTATGCTTTCTAGCATGGAAGTGGAAACTGGATCAGAAAGCAAGGAGAGACTGAACCCAGGATACACAGGTCGGCTGAGTAAGGGGCAGGACTGGTCACCATCAGCTCCATTCACTCCTGAAGCATTCTCATCTTCCTGCATGGAGATAGACACTAAGTGGCCCACCTTTCTATTACACAGTTATTACCGGCACTTGTTTGCTGTTGGAAGCAACCAGAATTCCTAAAGCTAGAGTTGCCAAACTGTGCTTTGTCCACGTACACGCTCGTAAATGGACAATTAAAAGTCCTCACAAACTCGTTTTTCTCCAATTGTGCATTTGCACGTTTTTCTAGAGTAATCAGACAGGCTTCTTTCAAACTGTGAAAGACTTAGACCTGTGACCTAACTGTTAGTTGAATAAAGGCATCAACTATTGTCTAAGTCTGTTCTATGTATGTATGTATGCTGACAACCCATATCAAGAGATTGACTGCTCTGTAAGTAAATTTGTCTATACCTGTGCACATGGGCTGTCATTACAACTCTGCTGTTACTTTGCGCTATCTCTAACCCTCTGTTCAAATAAACAAGAATCAGTTTTTATATTGAACCCTAAACGAGAATCGTGCTACATCTGGTTAGAATTATGTGATCAAAGTGCAGATCATCTGCAGGTCTAAGTGGCTTACATTAAACTCATCATTGTCTATTCTAGCATATCAAAGGCAATTATTGTCCAGATTATTCTAGTTTAACAGATCAGGAGTGAGTAAATAACACCAACTACTGTACTTTACATGCATGCACTCTGAAGGTCAATTATACATGACAATCATAGTGCAATGCACGGCTAGGTTAGGCACAATGAGGAATCTGCCATACTACCCTAATGGGCATGCACCAGCTGAAATGTGATCATAGCCACTGTGCTCACTGTGACAAAACTTGGTTAAAAAAAGAAACTCTCGGCTCACTCTCTCTACACCTGCTTCTTTATGAAGCAGTGCAGTATATAAATATTCAATAGTGGCTTCCAATACAACAACAATTCAAACAAACATTCAATGTAAATCTCACTCAAAACGACCTAAACTATAAAAATAAACCATGTTGTTGTTGTTGTTGTTTTTTCTTCATTTGGTAGTTATTTAGATTATCACTATGGTGACATTAATGAGATGCTCACCAGTGCGGGCAGAGTGACACACCCATTCCATACAACATCCCAGCAAGGTCGCCACTGGGAGGATGGACACACATGGGACACGCCCACCACGCGGGTCCAATTGTCGAGGGCTTCTGACCACGCCACATCCCACAGAGCGCTGTCTGGTAGCACGAGCTCAAGATTAGTGTTCTGGTACTGACAGACTTGTATCATAGTACCAGCCAGATGCAGCACTGACCTGACACACCCACACAAACAAGAACTGGTGGCAAATGAAATCAGTGCAACTTGTAAGTTGCATACAACTGGGTGGAGTGGGGAAAAGAACGTTTATTATTCGCTAGTACATAAGGACACAAACATGACCGGAAGGGGTGGGTGGGTAAGAGATTGTAACACCTCATGGTATACTAGATCTGACTATAATGTAGGTGGGTCAGATGGATATATATATATATACATACATAGGTGAACTAGATACATTTCATGCCTAGCAGACTCACCTTGGTGCAACTGGAGTAGAAGAACTTAGGATGTAGTGGATGTTCAACAAAGTGTGCTCTATATGGTACAAAATTAAATAGCATAAAAGCTGTTTAAAGGACAGATTTATTGGTATCGTGAGTATGAATGGTATACCTCTACCAACTGGAACAATCACCATATAGGGCATGCAGAAGAATGATTTGATGGGTTAAAAAGTGAACACACAAATATTACATTACGCTCTTTTTTTTTCCAGCCAAAGTTTTCTTGCTTTTGTTTGTATAGATCAATATCCCATAATATCTTACAGAATTACTTATTAAATGTTTATCAATTTCTTCAAACTTAAGACAATATATACGATTATATATATTTATCAAGCTTACCACCAATCCCCACAACAGGAGCCTCTTTAACAAGATGGCAAAGGTCAGAAGGTATGTCACTGTCCTTTCCCTCTTCTGCTGACACTTTCATACCATCAGAGAAGTCATGTACTAGCCTCTCTAACCAGCCCATGTCCACTGAAGGGCTTTCCCTTGGCATAAAATGCCACTTTCCCAGATTCTTTCTAGACTCCTGATAAATAAATTAGTAGTAAAGTGCTACTCATAGGAAATTAAGTCATCTTACTTCGCTCAGGTAATTTTTGACAAGATTGCTAGCCACTACCGCACAGTAATTTCTGAGGAGAGATCTTGTGTTATTCTTGACTGAAGAGACGTACGCCTTTACACAGTGCGACAGGAGAAGATGGCTATGCACCGAGAGACCACTATTACCATCATTTTCCAAGTTTCCTTCTGTTAGAAGAAGCAAGCTTAGCTGCTTTCCTTCAACCATAGTCAGTTTTAGTTTATTTTATAATACCATCAGCTGTGTGGGGGACACAATAAATTTCGAATAAATCCCGCTCCCGCGAAATTCGAAAAACTAAATCACACCCAGACCACACCCAAATTCCTGTCCTGCCCCTCTCTGTCTTACAGTCGCGGGAAAATAGTGCGAAGACTGAGAGAACTGAATCGACTGAATACGTTTGGTGCGGCTGGATTAACAATGTCTAGTAAGCGTCGGCTCAGCTTAATGGAGCCAGTACTGAGTATTCCAACACTGATACTATGTCAGAGATATTTGATTTATCATGCACAGGTCCACCTCCGTCCTATGATGATGTAGTCCCTGATCCTAATGTACTGGGCACTCATGGCTCTCCCGCAGCATTTCCATCTGCCCCACCTCTCTCCCATCTTCCACCACCATCAGAATTTACTCCTTCATCACCGTATATGTCTGCATCCTCAGAAGTCCAAAGAAGTAAGTAATTTCCTCTCTCTAATATATGTATGTGTGTACAGTGCTTCCAACTTAAAGAGTGGATTTTTTTAAACTACTGTATCACTACAGTCATTTAACATACACATACCTTTTCTTCATCATCCCAATAATGTTTGCAATAGTAAACGGCCTGTTTAGAGAATGGAAAATGGAGAACAGCACTTTTCTCATTCACTGTAATATATTTTACGCCATTTTTGTTGACGTCAAGATTTTGCGGTAGTTCGTCATTAAACGTAGCTACAAGCTAAGGTCGAACGGTTATTTCCCTGAGCGGTAAGACGGAACTGCAAGCGGCTGTATGGATTCTCATCATTCTACTAGCAGCAGTAAGCGAAGTCGAAATCAGTCAAAATTGTTGGCTGGTATTACTAACTTGGAGCCAAGCCTATCCAAGAGGTCCTCTTTTTCAAGAGCTGTAGAAAAGCTGAAGGAGTTTAATACTCCAGGCTCCCAGCATTCGGTATTCTGACAACATCAGGGCGATAAAGTTGGAGTCTTATGGGTTGTGCAGCTCCAGACAGCAGCTAAAACGCTGGCCGTGATAGGCAATAGTGCCGTAAAACTTGATACCTAGGGCCCAGATACAACCGTAGCTAAATCAGCCATACCCGTGCAACAATTAGCGGTAAACTGGCGCCCTCGTGCCTCTATGATACAAATACGCATGCGCTGTTTTGTGACGTCGCGTTTACGTGTACTAAAGGCCCACAACCCGCTCTAAACGTCATCATTTGATGACCCTTACCGTGCGTAATTTTTTTTTGGTGAAAAACAGCCACAACTCACTTAATTTTCAAGGTATAGCTATCAAAGGTGTACATAATATTTTAAAGGCAATTTTACATGTGTCAAAATTAACTTAATAAATTCAAAAATCCTGGCTTAAACACTTTTTTTCTTAAAATTTAAAATATTTCGAGATTCAAATTTCGTGTGCCCACAAAATCAGGCTCATATGAAACTTCAGGTATTAAAGTATCAGTATACCAAGTTATAGAGATAAGGAAATATAATTTCTCTTTTTTCAGCTTAAACACTTCCAAATTCACTGTCTTGAAGCTCCCGGTTCCATCACCTATAACCACAAAAATAACCACAAACCCACAAAATTGTTTTGTCTGTATGTTAATATGACATTAATGTATAATAATACAATTTTTTAGCTTTCTATTACACATACTTGGAAATTATAGCAGAAAACCTTAACCAAAAAGCTAAAAAATCCACTCTTTAAGCTGGAAGCACTGTACATGCATGAATGCATACATACATACATACATACATACATACATACATACATACATACATACATACAGTTTTGGACCGTGATAATATACAATGGAATCTGGCCTTTGCATGTCTGTATCTGTATGTACGTTTTACTTGCCAAGTACAGTATTTGATTTCCGTCAACATGCAATGTGGCTTCACTAAAGAACATGCAAACAATTTAAGGTATTCAACAGACACAGCTATAAGTTGCACTGTGTTTGTGTAATATGCACAGCTATGTGCACTATTCCCCATGGTGCTAGTTATGATTATTAAATGTAATCTAATCAAGAAATGGTTAATAAAGAACAAAAATATATCTTGTTTGTGCTGTAGAATGAGGTTGTAATGGCTCTACTTAAAATCCATGTTGTGTGACAAGTTGATGGATGTCATCATTGGAGTTTGAGCTGTGTAATTGTAGTCTCAGTATTCAAAATGAGTATCGCAAACCTCGATTAATGTTCTAACTTAGCAATTGTTATCACTTGTTGGTATGTCAGTCTTTTGTCGGGATAAAATCCAATTTTTTAAAAAACAAACTAAGATTCTATAGGGTCTAGTTATGATGATTTCTTTCGCAGTACAGTTAAATTCAAAATCCTGCCAGTTGATACTATATCTTGTCTAAATTACACGTTCTGCATCAGCCAAATATAGGAACACCGATTTTAAGTACGAAAGGGTTCTTTTGCTCTGACTGTCTAGTGTAGTTCCTTTAATATATCTCACTCTGTCGAAGCTACTAGAATTTTTATGTGTAATGTTAGACTAGATCTACCAAAGTGGCTTGAAAATTGTCATTTGATTGTGAACGATGTCCTGAAGTCTTTCTGATGATGAGTATTATGTATACAGTGACATTCCAAGACACTCCCCCAGTGAAACGTGCGCTGGAAGTTTACGTGCGGTACAGCGTGGTCCAAAACCTTCGCAGATACATGGCGACCAAGAGTGACCAGTTGGACCCAGAACTAGATGTGGAGGCACAGTTTTCCAGAAGAGCTGTCAGAGATGCACAGTCCAACATCAAAAAGCAAGGCCGCCTGCGATGCTATGGCCAGTGTCTTTGGGGTAAGGTGTGAAATTGCATCATTAAGCATTAATTAATGTTTGATAATGTATCTCTTTTGTTTATTAGGTTTAGGTGTAACTTTGATTGGCTTTTATTTGGTTCTTCCTATCGCAATGCTGGCCATAGGTAATGTACATTTAATATAGGTAGTTGTTTTGTTTGCTTTTGTACAAATCATGTGTACATACTTTTAGTTGTGTAGTTATTTGTGACCGGATTTGTGAAAACCCGGCTAAACGCGGCATCTAAAGTTTTCTAATTTATTCTACCAGTAGGCTGCACGGGGCCTTGGGATGCCTTCCTCCTAATTTGGAAGCTGTAGCACAAGCCGTCTTCGCCCTACGCACTACAACACTTCAGTATTTTTGCTAAACTTATTATTGCTGATTTCGAAAAAACGCCCGGTAAAGGCGTTGCTAAGGTCAGGGGGCGTGCCTTGTGTCCGTATACTATTACTGCGTGTCTCCGGACACTATGGAATAAATCGGTTACAGGCGGATTGAAAAGGCTTAATGCAGGGCTCCTTAAGAAACTATGATGACGAGAATTGCGTGAGTACGTGAATTATGTAGAATAGCAAGTGAATTAGTTAGCTACAGTTTTTTCCCGGCTGTTAGTGAAAAGCCCGCCAATAATTTCTTAGCAACTTTCCGTACACGAGTCCAACCGGCTAGTGTTTCTATCCTCCTAGTGTGAGTTCTAGAACACGCCAGAGCTTACAACTGCGTCATAAGCTAGAGCTAACTGGTGTCTATCCATTTCTGCCATAAAAATTTTTTCGAAAAAAATCGACCCATAAGGCTTTACCCGGTGATACTGAAAAAAATTGTTTGCCGCGTTTAGGCGGATTTTCCCAAATCCGGTCACATTTGCTAAAAATATAATAATAATATTATTATTATTATTATTATTATTATATTATATTATTATTAATATTAGGAGATATAATAGCACGGAAAATTGTGGAATTCTGGATTAATAGCACGAGTGGAGTGACAAAGTATTTTTCACATTTTTCCTTTGTTTTTCCCCAGACCCCTTTAAGTGAGAAAGTTTTCAATCTAGTTTTTATGAAGGTCAGAACTTGATAACTACTACGGTATTGTTAATATATGTATTTACCTGAAGAAGCTTCTATTCCATACTTCATAATGACAAAAGTGGATTCTATATATGTGACCGGTTTTGGGGAAAATCGGCCTAAAACACGGCATCTAAAGTTTTCTAATTTATTCTACCAGTGGGCTGCACGGGGTCTTGGGATGCCGTCCTCCTAATTGGAAGCTGTAGCACAAGCCGTCTTCGCCCTACGCACTACAACACTTCAGTATTTTTGCTAAAATTATTATTGCTGATTTCGAAAAAACGCGGGTAAGGCGTGCTAAGGTCAGGGGCGTGCCTTGTGTCCGTATACTATTACTGCGTGTCTCCGGGACACTATGGAATAAACCGGTTACAGGCGGATTGAAAGAAGTCTAAAAGGCTTAATGCAGGGCTCTTTAAGAAACTATGATGGCGAGAATTGCGTGAGTAATGAATTATGTATTAGTAAGTGAATTAGTTAGCTAGTTTTTTTTCCGGGCTGTTAGTGAAAAGCCCGCCAAATTTCTTAGCAACTCTCCGTACACGAGTCCAACCGGCTAGTGTTTTTAGCCTCCTAGTGTGAGTTCTACAGCACGCCAGAGCTTACAACTGCGTCATAAGCTAGAGCTAACTGGTGTCTATCCATTTCTGCCATAAAACATTTTTTCGAAAAAAATCGACCCATAAGGCTTTACCCGGGGATACTGAAAAAATTTGTTTGCCGCGTTTAGGCCGATTTTCCCAAAACCGGTCACATATAGCAGTTGACCATTAATTTTAGCAAAAAAAAATACACACCTTCTTACCTCAATTTCCTGAGTAGTGGTAACTTCAAGCAATTCTGACTACTGCAATTACCAATAACTCTTGAACAAGCTTTCAGCTATAAAAAAAAAAAAAAGCAGTTATTTTTTTTTGTAAAGTTAGGTAACAAATATAAAATCACACACACTTATCTCAGCTTCCCCTGAGTAGTGATAACTTCCTTATATTAAGCCATTCTGACTATTAGTGGCTCTTGGCAACCAACAAGTGGCACTTATCAGCCCACTTAACAGCCCACAAAAAAAAAAAAAAAAAAAAAAAAAAAAAGCAAAGTTTTGAAATTACATTTGGTAAAGGGTTTCAATGCCATAGTGACCAATCGCAGCAACTTTTGGTGACTTGAAAAACACACGTTTCAAAGGTGTAATCTCACAATATAGAGCGTAAGTTTAAGTAAAAATTCTTAATGCTGTGGCATCAGAAGAAACTGGGGTCAAGCCAAAAAAGGATGGAAAAAAAAGGCACCCGCACGTACTTTTATTATTATTATTATTATTATTATTACTATTATTATTATCATTATTAATTTTTGTTCTCTTATATCAAAGTTTAGCATAAGCAATACATAAGTATATGACATTTCGACAGTCATACCGCTGTCTTCATCAGGCTACAAAATTAAACCTGATGAAGATAATGGTATGACTGTAGACGCTTCATATGCTATTAGTATGTATAGTATTAGCTAGACGGTATAAAAGAACAAAAAATATCAATTATGTGAAATGTCAATGGAGAACTCCCTAAACTAGTAATAATAATAAATAATAATAATAATTATTATTATTATTATCATTATTATTATTATTATTATTATTATTATTATTATCAATTAATTGTTAATTATTATAGGAGCTCTTGGTTTTTCTCACTGCTCCTACAAAAATGGCTCAATCATCATCTATCTGTTGCTTGGAGGAGCTCTGCTGTTGGGAGTGGTGTGCATGAGATCCATCCCATCCTGTATGACTTGCTGCAAGAACAAAAACCGATTCAACACTCAGGATTCCTTTGCTTTCACATCCTTTATATGTATTTTTGAAGTGATATTTTATCTGCTGGTTGTAGGAAGTATAGCAGTCCTTCTTGCCGGCTCTTCGTGGATATTTCATGGGACCACACCCATTTGTTCGAAGACAGTTACAGAGGATTGTTGTTCGCGATCTGTGTATGCTTCAAGTGCTTTCTTCAATGTGTTCCAATACTTGCTGTACCTCATCACTCTTCTGTATGCCTCTTTGATTGTCTGTTTTAATTATTTTGCTGTTGGAAAAGACTGAACTGTTAATGTTAATTCTCTCCCAACTCACCCATCCACTTCATTGTTTTGCAATTTTCATGTATTTTTTTTTAAATATGCACCATTGTAGAATAAATGCACCAACTATGAGATCAATTCAGAAATTTTATCAGTCTAAACTCATACCTAACTAGTGGCACGCGCTAAATACGCGTGGGTATTCGACGAGTGCTCCACACCGCCGTCGTATAGAGCGATGTTGTGACGTAGCTACGGTAGTCATAGTGCGACTACAAAAATATGGCAGGTTAGTATTTAAATTACTCGTTTTCGCTTACTATTACTTTCATATTCACTAGATAGTCCTCCTGCCAGTGGTCGTAGGTATGGCTCAAAACATCGGCTGCCTGCCGAAGCTCAGCTATCCTCTGATCGGCGAGATCAAGCACCTTATCAACGTCAACAGATTAATTACCCGCATGACAATACCGGTAAGTCTGAAGTTCCACTGGGAAATGAAACACATTATTTTTATGTTCAACCTCCAGAACCAATGTATGATGTTCCACCAGAAGACCTTCGGCATGATAAGAATGACGTTGGACCTGGTGTTCGTTATGAAGTTCCATCACATAATGTATCTCTGTATGGAGACTCGCCACTAGAGCAATCTGTGTGTGAAGTCCCACCATCAGACTCGTCTCAGAATGATGATCAACAGTCTGAATATCATTGTGAGGATCCTCTACCTCCTTCTATTCCGCCATCAGAAATTCAGTTCTATACTCCTGTAGAGACTGAAGTCATAATTTCAAAATCTCCACGCAAGGTTTCACCAACACCACCGCACCGTATGCATTCCAGTATTTTTGATAATAATATTCCACAAGTACCTTCATCTGATGGTCTATCTAAACCACTACGTCGTACTCCCTCCAAAGTTAATATTTCATCAGAAGTATCATCTGATTTCCCGTCAAAACCACTTCGCCGTACTCATTCCAAAGTTAATATTCCTCCAGAAATATCATCCGATGTCCCATCAAGATCACTGCCTCATGGTCGTTTTGAAATTGATGAAGATTTTTTACCAGAATTTTCATCTGATGGCCCATCAAAAAAACTGTCTCATAGTCGTTTCGAAATTGATGACGAATTTTTACCAGAATTTTCATCCAATGGCCTATCAAAACCACAGTCTCGTAGTCGTTTTGAGTTTGATGACGAATTTCTGCCAGAATTTTCATCGAATGCCCCATCAAAACCACAGTCTCGTAGTCGTTTTGAAATTGATGACGAATTTCTGCCAGAATTTTCATTGAATGCCCCATCAAAACAACAGTCTCGTAGTCGCTTTGAAATTGATGATGAATTTCTACCAGAATTATCATCCCGTGGCCCATCAAAACAACAGTCTCATGGTCGATTCGAAATTGACGATTTCCGACCAGAAGCTTCATCTGATGTTCCATCAAGACCACTGTTTCATAGCCCACCAGAACGTCGTTCCATTGACTTAGATGGTAATATTCAATCAGAGTCTTCATCTGATGCGCCCCCAAGACCACTGCCTCATATCCCATCAGGTGAATTTTCTGATATTCTAGATGATAATGATATTCAACCAGAGGTTCAATCTACTCCATCTAACAGCCCATCAAGTACAACATATCAGGAAATCAATGAACGTAAAATTCATTCCACATTAGCATCAAGTGCAGAAACCAAGTCAATTATTCCTGAAAATCGTCCTCTTCCACCGCCTCCATCCGGCGCAAGTGGGTTAATCTCTGCACCTCCTGTGTTCCAACAGTTTCAAACCACCAGTTCGAGTTCCACACATATCCCAGATCCTCCTCCTCCTCCTACCTTAAAATCAAATGTTCTATCCAATGCTAGTCTTGCAGCAAAGCCTAGGTCCAGATCAGATATTGGAGAGCCTATTTCGAATGCTCCATCTCTAGATGGAGGCCAAGTTCCAGCATCTCCTGAATCACATCCTCTAAGATCAATGAGTATGTTCACTTACAAGATAAATACCAAGTGTTTGAACACTGTACCACTCCCTTTAGTAATCCCTCCAATATTTAATTTAGCCATATTTCTTCCTTGTAGCTAATTGTATTCACCCTAGGTCAATTATTGTTACAAGTTATGTTATAGGTGATTATGTTTAGATTTATGAACTGGTACTTGCAGGAACGTGTGATTGTAACAACCCTCAACTGCAGCGGTTTGTGGAAGCCTATGTGCGCTACAGCATTGCTCACCGCATTTACTTGATTATGTCGGGCCAGTACCATTCAGAAGAAATACAAAAAAAAGTTCAGTCTGCATACCACAAACAGCTCTATGGAAATAAAATAGAAAATATACAGTTCATCAGCATGTGTCTGTTTGGTTAGTATCAAAGTCATTTAACTCCATTATTATTAATATAATATATATATATATTATATATAATCATTATTATTATTATAACTTTCAGGTATTGGAGTTATATTGGTGTTTTTCTATTTAATCCAACCTGCAGCCATGCTGCTTCTAGGTAAAGTAAATTTCAAAGTAAAATTTCTTTTGATGTAATTAAAAGTTGATGTGGCAGAACTTTTATTAGAACACAAGTTTAAAACTACTAAATTTCTTTTATGATAGGTGCTTTTGGCTACTACAACTGTACTACTCGCGGTGGCCTGGTAGTGTACTTGTTGTTTGGTGGATCCATCACCTTGGCAATGACTTGCCTAAGGTCCTTCGCATCCATGCTGACCGAGCTAAAAAGCAGGAACTGTCTCCATGCTCACAATTCCACTCTGCTAACAGGAATGATCTTCACCATAGAATTAATGATCGTCCCATTATTTGTAATTAGTTTAATAATTATAGTGGTAACCACGGTGACACTCCTTGAAAGTGGAAGGAAGATTGTCTGCTCAGACACAATTACGGAGAATTGCTGTCCACTATACGTGTTTATTATTACTGCCATATTAAATGTGCTGCAGTTCACTTTGTATTTACTCACTGTCCCATATGTCTGCTCAGTCCTAGTCATAACCTATATGTCATCCAAAGTCAAAGGACTAACTAGGGATATATATCAATAAATTTAGCCCTTCTTTCATTTTCATGCACTTGAACATCTCAAACAAAATCAATATCATTTATGTGAAAAATTATGAATTGAACTTGACTTAGAGTGATTAGATTGCAATTTAATGAAGAAATTTAAAATTGCTAATTTGATTTATCATTTTCCTGATTTGAATATCGTAGTCTGGACAAGCTTTCTGCCGGTGGGTATTTAGCTGCATTCAGCTTAAACTTGCGTAATACTGCAGCAGGAAGATCCACATGACACTGTTCTGCCAGTCTGATCAAGTAGATGAGTACATCACTTAACTCTTCACCAAGGTGTTCCCTTTCTCTGTCACTCCAACCTCAAAGTAAAAATATCAAAGACAATTTAGCTTAGCCATGGGAATTGTTCCCTTTTACAACAACGGCAACACACCTGGAAGACCAGTACTGACTTCTCCCCTCCATTGGCTAAATAAGAAGACAACAGAAAAAACTGCTAATATTAAGTTAGAGTAAGTCAGAGAACCCTTACAATAGTTCAGATAGTTCTCCCACTTCACCAACCTACAAAATAATTCAAGTAATTCTTTAATTTTTTTTTGTTTACTGACGTTACCATTGCAAGTAGGAGATTCCTTGGAGTATGGAACTTTCCCCAGTTCCTTTCAGCTGCAAATTGGGTTTGAATTTGTCGACTATAACAAAAAAAAACAACACATGTAATAATTACGCAAAAAGGCAACGAAATATCGTTACATATCGTCCAGGGAAAGGTTGGAACTGAATGGAATTTTGTCATTACTCTCTGGTTTAGCACAGCCACTATCAGCCATTGCGGTGGTAAGTGCGTAGCTTCGAAAGGCTTCAATTGGAGATTTCAGGTAAAGAGCGTCAGCAAATTTAAATTCGGTAAAGAATAGTTAACGGGACAAAACAAAAAATAATATTATTTGATTTGTATTTGTTTCAGATTTTTTTTTCTGCCTGCGAAGGCATATGGAACTATGGCCGGTAGAATTATACAGCGGTTGCAGTTAACTACTAGGACCATCTCATCTCCCTCAGGTATTGCGTACACTGATTTGATCCACTGGGTTTACTGTACCTTCTATATATAGCGCACTTTAAACCGTTGTTGTCTGGTGTGCAATTGCAAAGGAGGCACAAGTCTGAGTACAGTGAGTTAATTAAACATGTTTTGGTACTATTATGGTGCTGTCTACATTACTGGAATAATTACAAGTGTTCTTTTATAGAGCATATCATTAAGGACCACAAGGATATATCCGAAGATATAGCAACAGTCGTGGAGAAAACTGCAGTCACTCTCTTTCTTACAGAAATCCTAAGGGGTAAGTGTTATTTTATAGAAAGGAAAAGGACCCTTCTTTAAATCCTACCCCGAGCTTTTGTATACTTACCTCACTTACCAATTTTATACTCGTACACAGAATACTAATGCAGGTAAAGAAAGATCTTTCTACCAACAATTAAATAAAACTGCCCTGCACTATAAGTGAGCACCTCTGAGATATTTTCTATACCATATAGTTTTCTAGTCTTTTCTCCCAGCTAGCCAATAGTACTTTGTACTCAAATTCTCATTTTGTATACGTGTTAGGTATGGCCATTACTTGGAGTGCCTTCTTCCGAGAGCCCGCTACACTCAATTATCCCTTCGAGAAAGGTCCCATCAGTCCACGATTCCGTGGTGAGCATGTCCTCCGAAGGTACCCCAACGGAGAAGAGCGGTGCATTGCTTGCAAGCTCTGTGAGGCAGTGTGTCCTGCTCAGGCAATTACCATTGAAGCCGAGACCAGGGCGGATGGCAGCAGGCGAACCACGCGGTACGACATCGATATGACCAAGTGCATCTACTGTGGGTTCTGTCAGGAGGCGTGTCCTGTTGATGCGATAGTTGAGGTAGGCATATGATGTACATGTATGTATGTGTTTACGTATGCAGCAATTATAGGTCCATTCATTTGTGAATATTCTAACCAACCACCTCCCCCTTAGTTTGAAGTTTGATGATCCATGTCAGTCTTATTATACTTAATTTGTATTATTTATTATTTTTCTAGGGCCCAAACTTTGAGTTTGCCACGGAGACCCACCAGGAGCTGCTCTACAACAAGGAGAAACTCCTCATGAATGGGGACAAGTGGGAAAAGGAGATTGCAGCCAACATCGAGGCTGACTATCTGTACCGGTAGCCGCTGGCAACTCAACCAACTGGTACACTTCATTAATTTTATATTACACCTTTCTAACAAACACTACTGAAACAGTGATCTATTTCAAGTAATACTTCTTCAGCATTAGTAGTAGTAATAATTAAAATAATAATAAAAATGATACAGGATTGTCATAATATGGCATGTATTTTCTGAAATTCTAGTCTATCTGATGATGTAGCGGTACAAGCACTGTGATTGCCTGATAGTTCGCACACATGGCCTGTCTGAATGAATTCTACACAATAAACTAATTGACTATGGAGCACTTTGTGATGACTTCAGTAGTGAGTATTAGTAACCAGTAAGTATTAACTCAAAGTTGCAGTAGTGGCGTAGATGGTGACTGATGCAATATGACTGTTCCGTATAACCTATAATATTAAAAATAACAATAATAATAATTTTAAAAATATTATAATATTTAAAAAAATAAATAAATAAACAGTGGGAGTACATTCATTGGTACTTACCTCAAAGATGATGTTTTGGTAGCCGTAGCAGTACGTACTGCCAAATGGGTTGCTGTTGTTTGTGGAAGGAGTTCTGTTCAATACCACTGGCTTGTCAGAGGGAAGAGTGAAGTGATCCTGGACCTCGCTCCACTGGTGGAAGTGCAAAGAGAAAGAAAGATGTGTAGTCATGACACAGGTGTGAATTACTTTAAATGAATAGTTCAAAAGGTTAGGGATAAACAAGGCTTGAACTGGACTTTTTGCTGGGGGTGGGCGACACTGTGTGTACTTAACCACACCCAGTTCTAAAAACGTAATACTTATGATGCACTATGCATATATGAATATACTTCACACTGATCAGTGTTTGGTCACAACACAAAACTGATAAAGTACATGTAACACATGTTGTCTGTACATGCTCACCTTGGTGAATGGAGTAACTGTCACTTCAGAGGCACCACCCTGCTCTGGTGACTGAGGAAACTCAATGACATAGTTGCAGCGATAATAGCTGGAAATGGAAAAAAAAGTTTTTTTTTTGTTTTTTTTTTTGTGTGTGTGCAACAGTCCACCAGGGTAAAGCTCACATACATGTTAAAATTGTAATGTCCAGGTAGATTGGTATGCAGCACAAACTTCTTCACTTTGTGAGTGGTGGCATCGAATAACAAGTCCTGCATGAACAAACACATGCACACACACACACACACACATGGACGTATGTCAACCTTTACACTGAGCTAACACACGTACCACTCCCAGCGTGATGTAGTTGAAGAAATAGTCGGAGCATTTGGACACTGGCAGCTTATGGGGAGAAGGAGAATGAATACGCATCTGTAGTAGTAGTAATAGTAATAGTAGTTGTAGTAATAGTAGTAGTAGTAGTAGTAGTGGTGGTGGTAGTAGTAGTAGTATTAGTTGTAGTAGTAGTCGTGTGTGTGTGTGTGTGTGTGTGTGACACGGGAAAATGCCTGGAAAAAAAAACTAGACTTCCTCCTGCATAGAGGGCGTGCCATGTGTATTTACAAAGACATGCTGCACTATAACAAATTGTACAGAAACACTTCTTTGCATGAATAGGTAGTTTGAGTTATGCAATGGATCGAGCATTCCATTCCTGCCTGATGAGTGCTGTAAAATTTAAACTAGCTTGATATCAATACTTTCTCTTATACAATGCATTAAGTTGGTAAGAAAACAAATGTAAAGATTAATTCTGGTCATAGTTTACTATATTACTGCAACATTATTTCTGGTACTTACACCAAATAAAATTTATTTTATTCCTTATACAGAAAATGACTGAATCTTTGAAAATCCCAAATAGTGCAGAACTATTGCAGTATTCATGAGTGCAAAAAAAAACAAAAAAACATCATGTCCTAAATACTAAATAATCACTGAACTACACCCCCTCATGTCAGGGCTGCATGCTAAAATAAATCACTGAACTACACCCCCTCATGTCAGGGCTGCATGCTAAAATAAATCACTGAACTACACCCCCTCATGTCAGGGCTGGAGCCCGAACAGAAGGCTATATTTTCTAGGAGGATTGAATGCCCCGTTAACTCCCCCTCCCTCTCCCTCCCCTGCCCCCCTTAAATGCAGCCCTGTTTGTGATATCCAGTTTGTGTATTTATAGTAGTGACTTGGCAAACTTTACAGAGTGGAAAGGAAGAAAACAACGTTAGTCACATCAACTCTTACTTTATCTTCTGCTTTGTAATAAACCTGACTTGGAGAGCCCAGGGAGGCGAGGACATCCTACATACACACACATGCATGTATTACATACACACACATACATACACATACACACACATACATACACACACATGCATGTATTACATACACACACTCATACATATACACATACATACATATATACAAAAAGTTGCTCCACATTATGAAATTGAGTAGCTTTTTTTTTCTATTCTGACATAACCCTGACTGACCTGGACTGTGTCTCCAAATCGCACGATTCTCTCAAACTCTCTCAGTCTAGCCTTCGAATGATGAGAATCTAATGATAAAGTTAACACATCATTTAATATTTTCATTGGGATTATCCTGGTCTAAAGACATCACCATCTGCAATAAGATGCAGCCGCAAAGCACATGCCACTCCCCTTTCTCGCAGCACTTCCACTCTCTCGCCATAGCAACCTCCAATGTAGCACTCCACTGGATGGCTGGGAGCCCTAAAACATATCAAATGTATTTAAAAACTTCTCAATATCTAGATACAGTCTCTTGTTTCATCAACCACCTTTACCTCCCCTAAACAGTGCCCACCTCCCTCCCCAAATAGTGCCCACTTCCCTCCCTCTCACTTTGCTTCCTCCGGTTTGTTGCCACTGAAGATACACACTCGAGACAGGATCAGAGACTGCTGTGAATCACTGGACAATCTGGAGATGCTAGCCCCACCCCCCTCCAAGTAGGATGACATGTCTGACACGTTCCAGGTGGGGAAGACAAGGAGGAGACCGCGGAACAGCAGCCGATACTGCTGCTGCTTGCTATCATGCTCTACACAAGGAAGTATAATCATCTCAATGATTGGCGATTGGATCAGTCTTATAATATTGTTGTCCCTTTAACAAATTAATTTACCTCCGGGAAGAGTTGGCCCGAAAGTATGATGAATCTGTTCCACAGTTGGCAGTACATCAGGAGAAGAGAAGTAAGTGTTACTACAAATAGAGCAAATCAATAATCATTTCACTATAACCTTATATTCTAACTTTCTCCTATAATATTGATCTAATCTCGTATATGATTTGGGCATGTTTCTTGCTTCTTTCTACAGATATCTTACCAGTATTTTAACTTGACTTTCTGGATGTCATAAATTTCAACCATCTACACATTTAAAGGAAGGAAAAAAAAGTAGCATTTATTGTAAAACGATCTGCACACAGATCTGCGCACCTTTAGTCGTTGTAATTTGGGGTCAAAGAGAAGTCGAATGCCATCTTGTATCAGATCCAGTACCACATCCACTTCAAATGGATACTGGAGCATTACAGGGGGGGGGGGATGCATAAGAAACGAATATCAAACTGAAGCCCCTCCCACTAATAAGTATTAATATGTGCATTTCCTGTGACCATAACTCTGTCTCCACCCAATGACGTCACAGATTATGGTTCATCTGCAGCATGCACAGCTCCACCCAGCCTGACTAGTAACTCAGTTCATAATTAGGACCTAGTCTGGCAGAGCCAGACCCATGTAGTGCGCAAAGCGTGCGGAGGGTCTGGGGACATGGCCATACCAAATTTATTCTGGAGAAATGTGGAAGTGGTGAGTACCCCACCTCCTTTATACCTGAATTTCTACCGCAAATTAGCCATGACTGCTAAACCTAGCGTTGAAAGGGTGGCTGACATGTACGGGAATCGCTGTTTGTGGTTGAGGAGGTATATGTGCGGCAGAACAAATTTGGTATGGCCATGTCCCCAGACCCATTCCCAGTGTAACGGTTCAGTAAAGAGTCTGGCTATGCCAGACTAATTAGGACCTTGCTAACCTATATTACACAGCAAGGTATATTGGTTTCACTGTATTGCTCATATTTGATCACATCCACTATTAAAATAGTTCCTTACACACACCAAAGTCCCCCCTCCCCCCCCCCTTCTCCCACTTCTACTACCATAAAAACGATTATGAACTCCTTAGGGACAGAATACTGTACAAATATTAGAAATAGTACAACTACTCCCTCCTTCACAGTATTTACCTGGTCACTGTATTTGAGTTGGATCTTTTTAATAACTGAACACTGCCTCTTGAGAATGTCCACAGCCTGCGCTAAGTGCATGCCTTCAACGTTAAATTAAATAGCTAGGTAATGAATTGACGAAAAATATTCATTATTGGTACACTAACCCAGAACAAACTGCCATTGTCCAAAAGACAACGCCCTATCCGGGATTACATCTAATTCAAGCATCTTGGATACCCGTTGTTAACTAGCTTTCCAGGGTCATTCTACTGGATCTTCTGTAATCTCAATTCCAATGTATACAATATACACAGGTTAAAGGTCAAAAGCAGGTAATGGTCGTCACTAAACAACAAAGTAAACACCACATAAATTGTATAAATATATGCCAAAATCAGAATGTAGCCATGACAGAAACGTGTCTTCAGAACAGTATCTTGTGTCTAGTTACTCATCAGTCAAGGCCTCATACTCGTGCTTGAAGTGCCTCCATAATTTCTAATGAATACACACACATACATGATAGTAATATTTAGAAGAATTTCATAAGCTAACCCCTTGATTTCTCCTATCCCAATAGTTATCTATGGCGTTATCCAGGACTCTTTCGAAGAAAACTGCTCCAACCAGACACGTCAGAGCGAATGTTGAAGTCCTTTTAAAGAATATGTTATACACGGACCGGATCAAAGCCATTGCACCTCGACCAACACACTATTATATAGTCGCTTTCCCGTACAGTCTGTCACCTCCCGATGCAACCTGAGAAACGAAACAGCTTCAGCAGCACGACCACACCCACATTGGTTTGATTAAATTGCAAGCAAACATTAACGAAGCTTTACCGACTTTTATTAGGTAAAGGTCGTTTATTCCTCCGTATTAAGCATGGCTGGAGAAGAGGCTAGCAACCGTTCTGCAAAGGATTTCGAGAGTGGACTTAGGGGTAGGAGTGAGCCTACGCTACTTAATCTGATCACCAACGTGCGGACTGGTCAACTAACTACTGGACCGCTTACACCTAATCGCTGGCTTGTGTACACCGCTCGAGATAAAACCAGTCAGGAAAAGAAAATCGAAAAAGCCTTCGAAAGCTGCACTTTTAAAGCCATTATGAGCTTTGTGGTAGGTAAGTATCTTTTGCTAATAACAAAGTAACACTTGGTTAATGTAAAATATATAATATTCTGTCTGTGTTCAGGTGGCGCACTTGGAGGGGGATTTGGGCTTTTCTTGTCAGGACTAGATTCACCAATCACTCATGAGAAAATGACAGCAAGGCAGACCCTACGAGATATGGCATTGAAATCAAAGTCTTATGCAAAGAACTTTGCACTGATTGGCCTTATGTTCGCTGGAACTGAGTGTCTTTTAGAAACAGTAAGATTGGATTTATTCGGGGTTTCATGGTACAAATTTCAGAGAAAGGGTTATCTTTGTGCAGTATCGTGGCAAGAGTGGAATGTCAACGGCCGTCATGTCTGGTTGTATAGTAGGCGGAGTCATTGGCCTCAGAGGTAAGATGTCTGCTCTCAATATTTTGGTAATTAAAGTGTGTGTGTGTGTGTGTGTAGCTGGTGTAAAGGCTGGTGCAGTTGGTTGTGCTGGATTCGCTGCATTTTCTGCTGCTATTGATTACTTTATGAGATAGCGGTACCTTACCCACTGGTCTATTCCACAGCAGTGGTTGTTGGTCAAGTCTACATTTGCAACTGCAGCAGTCCTGTTTCCTATTTTTCCTCTTCAATCTCTCTTTCTCATATTGTGTGTTTCATTGACTCCTTTATATTCAAAATTCTGTTGGACATTCAAAGTGGGACCACCCACATGTCATAAGTATATATTTGAGACCAGGTCTAATTCTGGAAAGGGGTAAAAATGAGACGTCACAAATGATGTGATGTGCCGTTTGAAATTAAAATGTGTGACAGACTTCACAATTGTTGCAAAGTTTGTGCTAATCAACTGTTATTAGTGATAGTGAAGTATTTTTTATACTTAGCTATTTCTTAAATTTAATTTGTATGGCCTTTATTAAGCAACTAAAAATTCTTTCAGTTAGTTTTTTTTTTTTTTTTTTTTTTGTAAATCAGCTGTATAATTATAAGTTTTAATTGTCATGAAATACATATTTTGTTAAATAACGTTTTAATTTTAACTCGCCAACACTCGAAATGAGCAGATTATAGTTTAAATCTTCAAAGCAATACGAGAAGTGATAAAAATAATTTAATAAATTATGCACACGCCGTGATCTACGGTGACTAACCAGATGCTGGAGTTTGGAGAGGAGAAAGGGAAGGGGAAAAAGAAAAAAAAGAAAAGAAAAGATGACCTGTTAAATCAGCATGACTTTGGGTGCACCTGTGGGTTGTTGCTTGAGCGACGTCTTGGCTTTCATGCTCCTCTCGATGAGTCCGTGGAGGCACATGGCATCACCTGCACAGCCGCTGGGCTGCACGTACACTTCCCTCCCGTGCACGTTCTGACTCAACATCCGACAATGCTCCTTGCTACTCATACAACACAAAATAAGAGGGCAAAATTATTGTTTCAATAAAAACACAAAAATGTATTAGAACTAGTGGTGTGCTTGAGCACAAATGGCGAGCGAGCCTAAATGATTGATTTTAACTACTAACACTCAAGCTACTAAAATAAAGTAGAGTTTTTAAATTATGTATATGCGGTAAAGGGGTTCAATGCCATAGTAACCGCTCCCTGCAACTGTTTGAATTGAAAAAGAAGCAACAAAATCAAGTCACGTTATTTAAATTTTTCTTTGTGATATTCTTAATAGTAGTTGTAACGCACAATACTTTCACATAACTGAACATACCTACGCAAGACTTACCTTTGTGGTTCGTTTAGTGGACAATGAATTTTCAAGTAAATACTGTTGCGTAGGGCTTATAACTGTGACAAATAGCGTAATAACTTACCACCGCCACTAACTCGAATAGAAATGGAGCTCCCATAAGTTTTTGAGTTAACTGCACCCGCAAAACAATTCAAAGCGGTAAACAATTCGATTTCTAAGGTGATACGGGTAATGGTCGCTAAACCGGGGGATTCTGTTTAGTGAAGTTTGGGACGGGGTCGAACACGGAGCGAACACAAAAATACGCGAGGGTCAAAGTACAAAATGATATACGTATGTCCAAACATATATATAAATAAACAAACATCCCCGATATTCAATTGTGTTATCCCTGTAAGTGTCTCGCTCGCTCCGCTCGCAATGATTATTATTTCAATTAATAATTGCCCATTAAAAAAATGTATGGGAAAAATCGCTGTTCAATTGAAATCGCACGGGGAAAGTGAAATAGTGCATAACTAATTGAAATACCTCGGTAACTAAGTGGAAACTAAGTGAAATAGTACGGGTTAGTGCGCACGCGTGCAGCGTTAACCTTGGAAACGTACAGTTCCGAGTAGTTTCTAGTTGGAGACAATGTCATTCTTTACCACAGAAGCTCTACCCGTATTAGACGGAATGTTTCACAACAGATTAAGAGGAGTCATAAGTTGAAAACAAAGTTCCAGCGGAAGCTAATCCTGAAATACGGAGATAGTGACTGAACGATACAGTGTAGCAATAGTGCAAATGTCTTTTTAAAAAGCTGGCCTACTATTAGCAAGTGATAGCACGGGTAACCTGTGCTATTAGGGATCAATAGCACGGTTACCTGTGCTATTACTCATACTAATACACAACAATGTATTAAAATTATTATTTCAATAAATGTATTAAAGGACTGTCCACTAAGGTATATTATTTTATCCAAATAGCAATCACCAGAAGTAAAACCCACTGGCACAAATGCTGTACTGAGTTATAACAGCCAACTTCTGTGATAGTCATTATTATTATTATTATTATTATTATTATTATTATTACTATAGCTTGCTGAATGCTATAAGTCTATTACCTCAAGCTGAGTTGTCTGAGAGAAGGATCCTTGGCATACTCCTGATGAGCCCTCCTGACAGCATGCCGGAAATGGTAGGCAGCCGACAGAGGCTTGGCTGTTGGAAAAGCAAATGGAATGCATCAGTTGTGTGGTAAAAGGTCGTCAAACTCACCTTCACAGTGCCTTTCTCTTGAACTGTAAGTCGCGATGCAGTTGGTGACTTTGTTACTCTCAACACGTTCCTTCTTGTCTTCCAAAATGGAGTCCAAATAGAGTAGCTGCTCTGCAAGAGGTCGCCACTGCAAGAAGTAACAAATGCATTGATTTGAAGTACTAGTGTGCTTGTGCACTAATAACGAGCGAGCCTAGAGTTGTGACTATGACAACTAGATTTAAAACCTTGAAAAGCACACTGGAGATGCGGTAAAAACAATGTCGACTGAATGGACTGTGTAAACAAAATCAATTCTTGTTTTCATTTTTTTTTTATTCCAGTAAATACAGATCATAACCGGTCTAAAAGTAAGGGGGCTAAGCCCCCCTTCAGTAGTAATTGGGGGGGTAGGGGTTGAAGTCCCTCAGCCCTGCCTATGGCTATGCCACTGAACTGACTATATAAATGACCAGTAGCTCCTTACAAAAATCACTCAGCTATGGTACTAAAACACACGGCTGAGTTTGTTTTTGTTTTTGTTTTTAATTTTTATAATTACAGTTAATACAGTACATGCAAGTCTTATTTTAGAGTTTGGCTCAAAACTGTGTAATAGTTTCTTAGAAAACCCTTTGGGCAGGAGCCTAAAAAGCTGTATACACAGCAGGAACAAATTTATCAAATCAATTTTCATAGTTACAACCTGAAGTTCAGCATTGACAGATAAGCACAAAAACACACACACACACATGCACAAACAAACAAACAAACACACACACACCACTTTGACCAGCAGTATACAGTGACTAGTGGTGTGCTTGTGCACAAATATCGACCAAGCCTGCCTAGTTGGGTAACATAAAACTACAGTATTGTTACTGCATAATTTATATTTTAGCTTAGTTCATGCAAAACAGTATAATAGCAGTTGACCATTAATTTTAGCAAATAAATACAAAATTACTCTCTTACCTGAGTAATGGTAAATTCTGTAGTATTATGCTTTTCTGACTACCTCAATTACCAGTAACTCTTGAAGAAGCTCTCAGTTACAAAAAAAAATAGGCCAGTGTTATTTTCGTAACTTTAGCCAACAAATATGGAATTACTACTTACCTCAGCTTCCCCCGAGTAGTGGTAGCTTCCTTAGTATTAATATTAAGCCATTCTGACTACCAGTAGCTCTTGACAACCAACAAGCGGCACTTAGCAGCCCCCCCAAAACAGTGAGGTTTTGAATTACGTCTGGTAAAGGTCCGTCAAGGACAGAAGTAACCAGTCACAGTAACTTTTTGTGACTTGAAAAACAAGCGTTCCACTGGAATTACCTCACAATTAGGAGTCAAGTTTGAAGTAAGACTTTCTTAATGCTGTAGTATCAGAAGAAACAGGGGTCAAACCTAAAAAGCCGTGTTTTTAGGAGAAAAAAGCTCCCCACACGCGTTAAAGGGGCATACGTACCATCCATACACATATAAATACTATAACACATACCCGATTTTCAATTGTCCACCCCTAACAATATCTCGCTCGCTCGATAATTAACAACACACAATAGAAGAACTGCTCACAAGCTCATTGAGGACATCTTCCTCGTAGTTGTCCTTGTGGATGTCGAGGTCTGTCAGCAAGATGATGTAAGTGTCCATGTAACACTGAACATATACACTGAACTTCTCGATGATCTCCTCTCCTTCAGAAACCTAGGAACAAGTAAATGTGAAATGTTAGTGAACTATGGTGCATTGTACCTGTCACTACAACACATGATACCTACTGAGGAGTCAGACTTAAATTATCATTTACTCAAACTTGATGTTAGCTAGATGTATTCTCTCTCTTTCACAGGCTTTTTAAACAATACAGAATTAAAATATATGGTCGCCACCGGGAATCGAACCCAGGACCGCTTGCTTAACGCACAAGCACTCTGCCACTGAGTTACGACAACCAGCCGGCAAACAAACACTCCAATTCTGTATTTACAATCATCTCATGCAGCTGCGTAAGATAACAAAAGGAACTTTTCTTACAAAAATGGGCCTTTCCATTGTCCTTGAAAGCCAGTTTCTGGATTTCTTTTGAGCGGCGGCCGATATACGAGTGTTCATCATCATCATCAAGTTCTCATCCTCGTCAGGCAGGCTGCTGTACTCTGCCGAATCATTGGACGTTGCATCATCGTCTACCTCACGCCTGACACCTATCCTGGCTTGGTCCTCGTTGGTGGCGTGTCCGGCAGTCTCCATCCTCTCTCTGGCTTGGATGAACATGGATTCGCTGTGTGTGATCTCCACAGGCGTCATCATGCCATCTCTAGCCTCCTCCGAAGACTCCGTGCTGTTGACATCGCTGATTCTCCTCGGAGCCATGGCCGGCACCTCTACGCTGCCGCTATTGCTGTAGCTGCCGCTAAGTCTATTGTCCCCACCGCTGGAGTACAGTGGATCCGTTTTGTCAATGTGATACAAGTCAAGAGTGACTGACGCTATGCTGCTAGATTTGCTCTCCCCTCCTTCATTTTCTGTTTTCGCCACTCCGCCTGAAGACTCGGACTCTGTCCTTCTTTTTCCTGTGCCCCCATTGCCAGCGTGTGTATTGTCTTCAGAAATCTCCTCATAAAGACTTTCCTTTAGCTGGGTCCGGCTCCCGGGAGTTGATTTGCCATTGACTAATCCACCATCTTCTTCCTTGTCCACAGGACTCTGGTCATCTTCGTCGTCAAACTCGTAAATATGCTCTTCGTCCTGGTTGGAACCCGATGCAGGAACAGGAGGAGGAGGAGCCGGCAGACTATCACGGTGAGCATTTACATCCTCACCTGCACTCTTCGGTCCCTCCGTAATGATGTAGTAGTCGTCAATCTCATAATGGTTCTCTATTTCTTTATCATCTGTACCATTTTCGACATTTTGGGGTTGACTTGGGCGGCCATTTTCTTTAGAATTTGCGTCACTTGCCTCTTCTGTAAGACTAGCAGACACAGCTGTAGGAATGACATCATTCTTCACGGAAACATCTCCTTGAATGACATTATGTGCTGGAGGCAAATTATAAACCATTGTGTCTGTGCCACCAGGTAATGCTTTGGTTGTGTGCTCTTTGTTGAGGTTTTGTGACTCTCCTTTGTCAGCACTGGATGCTCCATTAACCTCACCGCCAGGATCTGTATCAGTCGTCCTTCCAGAAGTAACCGCAGCTACTCCATCCACAGCATCTGCAGAATCATCTTTCTTGCTGGAATTCAATGTCGCTGCTTCAAGACAAGCAGGATCACCACTGGACACCTTTAAATCTGAGAGGTCCATTGGGTTAGAAACTTGTTTTATGCGATCGGAAACTTCTTTTTCTGGTGGGACAGTGTCATCAACAAGTTTCAGTTTTTCTTCCATGGAATGGCTCAGATCATCTTCTCCAGGATTTCCATGCTCCTCGGTCATCCTGGGAGCCTCGTTCCTACCAAGTGTACCGTATATCCAAGAAGACTGCAAGTTATTTCTATCACCCAGCTTCTCCTCTTCGGCCATTTTGTTTTCATGAGGAGCTCCCACAGTATTGCGGTCACTCACGACATTAAACGAACCATCGAGTTTCCCAGACAGTATCAGTTCAGGAGATGATGAGATATGTAAGCGAGGAGGAATAGGAGGGGCCAAATCATCTCGAACCACACCTCCATCTACCTCGTTAGATCCCTGATGCTCTGAAGGGTAAGAAGACAACGAAAGTTTAGAGTCGTCACTTTGTTCCGAGTGATCTTTGTTGGAAGACTTGAGACGTGGAGGAGGTTTGGGAGGAACTTCAGCTAACGTATCAGACGGCTTGTGGGCTGCAGAGAGATGAGCAAGAGAAGCAGACGATGCGGCGGAAGTAGTTCGCCTGGGAATCGGAGGTGGCAGAGCTAACGATTCTTCCAGACGGAGTGCATCGTCATTGGAGGAATCTGTGGATTCCTTGGGGGCTTCCGTCTGGCGCACTCTTTCAATCAACTCATCCAAGTCTTTAGAATCAATGAAATCGTCCTCGGACTCCAGCCGCGGGCGTTTGGACGTGAGCTTGAGTTTCATATCATTTGGAGCCGGCTGTGTGGTAGTAGATGGGGCAGCCTCATTGGTCGTCAAATTATCAGGCCACAACTTTGTCTTTTCAGTATCCTCGTCCTCCGTTGCACAAAAGAAAGACTCGTTGGCTGTCTGAAAGGAAGAAGCTATGTCAGGACCAGTGGACTCGTCCCTCTGCTGCAAGCGCCCAGATATACCAATGACGGACGAGCGGTGAGGCGGAGTCGGAGAAGGCGTGGCAAACCCCTCACTGCTCGTGCTCCCTGTGGCATGGGCACCTCTAGGCATCGGCTGTTGACGAGGAATATTGACACTCCCAACATCCAACCTGAGCTCCAGATTGCTCTCCTTTCCATCGTCTCTCTCCTTTTCGTCACTGGCGGAAGTGTTTGAAAACAGCCTGAGCATCTTGGGACCCAGAGCCATGGCGGGATTTACTTCTGCAACAGCGTCCAAGTATAACTCATCAGTCTCAGATTCCATCTTCTGCCTGCCCTTGATGTGGTCGTTGTTGAAAGACACGGACTGAAGTCCTGGACTGACTAACACTGCATCCACAGACAACATGGAGGAGTTGTCCGAACCGTTCCTCGCGTTCTGCTGTTGAGGTGTACTAGTCGAGACAGGATTACCAGACAACATGGCTCCTCTTCCTCCTCTGCCACCATCTCTTCTCGACCTTCCTTGCCTTGGCAAGGCATTAAAAGATACTCTGTTCTTTTGAGTCCTCCTCGACCATGTCTGCTTTTTTATCGGTTTGCTGCCACTGCTGCTGGAAAGTGCTGAAGCTGCCAGGGACGTACTGGGCTGGAACCTCGACTGCACGGTGGAGTTGGTAAGGTGTGGGTTGGCGCTGAAATTCCGGTGAGTATCCTGAAGTGTAGCTATTACTTCCCTGTTGTGTAGGGCCACCTTCTTCTGCTTGGTCGTCAGGTAAGCATGGACTAACCACACTTTATCTGGAACCATGCCTTCTGCAAGGGAAAGAGTACGGAAAGAAATCGTAACACATTAGAACTAAATATATATTTTCATTTTCTGTTAAATATTAAAGGGGGAAGGGAAGCTTGACAATGTTTCCTCCTTCCCTTTCATTAAAGAATAGAAGCGCACACCGCACCTTTCAGTATGGACTGTCGTTTGAGGTCAGTCACTCCAGATCCCAACAAGATGAGCATTTCAGTGAGACTTGCTGAAAACTGACTCAACACCAGTCTAGAGAGGAGGGAGAACAAGAGGGGAAATGGAAAAACAAGGTGACAAAAAGTATGTTTCAACAGTCGTGTGGTAAAACACACACACACACACACACACACAAATGCAAAAAAATGCAAATTTTCTTGCTGCCGCTAGGCGGTCACGCGCACCTGGCAGAGCCAGGATGCCTGTGCACTAAGCAGGCACTGTGAGCCGTGCAAGCAAAGCTCCTGGAGCCGGGCTAGGAACTCGCAGGAGAACAGGCCTTTCCTCACAGCAAGTGGTGTGGGCACCCCTAGTCCCACCTGGACCATTGCTGTTCCATGAGAAAAGGCCTTGAATTTGCATCCCAGCAAATGCCAGGTACCCAATCACAGCTGGGTGGACTGGTGGGGCTGGTGGGAGGCAGATAGAAAATCAGATGGAAAAATTGCCTGAGTTGGGCTTGCACACACACACACATACACACATTATTTCATATGTATTTGATGAAGCACTGGGATAAATTATTCACTTTATATAGAGGTACTTGCACCACTAAACCCACCAGGTACTCAACTACTCTAAATAAAGCACACCCAGGCCTCCACTCACTTGGAGTTGTACATGATGCAGCCTCCGATGACTGGGTCCAAGTTCTGGCACGTCCTCAACACTCGACTGGACACCAGATACAGCTCTTGCCTTCGCTGGAGAGAAGCACACAACATGCATAGCTCAACACAAGATTTCAGGTATTTGATTAGCTTATAGTGTGATCATGTGACCTTAAAATAACTAGTCCATGGAATTTTTAATCGTCTGGATCAAAATTTCTACTCATAATAAATGAAAATTCTTCTTATTGAAAAATTAAAACTGGACCAATAGTTATCTGGTTTATGATATGGGGAAAGTGATTAAAGGTTTGAAATAAAATTGACGAAGTCCTGCAACTAAAAAATAACAAGGAGCCACACCCACTCAGTGTAGCACCACCACTGCTACAAAATGTGGTATACACTCCATTCAGCTTGTTCTCAAGTGACACAGTCAAAATAGTATGTTGGTGCTGACTTTTTACCAAATAAAATTTCAGTGATATCCTTTTACCAGATGGCATTAAAAAACCAAACGAGAATAATACAATGTTAAATTTGTACTAGTAAATCCCACACATAATTTTGAAGTTGATAAAATGTGCTTTTATAATTAGTGACTGCCTACAGAAATTTGGGCAAAACTTGGGCCTTAAAAACATTAATACCTGCACAGATAACTAGTTCCAATGTTGAATAGCCGCAGCTTCAACCTTCACCTCATATGTCACCTAACTCACTTCAATCCAGAGGCTTCTTCTATACATTTTTAAGAACTAAATCACTCTAGTAGCGACATATGTGCTTCACGTTGTGCCCAATTTTCCTGTGCAGTCACATTTATGCTACTAACTTTTCCCCTCAATCATACATCTGCATATCGTCAGAGTGTCTTACTTTTTTACAGGTGGAGGTGTCAAGATAGGGGAGTGGTCTGAACATGGCAGGGACGGAATGCTTGTCCTTGGCCACAAAGTCAGAGATGCCACTGAAGATACCAGACATGACACTGGTGAACTTAGTCCAATCATTCTTACAAGACTGGAAGGAGTGAAAGAGAGAGAGGGAAATTTAGGGCAGATAATAAACTTAATCAGAACAAACACATGCACACACGTGCATACGCACACACATGCATATACACACACACATGCATACGCACACACACATGCATACGCACACACACATGCATACGCACGCACACATGTATACGTGCACATACACACAGACAAACACACATGCATACACATACCTGTAGTACATGACCAGGTGAGTGGTAGTAGAATTGGAAGATGCTGTGCACAAGTTCAGCTAAAGACACGACACATGAGCTGGGCTCCTCCAAACGACTGGACAGACCCTAAACACAACCATTCATCATTATATCATTGGCCTATACAATACAACAACAACAACAACAACAACAACAACAAACAACAAGTAGTATCGTTTACTTTCTTGAATCAGGACATTAACTCCAGACACATCCCTTTTGCCACTGTTTCTGTAGTAATTAAATATGTCCCAGAGGCTATTGCCTTTATAAGACTTTGTGGTGTGGAGAAGCCCATTAAGTGGAGGAGACCATGTAATGAAGGAGACCATCCAGTGGCCATGCCAACTCAGAGGAACAGGCAAGCACCTATTTCTTTTTAGTGCTGTTGTTTTTGTTGTTGTTTAATCAATTTACTCAACTTTTTACTGCCCACTTACAGTGTCTAAATACATCTACATGTACTGGATGCTAATTGAATCACAACGATGGGTTTCTCTCAGTACCAAGAAATTGAGGGGGAGGAGATGAAATGTCAAGCAATAATTTCCCATTAGCATCTACTGTAGCCTCTCACTCATCATTAGACTGGATAAACAATCCTGTGCATGCAAAGTAAGTATACAATTTCTATATATAAAGGCAATGTACTTCAACATAATCCATTAAGCACTGAGGGTCACATGACCCCTATGGACCCATAACAACAGCTTGCTCTAGAAATCGTGAATTATCAAAACCTAAAAATGCATCAATTAGCTCCACCCACTCAACTTAAAACCTTCCTCTTACCATAAGGTAGACTCCTCCCAGACTTCGAATGGCGAAGCCACTCCCTTTTAGGTGAACGTATTTGGGATATTTCTTGCTGAAGTTCTTCATGCACAGAGCCAGGCCGATCAACTGAGAGCACCGCTGCTCGTATCGACTCTGGAGAAAGATAAATATTGCATCACAGCTTCGAGTCACTCGTAAAATGCGAGACAACTGATAATTCTATGGTTGTATGCACGGTTGAATTGATTTATTCTTCATTACATTGTGTTAAGGATATTTTTAGACTACACCATTACTGAATGTTAGCTGCAGTGAAGGTTTGCTTTGATGGCTCATCCTAATCCAGTACTATAGAATTCCAATAAGGTTGTACACTATACTAGTTCTTTGCTTAGTCTTGTGGTGGTTCAGGTGCACTACTACTTGCAATCGAGCAAATTGTTGGTGCTGGGATGTCTGTTACCCTGAGCCCACTAATGAATGCAGAACTTATCGTAATTTTGCAACTGTCTATCACCATATGCTATACCATTTAGCTTTTTTTTATTTTTATTCTCCAACCTGCCACACCCCTTCTTTAAATGAACACCTGTATACCTTCTTCAATTCTGCTTCAGGATGGTACAGCACAAGAGCTCCAACCAGTGTGTCCCCTTCTGCCTCTAACTTGGACAAATCCACCACAAAAATGGTCCTCTCCATACGACTTGCTGAGGAGTAAATATCCTGGTCTGCGACTACCTGGGTCTGATCTCTAAGAAGAGTCATAACCCCAGCGTCCGGGTTTGGCGCATTCGCCTTCTTGTCGTTAGCTTTCTTGTTAGACTTATGGTGCTGCTCCATAGTGCACCCCAAGCCCTAGACTCCTCTACAGGCTATAAAAGGCTTCCAGACTTCTTTTTTTAAAAGGAGGCAAATTCAATTCACATGATCGAGTCGGCATTTACGTATATTTGGAAGCGACCTAAGAGTAATTTCAAACATAAACAAGATGAACAGCGAAGTCTCGTTCGGCAGCATCGACGGTGCAACGTTTTCGAGACAGTCTGCAGACAACCTGTTGAATTTGCTGAAGGGAGAAGAAACGAGTTCAATAGGTGGAGGTTTCTACGCAAAATATGAGCCTAAGGAGGTATTAGGAAGGTAATTGTATTTGACAGTGCCATCTATTTTGTTTGCACCTTGATCTGAGCTAACTTTTTACCAGGGGGTTGTCGAGCACTGTCAGGAAATGTATCTGCAGAGAAACAAGCGTGGAGTACGCTGTAAAGATAATTGATAAATCTCAAGATGTATCCATTACTGATGCAGTTACTGCCGAAATAGACATTCTTCAATATTTACCCAAGCATAAAAATATCAGTGAGTTATCAATTATAATGGCAATTGCTTAATAAATAAATATTTACGGAACGAAAAAAAACAAAAAAACATACACACCTCCTTTGGATTAAAATACCAGTTAAGAAAAGGGGAAGAAAAAACAAAAAAAAACACTTAAATATGATAGTAATATTTATTTCCAAACAGCTCCTTTTTTTTTTCTTTGGTGGAACAATTATGCACACAAGAGACGTGTACAAACTTCTGCAACTCATTAAAGTAATGTCATTGTTGTATGTGTAGTTTGTCTTGAAGACGTTTTTGAATCTTCTGCCTTCATATTCATGGTCTTTGAACTGTAAGTGCTTCATTTTGACATTTCCATAGACAAAAATACTTGATACTCCTAGAGCCTCTGGGGGGGAGCTGTTCGATTACCTCACTCAAATGGTAAAGCTGTCTGAAAAGAAAACAAGGTTAGAAATTTGCATTGGAAATGGTTTAGCTTCACTGACACGTTGACCATTTTAGTGAGTTTACTTGTGTGTTTTCAGGTCTATAATGTACCAAGTATTCGTGGCGGTTGAACTCATGCATTCTAACAAAGTGGTTCATCGAGATCTCAAGGTGAACAACTTCGGTTGTTAAGACAACAAATATAATTACTGCACACTATGTTACACATTATTGTATACTGAACTCTGTGTCCAATAACTGTTGCCTCACAGGAAATGCACTAAAGTAAACTGGAATTTGCATAAGCTTTTTCCCATCACCTGCGTTCTTGGGTTAAAACATTGTGTTCTTTCAAATTCATCTACCCCCCCCCCGGTTATAGCATTATTCATTGCGTTTTTGATGCACGCAGTACATAATAAATTTATTATTTCTTTTTTTATACCAGAGAATATCACTTGTCTGATTGGCCTTATTTACGCTTGTGCCTGCAGCACTCTCATATGCTAATCCAAGACTTGTGATATTCTCCAGTATCAAAAGAATAACATATTATTAGTTGTACATGAAATATTCTTGTTTATTATAGGGGCTAAAACTAGTATAGCTTAATGAATCCTGGGTACAAAGATTTGTGAATAGGTTTCACCGCGAACCCGTTGCAGACTTCAAGCTTAGTGATCCCATGCTTACTTAGGTGCCCTATTTAGAATCCTGCTGTATGCAGCAATTAAGACGGTATTCATGAACATGCTACAGTCCAGCTATCAGTAATAGTTTATTTGAGTCTGTTGTTCTATCTCCTTTCACATCTTCTCCTCCTAACGAATGGGAGGAGTCTTTGAACTGAGTTCTTGCATCAGGAGTAAATTAGCTACTTGATTGAGAGAGTCTTTCATTATAGATCATACAAGTGGAATGGTCTTAAATTTTCTTCTTTCTTTTCTAACCAAACTGGAAGGACAAGTCAACTCTTGAAATAGTTTGACATTTTTTTATGAGTGTAATTAGATCAACAGCAAACAAATGAAAAAACAAGTTCTAAGTGTAGCATTTATGTTATGAATGTGCCTTGCCTCTGACCTTATAGTTGTTGTTGAGTTTTTGTTGTTGTTTTCCAGTTCTAACTGGTCTATCTGAGGCCAGCACTGTCCAATGACCACAACTTCATGTATGTGTGTTTTTACAGCCTGAAAATATTCTACTGGATGAAAGCCAGAAAATTGTAAAGATCTCTGATTTTGGTTTCTCCACACTCCTACCTGATGCTGGACTGTCTGGTAAGGTAACGTTTCTGGTATTCCTCCAATGCTCATCGGGTTTGTGCATACATGCTGTGTTAGAACTACTTGGAACGCCCGGCTACTTAGCTCCTGAGATGATTAAAAGATCAGTGGAAATGGATGCTCTTCCTTACAACGAGGCAGTCGACTTGTGAGGGTCTTGCTAGCACACACACACACACACCTCTGCATAGCAATTGTCAATAGATGCATGCTCTTGAGTTCATAGGCAAGGAACACTTTGAAAGTGAAAGTAATACTCGTTTTCTGTCTAGTCTACCATAAATTGATTAAGATGAGCATGAATTGAAAGTCAAGTTTTATGTCCATCCTGCAATAGTCATCCCACTAGCTTCAATACGAGTTTGATACGATTTGGTTATCATTGAGGTGCATAGGATGTTGTACACACAGAAAGTTTATCTTAATTTTTACTCTTTCTCTTTCTCTCTCTTAGATGGGCCTGTGGCGTGATAATGTACACTCTGTAAGTTAACGAGCAAGTTACTAATGGGTGTGGCAAAAGTCAGTATTTGATTTATGACTATTATATTATTCAGACTCGTTGGATTCCCTCCATTTTGGCATCGCAAGCAATTAATCCTTCTCAGAAACATCATGGAAGGAAGATACGAGTTTGTCAGCCCGGAATGGGACGATATATCAGACTCTGCTAAAGATTTGGTAATATAGCACGAATCAGCCCCAGTATCAAATGCTCTCACATTGACTCTAGAATATGGTGTTGTTAAATGCCTTCACAATCTCGTGTTTTGTCATGCTCAGTCAGCAGAAGCTGCATTGCTGTAGTGGCACTAAGTCCTCACCATTCCAAGTATGCAGGCAATGTAACATGTGATCTATTGCTATGCACATGTGCAGGTGAGGAAGCTGCTTGTGGTGGACCCTAACAATAGGATCACTGCCACCAACGCTCTCGACCATCCTTTCATCCAAACCCAACCCGTTGAATTCAAAGTGTTTTCACCTAGGAGACGGTTCAAGGTGTGTGTTAAAAAAAAAAAAAATCCCGTACATAGTGGACAGGTCTTTGTCAATTATTTGTCGTTTCACTCGTTTCTAGGCGGCGGTGTACTGCGTCATGAGCTGCCATAGTCTGGAGAAGCTCAGAAAGACACCCAAGACTGTCACTTTGAAAGATCTCTACATACCGTACGAGAACAAGGTCGTCAGAGCGATGATCGACAGCTGTGCATTCCACATTTACGGACACTGGGTGAAACGATATGAGGAGCAGAATCGTGCTGCCTTGTTCGAGACCATGCCCAAGAGACTGAGTGGCATGAAAAGCATTTTTCTTACATAAAACTTCACATCATTGACCCATCAACCATATCTGTCATTCACTGTCTCCTGAACCTATACAATTCTTACCAAAAAAAAAAAAAATGTTAAATTTACTGAGCTTTAATTGTCAAAAAAAGTTGATAAAGTGAACCAACAAGAAATGAATTTATTAACAGTAAGAAATTCTGCTTTTAAATTAATATAATTAACAGCTCTACTTACAAAGCTGCAGGACATTTGAGTCTTGAGTCAACCAAAAATACCGAAGATATCCGTGGGAACCAACTTGTCGAGGATCATGATGAAAACGGTGGTGACGGTCTTGGCGTACTGCGTCATGGCTTTGGGGAAGTGGTACGCTACAACAGTCAACGTCATGAAGCTGAAACACAACACGCCCGTGAACACCATGAAAAAAGGCGTGTCCTTGTGCGGGAAGAGAGACATTTCATGGTGTGCTGGCAGGACCTGGCGGTCGAGAGCCTCCATGTTGGTAGGATATGGGTGGAAGTGGTGGCCTCGCTCCAGTGGAAATGGGATTCTCCTGAACGTACCTTCCCAAGTCGAAGACAGCAAATTTAGCGCACCTTCAACTTTCTTCCAGTGCCGAAGATGGTGGAAGGCGTACATGATGGCCTCACTATCGCCTCGCTTGTACACATGCTCGGAAGGCAGCACGAGGCTCTTGAGCTCCAGCAAATATCGGGGGATGTGCGGGTTCATCTCCACTGCAACATGAATCGCATCCACGGCGGCCATTTCTGCTGTGTTGGGTCCTCTCTTGGATGCCACATCTATGTTGAACTTCTCTCCCACAGCCTTGGCCTTCAGCAGAGCAAATGTATAGCACATCACCGTAGATTTGAACAAACACTGCTCTTCCTGCTTGGACATCACCTGTTGCACGTCAGAGTAATTCTGAATTTCTAAAAGGCATTCTATCAAGTTCTCGTGAATATTGGCAAAATGCAGCGATCTGTCGTCCTTGGAAAGGTCTCGGTAAACTTTAATGGCCTCCTTAACCTTTCCGAGTTTTCGCAGACAGACTGCCAGACGAATCTTGCAGTATGCCAAAATGTAGCCATTTCTCTCATGTAGTGGCTTGTACACCGGATCTTGTTGGGTCATGGAGTGACTTTGCTTGCATGCTACCTCAGATGACTTAACAGCTAATCGCAACTGATCTTCTATCTCTGTTATGGTGGATGCTTCTTCTTCGGCCAATATTATGAGTGCGCCTGGGTTATGTGGGTTGATGCTGATGGCTTTGTGTGCAAGGTCAATTCTCTTGGCCCGGTCTTCTTCCTTCCAAGCATGAAACATGGTCACTTCATCTTGACTGCTCTCAGTTCGTAGGGAATCATAGCAAAATATGTTCTGGAGGTCACTTGAAGTCAAGGATATGTCATGCTCTGTGAGTGGATTTTTACCAGTTGCAACTGAAAATCTGTAGTATTCTGCTCCACGAAATAACATCATGGAATTTCTAACAGGTTTTAGATCACTCACTTTCTTCTTCGAAGAACTCGCATCTTTGTTCTTCTGTTGGCTCACAAAAGGAAAGAAATGAACGAAAATGCCGGATAATCGATCAATGATTGATATTCCGAAGTAAGTGAAGTGAAGCCACTCAAAAAACATCATCACTCCGGAGAGAAAACTGGACGTTCCAGTCAACACGACGTAAAACTGGGACGTCGTGTTATTGAAGAAAGTATCTAGGGTATTCATCTCCACTTTCCTTCGCCCGATCTATTTTCCGAATTGAATAACAGCGAGAAAGACCGAGAACAAAGAACTTCGAAGAAGAGCACACCTTCGCGCTTTCTAAATAAAGCTCGTCAACACGATCAAAGCTAGTCGGAGCGATATGATTGGTCGAGATCAAACTCCTCCTACGAAATTCAAACTTACCGCGGGGCAATTGTAGTTTCTGCGTTGGTTGGAGATAGATATACTATGGCGAAGTCGAAACATAGAAAAAAGCAAGTCGCGGATAACAAGAAAGTTTTGGAGAAGGCTAAGAAAAAGTGTAGGGTCCAGAACTCTAATTTGAATAGATCGAGACGGAAATCGCAGGATGCTGACAAGGAGAATGCAGACAGAAGTAGCTACGCGCTGCAGTCGCCATCTATGTTGGAATCAGCTGGAGGCGAAAGTGATGAAAAGCAACTAGCAACCGCTGATGGGTCTGGATGGCTAAATGGTATATACGGCTGGTGCCAGGCTGGCCTATCCAGTGTAGTCACACAGGTAAGTTGTTAATTATGCTACGATCCATCCCATGCCCACTTAGCACTTGATAATTGGGTAGTGACAGTGTGAACGACAACTGGAATCAGACGAAGTATTTAGTGCAGTTGGTATAGCCACAATCACAGCACCCTTTAACAGCTCGGAGATTAATTTAAATATACTTATGTTTTATTGTTGTAGAGTATGGAAGTGGCAAAAGATGTGATGTTTCCATCTCGGGTATTGAAGAAAGAACTTGAGGAAGCAAAGGAGAAGTTGAGAGAAATGGAAAGAGAACTCAATTCCATCAAGCAAAATGAGAGTGAAGACAAATGGAAGAAAACTGCAGTAATTTACTTATACTTATTATTTTAGCTATATTCTAGTGTGGGAACTCCCATTATTGATGGAAATTTAAGGTATTTCTTTCATTTCCTAAATTTCTATCTCCTAAACAAGACTTAACACAAATTTCATTTCCAATGTATTCCCTAAGCTGGTCTGGTCAATACACTTTTTTTTGTGACAATTCAACATTCATAGTAGCATAGGCTGCATATGAACAAGTATTTTATGTCTGATATTTGTTTGAATACAGGAGTGTCAAGCACCTCCCCTGCAACTGGATCATTCCTCTGTTCCAGCCCCTCCTCCTCCTCCTCCGCCCCCTCCTCCTCCCCCTATTCCCCCACCACAAGCTCCCATCTCTTTTCGTAAAGTGATGACCAGGAGCAAATCCAGCAAGTTGGCCAAGGTGGGGACTGAATTGCCGCCAATTACTTTAGATGATATCAAGAAAGTCAAGCTAAAACCGAGAGGGGCTTCAGGGAATAAGGTCAACTTCAAGGTTAAAGATCTACTGGAATTGTATCATGCACCTGAATTTAATTTTAAATTTTTTAATTTTCAGGACGAAATTGGATTAGAAGACGGTAGTTTTGTGGTGTCCATGAAGGATTTAAAGAATGTTCAACTTCGAAAAACATCAAGTAGAGGTGTCAAGAAGTCTTCCAGGAGAAAATCATTTCACTGTTCGCGAGCGTAAGTACATGGATTATTGAAGACTTGAGATAGAGCACACAAAGTGCTTCAGTTATAATTTACATTCTTCACAATCATAATTAAGATTTAAGTTGTTTCCTAGCTAGTCGGTTCCTAGTTACCCATTGACTGGAGTTGTAGCTAATTGAATGCTACATTTTATTTTTGATACACAAGAATGCTGCTTATATGCTTAATTTTGTGGTTGCATTACATTGAAACCCCTTACCAGAAGAACCTGTTGCATTAAATGCTATTATTACTAGGCTTTTATATATCAATTGAATGCATTTGATCAAACCAGTCGGCTTATTTGGAGTGTTCTAAGGTGACATGCTATTTGAGACATTGTTGTTTAAACTTGTATGCTAATTCATGACTTTTTTCTATTGGTGCAGGTAGCACAAAAAAAAAAAAATTCCAACAATGTCCTTGTTTAACAGAAGATATCACTAATGACAGAGTTGTGGGTGGTAGGAAAAGGCAATACATGTAGAAGAAGATAAAATGTTTGGATGGATAGACGTGTGCAACAAAGCGGATGCGCTCGTTTAAAGTTTATAATTGAGTGGGTGTGCTTTTCCATTATTTTATTTCTGCCTTCTCGTGTACTACTAATTCATTAAGTGGATTGTGTAATTGTGCGCAGGGAAGCTTCACCTCCTGAATTTTGTCGCATGAAGAACTCTTTGAAGAGAGTGAGTCCCAGCATGTGTCGCTCTCGGACAGACGATGATTTTGGAGAAGGTTTTACTCCTATGTTAACAAGAGCTCTGAGAAAAAAATTTCACGTAAGGCTGTGTGTGAGTGTGTTGCAGAATCAAAGTAGAGTGTCTGAAATTAAATGTGCATTAGTGTGTTAAGTGTTTTTCTAGTGACTTTCATCCTGTTGATTGGTCCTTTACATGTGCCACACCCGCTAGCTATGAAAGGGTGTGGTGTTGTAAATTAGGAACTAAATTCAATCAAGTCGGTTAAAACCACTTTACCCAATTCATTACATGTACATTTAGGCGGCTTGTCCAGTGTCTCCCATTAAATCTTTCTCTCGCAGTCCAAGTCCATCAAATTCTCTAGGTCGTTCTCCGCTAAGTTGTTCTCATCAGACTTCTCCTCTAGTGATCACCTGCTCTCAAGTCAAATAGTGTGTGTGCGTGCGTGTGTGGTTTAATTATTATTGTCTCCTTTTAATTCCTTGTATCATGTAATTGTACGTGCAGTTTGAGGCAGTTTCATTCTTATTCTTGTCACTCTTTTTACTGTTTCATTTCTGGACTAGTCGAACTATGCATTCTCTGCTGAGTAATTAGTTTATAAATTCAAGCAAATTTAAACAATAATAATGAAAAACTGTTTTATTAATACATGCTCTGTTGGTGATAAGAGATGCGTACCTTAGCTGTAAATTGCAGTAATTTATGTATTAAATGATTTAATGCTGCATGTATTTAATATATTTAAATGAACTATATTCTGTTGAGGGAATTGAGTGCGGCTTTATGCTGGTCTGTCGGTTTGTCTACATTTTAGTGATCATCTCCCAGAGGTCAGAGTGCAGGTTGTTCAAGGACTTCTCTGATGAATTTTTTAAGTTGTCCATTATAACCACACTGTGTCCACTGGCACTGGAATGTCTCTCTGTTCCTGGAATGGGTGTGGAGCTGGTGGGCGTTGGTGTTGTTGTGTCTTGGTTTTTCAGGGCAAAACTGTTAGGGTTGTGAGTCTGAAAGGACTCATTGGGTATAGCTGATCCCGGAGGTGACATTACAGAGGGCAATCCCATCTGCATGCTTGCCTCCAGAGTTGACATATTGGTGGGTGTGTCCATCCCCCTAATTGACATATTGATGGGTGTGTCTGTCCCCATAATGATGGGCGTGTCTGTCCCCATATTGATGGGTGTGTCCACTCCCTGGTTTGATACATTGGTGGACATAGTCGATGTATCTGGTTCCAGGTGGGTTGACATCATGATGGGCGTGGCAATTCCTACATTTTCCAGCACCAAGCTTTCTCTCCGACTGTGTCTCGCGGAGGAGGGTGGAGATCCTGCGTGGCTACGACTGGGGCTGAGAGGGATCCTTATTGGCAACTGAATGCGTCTGCTTGTGGAAGAAGGAGTTGTTGCTTGACTATGTCGGTTACTTGACGACGGTGTGCTTGCTAGACTGTGTGCATTGGTGGGTGGTGTGTTTGGTTGACTGTGTCTGATGCTGGTGGGCGGGGTTGTTGGGATCTCGCTAGTTCTGCCTGGGAGGGTTTCCTCCCCTGTGTCCTCCACACCTTGAATGTTGTCGCTGCAATATAAGAACAAAGAACACTAATTAATTGCTATATGACTCCAATCAGTAATTTGTCCCAATCAAAGATAGCATACTATTCTATTGTGGAATTTGATAGAAATTGTATGGTTTACAGTACGTCAGAGAAAGTAACTTAGAGAAATTCTCCACCTCTGAATAATTAGGAGGCTAGATGTATAATCATGTATGATTGGGCTTGACATACAAATTTGGTTGGTTTGACACTTAATAAAACTAAATTATAAGCTATTTATTTGAGAGGCTGAAAAAACCTTTTGATGCAACTGAAGTGTATTATTTTGAAAGTATTGACAACTTGTAGAGTCATGAACAAGCCACTACGTTTCGCTATAAAAGGTTCTACAATATCTGATTCAAATTTCTGGTTGGCTAATTGTCCATGAAACATCTGCAAACACTGTCACTGGACACCAAGTGTTGCAACAGACATAAAACAGTCTGTTTTGGTCATTTGAATAGATCACATCTGTTCATTCTCTTCACTTAATGATACTGTAATAAAGACCACAGGGTTACCGACAGTCACTAGCTGACAAGCATGTGCACACTTACAAGTCTTCTTGTGTGAAGTCATCCGCATCTTCGCCTTCTTCGTGCAGCATGAGAGGCTTGGTAGAGTTGCTCCGGGCTGCTCTCTTTGACGACGGCCTGGGGTAGTCAGGAGATTTCCTGATCAAGTGGACTCTCCTGTGAGCACAAACACACAAGTGACAACAATTCAATCATGTAATCAACTCTTGCATGTGTTGCTCGTGCCACTGGGCATCAACCAACCAGTCTAGTAACAAGATGTGCACATGATTTCACAGATGTCATGGGCAGAGTTATTTCTCACAGGGACAGCCGTGTCACAGGGACAGCTACATTGTCTCAGGCTATGTCTTTGTAACAATGATTTTAAGAAATGTATCGACATGCACATATTACACTCACACTTAGTGACTCCATAAGAATGTGTCCTTTATGACATCATTCTTGTCACAAATGGATTATTGTTTTTCTTTTCTTCTTAATATATAGTACACCTTCCTCTCACCTTGAATACGGGGAGGCTTTGGGTTTTCTTGAGGCTTCAGGATGTTTGTCTTCTGCCATCTTTTCCCCTTCACTTTCCTCGTTATCGTCATTATTTCTCTCCTCGCCCTCCATGAGCGGCTTTTGCGAGTTACTGCGAGATGCTTTCTGCCTTTTCAAAGTTGACTTGTGAACCGTCAACACAGTGAATGGTTCGCTGCACATGGGTAATAAATCGTTTCAAGGGCAGGGCTAATGACTTCCAGGATACACACATGCACACACATCACACACACACACACACACACATGCTCTCTCTCTCTCACGCACATTAAATATACATATTCATTCAAATCCACCCAAAAAACAAAAGTATTATATCATGCCTTTATACTCCACGGTGAATTGTGCTTGAAATGAATCATTAAACTTGCTGTCTTACCTGGAATCATTGGGTTGATATGACTTCAGATAGCTATTGGTTCTCTTCACTGGCTCTCGAATCTTTTCCTCTCTTCCACCTCCCGATGTGTTTTGCTTAATGACCGATTCTCCCATCCTACTGTGAAGTCCCTCAGCCAGCGGTTTGTCTAAGATACTTCCGACATCAATGGCCGGGTAAGGACTCCCAGTGCTCATCCTGTCTTCTGTAGAACAATCTTTCACCTCCATTAATCTGCTGACCATCAAACTCTTCATAAGTGGCCTGCACATCAAGCAACAAACATTTTATTAAGATGTGCAGCTGCATTAAATTTCTGTCATTAATTAATTTGTGTTTTATGCTCTCATTCGGCAAGTATGACTGGCAGTCTATATGTCTAAATTATAACCTATTTCAATGCCCAGTGAATTTGGTAGATAAATTTGATTCTGTTGTGATGTAGAGAAAACCTCAGATAAACAAACCATCTTGTATTCATAGCTAGAATGCATGATCTGGGTTCCTCCATGAATGTCACATCTGCAGCCGATGCTTGTATTCATGTTCATCAATTTATGATGACCTTTAGTGCTGGCCTGATGACTTCAGCAGTGCTAGGGGACCCTAGACTTTACCAATCTGTGAAACGTTGGAAAGCTTGAAAAAGGAGAAAATTATTGGCGAGTGGTAGATTTCGGTATCTTATTATTTGCTAAGGCCACAATATATGCATGTTGTTGTGTTTGTTTATTGCATAGAAACATACAAGACTAAGGATATAAAACATAAAAGACTAAGGATAAATCTGCAATTAAATTTGTGTTTGTGAACGGAAACAGTACAAAACTTTTACAAAATGGTTCTTGCATCCCACTAATGTCAAGAATACTCACAGGCAATGGGAACACTTAACTGTTGGGCGGACCAAACACAGAGCAATTGTTCATCTCTAACAAATGTGTTAGAGTTACAGCTAGTGCTCACATACGTATGTACATGGCAGATCAAAGACAACTGATTGTAATGCAAATAAGGGGTGGGGCAGATGGGGGCGGAGAACCTACAATATCATACGATATACTTGAAGTTAGGTTAGTTTTTTGCTGTTTTTTTTTTTAACAGAGTTCATAAAAATTATGACCAACTAGTGAAGTTAACTACTCCTTCTGAGGACACTTCAGAACCTATGCAATTATTCCAGATACATGTAAACTGAGTCAGGTTACAGGACACTCCCCAGTCACCTGATCCGACAATAACACCTCCACACATAACTCTGAGCACAAGACAACTAACTTGACACTTCACTTACTTGGGAGGATGGCTCGTGATGATGTTATCAGCAGCCAACATTGAAGAGGATGGCATGGAACTACAAAATAGACATGATACATGGTATTAAACGATAGTACACACTTCCCACCTGGTGTCTGGGGTGTACTTATTGTGACTGTCTTTATTCATGGCTGGAGGTCTTTACAGTGTAAACTATCAAATTACATTTAGAGACTATTAATGGAACACTAGACCAAATGATATTTATTCAAGTGTCAAATTGCATTTTATAACTGTATTAATTAATTCTAAAGCTATCACTAGCCATGCTCATTACCATGACACAAACCTTGTGGTACTTGTATCATAAGCAGAGTCACTCTGAACATTGTCTTCATCCTTAGGCGAAGTTTTGATATCGAAGGAGTCCTTAACTTTATCTGGCTTCACTTTACATCGATTTTTCTTAATGCTGAAATTAACAGACAATAATATGATATCGGCCGTAACCACAAAAACGAATAATGGCAATAATAATGCAATCTAGGGGTCATCCCACATTTCAAACAGAATAATATTTTGTAGAAAATGGAATTAACTACAATAGTTACTATCTGGTTCAGTATATACTAAATCTTATCGTCCACAACAAATACAAAGTTGATATGATCTCGTAGCACACTAAAACCGTGTCATACAAAAAAAAAAGGGACTTGGAACAATACAAGTGTTAAGATATCACCATGCAACAAAGTTCAGACAACCTGTTCATTGATACAAACACTTTGCTTGTTTACAAGAACTTGTCATTGGATCAAGTGAACAGAATGTTTGCAATAAAGCATACAGGATTACCAGCTCCTGGGATGCGATACGGTATTAGGAAGCATATTGTGATTACAGGAATGGTGATATCAAGGATGCATGCTCACTTGACCTGCTCTATTGAGCTCAGTTCGATGCAACCACACACAATACTATTAAGTATATCTGGGAAAGTAGAACCCTAGCTCATCCATTACCTTCAAACTTCCCCACTCAAATTGATAAACAAATACATGCTTAAAGATTCCAAAAGAGTCAAAATTTAAATGACTAAAAAAAAATTAAAAAAAAGGCAAGCTCTTTAACTTTAAAGAACAGAACAAACAACAATAGTTAATTGGATATTTCCTATTTTGGACTTATAGCTCATGGTGAGGTGCTAAAACAGGGAACCATATTTTTAGCATGTGGGCTTTCTAACAACATGCCATAATGTTTTCATTTTTTATATAAGAAAAGTACAAAACCACTACATTGAAATACATTTCTAAGTATCTTCTAACAGAGTGAAAGCGAGACTCAGAATTGTATTGGCCAGGAGATTACTGCCAAGTGCCCACCTAGCCCACAGGCAGCTAGTAACAATAGTCAAAGAAGTCTATATTCACAGCCAAGTACACAATAGGTAGTAGAACGATGGCTGACAAATTTGGTTGAAAAATGAATGAGTTGATGAGTGGGAGGGACCCAGCAGTGCTATTATAGCAACCCTCCTCCAGCTTCCTCCGGTTGACAGCTCTATGCTCGTAGTAAATATGTACATATAATATGTAAATAAGGTAGCCAGTGTGAAATAGCTATACTTAGTGTGAACATGGATTTTCTAGCCAGCTATCTTTATGGTATGAACATTCACACCAAATTCCACTAAACAGGTGAACATTTTAATACTTATTGTTCACTGCCCAATTGAATTCTCACCAGCAACAGATGTAGAAGGTAAGAGTACCAAACAGCATAGCTAGGATCCCATAGAGGACACCAATGGATCCAATTATTATGATAGCAGTCCTCACAGATAACGTTACTGAGAGAAGAGAGAGAGACAGGGTTATTGAGAGATAATACCATCTTGTATACCATGACAAGAGCAATAAAGTAATAGATGAAAGTGGAGAGAAATGGGGAAATGGCCTAGGGCACAAGTTGATCTCACAGTGTGAGGGACTTGGCAAGGCAGTAAGTACATAATGCAAATAAAGAGTGAGGAAAAAATAATAATAAATACGGATATGTGATAAAAGGGTTTAGACAGTCTACTCTATTCGATCTAAACTCACCAGCCATTATCCGCGAAGGTAGTGCTTTAGAGCCTACTAAAAAGCAGCAGCTCAACTGCAGCTTTGCTCCAGCTCTGCGGTAAGCTTCAGACTAATTCGCATTCGGAGGTGTGGTAAGTATGCGCCCGCCTGTGACGAACTTTAAATGTGAGGGGGAGTGGCTACTTCCGCTAAAAAGTAGGTGGGGCTGCACTTTAGTGGTAAAGCATCGTCAAATATTCATGGCTGAGGAGTCCATGAAAGAGTTGGCACAATTTCTTCTTCCTAGAGAGAGACTTGACGTCAGGTGTACTGCGTTAGAGTACGTCCTAGGACTTAGTGATTCTAAAGAAGGCAGAGATGCTATAAAGAAAACTGAATATTTGCTAGATAGAGTGTTTGACCACATTGAAGACAGCAATGACGTGATTTCAAAAAGGGCCCATTTAATACTGGTCAACTTATCCTGCAGTGAGAGCTTCGAGGGTGACCTGATAAAGTATCTACCGCCAATATGCCACCACCTTCAAGATCCCAATTGGTTGCATGCAGACAAGCTGTGCTCCGTACTGGCTAATCTCTCGAGAACTGAGAGTGGCGCAAAGAAAGTAATAGAGACACTTCAGGGAGGTGATTTGCACAGGGACACCTCTTCATCCTTGAGCATACCAACACTGTACCAACTTGTGGACATCTTTGACCGACGGGAATCGTTTAACAGTCACGCCAACTTCCACCACCTGGGAAGTTTGTTCCTCAACCTGAGTCAACTGGACGAAGCAAGGAAGGTATTCCTGGATCGTTCCAAGTGCCTGCTGCCTAGACTATTGCCATACACTCAGTTCCAGGAGTCCCATCTAAGGAGGGGAGGAATAGTTGGTCTCTGTAAGAATCTTTGCTTTGAAGTAGGTTAGTACGGCATTTATTACCAAGAGAGTTTAAAAGGTTGTAAAAACACTCATTTTCTTATGGGCATACAATATGTGATTTTTTCATTGTGTCGAGATATCTTAATTTCATAGAATTTCTTATGAGTGCGAGAGACATTATAGATAATCAGATATAGTAATTGTATATAGCATTGAAGTGTTGATTGTACTGTACTGTGGCAGTAAGCATAATAGGGACGCTACACATGATTTAACCCATACATTATCAAGTTCTGACCGTTTACAAAAACTAGAATGAACCTTCCTCAATCAAAGGGGTCTAAGAAAAAGCAAAGGTAAAATGTGTGGTCTTGGAAGTCGTGGCGGCTCAGTGACTAGAGCACTGGTGGCTAAGCAAGGGTCCTGGGTTCAATTCTCTGATGACAACTGAGATTTTTTTACATTTTACTTTCGGTTTACCTTAGACCCCTTTTATTGAGAAAGGTCCATTCTAACAAACTTGTAACTTAATTTCCTTTACATCCAGTTTTTGCACAGTGCAATAAGGTCAAACAGATTTGAAGATTGTGGCAGGACAAGGTTGGTCCTACTTTTTGATGGAGCTGCTATATCTTCTGTACAACACAGCAGCAGCAATGTCATCAGAATGAGGATAGCTTTCTTTGTCACTGAAGACTACAAATATCTGATTTTCAAATTCTGGGAGAATAAAATATCAGTCCTGGGCTATTAATAATTTACAATGTTATATCTTTGATGTTACAAAGAGCAATATGTTACACAGGAGATCATAAATGGCTGATGAGTGAGGAGGTGGACATCCTACCAGCCCTACTTTTACCACTGGCTGGACCAGAACAGTTTGATGAGGAAGACATGGACCAATTGCCCATGGATCTCCAGTACCTTCCGGAGGACAAGACCAGAGAACCGGACCCTGACATCCGGACAATGCTGCTCGAGGCACTACTCAAGGTAGTCTCAGAAATAATTTATCCTTTTTTTAACTGTCCACTTTTTACTTCTGTAAGATAGTAAAGTTTATATTCCTGCTGTCAGTGAGTGTCTCTGTACTCCATTTAGCTTTGTTGCACTAAGCATGGTCGGACATATCTCAGAGAGAGAAAGATTTACCTTATCTTGAGGGAGTTGCATAAGTGGGAAGAAGACAGAGGGGCCAAAGAGGCTTGTGAAAGAATAGTCCAGGTTCTCATTGGAGATGAACCAAAACAAGACAACCTGGAAGAATTTGAGATGAGTGGTCTGGAAATGGCACGTACTTAGTTATCCATCTCCTATTTGTTTTAATTTATAGTGTCACCAGAAAACAAGTGAAAATCTATCAGATTTACTAGTAATCTACTTCATACTGTATACATTATAGTTTGTTGTTGTTGTTATTGTTTTTAATAAAATCAATGAAACTGATTGAGAAAACTATGATATGATAATCACTCCATTCACTTGCTTTTAATGAGAACACAATATGAATATGAAAAAAATAAAAACACTAGTCCTGATATATAATTTAAAAAAAAATCTAACACATGCCAGCACTAGATATTGGCTTGATGAAAATATGAATAATATTAATTAATCATAATAATACAATGCCCAAAACCATTAGCAACTATGTGTCATTACTATTTATTGAGTGTTTTGATAATGATGTGTTGATAGGAGCTGTGTTTTCAGTGACTTTAGTGCTAGTACACTTGTCTATTACAGTCACTCCCAGCAGGAGAACAAACTGGAGGGTGAAGAGAAATGACTAATTAAGCTACATACAATTTTTTCTACACAAAAACTCTATACAATCTTCTTACCACAGCACCAAAAACAAGAGCGAATAGGAACGAACTTGTTGCGAAAGAGTATACTTCTGTCAGTGCACCTCCGATAAGTGGACCTATGAACTCTCTGCGATTAAAAAACAACAACAAAACACAAACATACATGCACATATAGCAACTCCCACTAAACACTCACACACACAATCACACACACACATGCACACACACACAAACCTGAAGAGATGAGAAACTCACCCCAATGATAATGAAGAAGACGTAATACCGGACACGACTGCTGTCATGGTAACCTTGTCTTCTTTTCTTAACAGACGTCTGTACAGATATTTAAATATTACTGTGGAGCAAATATCGTACGCTAGAAATAATGGCAAGTGCTCTCTTAAAATGCCAATGAATTATTATGCTGTCATTGTTCTCTGTGGCACAAAAAACCAACACAGCAACGACTAGAACATCTTTGAACCATTGCTTATAAACTCCACCCACTAAGAGAGAGATGACGTAGCGTACCTACATATATGACCTGTCCATGCCATGATCTGTGACAGTCTCACTCATTGTGCCAGTTAGCTTAATACAGACTCCCAACACCTGCTATTGTTGTCACTTTTGGTTTTTAATTATTTATTTTAACGAAAGATGAAACCTTCCATTTTCTCACTCAGACAGACTTACTGTGCAATGATGAGCATATCTGGATAAGTCGGAATGATAGTGAATGCACAAGCCAAACCAATGACTCCATACGACATGCAGTTCACCCACAGCTTGCTGCAAACAGTGAGAGAGACAAGTGGGGGGAAGGAAGGACAATAGGAATGTATAGGATGTGCTCATGCGAAGGGAAATGAGCTTGAAATAAAAATAAGCATATTCTTACGGTGTGCTGATGAATTCAGGTGGTCCAATGAAGAAGAAGCCCAGAGTGTACATAGCTAGTCCAACAATGACCAGATACCTGGGGTTCTAACATAGTCACACACACATGCATGTACACACACATGTGCACACACATGTGCACACACACACACATATACACAAAGGTAATAATAATAGTTTATCAAAGGTAAAGAAACAAATCCTTACTAGTTTGTCAGAGATAAATCCCAGCGGCAATGAGAACGTCATGTAGAGCACTGGGCCGATGAAAAAGACCACTCCCACATACACCGGTGTCAAGTTGTACTGAATATCGGACAGAATCAAATATATGAACATACGGTTATAACAACACAATAATTTAGTTGAAAAAAATATCTCATCATGAAATTATATCATTAAAAAATACCACAGTCATCACTGAGAGATGAGGTTGTGATGGTTATTACCACCAAGTGAGTGATGCAAGTATGTATGTATGTATGTATGTATGTATGCATAGTTCTCACCTCCTGAGTAAGAAAGGGTTGAAATACAGGTCCAAAGAATGCCAGAGAAGCAATGGACAAGATATTGACTATAACTATATGAAACAAACACACATACACACACACACACACACACACACACACAGATACACAGGTTAGACGTACACCTCATACCACTCATAGGTCACTTCCGATAAAGAAATTTCTGTGTACTATTACTTACACTTGACAACATTTTCAAGCCAGTGTCATCATTAGCAGAATGCAAAATATGATTAAAAATCCAATACAACAGCAAAAACAACAACAACAAAAAGCACTATAAAACATGAAATCTACACCTGACGTTATATACAGTAGAATTCATGCATTGTTGAACTTTGCTACTATGCTGTGTAACAAAGCTATTACGAGAGAAAAGAGCTAAAGAGTGTAAAAATAATATAAACCAGTCCTTTCCCTGAAATCACGAGTATCACTCAACCAGTGTCAACCAATTAAATAGAACTTGATGTCTAGCTCAAGACTGCACAACTTGCAGTTCCAGCTATAGCCATCGCAATGTGCATATAATCAGATAACTTCATACACCTATCATTCAGGCATACAACACACACACACACACACACACACACACAATGTGGACTTACCAAGGATGAGGAATGGAACATCGGTACACATTCTAAATATCAGTCGAATCACGGACGATTCGCTCTTGGGAACCTCTGCAATGACACATTCCAGTCAACCAACATTAAACCACACCCATTTATCCACTCACCTACATATACCCCCCCCCCCCCCTCCCCCACTCAACAATGCATGCACAGTCACACAGCCACACACGTTTAAACTTACCTAATCCTTTCACCAGAAACATTAATGGAAAAAGGAACAGCAGCACCAGACCACCAACGACAATAAAAGGGAGCCGGAATCCTCCCAGCTACACACACACACACACACACACACACACACACACACACACACACACACAAACTGCTGACATAATTAACAGAGCAGACTTCACTTTGTGTTGTCACACAATAGAAACCAGCAATAGAAACTCTGACTCACCTCATATAAGTAGCCACCCAGTGGTGGTGCCACAACAAAGCCAAAACCTCCCCCTACTTCAAAGAGACCCTGCAACATATACAATACTTTAATGAACTGTATTAACCTCCATATTGCAGCTAGTTAACCTATTCCCTACACAAGATATTAGTGGCGTGCTTTAGCACACAAATAGTGAGTGAGCCAGATAATGTTGCTATTAATGGTGAGTATTGTATGTGTGTGGTTTTCAATTATACATTTATGTGCAATAATTTAATATAATTTTTTGTAATTTCTTTCCTTCATGACACAATATTTATTTCTTTTCCTCAGTGAAACTACGGAAAATAAATGCAAAATGTTAAACCTAACAATCAAAATGGCGGAGTTATAACGGGGTGGGTGGGTATGTGTAAATGATGAGTGCTAATAAATTACAGTTGGAGCATTGCCACAATATGCTCTATATTTTACAAAGTTAAAGCCATCAAACTCAGATGAATTTCAACAAACCTATTGGTCAGTTATTTTGTGATGACCCAATACCACAATATGTATGCCTGTGCCTTATGTGAACTTGGATGAGCTACGGATAGGACACCCCATTTTTTTTCCTTTTCATTTTTTTCTTTCTTTCTTTTTTTTTTTTTTTTTTTTTTTTTGAGAGCCTAGTGGAAAACAATTCATGGTTTTTATGCTCTATAGTATCTGAACATTTCTCCCTTCAAGGGCACTCACAGTGATCATTCCAATCTGGGTAGGGTAGAGTATAGGCAGGATAGTGAAGGTGGAAGTCATGTAGAGAGCACTGCCCACACCTTCAGTCATACGCAGCAACACACAGTAGACGATGAACATCCAGCCAGGAGACAGCATAGAAGTGAACCTGGTCAAGTTGGAGTAATGATGGCGAGGACGATGATTATCAAAATAGTAATGGTAACCAACAATAATAATTATATCACTAGAAAATTGTCATTAAACATTAATGTAGCTGACCATGCACAGAGGGACAACCATCTTTATTGATGGAAGTAAAGCTTAAGGTGTGTGAACTAACTTCCAACAAAATATGGTACTTGCAGTCATCAAAATGGAGAGTAAAAGAGTGAACAGGGAACCAGGTACATGTCTAATATAATGCCATGGATAGTGAACAGCCAACCTATACATAGTAACTTGCCTAACTGCACTAAATCTCAAACTATACTAACTTCACTTGCTGTTTTTTAACCACTTGTATCCATTTGATAGTCAATGTAATAATAATAATAATAATAATAATAATAATATTAAATATAGGAACAACAAAAGCTGTCTTACCCCATTAGAAGGTAGGCTCCTCCCACAAGAAATATTCCGGAAAAAATCATAAACCTTGTACCCAGATGAGTGAACTATGTAATAAACATTTAGTTCCATGTAATAAATTTCTGTCGCTTCAGAACATAACATACAAGATTAGCAGCACATACACACAACACATGCATGCACTTGACACAGGCTCGTTGAAATACGTGCAGCAACACTGAAGCCTTCAAGCTAAATGCAACACTCCACTGCTGCTATAGACAAAATAGTTTGCTTTTGTAAGTGACCTTTCTATTTCCTGAAGTTTGAAGTAATTTAACTTAACCCCCCCCCCCCCCCCCCAAATGACAACTTCCCCCTCCCTCCTTACATTTTGGGTGAGTCTACTGAGCATGTAAATGTATACACCACCCAAGTGTGTAATTAACGTGTGTAATCTCCAGGTTTCTTGTTATTTTAGTACATCATGTTTTTGTTTTTTTAACTTGTGGCACGCCACGGATACCGACAAAGTGAGACTGGCAGCCAGAAGCATGTTAGCTCTTACTCAATTATGCAAGGTAAGCTGTGGGTGGAAACACTAAATACAAATGAATTGTCAAGTTAAATAAAACAACAACAACCAAAAACAACAACAAACCAAAACAACAGTTAATACATTTTTATATGCTGCAAGAGAAGACTGGATCCACTAAGATGATATCCAGTTGATAAACTCCTGCTCTGCACATAGTTAAAGTCAAACACATTTAATCTCAGAATGTGTTTATTGCCTTGCAATTATTCTGTAAGTAATTGAGGGTTATTGCAATGAGTGCCTTTTTTTTTGTTTTTTTGTTATGGCTAACACAGGTAGGGAATTCTGTATCTTGAGTAAAGCAATTTTCCCCTCACATTTCATCATCACTGAAATTAGACAATGGTTGGAAGGAACATTATCTGGTTCATTAAACCTGAGCAGGTCTAAACAAATGGTATCCACCCACTTAGCAAAGCCCCGATTTCTGGGTTTTAATAATATTGCAAATACTCAAAAAAATTCTGTAAATCACAGAATTTTATGAAATGACCAATTCATATGTGCTACAGTGCGTGCCACTTTAGTTGGTAGTCAGTAGCTTCATAGCAACTCTATGAATAGTCTCCATGTGCTTTGCGGCCCAATGTGGCACTATTGGAGCCACAGATGCATTTCTAGTGATACTCATAAACCTTAGCTTACAATGCCACTTGGCCACTAACCTAAACTACAGCACATGCTAGCAATGTGAAGAAGAGACAGCAATGTACACATTTGAAACAAACCAACACCCTTGACCAAACTGGACGTCATTGTTAGCATTCCCCTAGTCATTGCGGCACGAGGAAGCTCTTCCCCAAGAAGGAAGATCTCACTATCTGTAGTACTAGCACTTGTGTAAAATGGCACAACACTACCTATTAAGTCATGAAAGATTTTTAGTTGGAAGTGCATACAACAATAAATGTATTTAGCCTGTCAATTGCATCCTATTGGTGTTCCCGGTTTTGCAGACCATTAAAAAACACTACGCATAAATCATTAAAAAAAATATTTTATGTGAGGGTATTAGAGAGATATGAGATTCAATAAAAATTCTCTCGTTAAAAATTTTATGTGAGGGTATTAGAGAGATATGAGATTCAATAAAAACTCTCTCGTTATCATTCCTCTTTCCCCACAACATCACCATGGACACAAGGACCTAGGTATTTCTCCTCTATTATTTTGGCTTCATGATTTTCCTAGAAAATAATTATTTTGTGCAGCCCTGACTGATAGTATAACAAAGCTAATACATTCCGGCTTTAAATAGATTCACCAACATGCAATCCAGAAGGAGAACATAAGCACCGCTTCATTGCAAGTGCTGCCTGTCTATTCAGCCTCAGGGATTGCATGGGACCTGACTAAGCAAGCAGTCACACCGCATGTGTTAATTCTCACACCTATGAAAATAACCTACCATACCATGTCTATAGAAGGATTATCGAGCTATTATGTGACAACAAATGAAGTTGCTTTTGGTGATGTAATTACAAGTATGTACAAGTAAATACATACACATAACCTTTTGCGGTTAAAAAAAATTACATAATATTACAGCTCTATTTTAGGATATTCATTTGATAAAGATTTACTGTTCTAGTGCACTAGTAGTCGTGTTCACTATGAACTCAATCCTCCTGTAACTCATGTATTTCTTTTGAAAACTTACATAGTAGCCAAACACTGGTGACAGGAGAACGACACAAAATGCAGAAGAGCTCATAATTATACCAGTTGTAAATGGAGATGCTCCTTTGGACTTCGCCTGCATTTAATGTAACTTATAAAAGTCTTTTCTATTCCAGCTGCAAATATACTGTACCTCGTTGGGGAAGAAAGGCCCAATTATTGAGTATGCAGCATTGCAAACCAAGTAGGCAACCCACAAACTACAAACTGTGATAAACCTTTTCCATTTGTCTCGTTTTACTTCTTTATCTTTTTTAACTTCTTCGGTTCTCTTCACCTCTTTGTCACCCAGTAGTGGAGTAGCCTCTCCGATCTGCAAATGTCTTACAGGAGTACAAGATTCCCTGGAAACCGTTATAGAAATGTCTGGGTCTCCGTCCATTTCTGGCTAAGAGGTCCACCAATTCACCACGAACAGAATACAATCGTTTCTTGTGTTTACATCCTGCTGCGAAAAGTACATACTGTAATTGTATCCGGGAAGCTCGAAAAAGGTTGTCACGCGGAACGTTATCTAAATTAGTGCTTAGAGAAATATCGAAATGCTATAAATATACCGTATGTTCCAAAATTTCATTCTCAAACAAAATAACTAGCAAAGGTAAACTACTCACCCCATCGAAATGGCTGGAAACTTTTGGCAGTCAAGCCATTATCAGGAATGGATACTCGATAAGCAAGAAATAGAACAGGGAAGACAAAGAGACTTAGCCAAACTGGAGAGCTTGGAGAACTTACATAAAGTCCACATTTTCTTCTCCAACTTCATCCAATGTCTCGGTGCGGAACCCTTAAAACTCCGTCAGCAAGTTATTTCTACAGCTATCGTGTACTACAGAAGATTTTACTCAAGAAATTCATTTGGGGATGTAGACCCTCTCCTGCTCTGCCCTACCTGTATCCACTTGGCCTCTAAAGTGGAAGAGTGTGGCCTAGTTCCAACCCAGAGCCTGGTATCGAGGTGTCGAAATGTTCTTCGGGGAAAGTACCAGGGTATATTCAAACTGGATTATCCCTACAAGTCGGTGCACATCCTGGAATGTGAGTTTCTGTTGCTAGAGATGATGGACTGCTGTCTGATTGTGTACCACCCTTACCGACCGCTGACTCATTATGTTGGAGACTTGGGTCAGCAGGACACTTTACTACCTACAGCATGGAGGATTGTCAATGACACTTACAGGTACCACCTAGTAGTTGAACTTCGGCAGCTTGTGGAAGAGGTGCTCAAATACCCATAGCTTTTCTGCTCTGTGCTGCCATCCCATCCCTTTTGGTTAATTTTGTCCTGATTTATCTATCTCTTCGGATAATAAAGCTACCCTTATCAACCATGATATTAGTAACGGGATCTATTGTACCTTGGTCAAACTTGATGACATTTTGTTGGAGAGTATATGGTATTTTTCACTCTCTTTTGGAGTCCATTCTGTATCTTGTGTGTGTGCGTGGGTGTGTGCATGCGTGCGCACGTGTGTGTGTGTGTGTGAAGACAGATAAAATAGACTTGAGTATGATGAGAATTGGTCAGTGTTGTGTATTGGGGCTATGACATCTAAAAGGGATTTAAGTAAGCAATACAATATGAAAGCAGTGATGGTGTTTGCATTGTATGGCATTTTTATGTTCACAGCACAAGTTAATTAAAAGCGGTTCAGTTAATTCTTAAATACCTTGATCACCACTTACTCCATATGTTTGTGTAGATGTGATGTTTCTCTGATGTACCCTCCTTACCTCATTGCCTTGGCCTGCATCCACATGGCAGCAGTTGTCAACAAGAAGGATGTCAAGGGCTGGTTCGCAGAACTCTCTGTGGACATGGGCAAGATTCTGGAGATCACAACACAAATATTGGACTTGTACAGGTTGTGGAAACGTTATGATGAACTCAAAGAGATGCCTGAACTCATTGGAAAGATGCCTCACCCAAAACTTAAAAAATCTCCTTCACCTGCTGCTGACGTTACGAAGCAGGTGTCAGCCACGCCTTCTCCTAGCACAAAGTGACGTAATGTCTCATTCATGTTCTCTATTTTATTTAATTTAAATCAATACATGTTTTGTCACCTTTTGTATTAGCTATCTGGATCCAATATCTAAACTTGTGAAGTCATAAATTAAAATAAATCAAAACAAAAACAACAACAAATACTCTACACTATTTACTTATGTCCACTGAACAATGTTTTTTGTAAAATGTTGTCTTGTCCACTGTTCTTCAATGCCTTGCATGAAATCAGGTCTGACCAGTTTTCCTCTTCTCTGGCAGTAAGGAGTAGTGGGAGTAGCTGATAATGTTGCACTGGGTGGATTGTAAGATTGCTGACTGTCCTCATCAATTCTCAAATAAATACCTTCACACAGTCCATCGTAAAATGCACTGTCTGAATTCATCCACTTCAGTACCTGCATTGAATAAATCAATATATATGTGTGTAGATATATATGTAAAATTGTGCTCACTATTTAATGCAAATCTTTCAACATATTATAATTCAATATGATTCAAATAGGAAACTCGAGGCAAAGTTCATAATTATCAATCAATAATTTCATGAATTTAAATTACTCTTTCTAACTTACATCATCTCTTCCAGTCAATACATCCTCAGCTATGAGCCTCACACTGCAAATTCCAGTATCTTCCAACTTCTTGTTTCTCTCTCTCAAACTGAGAAATTTGCCCTCTTTAGTATCGTAAATGTCAAATGCCAAGAAGTAGTCTGGAAGACGTGTGTACAGAATAGAATGCTTGGCATACAACCACTCCCCGAACAAAATGTATCTGCCTACTGGATCAGAGTTCAGGATCTGGTACAGACCTTCTGAGTGCTGGTCAAGCCATGAGTCAATGGTGCTGAATTGTCTGTGGCTTTTGGAGTCTACAAAATGAGATCGGTTTTGAACTCTGAGCCTCAGACTGTCAGGGTCCAGCGAGATTCCAAGGTTAGCCCCATCCACTTTCTCTTCAATGGCAACTGTAACGCCAGTACCCTTTCTCTTTTGTTTTCCTTTAGGTTTACCAGATCCTCCGCCGCTGTAAAAGGCAGCTTCCTCTCCAGAATCCATCAGCAAGTCGTCCCTGGACACGCCACTGCCACCAGCATCGAAGAGGTGCTTAGTCCGAGGAAATTTAAAGAAATCCTTTTTCTCTGCCATTATCGCTAGTCCCTGCCATGCAGACAGCTGAAATAACTTTTATATGCCAACTGTAGTATGCTCCATCATCATGCCGACTTGTGTTTCACCACCAGGATGCAATTGTTTGCGGCGTCAGCACAATAACATTTCTAGCCCCGCCTTTTTTCCTCACGTGTAAGTGCTCTGAGGCTTTTCCTGGCTGGCCTACTTCACCTCACTCTTCATTCTTCTGAATTGGATTCCGGGAAGGGAATGTCGGACGATCGGAAAGACAAAGTTTTACACAAAGTTGTGCTTACCGGAGGTGAGTGTTGCTAGGGGGAATGCCCTTTTGTAATGCTGCAATATTTGTATAGGTCCATGTGCCGGGAAAACGACCGCTTTGGCTAGGTTGAGAACTTTTTTCGAGAATTTGGGATGGAAGGTGGGTGTGATTATGTTGCTGTGAAAATATAAGTTAACTTATGCTTGCTTTACAAAAGCTAGATAGTGACAAAAATCATTCACAACTTACTATAAGCATAACTGTTTGTTGTTTTACTGTTGCTAAATGCGTTAATACTTCAAAGACAAACCTAAACGGAAGTAAATGCTTTTTGATACATTTTAATTAAATAATTGAGTGTTTTGAATTTATTTATGCAGGTGATAGCAGAAAGCATGAATACTATATTTCATATAGACTATAACTAGTCGCGTGATATCGTTAACAAAACAATACTTGTCTTGCATTAGAAGTTCTTATATGAAGTTGTCATTGCAAGTGAATAATATTGTAAGCAATAGACAAGAGGCTGGTACAGCCTAGTAGTACAGCTATGAAAATGGGTACACTGAATACATTCAGTATGAAGGCTGAAATGTATGGAATTTTCTTGTTTATTTCTCTTTCTCGCTTTAGGTTTATACCGTTCCAGAGGCAGCGACTATTTTATTAAAGTGAGCTCTCTGTTATGCGTAATTGCACTGAATATGATTCTACTTCTGATAATAATTCAAACATCATATTGAAGACAAGTGCTGGCTGATAACTTTTCGATATCATTTTTATTCTTTTCTTTTTTCAATCTCATCAGTCCAATTAAGGGTTTGGGACAAGTACTGTATTATCAATTTGCAAATGATGACTCAACACAATACTTAATACCCATTGCTGCAGTGGAATTCAATTTGAGAAGCTGACGCCCAAGCAGGCTTACCTCTTCCAGCAGAACATTTTGAAAACTATCCTTCAGTTAGAGACAACCTTCTTTGAACTGGCTGAGGAGGATAGCAGCAATGTACTGGTTGTTTGTGACAGAGGAGCAATGGACCCTTCTGCCTGTGAGTGCTCCAGTGTGTGTGTGTGTCTGTGTCTATGTGTATGTATTGGTATTCTTTCTATTGGTTGCAGTTTAGTAGTCAGAACGTCATGGTAGTATTCAATAACTTCACTGATAGTCACTCTGAAATATCTAGTAGTTCATATAATATGATTTGTATCGTCTGTAGTTTGTTCTGACGAGTCATGGAGTGCTATGATTGGTCACCTCGGCTATGATTCTCTGCAGCTGCGAGATTCCCGGTATGACCAGGTCATCCACATGGTCACAGCAGCCAATGGAGCCGAGGAGTTTTACCAACTCAGCAACAATCCCTCCAGGTTGGAAGGTTTGGAGCTGGCCAAAGATCGAGACAGGAAGGCTGCACAAGTATGTGAACACATGTCGGAATTTGACTTTTAAAATGGTCAAATGTTGTTTGTTTGTTTGCTATCAGCATTTTCACCTTTAAAGTGTTACATTAGCGAGTCCATTCAAGGATCCTAATGTAAATGGTACAGTGTCACATGTACTTATTTAGTAAACATTTAATGTCCCAATCAGGCATGGGTGGGACACCCGTATTATGACGTGGTGGACAACTCGACAGACTTTGACAACAAGCTCAAGCGTGTGGTGGGACTGATCTGTAAGCGCATTGGCAAGAAACTCGGAGCTGTGATGGACGATAGGTTGCAAGTGAAGAGCAAGAAAAGGAAGTTTTTGATCAAAACCCTTCCTTCTGTGGAAGTAAGTAACTTTTATTTTAACCAATTGGTTACCTCCAATGAGACAACAACTGTAGGATTTTCCACGAGTGCAAGACTTTGACGTTCAGCACGATTTTCTTCTGTCCGCAGATTCCAATCTCCAAATACGATTGAGAAAGCGAGGGCAGAATGGTAAGCGTGGTACGTCTGATTCCTCATCCACCATCCAGGGCATAAACACTAGATACTAATAACATGTTTTCATGTTCCCCGATAGATTATTTTTTATTATTAGGTTTAATTGTAGGGACCATGTGTCTAATTAATGATAAGTTGGTTTGAGTTGACTCATTTTCTATGTCTCAACATTAAAATAGTAAATAAGGTATATCCAAGACGGTTTGATCTCTATAAATCTTTATCAGTTGGATAAACTGGTTTGCCATATGTTACAGTACATGTAAAAAAATACTTGCCTGTAATAGTTTTAAAAAAGTTTTTTTCCCCCCTTTTCTTTCTTTTTTCCTCCAAGGTAACTATACATATACACGGACTGAAAGACGGACTGTGTCAGGTCAGAATGTGGAGCAGATAAGACAGCTGAGTCGGCGGGAATATGACGTAAGTGTTTACGATAGGACTAGCCTGCATTACTAATTTGGTGTTTGTAGACCCTGTACCAACAGAAAGACCTCGGCCACTCTGCCATCCACAAGAACAGGCGCTGCTTTTTGTATCAAGACCACTACTTTCAACTAGACATCTTCAAAGAACCTAGGAATTCCAGGTGAGCTGCACATCTCGAGAGCACAATACATTTTTTGCAGTGTCAGCTATAAGTGTTGCCTTTGTGCTGTCATTCAGATGTGAAAATTTGTTATTGCTGGAGACATACACAGTTTTAGAAGGAGATAAACTTCAGTTGCCTAGTTTCCTGGATGTTGTCAAGGAAGTAACTGGTGACCCTCAGTATTCACTATTTTTCTTGTCCTCAACCTAGTGTATGCTAGAGCCCATTATACATGTTGCCGTTTATAGACAGTGATCAATTTTTTTATACATTGTATTTAAAATATATTATTGAACAAAGAATTTTATTGTGCCCAGATGTAGTTTGATGATGTTCATACAGACTTAGTTATTTGTATCACACAACAAAATTGGAAGTTTAAAAATAATTCTACTCGTTTGGATGAATGTCTACAGATACAACTTTAGTTGAGAGAAGTGCGGGGGCTACTGATTTGTCTAGCCCCCCTTCTACAAAGCCCTCCGTGGTGATACTTGCAATCGGAACTTTTAGTGCCTTTTCTTCGTCAGTAGAATTTTCTAGAACGATGTTATTTTCAGATTTACTGCCATCTTTTTGTTTCTTCTTGAAGGAGGTTTTTGAGATGGCTTCTTCGGGGGCAATGTAGTTAAACTTGTCCATGTGCAGAGATCTATCTGTTGTGACGAGGTCGGAAAGCGTGGGTGGGATGCAAGTGAGAGTGGGGTCAAAGTGCCGGAGGTCAGTAGGACTTGTCTGTAAAGCAGCACAATAAAATGGTTATGGGGGAAATGTCTTTAGTTTTAAATTTGCTACAAAAAGGTGGTACGGACTTATTTCTCACCAGTTTGGGTTTGAACGAAGGTTGAACCTTCCTTGCTTCCAGTTCCTCCCACGTCCATTCACATGGTTCTCCTTTGTAAGTAGACATTATACTTGACACCCTCTTAGATGCTACAAAATATCAAAAGTAATTTTGATAAAATTAATGTTTGAAGTGTGCCGGAAGTGAAATAAAGACATCGTTTTATGTGTGATGTTCAGTGGCCACACCCCTTCATCCTATTTCAGACTCACCTGTCACAGACATGGTTCTGATAAATCCACCTGCAGTGTCCAGAAAGGAGTTTGTCCTGGACCTCTCACCATACCTGCCATTAGCATTCCTTTCCCACTCTCTCTCAGCTTCTTCCATAGCATACTGCTCTTCTTCTTCCTCATCCATTTTGGACTAACAAAAAAAAAATCAACCAAAACTTGCTACTTCTTACATGACATTTATGTGACATTCACAAATGCTCAATTGCTGTCATTTTCCTTCCTTTTTTCCCCCCCTTCCAAACCACACCCCCAATCCCCATCCTCCTCCCACTCACCAGGCCCCTTCATTTCATACACTGTATGTACCAGTACCTTTGAAAAGAAGTTGTGTTGCTTGATATTGGCTGCAGAATGATACTGACATGAACCACACGTACATCCCAGCCGCTCATCTTGGTCTTTATTCAACAGCTGAATCACAAACAAACAACACAACCTCAATGTCTGTGTATGCATGCATGTACAGTGTGTGTGTGTGTGTGTGTGTGTGTGTGTGTGTGTGTGTGTGTGTGTGTGTGTGTGTTACCCGATAAAGTAAAGACTTCGCTCGTGGAGACACTCCTCTGGGAACAGAAAAGTCTCCTTGTAGTACCAGCTTATACAGTTCCACTCTATTTGAAGAATTGAACGGAATCTGAGACCAAATAATGTTCGAGTCAATATTTAGGATAAATAAATTAATATATACATTGCTAATGTCACAGGTGGAGTCCATGCATTTCAATGACTACTGGTGTGCTTCAGCAATAGTTGCGAGTGAGCTAGAAGATGAGTCACAAACTGAAGACACATTCATATCCTATTTCCATAACTAATGAAGTAAGGAAAAAGAGAGCATACTATAAGGTACAAATTGATTATAATTCTATAGTTGCTGTTTTGGTGTTCGTGAAGTGCACAATGTAGCATTCAGTAGAAGAGTGAAGTTTAAAGTTTATTAGTCTTAAGTTAAAGTGTAGTTATTCATATGTAAATGGCGTGCTGATAGATGTAGTGCTGTCTTGGCAGATGTTTACATGTTTAGGCTTTGTTAGGGTCACCTGAAAGCCTTTACCAATGGACATCAAAATTATTACACTATCACATGTGCTACTAATATTCACACACACCGACAATTTTTTCATTGAATAAAACTCTTATACGCCTGATAATACATCACTTCACTTTACTAGTTTACCAATTACTTCAATCTAGACTTCAAGAGGAACAAAAAAAACAAAAACAGTATGATGTATTTAACTCCATTTGACTTTGAAATTAAAGGCATCTAAAGCATAATTCCCATACAATACAATCAGAACCACAGTTTAGCTCTAGTCTTTTGTGTAAACCCACAATGAACTGCCACATGACGAGGTGGGCTTTTTTAAAACCTGCCCATACCGCCCAGAATGTTAGGAATGTGAGGGGGGAAAGGGGAGGTTGTACATTTCTAGGTGGATACAGGTAATTGCATTAAAACACTTGATTCTTTAGTACCTTTCCAGTCAGCATCTCATACAGCAACACCCCAATGCTCCACCAGTCGGCAGAGAAGCTGTAAGGTTCTCCTCGGAGCACCTCAGGAGCAATGTATTGAGGAGTGCCTGCTATAGTACTCGTCTTCTGGGACACTTCCAGCATCTTGGCACTGCCAAAGTCTGTCAAGACAATATGGCCGACTTCTGACAACATGCAATTCTCTGGCTTCATGTCTCTACATTCACATATTTACATACGGAGTGATTGGAAGAAGAAAAAAAAAGTCAAGTGGAAATTCAAAAATATCCACTCCAATTTTTTTCTGGATGTAAATTTTACTCCAGAGCAACTATAAATAAACCCTTCATCACTATCAACATCCTCACCTGAAGATGATGCCAAAACTGTGCAGGTAATCCAGCGCCAGAGCTATTTCCCCAAAATAAAACCTGGCACGGGGCTCAGAAAATTTTCCTTCTTTACCCTGAGGAGAAACATCATAGCTAGTTCACAGCAACTACTACTACAATTACACTTTATTAGGATACAACAAAGATGAACAAGACGGGTGTGGTGTGTAGTTACAGGAAGCTTGAGGATATATTATTGGTATTATAAAATGTAAAAGGTACCATTTTACATCTACTTTTCAGAAATCTGATTGATTGTTACACATTGTACATACTCTTAATACTGGTGGACCACACTGCAATCAAGGTTCCTTATCCACAACTCTGTCTAGCTTCAAAATCCAACCATAGTCCATTGAATATCATGATGCTTAATAAGTATATCCGACCATCTTATCAGTTGTGCTAATAGCATACGAGAGAAGAAAAGAGTGGCTATGCAATCTTACCAAGTGATAAAACAGCATTCCTCCTGCAGCAAATTCAAACACGTAAAATAAGAAGTCATCGTTCTGGAACGCATACTGCACAAAAATTACATATATCTATAATGTAAATGCACAATTATATCAATGGCGTAGCAGGTGGGGGGGGGGGGGGAGGAGGGAGGAGGGGAGGGGTTGAGGTCCCCCCCCCCCCCCCCCCCCCCCCATAATTTATTGGCACAACTTTTAAAAAATGTGATTTCTAGCATGAACACCAGCAAAACACAAAACACATGCCCTTGGAGCCCACCCATACCGAAACATCTTCCTACACAACTGTACATGTATATATAATTATACACATTTGATTACTTTTGAATTACCTGCAGAGTGATGCAAAATGGGTGCTGTATTTTCCTGCACAATAAAAGAGAATTCACTCATTCACACATGGAACTGTTTTAATAACAATGCCTTGTAGTAGTAACTAAAGAAACACTCCATTTGCAGGTGACCTTATGATATTAAAATAACAAACAGAGATGTGAGTGTGTATGTGAGTATGTGTGAACAGGTGCAAGCTAGTGCAATGGGCTATAGTATGTTCATGTTAAAATCCATCACACCCAAACACGCACATACATACATGTACATATATATATACATATAGCCACACCTCCCTGGTCAGGCTTCACAGCCTGACTTACTGTAATATATCACTCTCTGACAGGATATGTTCCACCTGTTTCTTGGTTACTATCTTGGCCTTGGGGACGACCTTCATAGCGTACAGTATTCTGGTTTCTTCATGAACAGCCATCATCACCTGTTGGTACAGACACACAAGAGCTTGTGGATTTATGTCACTACTAGCAACCAGTGCTGTCTGCTAATGAGAGAAAAAATAATTAAAAAAAACAAACCATTACCCTGTACCAGTTGTTGGTCCACACAAGAAAAAGAAAAAGTCATGCACACACACACACACACACACACACAACATTTTGCACCCACACCTAATTAACCACAACCACGCCACCATCTCCCTTATTACCAAATGACAACCTCATAAAAATTATTTCTTATTCAATGAAGTTGTATATCAAACACTAATATCCAATACGCCAACACAGCCCCAGGTTACACAAGTTGAGAACACACAGCGTCATAACATTTGCTCTGTTTGTACAAGTCTATCAAAAGAATGCATGGACTCGCTGTAGTGTAACAGAACTGTATCATTGCTAATCACTTCACCTTACATTGTATTAGAGAATACAATATTATCAGCGATTCCACAACAAAATCCAAAAACTCACTTGTAAGAATTCTGCCAAAGGGAAGCTAACAGCTGAGAAGGAAATGTAACCCTTATAGTTTACCCTGCCATTAGGTGTGTTGTCATGGTCACCATTTTAACCACAGCAACCCAACAAACAACCAAAGGTTCGCCCAAACATAACAAGCTATATTGCATTCAATGAGAAGCTATGTAAACGGATATAACTTTAAATGGAGCAAGCAAGGCAAGTTTCAAGACAGAGCCTGACCCACTTAATTGACACAGTAATTCATGTCAAAATACAGGAATCCTGTACCTTTCCAAATGCACCTTTCCCTACAGTCCTGAGGAGTTTGAACTCTTCTATGGTGGGGAGTGTCCTGGAGGGAACCAAAGGAGGCGGTTGGTAATCGCCTCTATTAGACTCTAAATCCTCGTTGGAGCTCTGCGTCCTGTTTAGCCTTCCTCTCCACCCTCCTCCAGACAGCAAGGACCTGATGGAGCTCAGACTTGAGTTGCTAGGACGCTGCTTGATACTTGCGACAGAGGCGGCACTGCGGGTACTGTGTCGAGATCGGTTGGATGCAGTCGACTGTGATAAGCTAGGGTCCCACGCTCCACCCGGTAGCAAGTAGTCGGAAGATTCATTCTCTTTCTTTCCCAAGCAACCACAACACAGGTTCGACATTTTGGGGCGAAGGGGAAACCGGAGAGAGACCCGGAGAGAGAGCGAGTGAATCGATATCAAACGACGATGTTTGCCCTAATACTGAATTCACACACCCAATTCACATTATGAAAGAAACTTCCGCGCGTAAAAGTTTGCTGGCTGAGGGAGAGAGAGAGAAAATGTATGTGAAGAAGTCAGTGGAGGCTGCTTCTCACTTTAAAGAGTTAGGAAATTCATATTTTAAACAGTATGAAAGAACCAAGGCATTAACGTGCTACACAAAGGTAAAAATAATAATACCTCCAAGGATGCAATCTTCGAAGTATAAATTACTCTGATTAGGCGATTATGCTATGCCCATATACTCTGAAAGTACTGCAAGAGAGTTTATCTGAAGTCAATCAATCACTAGAGGCTTCTAAGAGAGTAATTGCAGAGACATTTCAGGACTATGTGACAGCAGACACCAACCACTCAGATCTCCTTCCGAAATGCTATGGCAACAGATCAGCAGTGCTTTGTGAACTTGAAAAATATGAAGTAAGCAAGCACTATAGCTAGCTAAAAAGAAGAAAGCAATTTTTTTCCATGTGTAAATGTTATTGGTGATACTGCCTGTGTACTAACTATGTTTTCTCATGTGCATGGCTCGACGGTGTGTGCCAGGAATGCTTGCTGGACATTAAACGAGCATTGGAGCTGAGTCTTCCTTCTTGTCAGGCAGCGAAGCTCTACAAGAGAAAAGCCAAGTGTCAACAAAAGCTTGCAGAGTTATCCAAGTCCAAGAATCTGTCAAGGGATCATGGCAAGACCAGGGACAGCAGTATAAAGTGCACTAACGAAGTTGGTTGCCAGAGTGTCAATCATTGGGTCTCAGCACGAGTGTCTTGGTCCGAGACTAAAGGTCGCCATATCGTAGTGAGTTGAGTATGATCAGGACTGAACCACAATAAAGCATAAGTTTTCCTTAACATGTAATTCATACTAGTGCTGAGATTGCAAGATGTTCAAAGTCATTGTATAAAAGCATGTGCAGAGTTTGATTTAGTTTTCTGTAGCACCCCCAACCGTCCCCATCCTCTCCCCGTTCCCTTCTGTCCCCTTACACAGGTGAAATCCTAAGAAAAGTTGAGGCAGCTCAACACTGAACAAAGTCGTAAAAAAATAAAAAATAAAATTAAAAAAAGTAAATAATTAAAAGTAGGTTTTTCAAACCATCAGTACCAATGGTGCGTATTGCCAACAACCAAACAAGACAGATGAGAGCTGCTGGGATGGCTGCTTCGTAGCGTAGTTTGCTAGTCAATGCTAAATGCATTACAGTGTATTGGCGATTGATCTATCTTATTCAAACGATGTGTTAACAGTTGAATTTGATGAATCTCACAGCTAGTTTTCATAATGATCTGAATTGCTTAGTTTCTGCTGCTCGTGCTCACTAAAATTGTATGAATAGCATTTTGACTTGACAGAGCTATCACAATAGGCCTATAAATAAATTTATATTTCATTTTAGGCTAAATCTCAGTCTTATTTAAGTTTGCTGGAGACCAGACGAAGTAAGCACTCTGGTGGTATGTTACCTTCCCCATTCACTAAGAATTGCCCTAAGTGTTCTATTGTCAGGTGGTAATCACATGTGGTAAGGATGGCCAAATCACAAGTCACTATCTGAATTTTATATGTTTAGACACTATACAAAGGATCTATAGCTGTAGTTGGAAAAGCAGAATAATTTTTTCAAAATCTTATTCTGGCTAAATAATGCTATTGTCCACTTTTATTCTTATTATTTTTTTATTTTTTGTTATTTGCGAATAGTAGCAACAATAACTACAGCAACAATGATACAGGTTTTCCAGATAATAATAATAATAGTAGTAGTTTTTCTCTGTTTTAATACAGGTTTTCCAGATAATAATAATAATAATAGTAGTTTTTCTCTGTTTTGTTAAAACAGAGAGAAAAAACTGCTAATACGTATTGTAATTATTTCAGTTTAGAACATAGCTGGCCCCTTTTTTTGTATTGTGAAGCAGGCACTCTACCCAGCATAGATTTTGTCAAACTAGGCCATCCAGATACTAAATGCCAGAAGGGAGGATGCTAAATGCCAGAAGGGAGGATACTACTGGTAGTATCCTCCCTTCTGGCTAATAGAATCCTCCCTTCTGGCATTTGTTTTTGGCTAATCAGTAATGCATGATTTTAATTATAAAATCTTTCAATTCTGTTGTTTTTTTCTAATTTAATATTTCATTTTATCAGTTATTAAATAACTATGATGTGTACTGATTATAATATAGATATGAAGATTAAGGCACATTAAATATGATGTTTACTTGACTACTTACGGAAGTTTATCAGCACAACTGTTATTTAAACATGATGTTTAGTTACATGACTACACTTATGGAAATTTATCAGCAGAACTGTTATTAAATATGATGTTTACATGGATACAGTCATGAAAGTTGAAGGTACCACTCCTAGATGATTGATTGCTTGCATTTGTTACAGCACTGGTTTCATGGATAGTATTAGTTTTAATTTTTTTGCCTGTATTAAGGATGTCTGAAACTTCTTGCTTTTGCGTCATTGAAGTACGTTTGTATGAGCGAACGCCTTCAGCACTTCTGTGTCCAGTACGCTCCATAACAAGCTGTTTGTCAACTCCAGATGAGTATAAACGTGAGACTGCTGTGGCTCTTAAAGAATGATTAGTTTTGTATCCTTGAATTCCGCATTCTTTGCACATATTTGAAATTGCTTTGGATAGTTTATTTCGCCCTATTGGAACATTTTAAAACCAACAATTTTCCTTTGGCTTCTGAAGTGGTGTAAGGTAAAATGCGTCATCAGGAGCATCAGATGGACAAAGAGACTGATATTTTTTAATAGATCTGACTGGGTTCTCCAAGTTTTCATGATGGATCACTATTTTAGGTTTAATTTTTCTTTCTTTTAAGCCTCCAGGACGATTTTTTGATATATCTTCAGTATATTCCAAATATGATCTTTGACCAGAACGTTCTACTATTTTAATCTGGTATGGATTTCGTCGTAAATTGCGGTGTTCATCTCCACTTCTTAGTGCAAAATATAGTCCAATCATAAAAACCATTGTATTGAGGAGAGCTTGGGGGCTATGGTCACCCAGAAGTTGATTTTCCCAAAGTTGTTCCTCCTCTTGTGTTGATAGGGGCTCAGCCTGCTTCTGAGTAGATCCCATTCCTTTTGATTGAAGACGCTTCATCTCTGCATTTAAGCTTGCTATGAAGCCCGAATATTCTGCATCCTTGTAAAAGTCAGTACCAGGGTTAGAAATGCGTACATGCCGCATAATGCCATTCACTATGTGATATAGTGTGTTTGGAGGGCATTCACTGCCGTTAATCTTCCTTACTTCCAAAATAAACCTGGTCAACCACTGTGCCTGAATAATCTTGTCAACTTCACTTAATTGTGGTACATCAAAACCTAGTTTTCTTCTATTATCCCTCCAAGAATTCCATAATCTAACACAATAATCAGTGTCTTGGCGAGTCTTCTTTGGTATGGCCTTTATACGAGCTTTAACAATTTCGTCATCAGGTACAGGTTGACTAAACCTTGATACAGAAGCTATAGTCTGGAGAGCTGACTGTGAGGAGCTAAACTGGAGACCTGACTGTGACGGGCTAGACTGAAAAGAAGCTGACTGTAAGGAGCTGGACTGGTGAACTGACTGTAGGGAATTAGATGGAAGAACTGACTGTAAGGAATTAGATGGAAGAGCTGACTCAGTGGAAGAAGGTAGTACAGAAGCTAACTGAGAGGAGCTATACGAGGAATTAAACTGGTTTTGAAAATTTGTAGTAAAAGTTGAGGTAAAATGTGAATGTTCTGAGGTATAGGTTTGGCTAGAATGTTCTTGTTGACTAAGCTCACTGAAAAGATAATCATACTGATCCTCCTGCCCCAAATTACTGAACTCCATCACTTTTGCGTGTTTACTGGAGTCGAGCGAACTACATACACCCCATGCGCTGCACCACGGCTCGCCTAAACAACCGGAATTGCCGCACTTAGTGGACTCCTCAATAATTTCCCGACCGTCCTTGTAGTACAGTGTCAGCATAGAAGCAGAGAAGTAGAAAAAATGTTTTTTCACCTGGTAACTAGGGCTATAGTTTCTACGTTCTAAAACAGATAGACAACAAAATCTCGGGAACTACCGCCCGTCGAACCCCTCGGGCATGCTAGTACCTCCCTCGCTACGCTCGGGACAGTACAGCCCGCGGCCCTCGAGATTCTGTGGGCCGTAGATCCCTCGATTTCGTTGTCTATCTATTATTTAGAATGACAGAATCATTGAAATAATAATATAATAATAATAATAATAATAATAATAATAGTAATAATAATTATAATAGATTCTTCATATTATTATTATTATACAGATTTCAATCTATTTAAAAATGATATAAATTAAGGATAGCCTTCTAGTGGTTCACACAATGTGCAGCAGTAGCACCCTTAGTGTAAACATGTCTGATGTACTGCAGGCCTCCAAGGACCTTGTAGCAGGAACAGTTGTCCTTACAGAGGAGCCATTCTCTGCCGTCTTGGAAGAGAACTGTGCCAGCACTCATTGCTCCTTCTGCTTCAAGAACTGCTCATTTATCTCTCTGCCGTAAGTGGCAGCTCTTGTTTATTTATAGATCAGCAAATCATGTATCTTACTTAGCACTTTACTAATAAACACTTTCACTTTGGAGTGGGAAAAGACACCTTTATTGTTTTGTTTGCTTTTTTATTTTCCTTCTCTCTCTTTCTCTCTCTTTCTCTCTCTCTCTGTGTGTGTGTGTGTATGTATGTTTGTTTGTGTGTTTATGTGTGGTGTTTAGCTGTGTACTATGATATGCAGTCAAAATGGCCTCACTTTTTAACAGCGCTGTAGGATAGTGTGGTATTGTAGTAGCTCTCGTAGTCTGCTTATCTTGTTAGGCAGTTGAAATATTTAAATATTCCCCAGAGCTAGCTTTTTAAAAATTCAAGCCCAAAGTAATGATGATGATAATAATATTATGAAAATATTAATGTAAACAATTTATTGTATCAAATGTATTACTCTCTCTTTCAAAGGTTTTTTAAACAATACAAAACGTAAAGAAAAACTTTGCAGTCACGGAACCCAGGGCCACTTGCTTATCTTACAAACTCTCAACCACGGAGCTAGAGAACCAACAGGCAATTAACTTTTCCAATTCTGTAATATTTTGTATCTTTAAAAAGCCTTTGAACAGAAAAAGAGGATACATTTTTTATAATGAAAACAAGAAAAGGCCAAGAAATAAATTGTGAAGTGGTAATAAGGCAGACAAAAGTTTGAAAAAAGAGCCATGAATAAGAAGTTCTCTGTTGAGTGTCAGAATGCATATAAATGGACATACATACATGTGGCATGATAGTAGTGCATGATGAAATTAACTGATAGGTAATTTGATGAGGTCGTAAATCCCAACACTTGGTTTCGAAATAGTAATCGAAGGACCAGCTCTGTGATAATTCACTGAGCAGTAGAAATAAGTTTCAATTGGTTAAATCACGATAGTAAATATGAGTACAACATGCTAGAACAATAGTAAGTGAATAAAGTAGCGTAACTAAGGTGAATGAAAAAGTTTGTGCATTATATACGTTCACTTTGACAACTGAGACATCGACGAAGACATCGACGAAGACATCGACGAAGGCGAACCCGACGTTACCCGTTCACGCAGGCGCTGTCTGGTCTGACCTAGACATAATTATTATAAATGATTATTGACATTAGGTGCAGGTAGGAGTTCAATATCATGTGAGAATAGGTGCAGGTCATGTGACTCAAGGTGCATTTCACGTTACATTAGGCGTATGACATGTGGCATTAGGTGCATATCATGTGACATAAGGTGCATATCATGTGGCATTAGGAGTTCAATATCATGTGAGAATAGGTGCATATCATGTGGCATTAGGTGCATGACCTGTGCCCTGGAGGGATACTGCAGTTCAGAATGCAGAAAGCAGGCGTGGCTGTGCTACCATTGGCTGGAGTGCTCTCAAGCATCATGGCGAACAGTTAGTGAGCGCTGGTTTGTTTATTTATGTTGTCTTCATTTCAATACTTCTTAGGTGGCAACATGGATGGAAGTAATGTGCCTGAGAACTGTGGCCACTGCAAGTGGTGGTGCTATTTGGCAACACCTTACCAGAGAGAAAGTGGATGATTCTACTGGTAAGACGCATAGTTCGTACATGTATCTTAGTGAACAAAATTTTCTTGGACAGGAGGTCGATACAAGTCTGTGTGTGAGCTAAAAGCACATCAAGGCAGGTTTTCAAGCAGCAAGGAAGAAAAAATGCTAAAAAAGGTGTTCTTAATTTTGTACTCGTTAAATTATATCAGGGCATGAATGCATGCATATAGATGGCTGCTAATTTAGTCTCTCATTTCAAATCAATGATTCTGGAATATGCATGCCCATCGTCACAAATACCGGAGCCAGTTCCAAGCTCTGACGGTGAGCTGGCATCACGACTGGAAAGTGCGTTTCTTCTCCACTTGCTTCAGCTCCGATGCAACACTCACGTGGTCAACCATCTGTGTGACGAAACAAAGGTGGATTTGATCGGCGATGATGAGCTGGAGCAGTCCTTGAAGAGCACCTGTGGAGAAGAAGCTGAAGAAGGATTAGCTTCAAGAGTGGAAGGAGTCGAGGAGAAGAGGCTTGGAAGAGTGCTATTGCCTACAGCTAGCCTCATGAACCATTCCTGTGTTCCCAATGCATTCTTCAGGTCAGTCTCTTACCCGCTCAGTAATGGCAAACCTTAGATCTTTGAACTATGCATGTATAAAGGTTATGTTGCTGCTATGTCAACAGGTTTACAGGTAATTTGGTGCAGGTCTGTGCTACAAAGTTCATCAAGAAAGGCCAGGAAATATGCACTTCATATGGTAATGCAAGAAATATGAAGTCAAAACTTAACAATTTTTTTCTCCCCCTGAAAGGTCCTTTGATGGGAAGGCATAAATTGCTGCAGCGAAGAAGAGAATTATGCGAAAAGTTCTTTTTCCAGTGCGATTGTGACGCTTGTTTGAGGTGTGTTTGGCGAGCTTTGGTAGTAGAGGTTTGCCAATTTGCGCCATTTCTGATTATCCAGTTTGAATCCAGAGTTAGTGTTGGCCGAGGCAGCCTTGGAAGGTCTGGCGTGCATGGAGTGTGATAGTGGAGCTCTGGAGTGCCAGGTCGTCTCTGAATCACCCGCACCTATTTGGACGTGCTGTGCTTGCAGAACAAAAACTTTATTTACAGCAGAGAAACTCCAGAGAAATATAAAAGTAAGCCATCTATATTGTTGTTTAACGTAATGTTTGTTTGTTTGTTTTATTTGTGCAAGATGAAAGAGAGAGCAGAGGATTTGTTTGAGAAGGCCTCCAGTACCGGAGGTGGGTGGCTTTGGACTGAAGTCATGAAATTATGATTATAGTCCCTCTGCCTCCTTCCCCTCCCCTTCCAGTAGATTTGGACCAGCTACTCCAGTGTTATGAACTCCAGCGTTGTGTTTTGCACCAGTACAGTGCAGCTTTATCGGCCACCTGTGACAGAATAGCACAGGAGTATGCCACCAGAGGTCAGCAACGTGACAGTGGAGACGTTTAATGTGGTGCATTATTATGACATGTGTTTAGGAGAGTTTCACATGGCGAGTGACTACCTGAGGTTCAGCTGTACTAGTGTGGGCGCACGCTACGGGCTTCACAGTATTGAGTACGGCAGTGAATGCCACAAGCTGGCAGGAGTCCTACTTCATAGGTTGGTAAAGGGTCTACATATTTATTAGTATACTTGACTGACATAGTCTCAGTAGGTTGGGTTAAAATTATATTATAATTGGGTTACATACTTCATGCAATTAAAAATAAATTTTTCATTTTCAGTGGCCAATTGAAGTCTGCCTCAGAAGCTGCTCTGAAAGCTAGAGAGATATTGAAAGTATTTAAAGGTCCTTTGAGTACAGAGTACTTGGAAGTTAGTGACATGTTAGACTTCTTGTCATCATCTATGTAACCATCACCTGAAATGTGATATATTTAAAGAGGGGAAAAAAAAAACTTGGAAGGAAATCAACAACTTTGCCTGTCATTTAGGATATTGATGGTGAGGGGAAGGTGTGCTTATTGGAAGCATCTCTTCTCCCTGAGGGAGTAAATTCATATAAATTGTTATTTCAGTCGTGTGCACTATTGTAATCAATTTCACACACAATATAAAAACAACAACAAAGGTCAATCCACACTTACATATCTCCATATCATTACATACCAACTCCTGCTATTATCTTTTGACTGATGAACTTGAGAATTTTAGCAGTCCAGTCTAGCCAGTAAGTGAACCCTAACAAGTGCCAGTACACAAGTGCTCTGTTATTTTTTTCTCATGTGGTCAAAAGATGCATTTGTATGACTGCAGACTGGATGTACAAATATAGACTGATACAAATAAAATGGACTAATGCATCCACTACACAGTTGCTGACGTCGTCAGTCATTGGTGAAATTGTATGTTCTCAGAAACGAATAACCACTAATTTTGTCTTGGACTTTGCGTATTAGCTCATCCGGCCATCTAAGCAAGTTTCTGGAATGAGACAACTTTCTAAACACCTTTTCTTTACAGACTTCCAAGTATTTTTTATCTGCTGAAACCTCAAGAAAGTCCAGTATAGACTGTATAGTCTCTCGTGGATGATGTACTAGGTCTCTCAACTGAACATCTAGAATATTTTCTCTGCCCATAAGCTCAATGAGTTGTGTGACTGCACGGGACATGTTGAAGAAATCCGACACTTTTAGCCTCAAGACTGGTTCATACTTCACTCTTTGATTTATTGCAGAAGAGTATTTTTCTTTTACCCTATGCACAAAGAGGGCAGCTCCCCCTTCTCCCATGAAGTGCTTGCCCATTTCGTACAAAGTACTGGTTGCTATCATGTCATAAGGATTTCTCACTATGTGGATGGCTTTAATGGGGACAGACACCATTTGTTGCAGTTCTTTATAGTGCTCTGCAAATTCTGTTGTGTTTCGTATATATTCGTGACTGACTGCTCCTCCTCCTTTGTCACCAATGACTTCAATGTAATCATCAAACTTGCCCTGCCAAGAAGACTTGATGGCAAGAGTGTAACCTTTATCAGTCCTTGTTCTGGACTTTCCTGGCAACAAGGCGCCAACACTGTTCCTGTAGATCTTATTGTACAGCTTTATTCGTCTGTCAAGTCCACTTTCATTTCTAAATAAAGAGTGCCAGTTTCGAAAGAAATGCAGTTCATGAGAGAGGACAATGTGAGGGTGAGCATCCAACAGAGCTGCTACGATGCTATTGCCACTTCTTGGGTAACCAACGAAAAACACAAATTTTTTTATTCGTTGAATCATCTTTTGGGACAAACTGAAGTTGTCGGGCCTTTCTTGAATCTCATCAGAAAGAACTGTAGTTTCTTTCTCATGCCCTAGAGCAGAAGATTCCCCTGCGACGTACAAATAGCGTTCTGAAGGTGCGTGAAATTCATCCACACTTACTAGATTGGCTCGATATATCACAGCAAATAATAAAACGGCTGCGAAGAAGAGCATAATACTTCTTCTCCCAATGTGAGGTCTGGCCGAAGATATCATGGTTAGTAGTTAAGAAGACAGGGAATTCCCAAGTGAGGTCTGGCCGAAGATATCATGGTTAGTAGTTAAGAAGACCACCTTCCTCTGATTCTTTCCCTCTGATTCTTTCCCTGTACAGCGTGTTCAGAAGAATTTGCGCGCGCTATAGGCACGGAAAAAAGAAAAAAAGGCAATAAAGAACAATACGCATGTACAAATAAAGGTAAAAGATCAGCTTATACAACTGGTAAAAGAAAAAAGAAAAAGACAATAAATATACAAAAAGTTCAGACTGTAGACGCAAGCTTCAACCAAGCCAAGTGCAATGCGAGGTCTCCACCTGTGGGGAAGAACCGCCTCCTTCACGCATGCGTGGGCTACTGAATGCAGAATAGTTCTGAAACGCAGCAGCTCCACCCCGCTTAGCATTAGCTGAAGATAGGAGAGGGGTGGGTCTCGTCTAAGCTAAGAGCTAAGAGATTGGGTGGCGCTATGAAACTAGATCGAAATTGTAAGAAGTTGTGTACAGCTACTGTGACAATTTTTGCATTATTGTTAATGGCCACGTATTTCAGGAATTTAAGAAATGTGTCGTGGCTGTTCGAACAAAACTGTGAAAATAATAACATCCGAAATTTACTTCTTCCTGCTAAGGCGCTAAAGAAAATCCAACATTTCCTTTTCTTCATTGGTTATCAGAGAAGTGGTCACAGCATTGTGGGGAGCATACTGGATGCACACCCACATATAGTCGTCTCTCATGAGTTGCAACTCCTTAAGGAATGGGACCCAGCATTCAATACGCGAGGAAACAAAGGAATGAAACTGAAGAAACTGTACAACAAAATTTATGAAAACTCTGTGCTGAGTAGCTGCAACAAGAGAAAAGAGAGAGCTAAAGGATACACATTGGAAATACGTCCATCTTGGCAGGGAAGATATGACCAGTATATCCAGATAATAGGAGACAAGTCAGGAGGCGGAGCTACAGTTGCATATCTGAGAAACAAAACCGAGTTTATCATGCACTATAAACAGCTGAAGGCACTGCTTCCTGTCCCGATAAAAGTGATTCATGTCATAAGAAATCCATATGACAACATTGCTACAGAGATCCTGTACCAGCTCGGAATAAGAGAATTGGGATATGGCAATTCACCCAATTTTGTGACTAAAGTGAAGAACAATGACACGGCAGTGGAACTGGTCTCTGAAGATGAGGAAGCCCTGTTCAAAGTCTCCATCAGACGATATTTCAATATGGCTCATGCTGTCACAGACCTAATTACACTGATTGGCAGGAGCAATGTCCTTGTTGTCCATCACAGGGACCTAGTGCATCAGCCACGGCAAACCGTTGCAGACATGTTGAGTTTTCTGGGAGTTGAGGCCAAACAAGACTATCTGCAAGCATGTGCCAGTAAGGTGTTTAGACAAGTAAACCAATCTCGGAAGCTCATTGTCTGGCAGGACAAACTGAGACGATTAGTCAAGAAAAGAATGATTTTTTATCCCGACTTCTTCAAGGGCTACAGTTTTACTAGCGATTGACTTCAGTAAAGATCATAATCATCAAATACATACATCATCTTCTGGTAACAATGCACACACAATTACTAATCAAAGTGCGCTTTTCTCAAATAAATACTGTTCAATATTTCCTCGATTCAAGATTTGGTCTTCATGTGACTGGCTGCTATCATTTGCTTCTTCTTGGCAGACTTCTGGAGGTCGTACTTGCTAACTGTCTTTATACAATCTCGCTCAATAGGCTTCTTTGATAATTTCTTGCGCATATTTCTACAAAACACAACAACACACACAAGCAAGGCCACAGTTGTCTCTAATCTAATGAAATACAAAATACATCACAAAACAGACACTCACACATGACCCAGATTAGTTAGCTGCACAGTTTTATGCAAGAAAGTAAGAGTTAACAATTATATACTAGGAATTGCAAGAATTAAAAAATTAATTAATGTATGTGACAATAAGCATAGAAAGTCAAAATTGGTAAAGGGTTGCCAAATTCACATTTACAAAACAAAACTGTGCAGAGTATGGTGAGCAAATTCAAGCTTGAAAGGTAATACAGCCATTATGAAACCGATCGTTTGATTCAGTGTGAAGCAAGGCAGGATAATAACACTACAGCCTAGCCAAAAATTATGGCCATATATGTATGCATGTATGTTATGTACATACACACATATAAATACACACAGAACTGGGCGATATACCAGAATTATCAATGCACCATGATAATCAGCATAGCAGAGACAATATCAAGTTTATTTGAACAGTTATACCAGTAAACTTTTTCCTTTTCATATTGTATCATTTATCCATTACCTATCTTCACCCAATATCCTATTTTATCAATTAGTAATTGCAATTGTAATCCATTACAAATGTTAGCAAATGGATAATAAATTAAAGAAGCACAATTACCTTACCCTGCTGCGTTAGTTCAAATCAACAAAAACTAGTGAAGCAAGACCACTTACTTGGAAGGTTTCTTCAGTTGGAGCATCCACTCAGGAACCTCACAACCAGAACTCTGCATCACATTGGCTATACTAAAACATACACAAATAAGACATTATGACAACTTGTGCCTAATAAATGGGAAAATTGTGTAAACCAACAAACCAAAACTATATCAAAGAGCCAAATAACAAGGTGAAAAACAACAACAAACAAACAACAACAAAAAACAAAAAAAAACAAAAAAAACAACAACAACAACAAAAAAACAAAAAAACAAACAAACAACAACATAGAAGGTAATAGGGGGTGAGCAGTATCCTGGCTATAAGTGAAAACATTCAAATACTGTCAGGCTGTGACATGAGGTGTGCTTGCTTGCAGTCAGGCTGTGACATGAGGTGTGCTTGCTTGCATCACTTTGACCACTATGCATAATAAGGTTTATTGGCAAGTATGCGAAGACACTAACCTTCTTAAGCTCACTGCGTCATCCTCAGTGAAGAACGTGATAGCGTGGCCCTCCCTACCGGCTCTACCTGTCCTACCTGTAGGGAAATATATTTACCACAGACTAAACTTGGTATCTACAACAAGTATACAAAAGCAAGTGAAACCTTTAATCAAATGTATGGGGATAAAAAACAACAACAAACAAAACAAACAAACAAACAAAAAACACCAAAACAAGTAACAACAACAACAACAACAACAGCTGTTCACTGTTACTTCTTTCCCAATAATATTTGTCTTCTACTCACCTATTCTGTGGATGTAGCTGACTGCAGTTGGGGGGAAGTCATAGTTGATGACCAGGTTGACGCCCACAAAATCTATTCCCCTTCCCATTACATCAGTACAGATCAGGATCCAAATCTACATAGGTGGACACACCCACAACCACACCCACACATGTCATGCATGCCACTTCTAAAGCTCCTACAGAGAACACACCCTTCTACGTGGGTTTACTTTCTGATATGACACATATAAAAATATATCTGTAAAGCGTTAAGATTAAAAGTTAAACGTGAAGGTCGCGTATAAAAGGGCGTAGCCGGGGACATATTTTGCAATAAGTGGAAAATGGTGGCTGACAGTTTTTGACTTCCCCAGACCATTTTTGTAGCTTTACAGTAACTTTCGCGCACACACAAGCTTGGAAACAATGTCACATATAAGTCGTGAGCATCTTAACAGAAGGCAAAACAATAAACAAACAAGAAAAAATAACATCAACAAATGGCGGGCTCTAAATAGAGAATGAATAAAAGTACTGTTCACCACTGACACAGTTAAATTTAACTGCAAAATATATTCAGCGTGCTATCAGAGTTCTGCAAGATACCATCCTGAGGGTTCATCTTCAATCAAGAAATATTTTGGTACGTACACAGGGCATTGATTGATGGACTTGAGAATCACTCGCAAAAATGATTACACATAGCTGTTTTTTTTTTTTAAAGTTAGGGCACTTGTTGTAAACGTGGTGTGGATCGACTAGAAAGGATAGTGAGTTATAATGGAGGGTTCTCTTTGCGCAGCTACTTTTTTTGAATTTGAATAGGAGCTAGAGGTCAAAGGGCATGCCGGGGATTCTTCTTTTCATACCCGGACCTCCAGAAGGAGTTGTGTAAACGAGGCCACAGGTTTCGCATACGGAGAATAACATTCAATTATAAACGCGACCTCTACGTTTAAGCATCGGACAATTTGAATCATGGGTGACACTAGCACAGGCAGTGAATGAGATAGAAACACTTTAGACAATAATATTTATAGTGACTCAAACGTAGCAAAGTATACTAAATTATCCCCAACCCAATAGTAGGTTTCAAAAAAAAAAAAAAAAAAAAATCATTGACTGGCATCCTCACTTGTCCAGCTCTGAAGCACCTGACCACATTGTCTCTCTGGGCCTGAGTCCTTTCCGAGTGAATGACGTCAACATTCAAGCCATCGTAGATCAACTCTTGAAACAGCTCCTTAGCTCTCTCTATGCTCTGGACAAACACCAGCACTGGAGGAGTGAAACCCTGTACCAGACGACAAAACACAGATTTAGAATGAAGGAAGTTGCAATGTATCAACAATTAATAACAAAAACAAAGCAACAACAACAAACAATCCAACCTTGCGTATGATATCTCTGATAGCTATGAGTTTGCCTCCTTCTTGCCCAACAAACTTCAGCTCCTGCTTGATAGTTGCCGTTGCAGAATTTCTGTGCAAAAATTACAATAATAATTATCATTACCTGTAGTTATTTCTCTTTCACAAGACGTCGTACTCACGGGAGGCCTATAATGACGCGAACTGAGGAGTCTAAGTGGGTGTGGCAGAACTCCTCCACTCCTGATGCAAGAGTTGCACTGAAAAGGGCGTGCCTGATGTTGGGATGGTCACATGACCTGTAGATCTGTGCCACCTGCTCCTTGAAACTGAAGACTCCATCTTCAAATAGCTTGTCAGCTTCATCTAGTACCAGCCACTCCACACTGGAATACAGAGGCTTAATCTATCATCTCGATAAACTTGAAACACAGCGCTTCTCTATACCTGTACCTGTACTTAACCAACCATACTAACCCACTATCACACACACACACACACAGGCAGAGACACATACACAACACACGTACACATGCACGCACACACACACACACACACAATCCTTACTTGTGTAGCTGTATGGCTGGAGGTTCCTGGGACAGCATGTGCACTAGTCTGTTGGGAGTGGTTACTAATACATCTAAACACATCAAACAAAAGTAACATACGTAGTATTGACAGAATATTTATGTCCAGTAGATTCAGATGGATTGTGGCAATGTGAATGTATGCACACGCACACACACACACACGTATACAGTTACGGGGTGCACACCAGTACGAGCATGTGTGACATTGGATGACTCAATCTTCTCTTATCTGGCCATTTTTAATCCAGGCACTTCTCTTTCCCGGGAACCTCTTACAGGGCTGTGCTAAATGTGATCCTTAGCTAGAAAAAATTGTTGATACAGAGAGGTCTTGGCCGGCAGGTGGTATGATAACCCACAGGTGAGCTCCCCTTCAATAAACAATTCACAGGATTCGTACAGGATTTTTCACTTAAATGCACAAATAATAAAGTGAGAGGACTAGAACTAGCAAGTGGAATAGAGTAAGGCTACACATCTTATACTGACAAGTTAGGGTAAAAAAATTTTTAGGGCACCCGGATGAGAGAGAATCTAGTGAATACAAGATGTTTTCAGAATGATGTGTGAAAGTCATACTAGCTGGAACTTAACCTGTTTTGGTGATACACTATCTCTCCACCACTTACCAAATCTTTGGGAGGACTGAGAGCCAAATGTATTGGCATTAGCCTTGGCCTTAGTGAGGACATGAACTTTGAACCCTGACCCCATTCCTAGCCTCAGAAATTCTCTGTAAGTCTGCTGTGCTAGTTCTCTCGTGGGAGAAACGACCACTGCTCGGAAACCTGACCTTTGCGGTACCTGCGAAAAAAAAAGAAGGTACTACTACTACTACTACTACTACTACTATATTGAATAAAAATTACCTTTAAATGAGCAAGTATAGGAATTATAAAAGCAGCAGTTTTTCCAGAGCCAGTAGGTGCACAAGCAAGAACTTCTCTACCCTATAGTAATAATAGTAATAATAATAATAGTAATAATAGTAAATAATAATAACAATTACCTGCAGCATGAGGGGTATGGCTTGCATCTGAATGGGGGTGGGGTCACCATATCCCATGGCAACTACATTTTTTAGGATGTACGATGGCAAGGAGTAGCTGGAACTAAGGACCTGGAAGCTTTCTACGGCATCAGGGATGTCCGACCCACTTACATAGATTCGGTGGGAATTACGAAATGCATTGGCCTGGACAAGACAAAAGAATGGAAGAAACAGCGAAATAGACCACATTCGTGCACTCATTGGTAAGAAGAGTGCAAGAAAATGGATTTCTTACTTTGCTTATAAAATTATTCTCACTGTCTTCAACAAGACCTTGGATTTATATTCTTAATATTACTACGTTTTAAATGACCAAAATAATCTATTATATTTAACTTATCGTAGTATTGAATAAATTGAATGATAGCAGGACGTTTATTTAAGGTAGTAATTATATAAGTATTAATAAAATTATACAGTATTAAAGACCTTATATTTGATTTGCATGTTTATTTATACTAACAAACCTCTTCTCTCCTTAGAAGTTCCTTTGTTTCACGTTTCGTTCGCTTTTTCCTTTTCTTTATTGTTCCTCTTTCTTCCTTCACAAATTTTTTATTCGAGAAAATTTTTAGAGCAACATCTTCATTCACATCTTCCCCATCACTGACGTTAACTTCTTCAGAATTTTTGCTCAGTGTGCCTATGGATTCATCATCAGAGTCTGGATCAACTTCAGTATGGCTGCGCTTGCCTAGCTCTACTCTTGTTTTGGCTGGTTTCTGCTCAATGGCTGCTAAATTAGTGGAGTCTCCAAAAAAGTCTAGTGCACTGGTCAGAGTATCACTTTTGAATTCAGTTGGGTTCACCTAGAAATAAGTTAAATGGAAAATAATAATAATGAAAGCCATATACATTACCTTTCCTCTGGAATGTGCTTTCTTGAACTGTGCACCGACAGACAGCTTTCTAAATATATCGTAGGTGTCCATAGTAGCTGGAGAATGAAAAAGCAAATGACTAAATAGCGGTAAAGGTCGTTATCGCTGAAGATTGGATGACGACCACTACCTAAAAATATTCGTGTGTACTTGTATGTTATCTAAGTCTGTCTTCCCCCTTCTTTAGTGTTCATGTCGCATTTCCTCACTACTGAATATACCTAGCTATGGAAAAAAGAGTAGTGAAATTTAAAACTCATCCTGGCACATCTAGTAGTGAGTTTGCTCGGCTCTATAGGGGCAATTATTCAGTATACAGGTAAACTAAGTGTTTATACTGTGTACTTAGAGCAAGAGCTCATTGTAAACGCTGATGCACTCTCCAAGGAGAAGTTCAGACTTGTTGTGGGGGATATTATCGAATTATCAGTTCCCTCCAGCAATAAGAACAGCAGGTTATGGCAACTGAACTGATGCAGGGAAAGCAGAGTAATTATTTATACCTTTATTTGGTTGTAGATCTTCACTAGTATTGCAGGTGAAAAGTTCATCTTCAGAACTTCACTCCAAAGGTTAGTTTTAAGTTCTAATGTACCAACATTAATCACACTGCCTGGTGTGCTGTAATTAGGAGTTCCTCTGAGCATTAACAAAGACCTGGCTCATGCCTTTGGCTTTGAAGGTTTGCGGGAGGTAGAAGTAAGGCAGGTCAGCAGAGATGAGGTCGGGCTGGACCTTATTGAACTTCGCTTCAAGGTTGGTTTCGTGGGCAATGTAAAGAGCAACGTTAAACCTTCACTCAACAAAAGGGGGAAATCTAATTTCATGTGAAAATTTGATGGATTTTTTTTTTTTTTTTTTTAATAGCAAGCAATACAACATTTATAGACTGTGACATACAATGCAGACTTATTTACACATTGACTTGTTATGGTTACCATGGCGATGATACACTTTTAGGATATGCTTATGTTTAACCATGTAGCCTACAAGATCAGAATAAAACATTTACCTAGACTGTGGCAAATGGCAGCTGTTGTATAGAACTGAACGTCGAATAGAACCTTTTTTTTTTTTCCTTTTTTTTTTGGGGGGGGGGGGGTGCAAAGTAGAATCATTTTGTACTTGAAGTATAACTTGACACAAGGGTTGTAATTACTGGTGTTGAATTATCACATTTATCAAGTTCTGACCCTTCATAAAAACTAGATTGAAACTTTCTCACTTAAAGGGATCTAGAGAGAAGCAAAGCCAGGAGTCCTGGGTTCCATTCCCTGGCGAGAACTAAGCCAGGAGTCCTGGGTTCCATTCCCTGGCGAGAACTAAGCCAGGAGTCCTGGGTTCCATTCCCTTGGCGAGAACTAAGCAAAGCCAGGAGTCCTGGGTTCCATTCCCTGGCGAGAACTAAGCCAGGAGTCCTGGGTTCCATTCCCTGGCGAGAACTAAGCAAAGCCAGGAGTCCTGGGTTCCATTCCCTGGTGAGAACTAAGCTAAGCCAGGAGTCCTGGGTTCCATTCCCTGGCGAGAACTAAGCAAAGCCAGGAGTCCTGGGTTCCATTCCATGGCGAGAACTAAGCCGCCAGGAGTCCTGGGCTCCATTCCCTGGTGAGAACTAAGATTTTTTTCCCCTTTGCTTCTCTCTACACCCCTTTAAGTGAGAAGCTTTCAATCTAATTATCACATTGAGAAGTAGTGTAATTTACTTTATTAGGTCAATGGTGATAGTTCACCTCGTCACATTTACAATTAATAGATTTAAAAAGAACAAAAACAATAGGCTTACCTTTTATGTATCCAGCATAATTAAACTGTTCTTACCTTACTTTTAAATTATGGGAAGTTATTTGATGAAGTAGTGGATGTGGATGTGATGTGGATGTGGATGTGGATGTGGATGTGGATGTGATGTGGATGTGATGTCACTTTACCAACAGTTTCTGCTGTTTGGAAATCTAGAACAATTTGTTAATATTTATTAACAAGACAAGATGGGAAGCTTGAGTAAGTATGCGGGTGACTTGTACTATGTAAATTGTGTGTTGGTGTATATAGGTTTAATAATATCCTTTTGTAAATGGGTGAACTTTTGTATGATTTATTTCAGTTTATTGAAAAAGTTATGTATTAGATGTTATGTTAGTACTTTGAAACAGCAGTGTTACAAAATATTCAAATTATTCAGTTATTTTTGGCTGGTTCATTACGGCAGTATTTCTCTTATAATATTGTACACTTCATTTGCCATGTGTATCTCTTTTGTTGAAGTGGACTTTCCTATGGGAAGACTTGAACACTTCATCAAGACTCCATTGGCAAACAGCAGCTGACCCACACAACTAGTGTTTGTTGGTCTGAGGTTATTTTAGGAAGTGCAAAGTAAAGAACTTTTGCACTTTAAAGGGTAACCTGACATGTGTTTATCAGTTGGATTTCTATTGAAATAGTTTTGCAATTTCTTTGAATGAGGATTGCAGTAGAACGGGAATTAAGCACTAATGATGACGTGTGTGTTCTATAGGACCAGTCTCTCACTAGAAGTGACATGTGGAGATTTTCATGTTCTCTGGTAAGAAATTTCAGTCTACATTCATACAAATATGGAGTTATGAATTTTATTTATTACGTTTCCCCCCTACCAGGTTGAACAGTGTGTGTATGTGTCCAAGAGGATGGAGTTTGGTGGGATGCGATGTCAGGTGTCTGGACTGTGGTCTCAGGGAGAACTAGTGCAGAGTGGAGCAGTCACGGATGACACTAGGGTATGTGGTGACACTAGGGTATGTGGTGACTCTAGGGTATGTGATGACACTAGGGTATGTGGTGACACAGTGGTATGTGGTGACACTAGGGTATGTGGTGGCACTAGGGTATGTGGTGACACTAGGGTATGTCAGGGCTTCATACAGGATTTTTTTCTGGGGGGGAAAACTTTTTTATTCCTACTTAGGATAGCGTGTGGCCATAGAGAGAGGAGGGTGCGGGTCCTCAAGTTTGGGGGGGGGGGGGGGGTTAATGCTAATATGAGCTGCTTTGTCCACTGTTAAACTTCAGAGGTATATGGGGATTTTTTCAGAAACATTTAAACTTTTGAACACACTCCTCATCCTTCCTTGGAACAGCATCAGTTGAAAAATCTTCCAGCTACAAATGAAGCTCATTAAGACCCATATACGCAGCAGTACACTGACTAAAACCTTCGTCAGCTTGTAAGAATTGCCATTGAGGCCCTGAACTTTTGGCTGTAAACTTTAATGAAGTTCTAGAGATTTTCAAACAAAAAAGTAGAAGAATTGTGCTTTTTTTAATAATAAAAAAGAATTTTGCTCTGAGTTACCATTTATAATTATAATTAAAAATTCAGATTTCTTGGGGGGGAGGGGGGGGGGAAATTCCAGGGCCACCCCCCCTCAGTATGAAGCCCTGTACGTGGTGACACTAGGGTATGTGGTGACACAGGGTATGTGGATATAATAGGGTATGTGGTGACACTAGGGTACATGGTGACACTAGGGTATATGGTGATACTAGGTATATGGTGACACAGGGTATGTGGTGACCAGTGTTGGGTCAAGCCCTGTAATTAAGAGCTTAAGTCCAAGCTCAAGCCTTTATAGATTTTTTTAAGCTCAAGCCCAAGCCCATCAATTTCGAATCAGACTTAAGTCCAAGCTCAAGTCTTTATTTAAAGGCTTAAGTCCAAGTTCAAGCTCTATTCAGAAGTTGAAATTCTGAAAGAACATTGAAAATTACATAATTCAATACACAAAAAGGAAATGACTTTATTAATAAAAGTTACTGGCTGTGGCTACTAGCCTATTGGGTAAAATGGGAAAGTGTTATTGTCTACTAATATTGATTATTTGCTTCCATTCAGCAAACAACTATCAATCAATTGAGCTTAAGCTCAAGCCCAATATTTTGTGATAGAGCTAAGCCTAAGCTCAAGCTCTTGACCATTTTTAAGAAATGGGATTCAAGCCTCTTCAAGCCCTTGACAAACCTGGGCTTAAGCTAAAAAAGGCTTAAGCTCAACTGGGCTTGACCCAACACTGGTGGTGACACAGGGTATGTGGTGACACAGGGTATGTGGTGACACAGGGTATGTGGTGACACTAGGGTATGTGGTGACATAGGGTATATGGTGACACAGGGTATGTGGTGACACTAGGGTAGGGTATGTGGTGACACTAGGGTATGTGGTGACATAGGGTATATGGTGACACAGGGTATGTGGTGACACTAGGGTAGGGTATGTGGTGACACTAGGGTATGTGGTGACACTAGGGTATGTGGTGACACAGGGTATGTGGTGACACTAGGGTATGCGGTGACACAGGGTATGTGGTGACACTAGGGTATGTGGTGACACAGGGTATGTGGTGACAGTAGGGTATTTGGTGCACTAGGATATGTGGTGACACCAGGGAGATCAGACTTATACAGGATTTTTTTTCTGGGGGGGGGGGGGGGGGGGGGGGGGGGGGGGGGGGGGGGGGGGTGGGGGGGGGTTTTTTTCTGTTTTTTTTTTTTGTTGTTTTTGTTTTTTTTTTTTTTTTACCCTTTTTTCTTCTCCCTTATGATAGCGTGTGGCCATAGAGAGAGGAGAGTGCGGGTTTGGGAGGGGGGGGGGGGGTTGTAATGCTAATATGAGCTGCTTTGTCCACTTCTAAACTTCAGAGGTATACAGGGATTTTTTCAGAAACATTTAAACTTTTGAACACACTCCTCATCCTTCCTTGGAACAGCATCAGGTGAAAGATCTTCCAGCTACATATGAAGCTCATTAAGACCCGTATACGCAGCAGTACACTGACTAAAACCTTCGTCAGCTCGTAAGAATTGTCATTGAGGCCCTGAACTTTTGGCTGTAATCTTTAATGAAGTTCTAGAGATTTTCAGACAAAAAAGTAGAAGAATTGTGCTTTTTTAATAATAAAAAAGAATTTTGCTCTGAGTTACCATTTATAATTATAATTAAAAATTCAGATTTCGTGGGGGGGAGGGGGGAATTTCAGGGCCACCCCCCCTCAGTACGAAGCCCTGTATGTGGTGACACTAGGGTATTTGGTGACACTAGGGTATGTGGTGACACTAGGGTATGTGGTGACACAGGGTATGTGGTGACACAGGGTATGTGGTGACGCTAGGGTATATGGTGACACAGGGTATGTGGTGACACAGGGTATGTGGTGACACTAGGGTATGCGGTGACACTAGGGTATGTGGTGACACTAGGGTATGTGGTGACACAGGGTATGTGGTAACACTAGGGTATATGGTGACACAGGGTATGTGGTGACTAGTGTTGGGTCAAGCCCTGTAATTAAGAGCTTAAGTCCAAGCTCAAGCCTTTATAGATTTTTAGAGCTTAAGCTCAAGCCCAAGCCCATCAATTTCGAATCAGACTTAAGTCCAAGCTCAAGTCTTTATTTAAAGGCTTAAGTCCAAGTTCAAGCTCTATTCAGAAGTTGAAATTCTGAAAGAACATTGAAAATTACATAATTCAATACACAAAAAGGAAATGACTTTATTAATAAAAGTTACTGGCTGTGGCTACTAGCCTATTGGGTAAAATGGGAAAGTGTTATTGTCTACTAATATTGATTATTTGCTTCCATTCAGCAAACAACTATCAATCAATTGAGCTTACAATATTTTGTGGGATTCAAGCCTCTTGTGGTGACACAGGGTATGTGGTGACACTAGGGTATGTGGTGACACTAGGGTATGTGGTGACACAGGGTATGTGGTGGCACTAGGGTATGTGGTGACACTAGGGTATGTGGTGATACAGGGTATGTGGTGACACTAGGGTATGTGGTGACACTAGGGTATGTGGTGACACTAGGGTATGTGGTGATACAGGGTATGTGGTGACACTAGGGTATGTGGTGACACTAGGGTATGTGGTGACACAGGGTATGTGGTGACACAAGGTATGTGGTGGCACTAGGGTATGTGGTGACACTAGGGTATGTGGTGATACAGGGTATGTGGTGACACTAGGGTATGTGGTGACACAGGGTATGTGGTGACACTAGGGTATGTGGTGACATGGGTATGTGGTGACACTAGGATACGTGGTGACACTAGTGTATGTGCTGACACAGGGTATGTGGTGACACTAGGGTATGTGGTGACACAGGGTATGTGGTGACACAGGGTATGTGGTGACACAGGGTATGTGGTGACACAGGGTATGTGGTGACACTAGGATACGTGGTGACACTAGTGTATGTGCTGACACAGGGTATGTGGTGACACTAGGGTATGTGGTGACACAGGGTATGTGGTGACATTAGGGTATGTGGTGACACTAGGGTATGTGGTGACACTAGGGTATGTGGTGACATAGGGTATGTGGTGACACTAGGATACGTGGTGACACTAGTGTATGTGCTGACACAGGGTATGTGGTGACACTAGGGTATGTGGTGACACAGGGTATATGGTGACACTTGGGTATGTGGTGACACTAGGATACGTGGTGACACTAGTGTATGTGCTGACACAGGGTATGTGGTGACACTAGGGTATGTGGTGACACAGTGTATGTGGTGACATTAGGGTATGTGGTGACACTGGTACGTGGTGACACTAGGGTATGTGGTGACACTAGGGTATGTGGCGACACTAGGGTATGTGGCGACACTAGGTATGTGGTGACACTGGGTATGTGGTGACATTAGTGTATGTGGTGACACTAGGGTACGTGGTGACATTAGGGTTTGTGGTGACACTAGGGTACGTGGTGACACTAGGATATGTGGTGACACTAGGATATGTGGCGACACTAGGGTATGTGGCGACACTAGGGTATGTTATAACACTAGGGTATGTGGTGACACTAGGGTATGTGGTGACACTAGGATATGTGGCGACACTAGGGTATGTGGCGACACTAGGGTATGTTATAACACTAGGGTATGTGGTAACACTAGGGTATGTGGCGACACTAGGGTATGTTATAACACTAGGGTATGTGGTAACACTAGGGTATGTGGTAACACTAGGGTATGTGGTGACTCTAGGGTATGTGGCAGAAAAAAAAGAAGAAAGCATTAGATGCCACGTTTAGGCTTGTTTTCCCAAAACCAATCACATATATTTATGTGGTGTGTATACTTCATTTCTCTTTGCATAGATAGAGCAAAACTGTATTGCGACCAAGAGTGTTGTGGTGGCAGCACTCTTATGGCCATTTCAATAGATCACAGTACACGTAAGGTTTTTGAGACTATTGTATTGAGCATGCTCACTACACTTTATATTTAATTCTTACTTTATGTCAATATACGCTGATAACTGGGTAAAGTTCTTGCAAAAAAGTTAGTGGATATGCTAAATGGTAAATTTAATGTAACATATTTACAAGTATTTTTAGTCCTCAGATTTGTATAATACTTAATTATATGCACACAGGTCGTGTTTCGCTCTGCTTCTTCTCATTTCTTCATTTTCATTCAGATCAGCTCTGAAATGTGGGATTTTGATCCATCAGGTAAGTTTACTAATAATTTTCTTGTCTGTCTTGAATGAATCGGTCATGTGATGTCAGGTGACTTGTACTTCGACAAGGCTGAGGGAGGGTTCTTGCAGGAGCTGTTCCAACGCTGGAGCAATGAGCAGTGCAGCCATGAAGTCACTTTGTTGTTCTTCTGGAGAGCCTACTACAAGAAAAGCTCACTAGGTTAGATCTGGTTATGTCGATCCGTCACTTACATAATAGTGCCTACTGAGCTCTTTGTTGATGCTGTTTTCTTCGCCAGTTTAGAGCTGTGAATTAGTGTTCACGCTAGAATATTTATACTTTGAGGTAGTGTAACAAGAACAGTGGGTATATCATTCACATTGTGTGTGCCGCTAGGGAGGAGGGATAGGGATGAGGGTGGGTGGGGGGAAGAGATTTTATCGGATCTTAGCAACCATTATGAAATATTAGTGCATTATTGACATTATATGACTGTCCAGTTAATATATTGGTGATACTTTTAAGTGTAACCAATTGTGTATATTAACATAAAACTCTGGAAAGATACCCGAATTTAATTACGTGAGGTGGGTGTAATGAACAATCCTTCTTGGCTTTGAAAGTGTTATGTAGCTTTAGTGATTTGCGCCAAATGTTATCATGGACTTCTTATTTTTTAGTATTTGAAAGTATTATTTTATTTTGTATTTTTTAACAGTTATAAGTTGCTGTTTAGTAGAACTTTAAATAGTATTGATGGCTAATTGCTCCTTGAGACGATGAAAAAACTCTCACTTTTCTTTTGTTCCAAGGACCAGTCATGTAGTTATGGACATGACATTGTGGGGCGAGTAATGCTGTGGGATAATTGATGAAAGCCAACCGTATGCGATGGCGACTCATACATTGAAATTGCATGCTTATGATACCAATGTGTGCATATACATTTATTTATAGTTTAATTGTGGTTGTCCAGGGAACGCATTCACTTCTAACTGCTCAAATGAGTGCTTCAGTCCAGGTTAATTAGGATTAGTTTATTATATAGTTGTTTTCTTGTGGGGGTTGTAAATGGCAGATTCTGAGCATTATGTGGTTGTGCTGAGGGACACTGAGAATGTTGTGGCTTCTTTTCTACGAGAGCAAGATCTTGTTCTGTTCTGCAGTGGTTACCAAGACGGAGAAACAACTCTTTTGTTTCACTTGATGTAGACAGGATAGACTCTGCACTTGTGACCAGGTACCTGATTCAACTTGTATGTGAGAACATTGAAAAGGATGTGAGTAAAGATTTTTTAAGGACTCTAGCCAATGGAGGAGTGCATAGAGCTTAAAGTACACGAGGTTTTAGAGAAGGAGTTGGAGAAGTCCACTGAGGACAGTTCAGAGGCATCCAACAAACGCAGTGTAGATATTCATTTCAGTGATAATGTCCGAGTTATCATGGACAGATTTATCAGCTTGCTCTTTGACCTCTTAGTTGGCCTTCAGCCACAAGAATAAAAGGAGAGGGAATCTGCTTGTGAGCAGATTTGTGAGAAAAACCCTATTAGTCTCCAACAACACATGCAATTGTTTCATCATCTCATAATAAATCAAAGATTAACTTCACTTCATCTCCTGAAATACAGAAAAAGATATAAAAAATTTCACCATATTTTTCTCCATTTACACGAATAAGTGATCCAGCTTGTTTATGTGGTAAATTATGTGATAAATTGTCACCTACATTACATAGTTTTAATTTTTGTATTAATAGTGATATTTTTACAGCAGTCATTATCTTATTTGGCTCACTAGATTTTTTTTTGTTCACTCACTATTTATGCTTCTTGTACATGCAAAACTTTTTTAAAAATTATCTTCTGGGTCAGCTAACAAATCACTCAATCTAACGGTTAATGTACAGGGACACTAAACAAGCATAGAAAAGCAACTTCTGTAGTCCTATTGAACAATGAATAATAATCTAGCCTAATATTAACATGTAAAAGTGCTTCTCTTGGTTGCCGCGTAATAGATGACACATGATTTCCATATACTGCAATCTAAGAATAGATTGTCCATAATTTATAAATAGCATCGCAGGTGGTGCGAAGGTTTCCCCCCTAACATTTCTTTGGTTTTACTTATTAGATTGAGGTTATTACATATCCTGTACAGTAGTACCCAAGAGGATTTTGTTACTGTGATTCTTTTTGTGTAACATCAGTGAGTAAAGTGAATGATGGATCCTGAGCTTCATGTGTCCATACTGAAGGCTGCTGAGAAGGATGTAGTTTCTGATCTACAGAAAGTAGATCTTGTTCAGTTCTGCAGTGATCTGCATAAGTATCGTGTGGTTACCAAGAAGGAGAAACAACTCTTTTGTTCACTTGATGTAGACAGGATAAAAGACTCTGCACTTGTGACCAGGTACCTGATTCAACTTGTATGTGGGAACATTGAAAAAGATGCAAGTGTGTGGGAAAGATTTTTAAGGACTCTAGCCAATGGTGGAGAGCATAGAGCTAAAGTACATGAGATTTTAGAGAAGGAGCTGGGGAAATCCACCGAGAGCACTTCAAAGGCATCCGACAAGCACGATGTTTATTTCACTGAAAAGGATATCAGTTGTATAGTCGAAGTTCTCACAGATATAAGTTACAAGTGGGAGGAGATAAGCATAGCTCTGGGGCTTAGCACACAGACTAGAAAAAACTGTAAGGACAACAAGTCCAATGTAGTTTTTCTTACCGATATAATCACTGAGTGGTGGAATCAAAACCCAGCAAAGTGTACGTTACAGGAGCTGATGGGTGCACTGCAGAGCGGGACAGTGGGTGGGAGTCGGGCAGCAGTAAAGCTGGATAAACACTTCAATCGGGCAAAGGAAGTTTGTACTTTGAAGTCATCCACTGTATGTGACTCCTTAGCATTAGAGTACCAGTCTGAAGACGAAGTCGTAGTGTGTGATGGCAAGGCCACTCTTCTGGGAGTGCAGGTTAGTCCCAACAATAATACTGTCTCTTTCCAGTGGAAGAAGAATGGCAAAGCATTGTCAGACAGTTCTCTACATTCAGGCGTCCATTGTGACACTCTAGTTATCTGTGGATACCAAGGAGTAGAAGGCTCTTATTGCTGTGTTATCACTAGAGGTGAGGAGAAGGTCATCTGTGATTATATGGATGTGTCTGTAAAATATTCATCTACCAAAGAACATTTGATAGATTTATATTCCAAATACAGGGAAGTCCCCATAGACTCCTGGCCACCAATAGGAACACAGACTTTTATCCAGCCAACACTGTTGAAGTGTAATAGTCAATTGTCAACTGCTTTCAGTCCTAAACAGAAAAGTTTAACATACAAAGAGGCATTTGGAGAGTTAGATGATGGAGCTGTTGTATTAATCAGAGGATTTGCAGGAAGTGGTAAGACTACACTTTGTCACAAAATTGTCAAAGATTGGGCAGCTGGTTGTACACTGAGAGGAGCAAGATTAGTTATAATCATTCCACTCAAGTTTTTAGCTTTGCCAAGTGATGCTGAGAGTTTACTAGACATCATAAACCAACTTTTTTACTTTCCAGATGAGGTGAAGAAACAGCTAGTAGCCGATATAGAAGACAGAAACGGTAAAGGAATTTGTTTTGTTATGGACGGTTGGGATGAGTGTGTCCAGAAAAAAGACTCCATCATTTGGAAGATCTTTTGTAAGCAGTATCTTCCACAGTCTATGGTCATTGTTACATCTCGTCCTGCAACTACTTCAGATCTACAACAGAAAGCATGTGTTAAGTTAGAGCTAGAGCTAGTGGGATTCTCCAAGGACAATCTTGTGGACTATGTTACCAAGTTAGGGTCCAGCAGTCAGAATAGTTTAAAAGACTACATTTTATCAGATAACCATTTACTGAGCATGTGTTCTCTTCCCATGCACGCAGCCATGATCTGCTTCATCTTTCAGAATAAAGGAAAAGCCCCGGATACTGAAACTAGCCTTTACGAGTTTTTCACAAGACTAACCATCTTGCGTCATCTCAAGAGTAAGGATAGTAGTATGAGTTTAAGTTCACTGCGCGACTTTACAGGCAAGGATAAGAAACTCTTTCATAGCCTGTGCAGACTAGCATTCAACATGACAGTTAATTACAAACAAGTAGCCAGTCAGGCGGATTTAGAAGTTTCATTCAGTGTTGATGATGGCAGTGCTTTCTTTGGTTTAGTATCGGTAGACCATGTACCAGTAATAGCAGGCTTCAGAAAAAAATATTGTTTCTTCCATTCGACCATTCAAGAATTTTTAGCAGCATTCTATTTACTGGATAATGGGCATGAAATTAACAAAGTTATTAGGTTAGCTGGCAATTCTCTTGTGCTTAAAGTATGGAAATTCTATTGTGGCTTGAATAATACTTGGGGGCATGATGAATATAACGTGTTGAATTACAGTTTTCTTGAAAATATTCCTCATACTTATATGTTCTTGTATGCAGTAGAGTGTGCTGCAGAGTCACGTCAGGCCAGTGTGTGTGATGTTATAATGGAAGCAGCTCAGGGAATTGCTCTAGAATATCCATTGAAGTCTACACATTTGTCTGCTATAAAGTATGTCTTGTCAGCTTCTTCTGAGCCACTTCGAACTCTGTTATTATGTCGTCACTGTACAGATGAAGAGGGAGTTGGGGATATTTTGTCGAGTATTAAATGTTCCCAACTGTGTCGTCTCTCCTCGTTGACATTGAGTAGATTGTCTTTAGGATCTGAAGGAGCACGTGCGGTAGCTCACTGCTTGAGCCACTGCGAGATGTTACGGGAACTAAATCTTTCCCATAACTGTCTTCATTCTGAAGACATAGCAGGTCTTGTTAAGAACAGTTACTGCCTTACCAAAGTGATTTTGTCACACAATCATATTAGAGGAGACGTTGCAAGTTCTGTCAAGAAATGGAAGCCCTTGAAGGTATTAGATTTGTCTTTTAATGAAATAAGTTTAGATGATGTGATGTGTTTAGTTAGTTCCTTTAAAGATGGTTTAGAAACATTCTACTTACAAGGCAATTCTGGAGTTAGTTTCAAGACAGTGTTGACTCTTGCAAAGCAACTGAATGATCTGTCATCTCACAGGATGCGGAATCTTCACTTAGACATTGATGGGGTGGCACAACTTTATAAGAAGGAATACAGCAATGTTGTTATCAAATTGTGTCAGAAAAAGAACATAACAAGGCGATCTTCTTATTCTACCTATGAAACTAGCCAAGAAATTAGGAGTTTCAGTTCGTCTTTTCTGATGAAATTAAGTGAACGTATTCGTGTACATAGTACTCCAGTACTCTTCCCTCGTCCAGTCATGTTAATTTTTGCTTACATCACATAGTTGATTTTGTTTTATATATTTTTTAATTACTAATGATATTTTTGTGGTAGTCATGTCATTAATTCATTTGATTATTACTATTTTTCCCCTCTTTTTCACTCAGAGCTTGAGCAATGAGAAAAAGTGAATGATTAATTTTATTCAAATTATTAATGGAACGTTCTTGTCATGTTATTCATTTATTTATTTATTTTTGTGTGTGTGTGTGTGCATGTGTGTGTGTGTGTGTGTGGAAAATTTCAAGGTATACCTCCTCGTTTAAGAAACTGCAGTGGTTTTACTAGACCTTATTGTTATGATCGTTTGTATTTGAGCTTGTGAAGCTAATTATGATGGGTTCACATGTTGAATGTAGTACACAAGTAACTGAAATGCTACAGGAGTGTCAGTGCAAGGTGGTCATGGTGTTCGCTAAGAGCTCTGCAAGTTTGGGATGAGCGTGTGGGACAAAGTGGTTTGGAATTGCACCATCTGATAGGTGGGCATTTGATCCTGCCTTCTGCAGTCTAGTACCAACAGCTGGGGGGACAGCAGAGAGGAATAAAGGTGTGGGCGGGGCTAGTGCTGGATCCATCATGGCTGAGAGCTGGAGAGTGTGCAGTTACTTAGCTCCAAACTGTGATAGCCAAGATTGAGGCTATGTAAGATGGTAATTGTGGTCATCTGCTGGTTGGGGAAGGAGTGGTCCAGTGTAGTGAGTTGTGTTGTGAGCCTACCAACAGGCCCAGTCAGTCAGACATGAACTAATTCTGTGAATATTTGCAAAACATGATGGATGGAGTTAGTGCCGAGAATGTGCTGGTGATAGTGGGAGGTCTCCAATATTCATGAGCATGAATTAGATTAAGTGTCGTGTGTGAACTGTTTACAGCAGACCACTGTAGTGTCATGTGATTCATTATTGTTAGAAAATAATGGCAGATCCTGAGCATTGTGTGGCTGTGCTGAGGGCCACTGAGAATGATGTTGCTTCTGTTCTACTAGAGGAAGATCTTGTTCAGTTCTGCAGTGATCTGCATAAGTATCGTGTGGTTACCAAGAAGGAGAAACAACTCTTTTGTTCACTTGATGTAGACAGGATAGACTCTGCACTTGTGACCAGGTACCTGATTCAACTTGTATGTGGGAACATTGAAAAGCATGCAAGTGTGTGGGAAAGATTTTTAAGGACTCTAGCCAATGGAGGGGTGCATAGAGCTAAAGTACACGAGGTTTTAGAGAAGGAGCTGGGGAATTCCACCGAGAGCAGTTCAAAGGCATCCGACAAACACGATGTTTATTTCACTGAAAAGGATATCAGTTGTATAGTCGAAGTTCTCACAGATATAAGTTACAAGTGGGAGGAGATAAGCATAGCTCTGGGGCTTAGCACACAGACTAGAAGAGACTGTAAGGGTGACAGGTCCAATGTAGTTTTTCTTACCAATATAATCACTGAGTGGCTGAATCACAACCCAGCAAAGTGTACGTTACAGGAGCTGAAGGGCGCACTGCAGAGCGAGACAGTGGGTGGGAGTCGGGCAGCAATAAAGCTGGATAAACACTTCAATCGAGCAGAGGAAGCTTGTACTGTGAAGTCATCCACTGTATGTGACTCCAAGTTAGCATTAGAGTACCAGTCTGAAGACGAAGTCGTAGTGTGTGATGGCAAGGCCACTCTTCTGGGAGTGCAGGTTAGTCCCAACAATAATACTGTCTCTTTCCAGTGGAAGAAGAATGGCCAAGCATTGTCAGGCAGTTCTCTACATTCAGGCGTCCATTGTGACACTCTAGTTATCTGTGGATACCAAGGAGTAGAAGGCTCTTATTGCTGTGTTATCACTAGAGGTGAGGAGGAGATCATCTGTGATGATATGGACGTTTCTGTAAAATATTCATCTACCAAACAACATTTGTTAGATTTATATTCCAATTATAGGGAAGTCCCCATAGACTCCTGGCCACCAATAGGAACACAGACTTTTATCCATCCAACACTGTTGAAGTGTAATAGTCAGTTGTCAGCTGCTTCCAGTCCTCAGCAGGAGAGTTTAACATACAAAGAGGCATTTGGGGAGTTTGATGATAGAGCTGTTGTATTAATCAGAGGATTTGCAGGAAGTGGTAAGACTACACTTTGTCACAAAATTGTCAAAGATTGGGCAGCTGGTTGTACACTGAGAGGAGCAAGATTAGTTATATTCATTCCACTCAAGTTTTTAGCTTTGCCAAGTGATGCTGAGAGTTTACTAGACATCATAAACCAACTTTTTTACTTTCCAGATGAGGTGAAGAAACAGCTAGTAGCCGATATAGAAGACGGAAACGGTAAAGGAATTTGTTTTGTTATGGACGGTTGGGATGGACATCAGTGTGTCCAGCAAGATAACTCCATCATTAGGAAGATCTTTTGTAAGAAGTATCTTCCACAGTCTATGGTCATTGTTACATCTCGTCCTGCAACTACTTCAGATCTACAACAGGAAGCATGTGTTAAGTTAGAGCTAGAGCTAGTGGGATTCTCCAAGAACAATCTTGTGGACTATGTTACCAAGTTAGGGTCCAGCAGTCAGAATAGTTTAAAAGACTACATCTTATCAGACAATCATTTACTGAGCATGTGTTCTCTTCCCATGCACGCAGCCATGATCTGCTTCATCTTTCAGAATAAAGGAAAAGCCCCGGATACTGAAACTAGCCTTTACGAGTTTTTCACAAGACTAACCATCTTGCGTCATCTCAAGAGTAAGAAGAGAAGCACGAGTTTGAGTTCACTGCGCGACCTTACAGGCA
>WLWD01006135.1_pt1:0-2500 | contig 131723 bp, 118 predicted proteins | sample 6712731 | NCBI WGS metagenome assembly WLWD01 (sample SAMN12718690, study PRJNA576275) | sponge metagenome | isolation source: marine sponge | host: Mycale hentscheli | place: New Zealand: South Island, Marlborough, Capsize Point | collected 2014-11-01 | reverse complement strand
AGGTGAGGCCACGCCTTGTGCAACACGAGAGTTAATTTAACTTAACTGCATGCAACTAGTTATAATGATGCATTGAGTGAGAATTGCAAACTGTCAAGTATATTTATATGTTTACATTCGTATTCCAATGTATACAACAACATTTCAGTTATGTGTAATAGTGTGTTAGTTATGACTGATATTATGTAATAGTGTGGTAAGTATAAGATTAGTCAGTAGCTTGCCATTTGGATTCTTTGCGACTATTGAATTACTACATGCATACTTATTACGTACATACATACATACATACATACATGCATGCATACATGCATGCATACATACATACATACATGCATACATACGTACGTATGTATGTACGTTCAGGTTGAACGCGAACTGACAATGATGACCCGAGAAAGAATCATAGATTCAGGAGTGGGTGTGGATCTAGTCTCGTTGTCACAGCAACCTCTGCATGCTGTGCCGTTGTTCAAGGTAAGTTCGTGCTAATGAAAAACATTTCTGGATTTGTCTTTGTATGACTCCAGTCATAATATGAAATAATTGTGTATTGCTCCATACTGTATTATAAACAGTTCTTCAGTCAGTCTTCCATGGACAACCAGGAATACTACAACCTCCCTCACTGGATCAACTACAGCTTCTATAACCCGATCCACCCGTGGAACCAGTTCCAATTCCAGCCCATGCTCAATCTCTCTGACCACTTGGTGAGTAACCCATTCCTCCCTCAGCAGCAGTTTCATGTGCTGTACTTATCTCCATACATTTAGATCAATGTTCATTTGAACAAATCTAAAGAGAGTAGCACTTGTCGACGGGACAGGTCGGCTAAAGGTCTGCCATACCAGCCCACCAAGGAGGCGGGGCTAATCCCCCACACGATGTCCTCCATCGAGACGCTCCAGAGGAGTCGGCTGTTCAACAAGTACCTGGTTGATTACGATGCTTACGATGCAGCCATATTCTGTTCCAAGGATGGCGGGCTGGTGGGTAGGCTGGGGTTAAAAGGAGGCAGTATGCCGAAGGTTCACAGCGTGGGTAAGTTGGCAGCCTCTCCAGATGGCAGGTATCATCAGGAGAGATTGGCGGACCAGTTCACTTCTGTGGAGCCCTCCAGGTCTCAGGGAGTCAAGTTTGAAATCACATCCTCTCCAGAGGAAGAGTGAGTTGGTGGCATTCACAAACGAGTGTGTATTCATAGGCCGTAATAGTAACTAGTATGTATCAGTACTATACTGACTGTAGTGTATAATAATAGGGAATTTTGTTGTTGCCATTGTTGTTGTTGTTGCTGTTGCTGTTGAAGAAATCAAATTGACACTTTTTTTATTTCAAGGTTGTTGTTTTTTTTTAATTTATTTATTTTAATTTAATTTTTTTTTTTTTACAGAAGCATAGCAATTCTAAAAGCCAGTATATTAGGTATGTTTATTATGTTGGTATTTATTTTCCTTACCAGTCCATTCCTATCTGACCCCATGAGTCCCCCTATTGAGATGAAGCTGTCTGCCATAGTAAGTTATCCTCCATGTGAGTGTAGCAAAGTCTTCCTCTTCCTTTCCTTTTTAGTCTGAAGATGCTGGTCAAAATTCTGAAAGTGCTGACCCGGCAATAATTTCTCGTCCATCTAGAGGTTAGTGTTGCTCTGGCCACATCTGAGTCAATCTTTATTACACTATAATGATTTAGTGCGTGTCCTCTCTGAAAGTCAGAACCTGTCGTCATCCATTCTGGCGACATCGTCTAGCCACACCCTCTACGTGCCTGCTGCTAGCAGTGCAGAATCGCTGCCCAAGTTTTCCCGCCTCATGGCCCGCACTCACAGCAAAGACGAACAAGATGGCGGACTGGAAAAAGTGATACTTGTCCCCACCAAGAAAACCAAGTTCATCAACCCATTTGACCCGTCCAAGGTTCACGGCGAGCTGACCGCCTATCATCGTCGCTGGGTGCATGTTTTCCCCAGGGACAAGCGTGGCCTTGCCTTTCAGGCTCATCACGCCCTGGAGGAAGAGGAGGAGGAGGAGGAGGGGAACGATGGGGAGAGGTTGTCCGCTAGCGGTACTCTGAGTCCTATCAGAAATGCATCGTCAGGAAGTCTCAATGTTGGGAGTTTTACTAAATTAGGGTCTTCGCTGACTGACAGACAGGAATTTCGTGGGTTGGTACAGGGTGGCAGACGTAGCCGGTACATCAGCGGAAGCAGCTTGGTGGAAACTCTGGTCCCAATGAGTGCAGAATCGGGAGATTCGCACAGTACTGGGGCTTTGGACAGGACAAGTGGTCCTCCAACTTGTAGTACCCCAGCACAGCAGCTGCAGCCTGCCAAGTGGGACGACTATGGGATAGGACCAGAGGCTCTCGTGGAGAATGTTGATCCTTTACCTACCAAGCCACTTGGGATCAGGAGGAAAAGACGAGCATTGCCTGGTGAGAGACGCTTGTCTGATGCCAGCTTGAAGAATGTGGAGGATTTCACATCCATTCAGAGGAC
>WLWD01001196.1_pt1 | contig 131904 bp, 103 predicted proteins | sample 6712731 | NCBI WGS metagenome assembly WLWD01 (sample SAMN12718690, study PRJNA576275) | sponge metagenome | isolation source: marine sponge | host: Mycale hentscheli | place: New Zealand: South Island, Marlborough, Capsize Point | collected 2014-11-01 | reverse complement strand
ATGATTGATTGTATAAGATTTGAATATTAATTTATGAGTGAAGAGTTGACCTGTACACTGTATTGTCTGTATTAGTACATTTGTCCTTATAATTTGTTGAAAAACTTGGTTGGGAGGGGGGGCTTGGCCCCCTCAGCCCCTCCCCCCTGGATCCTCCCCTGACAGTCATTATTTTGTGCATTGTCTTGTGGCCATGTCTATAAAACAACCATTTGCTTGCCTGTCATCTTGTTAATTGTGGGGTGTCACGATGCCTTTTTCAAGTGCAGCTCTTAGCTTCTGACTTCTACTCTGTGTGTATGTGGTGTTATCACCCCACATTTCTATAACTGTAACTCATGTTAATCTCATTAGTTCTTTATTTATTGGTTTGCATGTTTACATAACTTACATCTATTCAGTTCTATTCATACATTACCTGATCCCATTCACTCTATAGTTTTCACCTCCATACATTCCCAACCACATTCCCATGTTATTTGCTATGGCATTCCCTTCACCCATTTCCTGTCAGTTTTCTATACATTGGCTGACAACCCTCCCTTATTTTCACTTCTGCATATTTCTTGGCAAATACAAAGTGCTGCTCAATTTAGCTACTTAACTTAATAAGAATTAAAACATCTTGGAGGGGTACCAGAGACAAGCTTTAGGACAGCTTCTTGGCGTAGCTGAGTTGAAGTCTCCCAGGGTTAGTCGACTGGAAGAAAACCTAACCGTGTGTCCAGAGATTTAAAGTTTGGTGGCAGCAACTCTACCGTTCGTCTCTCCACTCTGCCCAGTCCCACCACAGTTGGCGGCAGCGGTTGGTCAAACCTCTTCTACTTCTTACTACGTTCCCACACTCCATCGAACGAACTCTCAAGAATATTGGAACATTCCAAACTTAAGTTCATTGTTGTTTGTGTGTTCTTTTGCATGACCTGTTAGTGTGTTGGACGCTGTAGTGTATTCTGACTTATTGTACCTGTAACAGTTTTTTAATTGTCATTTTATTATATTTTTATTTCGCTTCCGTTCATTAACCCTTCAATCTACAGCTATGTCATCTCAAGGAGAAGACTCTTTGACTCTTTGGAAGATCCGACTTGTATCAACAGCACGACCATCATCAACTGATCACAAAGTTACTAGGCAGTCTGCACGAAAAAAAAAAAAAAGTTCATACTGAAAAAAGTGTCTTCAGTTCTACTCCAACCAGTTGTGGAGGACCCTACATGTCCTAAAGATCAGTTTGAAGCATACACTCACGACAGCGCTGAGTATAGTAAAGGACGTTCTGCTGGTGAAAGTTCTCTTAGTAAACACTCTCCTAGGAATCATGAACACTATTTAGTGGAGCACCCTGACTCAAGTGGCAAAGATGATGATGATGAAGAAATCTGTGATGACCTTCTAACCCGCTCAAGGTCTTCCAGATCAAGCAGACATAGAAGTGCTGACAGCCAACTAGTCCAGATATTCAAGCTTATGAATGCCCAGCAGGTGAAGAATCTTGCAGAACAGAAACGGCGTGACAATGAAGAAAGAGAGAGGCAAAACAAGCAAGATGAAGAGTTGCAACGTCTGCACAGAGAGCACATTGAACTACTTAGTTGTCAGTTGAAGGAGGCAAACACTTGCATCCAACAAGATAGGAATGAGAAGGTAAAGGAAGACGAAGCCAGGAATATTGATGCTAAAGCCGAGAAGAAAGATGAGAAGGCTCAGAGGATTTTCCAGAAACTGGTCAGGATGCCTAATGTGAAGATCTTTATTCTACAATACAGAGGTTTGAAACTGCTGTGTTGGTTGACACCTTGAGAACAATTGGTGATACCTTAGCAAGTTACTTTATTTTGGTACCTATGTCCAGGCAAGGTCATACATGTGTTTTTTCTACCAATCGACCTACTTCTCGTGAAAGAATATTTGCATATGAGAACTTTATTGCTCCATTCAAATCTAACTCATGTGAGCGTCGATCTCAAACTTATGATGCTAAACCTCAATTTGCCCACCCATCTTCATATTCTAATGAACGTAATCACCACTTTAATAGGAAAGAGAAAACATACTATCAACAAGCTATCTCTCATCGAGCTTTGAACATCGTGAAGTATTCGTACCCACTTGCTACAATTGTGGTGAGAAGGGACACATTGTTCCTTAGTGCAGTGAACCAAGACAGCACAAGTCATATTCCAATAATGCTCAATCCAGTCAGTCGAATCAGAGTAACACTCAGCCCAACATCTCTAGTGCTAAGATACCAAAAGGGAAGCCTGTCAACATAGTATTGAGCGATCCCGATGAGCCACCGGTTACAAAGGCAGAAGTGAAAGCTAAATTAACAGATTGCTCTAACCTGAAAGATGGTAAACCTAAAGTTATAAATATGTTTCTCAAGGGTTCTGTCTGCAATAATCCCTGTACGTTTGAAGTTGATTCGGGTGCATGTGCTTCAGTGATATCTCCTGATTTAGTACCCAAAGATGAGCCCACTACTGGGCACACCCATATCAAGTGTATAGATAATATTTCTTCTTATGTACCATGTGTGGCCTTACCAGTTGTTATTAATGATATTGAAAGAAGTCTACATTTTGCCATACATGAGAAGTTGTCCCCTAGTTCTGTTCTCTTGGGGAGAGACTTAGGTGAGGAAGATTTTACATTTTTTCTTAAGATGGCAAAGATTCGTCCAATCCCAATTCTGTTAATCTCACTAGAGAAGGCCCAAGCTGCAGATGTAGCCTCTCGAAATGCCCAAACATTGCTAGATCAAGGAAATCCAACTCGCTTAGCTTCTATTTCAGATTCTGATCAGCCTAACTCTGTATGTAACTTAATCGACCCTGATGTTTCCAGTGTTATTGATTCTGTAAACCCTACCTCATTGTCTCATCCTAGTATTGAGGTTTCTGTGCCAGATGTTGGTATTTCTGACTTAGATTGTTCTGATGACCCAGCGACTCCAGCTCCTTTAGACTCCCTTCCAATCTCTGAAACTGCTTACTCTATCCCCAAAATCAACTTTAATGGCATAAATAAGTCAAAACTCATTGTATTGCAGCAAACAGATGAAAGCTTAGTACAGGTTCGTGAGCATGCCAGGATTAATGAAAAAGGTGTTTTTTTACAAAGATAAACTCTTAATGTCATTTGTTACTATTAATGGTATTTAAAAACATGTCATTGTCGTTCCCTCAACACTGAGACCTACTATTCTGAAACTGGCACATTCTATGTCTGGGCACTTTGGTATTAACACAACACGTAGCATAATAAATAAACAGTTCACTTGGCCTGGCCTAGCAAAAGATGTAAGGGAATTTGTTAACTCTGCGAAGTTTGTCAGTTGAACACCAAAAGAGGGCCACCCAAAGCACCACTTATGGAGCCAGAATTGATATGTGAGAGGTTTCAGAAACTAGCTCTTGATGTGGTTGGCCCCCTTCCTAGGTCTAAATCAGGATATGCATACATCCTTACGGGTATGGACTTGGCCACAAGTTTCTCATTTGCCTTTCCTATGAAAGGGTATACGGCATCTGAGACTGCTCTCAATCTCTTGAAAATCATTCGTGACATCGGGCCACCCGCAGCTATCCTTACTGACCAGGTAACTAATTTTATAGGAAAAGTCATGCAGGAAGTTACATCTAAACTAGCTATTTCCACTATCAAGACCACCCCTAATCATCCACAATCTAATTAGTCAGGTCCCTTAGCGACAAAATTCCATCAAATGGGGACAGAGCGGACAAAAGTGCCAAACTTTTTATAGTGAGTATTTAGGTTATATGAACTATTTCTAAGATAGGATCCACCCTCCAACTGTTGTGGATCTCCTAATAATAAGGCAAAAGTTTTCGAAGTGTGAAGTGGTATTAAATCACGCCATGCATGACACATGTCTTCTTTCCAATTGATGCCCTTTCTCCTGTTTCTTTTTTCAAGGTAAGTCAGTGAGTATTACTTGCTTAGGCCTTGATTTTAACTTGTCTTACAGGAACAGATCATGGATTGGCAACTATGCTTCATCTGTCAGAAGACTTCAAGTGAAGAATTGAAGTGTCCCTTGAAAACGAATGGCTCTGGAGATAAGTGTACCCCCTATAAATCCTTTCTTGATCGAGTTGAAGTATTTAAAGAGCTCAGTAGCCTCCCACATTCCTTAAGTCATTTGGAGGGAGTTGTTGCTCTAGATGATCTTGTCTCCAATAGAGCCACTTGGCATAAATCTTGTTACAACAAATTTAGCAATGACAAAATTAATAGGGCCAGAAAAAGGGCAGCAACAGGTACGGATATTGTTTGTGCTGAAGCTAAAAGGGTTTGTCCTACACGCAAATCACTCGATCGGAATGCTTGTCTTTTCTGTGAAGAAAGTACAGATATTCTTCATAAGTTTTTGACAATGGATGCAGATACCAATGTCAGAACCATGGCTACTGATCTTCAAGATACTGCTTTACTAGCTAAAATTGAAGGAGGAGACCTCCATGCATTGGAAGCCAAGTACCATGTGTCTTGCTTGACAAAGTTCAGAAATAGCTACCGTGCTTTGCAGAGCGGGAAGAAAGAGTCTTCTCTCAGTAACCTAGAAGAGAAAAAAATAGAAGCTAGAGTACTTACTGAGCTTCTTAACCATATGGAGACTTCTGTTGAAGATGGAGTGCTTTGTTTCAAAATATCAGAGCTCAGATCCCTTTATCAGAATCGATTAACTGATTTTGGTATTTCAAAGGAACTTAATAAAATTAGATTCAAGGAGCTACTCTTGTCCATTTTCCAGATGCTCAAGTACAAAATGATGGTAAAAACGTTTTGCTGATTTTCAAGCAAGAAATGCAAAAGATTTTAAAGGAAGCCTTTCAGCAGAAAGTAGAGAGTGATACCCTGATACTATCTAAAGCTGTCAAAATTATTCGTAATGATATATTCAACTACCAATGCGGCTTCAAATTCAGTGGTTCATTGCCATCTAGATGTCAGCAAGATTCTCTCCCAGCAAATCTCAAGTACCTGGTATCCATGCTTCTTAATGGGCCCAACATTACGGATCAAGATCCAGTAGAATGTCAGAGTGCACTCACTATTGCACAGATGATCCTTTTTAACTGTAAGAAGCGACCATCAGGTACAACTAATAATAGACACAATCTGAAGTTTGAGCCACCATGGCCTTTGTATTTGGGTATGAAAATACACACTCAAACAAGGTCGAAGAAGCTTGTCATGGTAATGAATGATTTGGGTCTTTGTGTTAGCTATGCCGGTATTTTGGAGATAGAAACTCAGTTTGTCAGCATGCAAAAGAGATTGGCCTTGTGTGTCCCTCCCAGCTGTGTCATGGACTCTTTACTGTTGGTGCCCTTGATAACCTGGATCACAATCCATCCAGCACAACAGCAAAAGATGCATTTCATGGCACCGCCATGAGTTTGTTTCAGTTTTGCTCTGAATCTAATTGTGGGCAACTCCAGAAGATAGAATTGTTTTCACCAGTTGAAGTAGCAAAGTACAATCTCCCTGAGAGTTATACTGCTGTACCAACTGTTGTCCTCAACAAAGAGAGTGTAAGTGTTCCTCGAATTATTAATAATGTTAACACAGGCAATGCATATTTGGATAATGCTAAATCAGATGAAGTCTGTTGGCTAAAGCATGCAGTTCACTTGCTTGATAAACCTCAGCTTGAATGTAGTGATGCTGTGACTTGGGCTGCTTACCATGCTTCCCTTGTGAGTGCAGACACAATTAAGGCAACTCTTTCACAGCTAATGCCTGTGTTTTATGAAAAGGCTGCAACAGCAGCCATGGTCAAACATGGGCTGTGTATGCAGCAGAAAGCTATTGAGTACTTGAATCCTGGTCAAATTCCTGTGACTGCATTTGATGCACCATTATTTGCTTTAGCAAAGTTAGTTCAATGGAAGTGGCCTGCTACACAGCAAAGGCCGTGGGGCCAGGTGTGGCTGCAAGAAAGCCAACTGGACTTGCACTGAACTTTGTAAATGTAAATGTTTTTCATAATTATTGATTTCTTGTGTCAAATCCAGTCATTTTACCCTTTTATGTAAGTATGATAAAGTCAGAATCAAACTTCAAACAAGTAAAACCATAAATTACCAAGCTAGGAAAATAATGCGTTTTTTATTTTCGCTATACAATTTCTATGGGGCGCAAAGATTAATATATTCGCGCATTGCGCGAAAATTAACACCACTTCACACTTGGAAAACTTTTGCCGAGATCCACAACAGTTGGAGGGTGGATCCTATCTTAGAAATAGTCCATATGACCTAAAGACTCATTATAAAAAGTTTGGCACTTTTGTCCGCTCTATCCCCATCTTTCAGCTAATTGACCTGACTAAATGGACAACTAGAGAGGTATCACTCCACTCTGAAGTCTGTTCTTCGAAAAGCTATCTCAAACAAACGTGACTGGCCTCTTATTCTTGACTTAGCAGTATATTACCTCAGAAATATGCCACATTCTAGATCGGGCTTCACACCTTTTGAATTACACTATGGGGTTGAGACTCCTAATGTGCTGCTAACTTTGAAAAATTATTGGACTGAACCTACTTCCCCTCCTCAGTGAACATTTCTGATTTTCTGCATAATCTGCTGCTAGACCTCAATACAATACTTCAAGGCTTAAAGTCGAACATGAAAGACAAGGCTGTAGTTGAGCGTGTGACAAAAGAGAAACAAGCATTGAGACAGTTTCAGAAAGGAGACTTGGTGCTGCGCAAAACACCTGGTCTGAATAGTGCATTAGAAACTAGCTGGGAGGGTCCATTCTGTATAGCAGAGAAACTTGGTGATGTGAACTATAGTATAACACATGCAGAAGGACGCAAGTCTAAACCTAAGGCAGTTCATTTGAACCAGCTAAAGAAATTTGTTCAGGCTCTTCCATGCCACAACGTTTTGACAGTGGTAGACTTTGAATCAGTTGACCAACCTGACGGTCCTTTCTTACCTGACCATTTTAAGGGTCCTAACCTGCCTGAATCCCAGAAAGCTGATTTAGATTCTTGTTTTTCCAAATATTCCTCAGTATTCTCAGATACACCAGGTAATACAACCTCAGCATACCACTCCATTAAAGTAACCTCTGATATTCCTATATGGTCCCCAAGTTATACATTGCCAATTCATGTAGAAAGGAAATTTAAAGAGGAACTCGACAGTTTGTTGCAACAGGGTATCATCGAGAGAAGCGCCAGTGATTGGTGTAGCCCTCCTATTCCAGTGATAAAGAAGGATGGTAGTATTCGGATAGTTGTGGATTTTCGGAAAATAAACTCTGTTACTATAGTTGAGCCATTCTACATGCCTTCCACTGAAGAGGTGATAGCTAGACTGGGGAGTGCCTCATTTCTCTCCAAAGTAGACCTTGCTAAAGGGTTCCAATGGCAGATGATTAAAAAAATTACAGCTTTTAGCTGCAAATTCGGAAAGTTTCAGTACCGTAGAATGCCTTTCGGACTACGAAATGCTCCAGCTACTTTCCAGCTGTTGATGCAATTCTGTCTTTCCAACCTTCAGTCCTTCTCCGAACCCTACATCGATGACATTGTTATTTTTTCAACTTCAGTTGAAAAAATAACAATGTCATCGATGTAAGTTTAACTGTCAGACCATGATCACTTAGACGAGAGAGAACCTGAGAGATGTGAGAAAGGTGGTCAGACTACGACATCATCATCACTTACTGTAAATTGGACAACGACTATGACTGATGCATTCAATTCTGTTAACTGTTCCAAAGTCTGCAGATGTTTTTTCCCTGTGCTGTGATGCCTCCACCTATGGTGTTGGTGGAGCGCTGTGTGTTTGTAGGGATGGTGACAGTATGCCTGTGGCCTTCTATTCTCGCCAGCTTCAACCTAGAGAGCAGCGATATGCAGTGACAGAGCTCGAGGCCCTGGCTCTACTTGATTATGTCCAACATTTCTCCTTTTACTTGTGTGGTCGTCACTTCAAAGTCTACTCTGACCACAAGGTCTTGGTCTCTCTGATGTCCTCGCCCAAACTGAATAATCGCCTCTGGCGTTGGAGATTGATCTTAATGGACTACGATTTTGAGATCATCTACGTGCACAGCAAAGATAATGTGTTACCAGACTCTCTTTCTCGGCAGGGTTGGAACTCTGAAGACCTAAGATGATCTCAAGGAGGGGGAGATGTGGTGTTATCATCCCACATTTCTATAACTGTAACTCATGTTAATCTCATTAGTTCTTTACTTATTGGTTTGCATGTTTACATAACTTACATCTATTCAGTTCTATTCATACATTACCTGATCCCATTCACTCTATAGTTTTCACCTCCATACATTCCCAACCACATTCCGATGTTATTTGCTATGACATTCCCTTCACCCATTTCCTGTCAGTTTTCTATACATTGGCTGACAACCCTCCCTTATTTTCACTTCTGCATATTTCTTGGCAAATACAAAGTGCTGCTCAATTTAGCTACTTAACCCAATAAGAATTAAAACATCTTGGAGGGGTACCAGAGACAAGCTTTAGGACAGCTTCTTGGCGTAGCTGAGTTGAAGTCTCCCAGGGTTAGTCGACTGGAAGATAGCCTAACGGTGTGTCCAGAGATTTGCAAAGTTTGGTGGCAGCAACTCTACCTTTCGTCTCTCCACTCTGCCCAGTCCCACCACAGTGTACCTTTGACCTTGAGGTCAATAGTAATAAGAAGTACAATCAATACATAGAAAATTGGGCTAACACTTTTGCTCTGTCAATCAGTTTTATTCCCAGCCTTGCTCTGGTTGGCAAATGCTACAAATTTCTTTTCGCTCCGCCCTCTAAGTCGCAGTAAGCATTTTAGCGCGTAAGGTTACGGAAAGGTTGGTAACGTCCAAAATCACATCGGCGAGGATCATGAATGTGCGAATGCTTGCTATTTGAGGGTGGGGCTAACAACTTGTTTGGAACTGCGGAGTTGTTAAGCTAAATCGTCCGCCCGCAGATTTTAGCTAAAGATGTCTTCGTCACAGACAATTTCTGAGCCTGCCAAACCATCACTGCAAGAGCCGCTTCTCGTCAAACCTGATGTTCAGCCTGACCCTAGCCAGGAAAATGGTCCTGCTCCCGCCGCCCCCGTTCTCTCCAGTTCCACCGCCACATCCAGCGGTGAGATTCTAAACGGCAACCAAACCAACTCAGTGGAGTCAAGTCGTAATGAGAACATTGAACTGTCCAGGCAGTCGTCAGATAGCGTGCCGAACTCCCGAGTTGTCATTAATGGTAAGGGGAAAAAGGTTTCAGTTCATTGGTTGGATGCATCTGCTTCTTTCCGCCGAACTTTGAATCACTCGGAAAGCTTCACTTCTGCATCACAACTGATTACAGAGGAGCAAAGTGGTGAGTTTGGGAGATGGTGAAGACATAGCTACAGAATTGTGTATAGTTAGTTGAGAGATAGAGGATGCTTGGAATAAAGCTTATCTGTATCTCCTTAAGAAAATATTGTGCACACTAGCTATAACCAAAAGTAAGAAGAGTTTGAAATGAGTTGTAAGGAGAAGAATTAGCATTGCCACTTTTGCAAGAAGTTACAACAGTTTGGAAGCACTAGTTATTAAGATTACAGAAAATTTAGATACATTACGAGATTTTCGCCCGTTGATAGTCAAGCATTATTTACTAATCCATGCCTTTTTGTTTCAATTTGAAAAAAAAATTACTAAATAATAATTTAAATTTCCTTTTGGGATTTTATATCTTGAATGGCAAGCCTCTAGCGTATCATGTTTCACTGTTCTAAGTATCTCTTGAGTGGATACACAAATTCTCATATTCCCCACAGTAACTGGAGCTATACAGTCATACATATTAAGACAAGATATGTGTTTATTTTGTAAACTTAACAAACTCAAGAATGTTTATTTGAAGACAAACACTGAGGAACAAAGGATATATATAGATCCTACATTAAAGTAGATACCTCTTCACTGTCCGTGAATGTAATTAATAAATATTTTGGTAATAGGGAGTGGAGTGAGTTTGGATTTATTTTGAATAAGTCAAGTCAGTCAGATATTTTTGCCAGATTGTTTAACTTAAATATCATTATGACAGCCTATGAACAGTGACAGCAGCGAAGCATTCTAACAATTCTAATCCATGGCTTGACGATGTTATTGTACTTTGACAGGAATTCAAAAACACTTTCAGTGCACATAGCAAGGTCTCCACTAAATACACATGCACATATGCATGTATTGCAGCTATGTAACAGACACATGGGCAGCATAGGACAGATAATTGTGGCAATCATAACACATTAAATTCCTTCATTTAGCTATAGGATAACCAGAATAAAAGTGTCCTACTAGTATATGCTTTAATAGCAATATTTTGTTTTGTGGGTTTGGCTTGGAGAACACTTCAAATGATTCTGATAAAATGCGAGAAATGGGAGGAAAGTTCAATTTTTTGGTTGGATATTGATGGACATCTGGCAATGTTATTAAAATGACATTTCTTCTCTTGTACCTATTTGTTTCTAAGGTATCAATGAATTGAAAGAAAAACCTGTACAAGACATATATGCGGTAAGTCCGTTTCACTTTTCTCCTTGTGAAATTCAATTTTTATACTTACAGGAAGCAGCACTATACATTCGAGAAGGAGAGGATGATGCCAAGTTTTATCACCATCCTGATGGTGTTTGGGCCAAACGAGTTTACAGAATTCTACACTACAAGTTATATTATGTTCTTCACTTCAGTGTCTCTATTTTGGTGTTGCTGCTGGCATTTGCCGAGACTCCATCTGTAGCAGAATCTTTGTTAGATGATAACCAAAAGAAAACATTGGTCTCAGTAAGCAAGATTCAGATTCAATTATAATTACGTCATTGAAAATTTATAGTATTAAGTATTCACTGTTATGTATATAAATTATAAAAAGCCCTTCTGAGCAAAGATGCTTCATCTAATGAATATAATTAATGGGGCAGATGTAAATGTGTGATTTTCATTATCTGTACTTGTGAATAGTTCCATGGTGTACTGGAGCTGATCTTCCTGACTGTTTTGGGCGTGAATGTCATTCTTCACTTAATTTGGTTCCGGTCTAACTTCTTCAGGCATAGAATATTATTAGTAGTAAGTAGAAAAGGTTACATTTCATGACAGTATAATTATATATTTACTCTATGTCAGTAAAATAATACTGTAACAGTTAAAGCACAAAACTGGAGTTCCAGTACAATAGTATATTATATTCACTCTCTGTTATAGTGAAGTAACACTAAAGAAGTTGAAACATAAGGATTATGATCCATAATTGTAAACAAGAAAGAGCTACAGTGAGTGATCTTGAAAACACAAGTTTGAAGCAGGTGGCTGAGAGTCCCACACATTGTGCTATTTCAATTACCCATGACTTCGCTGTTAATTAGTCTTCTCTGTTTAATTATGTACCAGCTTGTGACTTCTGTGTAAACACAAAGGCATTTGTTATTCAAGTTTTAAGTGTTTAAGCTTCTGAATCTTTTCACACACTTTCACTTTGGTGTTATAATGGATACTGTAATAATTCTTATCCTTGGACTACAGGCAATTGTGCTGGTAGTGATGTACGTGGAGGCCTTGACAGTTGTCATCAGGCAACAGAACCACATCCGCATCACCAGAGTACTCAGACCTCTCTTTCTCCTTGACACTCACTACATGAAAGATGTCAGAAGGTACATCTATGTAGAAATTTGTACTACAAATAGATATTATTTGCAAAAAAAAATCACAGTGAAAACTGTTCTCCATTTTCAAAACATGGAGACAACTACTGTAAACTTTGTGTACTTTTCCAAACTTAACTGGCAGCTGTGGTATTTTAAATACTTAGCACAGCGTTAAAGTTCAAAAATGTGATGTCAATCAAGCTGGCCCTCTCAATTCTTTAATTAGCTATTGTGAAACTGTAAAAAAAAACAAAAAAAAAACAAAAAAACAGCAACCAGAGGTACCACAGCTACCAGTTAAGTTTGGAAAAGTACACAAATTTTACAGCAGTTGTCTTTTATTTATGTTTTAAATAGAAAAGACACTAGGGTCATTCCACAGCCAGCAAATAGCTGGCAAAAGTTTAGTTATTTTAACAATTTTCTAGTTGTACTCAAGTTGACAATTCCTTACGGCCTTCAAGTTCCTCTGAACTTGTAGCCATGAGTAGAGCCATGTCAATAACATTTGAGTCAGTGTCCATGATTCATTCAAAGAAAACTTGTTCATTTTGTGTCTGTTATTCCACTTAGCGAGACAAATCTAATTTTTAGAAGATAAACATTTAGACAAGCTAAATGGACAAATTGTCATGGTCTTAATGCATGTTTAGTGTTTTTGAAACAATTAATTAGTTTAGAAAATGCATGTCACTGCCCAGCACTGCACAGTTGTAATTATTGTAGATGGTTCTGGTGATAACTCCTTACAGCTAATTGCCAACAACCATCCATTAAGTACAATTGATGATTTCTACTTATAATAGTAGTTCTTGAAGGAAAGGTGTCCCATGTCAGTTTTTTTTTCCAAGTGAACTTATACAATTCGAATTACCAGATAATGAGTACCTATTGCACAATTAAAATTTACTGATCACATGACGAACAACCATTATATAGCTACTCCAAGGACACTTTTAATTAATAGTGTCTCCACATGGAGACAACTACTGTAGGAACAAAGTAGAAAGAAACACAATGTTATAAAAACAACTGCAACAACAACACCTTACCACATGATAACATCCACAGTCATTTATGAAGGAAAAAGTGAAGAAGTGATAGTATTATTAATTTATTAATTACAGGGTAACTCGACAGATCTTGCAGATTACTAAGCCAATTCTGGATGTTCTCCTCCTCCTCATGTTCTTCATTTTGCTGTTTGCTCTTTTTGGTAAGGGGTAAAACCTCAAAAAATGATTCCTCTATGAACTGACTTTTTTTTTGTTGCTTTCTTTTGATTAGGATACTTGATATTTGCTGAGACAGATCCTGATGTAAGTTCTTATAATTGTTTTGATAACAAAATTACTGTATACACTCGTTTACTCATAGTATTTTCGTAAATTTGGCAAATCGTTTATCAGCCTCTTTATAACAGCAACTACAGCAAAGTAAGTTGAGGATTGTGCATGCAATAATATTACTACTGTATTGGGTAAGAATGAAAGTAACTGTGAAATTCACACATGTGAATGCTAGGGAGTTCCCTATGCCAATTATAATATAATTAGAACAACAATTAGAATGATTTCAAATTGATATCAGCAATCCAGATGTGATGATGGAGTCGTATGGACAGCATGGAGCCACGCCCATCTTCTATGTGGTTTACCTGATCGTCACCCTTTATTTTGCATCCAATGTGGTAAGTAATGAAATTGATGTTGCTGGGTTGTTGTTATAATCTAGATGTCTGCTTGCTTTGATAAAATATCTTAACTATGTCCAGCTCCTTGCAGTTGTGTATGCTTCCTTCAGTGATGTGGACAAAAAGAAATTCAAGAAACTTTTCTGCCACAAAAGGTAACTTTCTCTACCAGACTTATCTTTTTATTTTTAATTTCAAATGTGGCTATTTACAGAAATGCTTTACTGAGAGCATTCCATGTGCTCAGTTCTGATACTATTTCAGACACCAGACAGGTCCAGTTCCATGATTTCCTTCTCTTGATGCAGCACTATCGTCCACGCATGCGTAAGTTAACTTTACTCTCACCATAGTTGTTGACTCTCAGTGCACGTACGCATGAGGGTTATAGTAGTCTCTTTGCCATTCATTCACTTACTCTGTGAGCAGCAGATCTTGGCGATAATGAACTTTTATGCCTTGAGAGAAGGGAAACTCAAACTAAAGCATAATTTAAGTCCCTTCAATTTGCCACTTTGTTTGAATTTTGGCTTAGTTTTTGAGAAAACAAGAAAGGCAGACACTGTGGTGACTGGTGCTTATACAGCCATGCCTTCATACCTTTTACCTGCCATGTATAATCAAGCGTACTCACGTGAGTGCACAATTTTTACTGCGCTCAGTTCAGCTTGTCCTGTGAGTTCTGATCTTATTATCTGATGTATCTTGCGTTTAAAAAGTCTCTGTTGCTAGAGGTGTGATTTTTTTTCTTAAACTGTAAGTATGCCCGCTCTTCATAAAGTGTTCATGTGACGTGCATGTCAGAAAGTCCAGATGTTCCTGTGGTCATTGCACATGGACTTTATTGGTCTCTGAAAAGCCACATCAGCCTGTTGGGATTGATTTCTTCACTCTCAATCTGTAGGACAAAGTTGTCCAGACTAAGCAATAGCTTGCATAATCATACAGCTAGCTAGGTGCGCTTTAAATGGAACAAAACCATTGTTTGCTGTAAATTTAAGATCTATTTAATCAAAAGTGGTAACTTTGTTTGCAGATTATTGCACTTTTTGAACAAACTAACTTATCACTGAGGGTTTGTAATCTTTAAAGTGCTATACATAGTTTAAATAGTAAGGTCTTTCTTCTTTAAAAGAACAATATTTTGTTCTCACGTGCTTAATGCAGCTTTGGCAAGCAAGCAAAATGAAGCAAAACGCACAAATCACGTGATCACTAGTTATTGTAGAATTATGTAGTAATGATGTAATACAAGGTATCTATAGTGAGTGTATTCAATACAGTAAATGATGACTCAGAGTTACTGTTTATTGTGAAAAATGCACAGAACAAGTCCAACACTTGCAGCCTGCAATGCTGGAACTTCTTGTAGCAGCTTCTAAGTTTCCTATAGAGAACTGCCAAATGATGGCATCGTTTTTCTTCTGCACACTCAAGTGCTGCTAAATAGTAGCTACACTTAAGCTTCATAATTCAACAAAGATTTACTTAGTGTGCACTATAACAAAAATGCGTTACATTTGTAGAAAATAATTGGCTCATCTTGTAAAATTATTTTGTGAATTTACAAATGGAAAGCTCACTATAGTGCTGGGGCACACCTACTTGTTATTTGTAATGATTTTGTGGTTATGTATAGCTGAATGGCAAGTCATGTGTGTGTTCAAGTCCCTGAATAAAGACCCAAATGATCAGTATCGAGGGCTGGATGATGAAGATTTTGAGAGATTTTATGAAGTTTTAGACTTCAGATGGTCAGAGGTTTGTCACTTAAAAATTCCTTTGTGAATCGTGCTATTTTAAGAATGTTTTATTTGCAGTTGACAAAAGGATTAGATAAACTCCAGTGGTATTCTAACTATAATAAACATGTTGTCAAAGTTCTGGATTGTAAGTCCAATGAATTCTTTTGCTATCTCAAAATTAATGTCATAAATTTTTGTTGTAGTCATTCGCCGTATGGTTTCTCACAGATTCTACAAGTTCTGTATTGGTAAGCCACAAATCTTAGTAAACTAGTATTCTATAATGATCCTTTACCTATTATTAGGTCTGGTTGTTCTTTTTAACCTCATCTTCCTGATAGTCTATGCTCATCATATCAATGGTAATTTATATATTGACATAGAAATGGTTGTATTTTTTTGTTATTGCTGCTGTTGTTGATTTGTTCGTTTGTTTTTTTCCAGATGCTTCAGAGAGGTATACTGAGTTTCAAAAAGTGTTGCCAGGAACTTTCTCTTTCCTAACTAGTAAGATCTACTGTAGATTAGGTGAAGCAGATTAAATGGTTCAACCTAGAATTAATACATATTGCCATCACATGACCGTTGCAATTAAAAAAGATTACTGCTTTATTGTATGCCAAAAATAATCTCATTTATATGCTATCAATCTTAAATGTGTGAATAAAGTGTTCTACACATAAAATGAGACATAGAGAAATCCACAACTCAAGAAAATACACAATACTAACAATAGTCATTTCTAAGTATGATTGGAGACGAAACTGTTACAAACTGCATATCGGCCTTTATGCTGTCATACCTACTCCCACACTGATCATTGATGTTTACTGGCTAATTCTTTTAAATAAAGTGTTCATATTATATATTTTAATTGTTATTTAAATTTTACAAATAAGGTTCATTTAATTTCAGATAATAATTTTGGATTTATTTGGCTGATGTAATAATGCAGATGTTTGTTTTGACTTCAAAATACATACTTTTTTTTGTTAAAATACAAATTTTAGTTATGTCAACTCCATGACTTCCATTTTAACTTTAGTTGTTTTTGTTTTAGTATATATTATTGACATTATCCTCAACATTGTGGGATATGGGGCCTATGAATACTTCAGAAAGTTTTGGAGTGTGTAAGTTTATATACACATTTAATAGAAGTAAATGTTCAGAGTAAAGAAATATTTAAAGAAAATTCTAAATCATTTCAGGGCTGATGTCGTGGTGATTACTACAAGTCTAATTGCAGCATATGTTAACCTCCACCACGCGACTTGGGCTATCATCCTTCCTCTCAAGCTACTTCGGTAATTGTTTTATAATTAATAATCCTTTCTTGTTTTAATCTTAATCTCATACTCCTCAACTGTCCATTCAGTTTAATTCGTCTGAAGCGTCGTTACAGAGATCTCATGAACACAATGGTGGACCTTGCCCCTCGACTCATCAGCGTCCTTGTACTCATCTTCATCATCTACTATTGCTTCTCCATCATAGGTATGGAGTTTCTCTTCCAAAAAGTAGAGCAGGGATGCTGCAAGGATGCTCTCTACAATGTGGGCACTTACTACAAAGACAACATTTCACTTACCAACTCTACATCACCCTCTGAAAATGTCTACTATCTAAATAACTTCGATAACATCCTTCGTAGTTATGGTAATGTTTTTAACATTGCACTTGTATTTACGGAATCCAGTATACCTTATGTAAATCGTTGTTTTTATTTTTATTGCTGTTATTGTTGTTGTTGTTTACATGTAGCAACTCTTTTTATATTGATGGTAGTGAACAACTGGTATATTATTATGGTAAGCCAAGTATATATTATTCTAGGTGTCAAAATCAGTGAATAATGTCATTAATGATCATAACCAATTCAGAATAATTGAAATGCAATATGTACTATGTATTTTGGTAGAGAATAAGTACTGCTCGAAATACTATGAATTATAGTTGTATCATATAATGAACCTAAATTTCAGGAAGGATTTGTTTCTGAAGTTCATCCAAACACTCAAGGTTTGACCAGACTGTATTTCATGATGTTCTACATCATTACACTGGTAGGTGTGGAAGTTTCTTTTCCTCATTGCATTATACTTACTCATCAATATTATGCATGACATGTATTGGCACTACTTACACATAACATGTCTAAAAAATAAAAAACAAATTACTTCTCACAAGTATGGATTGTATTCTGAATTGTTGTCGTTCGAATTTTAAATTATTGGAGCCTGGAGTAATAAAAATCTACTATGTCTGGATTTGTATTTCAAAGCTTCCTTTGAGAAGGCAAAGAGAAAATACATAGATTCAAGGTCGTTGAATGCTTTGAAGAAATGAATTTCGTAATTTTTTTGTTTTTCAATTGTTATTATCAATATGATTATATAACATTAAAATTTTCTGATGTAAAATGTTTATACTTGTATCGTTTCTGCTCATGTCATTTACTATAGGTGGTCCTTCAAGTTATCATTGCATTTATTGTGGAAGCATTTGTGTTGAAGATTCAAGCTGCAGTAAAGAGACGCACTTGTCAGCGGCATCCTATAGACAAGAACTGTGGCTGTCCAGATGTTGGACTAGGTAAGAAGTAATGTTGCTTGGGGTGTAGTAACTTCAGATATAGTTATTCATACTAAATTTAAAAAAAAACCTTGAAATTTAGTTGTTAGTTTTTCTTAGCTATTTCTTCAATATTATGTAAAGACTATCAATTGACTTGGTTTTTGTTTGTGGATTTTACAATGGAACTCCTTAAGAAAGCTGCTCATACATCTTTTCCCTCACAATATAAATTTTAGTTGCCATAAATATTGCAATTGTTTTGTTTTGTTTTTTTTTGTTGTTTTTTTAATTTCATCTATCATCTCTTCTGGTAGTTTTGGTTTTGATGGGATTTGCTGTCTTCTAAAGTATTTACTTGTTGTTTTGTTCAGGCTCTCTACAGCCTTTAGTTAGTTTACCAACAGTAAAATACCCCAAGACTAAAGGGTTTAATTTTAGTAAACTAAAACCACGCTACTTAAAGTTGGTTTACTTTTTAAATTGCATTAGCATAATATTGGTAAGTATCCTTATTTTGTTGTCTTTTTTGTTGTTGTTTTTGTAGAGAGAAAGAAGAAAATTAGAATTACATTGGTGGAGGAAGATTTAGCAAAAATCAACTATGAAATGGCATTCATGAGACACCACTACAAAGGACCTCAGAATTCATTTAACCACTATATAAGAACATGGAGACAGAACCACTTTAATTTATATGTAAATAATAGTAGCACCCTTTGTCTGCCCATCTCTCTCTGTCATTTATCTGCTCTTCTCTGTGTGTAACACATAGGGTAGGGAAAAGGTGCTCTTGGTAGGCTCACGATCCCACACAAAAGAAGATGTCCATCAGATCCATTACAAAGGAGAAATAATGGTGAGATAGAAGTTGTGGCAGATTTTTGAATGAGGAAGTTTGGAAGGGAAGCTCTAAAGAGAATCTTTTAATCTTGCGCATGTTCCGTATCATGTCCACACTTCCACTAATGATTATGTTATATTAAAATTAACAAAATATTATCTTTTCATTTAGCAATGGAGAAAAGAGAAACCCATGGATCTCTTTAGAAGGCGATCAAGTTTCGAACTGGATCAGTTGAAGAAATTAAAAAATAAGACAAATATCAGACGTGTGTGTACAAAATTTGGTAAAAGTGTCATTGACTTTATTATGGATTAATTTTTGAAATTAGTTCTTGTTGTGTTACATTTCATTCACTTGCTTATTTATATAGTTCATGCTTGATTCCAAAATGGAGGAATATGCAAAGGGAGTTATACACATTATTAATACATTGATTGCGATAGTACTGTCACGTGAGATTAGTATTGCAGTTTAGCACGCCAACGACAGAAACGACTCAGAACAAATATGTCAATCATCCTTTTCCATCTACAGAAACTGTAATTTCACGATGGGTAAGGATCATCACGATGTCGCTTGGTAAAGTGTCTGTACAGGAAGTGCGTAATTATTGGGTGCAAGGAAAATGTATGGCCAAATGTTATTTCCGGGTGAGGGTCAAGTTGAAGCTTGTCTCCCAACTCAGCTTGGTTGTGTGAACTATGTCGATAACAACAGCTAATGATTTAAGGCAGTCGCTGCTAGACCATTCAGGCGCCAGTGCGAGCTCTTCTTCCGCCAGTTCCGTGGAGACACCGAGTGGTGTCCGCCCTGGAGATGCAGCGACTACTACTGCTGATGGCGGGGACACAGAAGAGACCGACAAAGAGGCCTGCGGTGACGCAGAAGGCATTGGCAGGGGCGCTGCAGTAACTCAGCTTTCCTTGAGAATGTCACCAGTGAATGGCAACAGCGTGGAAAGAGAACTAGAAGTTGCTGGAGACCATAAGTTATCAGCTACAAATCCAGTCGCAACTCATTGGCTTGATGACTCCATCACTCCTAACCCTCTATCTATCAATAAGGCCCCACTAAGTTTGAGCTTACCTCCAATTAAATCAAACTCTAAAACCAGTAAGTTTCACATTTTTAGATAAAAAACAACAACAACACTATGTACAGTTTTGTTTATTTTCCCTCTGGTTGTTCATCCTCAAAATTCGTGTCCTACCTTTTCTTTAATGGTAGAATTATTATTGGTGAGAGTATAATAGTAACCTGTCAATACTGCAGAGACAGCAATTGCAGACAGTAAACTGGGCAGTATGTTATTTGCTATTGTGGCTCTATTGTGACACCTCAGCACCTGCAATTCTCTCTCTCTATTCATAGTTCTATAAATATTATTATCAGAAGAGTTAGACTCATTTTTTATTGTGCTTTTTTATATTCTAAATATCTAATGGAGTGACAAACCAAGGCGATTTGATCCCGTGTCCAACTAACGAAGATCTAACGGGATTGAACCGTTATTCATGTAAATGTTCTTTAATAATCAATAAATATTCCGAACTATTATTATTATTAGTCCCGTATAACTTGTAATGGAAGTGTACTCACACATGCATTGTTTGGAAACCATGAGCTCCTTAACGATTTTTTTCCCAACACACAGAGTTCATTGTTGCCATATGATTAAATGAAAGGAATAAATATTTTCAATACTACTGATATTATCTGAGCTAATCATATGTGTATTTGTACAGATAATCCATACACTACTAAATCGTAATTTATGTAGTTATTGATGAGATTACATAGAGTTAATTTCCACAGACATTTCATGGAATTGGTTGTACTAGCTATCTCTAATATTGCTATAATTTTAGACCTCTTATTTTTTCTTGTTTATTTTTTTTATAAGCCATAGTAGTGAAATGCATGGATGAGATGGCATGAAATTATTTCACTTTATATTTGAGAGAAACTGTTTGGAATACGGTAATATATAATGTCAAACTGGCTCAATATTGCTATTCTAAACATTTAATGGGTTATTCTTTTCCATTGCATGTGAAGAATTGAGACACTCGTGTTTCACATCCAAGCATGAGGTAAGTCAAGTTGTGGAGATTGATTAGCTCTACTGTATTTTATTGCTAGTTTAAATTTTGACAAGGGTTCAACACAAGTGTCAACAGCATAACATTAACGCTCAACAGCAATACCTGCATTAATTGGGAGAGGGAGTTTCATGACTACACTTTGCACACCAGCAATTTTTTTTAAACATTTGGTAAAATATTTACAGCATATTATGTTACCATGATGCAGGAAGCTGCTCTTTTTATTTTGGAAGGTGAAGATGACTCTAAAGTGTATCACCATCCAACCAACAAGTGGTCCTGGAAGGCCTATGAGATAGTTCATCACCGTGCCTACTACCTTGCCCATCTTCTGGTCTGTGTGGGCATACTCCTGCTGGCTTTTGGTGAAACTCCTTATATCGGAGAAGATCGCTTGAGTCCAAGACTGCGAAAAGCACTGACATCGGTAAGGATATTACAACAACAGCAGCAACATCTGTATCTTTCACTTTTTATTGAAAACTAACTTTCTGTAGTGTGTAGGAATTAAAGTGAATCGAGTCACGATATCCGTGTGAAAATCTATGTAACAGTTTGCCAAAATCACTATAATTATGTGTATTGAAATCCCATATACAGTGACTAGCAATCAGGATTGCATTAGGTCCATTTAGTTTATAATTTCATTGCAGTTGTGAACATGTATGTTTGCCTCTTATACATATAATGACCAATCTGTATCCATTCTCATTAACAAAAATAATCCATTAAACTAAACTGAATTTCCCAATTCTCTTTCTCTTACTTCCCTCCTCCTCAGTTGTACTGCTGAAGCTCTACAACTCACCAGCTATGCTTTCTGTAGGCAATTAGGGAGGCTTAGGCTTCTCTGTAAGATTACAGATACTATTATAGCTTGTTAAGGTTATTTTGTCCAGGGCATATTCCATATTATTGCAAATAAGTTTTAATTCTAGTGTTATAATGGAACTAAGTTTGGCTTATGTGCTTAATTAATTCACAAGTTCAGAATGAGCGAGTTTAAAAAAGTACATAACTCTATTGGCTACTTGCACATTCACATTTAATTTTTATCACTTGAAATGTGTGGGTTATGTGCTCATTTGACCCAAATTTTTTTGACCAATTTCGTCAATGAAGTGATATCCACTATAATAATGCTGTGATTTTGTTGTTGTTGTTTTCATATGATACTTCTAGATCCATGCAGTATTGGAGCTTGTCTTCCTGACATTAATGGCTATCAATGTTATTCTCTACATGGTGTGGCTGCAGACCAAGTTCATAAAGCACAGGATCTTAGTCATTGTAAGTTCACTTAAGTTCTTGAGGTTGAAGCTTGTATTTTAAATTCCAGTGATTTCTAAGTTTGAATGTGTAAGTTAGAATTCCAATTAGAATCTACTATGCTTAGTAAATATTGAAACTCTTGCAGTAGTTGGTTCAAATTCATAGAAAATGCATTGGAGCTTCTATTTTATATATTTCTTTCTGAAACAGTTCAATAATTTAATACAAACTCCTTGCCATGTAAAGCAAGGTCACTATAGCACAATGTCAAGACCTATTTTTTTGTTTTAAAGTGGTCCATGTTAAAGCAGTAACATGGAGTTTATCCTATGAGACATATGAGCCTATACCTATCAATACATCAGCTATATAGAAAAACTATCATCAGTACATCTAATTATAGCACAATACATTGTAGTAGTGGGCGCCATATTAGTGCTGCTCTGCTCTTAAATGGCATGTCTGGAGCATCCCATGTTTCTACTATTGTGAGTGGAATTCTTTTCTTTTTGAGGTTAGTCCTCTATTGGTTACAAATAGTTATGGTATATTATAACTAATCAGTAAGTTAATTGTTTTTCTTTAATTGTTATTAAATCGTGGCTTTAGATTATGTAATATTTTTATGCAGTCTGTTATTCTTGTGGTGCTCTACGTGGAAGCCATTGTAGTGACCATCAGACAAACTAGTCACTTCCGCATTACAAGGATATTCCGTCCGTTCTTCCTCCTGGATGTCTATTATATGCGTGGTGTGCGAAGGTAATAATTTCCCATCTTTACCCGTTGTGTCAAACATGGTGTGTTTGTATAGAGTGGCCCGTCAGACCATAGAGGTGCTGAAACCCATAGTGGATGTGTTGATGCTGCTTATCTTCTTCATTTTCTTTTTCACTCTGTTTGGTGAGAACGTTTGGAATTGGTTTATTTACTGATCTCATGTTGTTGTTGTTGTTGTTGTTGTTGTTGTTGCATACTATAGGATACTTGATATTTGCAGGCAGTGATCCTCATGTAAGTTGGGGAAAGTTGTTTAATCAATAGACAGTTTTTCTCTCTATGCATTTATCTTGCTATTTTTCATCAACACACAAAGATTGGTGGTATGATCGAGCCTACAACTGCTTATGTATGTTAACTTATCTTGAATACTAGCCCTAAAAACCTAATATTGTAGTTGTAAAAGAGACTTTTTTTCTTGTAATGTGAATGTATCAGAAAAAAGCTGATCATTTTTATCATGTTGTTTTAAGAATTGCCAGTGTTGCTGACTCATTATAGAATACACATTTAGTTGTCTCTACCCAGGATTAAAATGTCACAAACTACACACATTCACAGCACAATACTCTATAATTTACCATTCAGAAAAACAAAACAAAAACAGTTTGAACTAATTCATTATTAGTAATTAAGTAACAGTTGAAAGTGATGATGATAAAGAAGTTAGACTAAAAAAAATTCTAAGTTAGATAATAATAATAATAATAGTAGTAGTAGTAGTAGTAGTAATACATTTTTCATGAAGTAATTTTATTACTTTTTTTTACACTTGGCACTGTATTTATTAACTTGACAGTATTTTGGCTCCTTTGGCAAGTCTTTTCTCAGTCTATTTATCACAACAACTACAGCCAAGTAAGAAATGGTTGAGTTTTGCTATAATTATGTTTTCAGTGAATGTTCGAATATTTTTAGTCATCCAGATGTAATGATGGGATCTTATGCTCAAAATGCAGCTACTCCCATTTTCTTTGTAGTCTATCTAGTCCTAACTCTCTACTTTGCATCTAATGTGGTAAGTATTGTGGACTCTAATTAATGCTTCTTTGTCGTAACTTCCTATGAAATTCCAGCTGCTTGCGGTAGTCTATACTTCATTCAGTGAAGTTGATAAGAGGAAATACAAGAAACTCTTCTGTCATAGACGGTATTCTTTATTCCTAATATGTATATATACACACACACACACATGTATGTATATATTATATACACACACACACATACATACATACATAATTTAGAGATGCCCTCTTGAGAGCTTTTTGTATCTTGACCGATGACTTCAGCCCCGAGCGACGACTGCAATTCCATGACTTTGTGTTACTCATGCATCACTTTAGACCTTCCACGCGTAAGCCAATATATAGTTTAGTTTGGTTGTTGTTTGGTCGTGACTGATGCTTCTCCTCATAGCGGAGTGGCAAGTACTGTGTATTTTTAAATCTCTGAACAAGAACCCTCACGGTGAGTACTCTGGACTTGATGAAGAAGACTTCCTCAGATTCTACGAGGTACTGGACTTCAACTGGTCTCAGGTCAGTAGCTACACAGTAATAGAAGTAAAAAAATAAATAAATGAAATCACCTTGTGTCTAACTTACTGTAAAATGTTTTAATATTGTTAACTTCTCATAGTAGAAATGACATAAATAAATAACTCACTCATTTTGACTATGCAGAACTTTCCTCAGTGATTGAAGTAACATAACTACTATTGTGGAAAGTTACAATGTTAAAATTATTTTATAATTAGTATTTCTGTAGTATATAAAAATTTCTTCATGAATTGCGTCTAACTTTTTGTTGTGGTAGTATTACTGCTTCCAGGATAAAACATGAATGAATGTTGTTATTTGGTTTAATAGGTGGATTCTCTATGGGCTAAAATAAAGTGGTATTCTAGTTTGTCTCCTAAATATGCCAGTCCTTTTGAAGGTGAGTGTTTGTTTATTATTAGTCATTCATTATGTTTTTAAACTTTAATACCTTCTTGGTGAGTGTGATGATGTAATATATACTGTTGTAGCTTTACAACAGTAACGTAGCGCTCTTAGTTCTTTACTTGTTCACTGTTTTAGCCCAGAGGTAAGACTGGTTATTATTACACAGACATAAATACACAACATTCAGTATGAATCAATGGACCGTGACAAGTGTTAATTAGTGATGACATAATCGTGAATGGTTGACAAGGTTACTAATGGCTTGTTGTGACAGTCTGATCATGCTACACATGAGATTTGACAACCAGTGACTTTTGTTACAAAAGTTCAAGTGTGACCATAGCTATATTTCCTTGAAGTGGTTCTTGTTTACATCATGTGTCAACAAGTCTCTCTTTCACTTTCTTTTAAGAACTTAACTAAGCTGCAATTTAGTAACTTTAGGCTATTGTATTGAAACATTTTCCCTTGATACTCAGGGTTTCATTTAGGGGGGGGCGAAAGGGGGCATTTGCCCCCCCTTGGGTTCTAAATGCCCCCCCTTGGATTCTAAGTGCCCCCCACCCTTTTGAAAGAACCGATATTTATTAAGAGAAAAATGTAAACCAAATTAATAATAAACTATTCACACAGCAATTCGTCTAGGTTTTTTGTTCCATACTGTAATAATGTCATTTAATTGTGTAGATGAGAGCGTCTCGGGTGTCTCCATGGCTATTTTCATCAAATAGGATAATTGTGATTGCCCAATTCGATTTCGAATTCGTGTTTTAATTAGTTTCATTTTGGAGAAGCTCCTTTCCACTGAAGCAGTGCTGACAGGGATAGATAGACATATGTTTGCCAGGGTGCTAATGTTTGGAAAAATTTCACTAAGCATATCACTTGTGGTGAGCTCTTTCAACTGCAAGTGCAGGTTACCTTTCGGCTTCTTCGATAAGTAGCTTCGAAATGTTTTCCACTCCTCTCGGGTTTCGCGGGAAATAAGAGCTTCTTTGGTGTATTCATCTCCACCAGCAGTCTTAGCAGGCAGCTCTGCACCATAGTGAGCTAATAGTACATCTATTAAGTCCTCACCATATGTATGGAAGTCAGAAGAGTCAGCAGCTGGCACTTTCTTCGGATCAAAGATGCCAAATGAGGAGACAATATCTTGTGAAATAAATCTGCTGGATATGTTTGCCTTCAGCATCCTGATAAACGGTTCAGCCACTTGTCCTTGGAATGTAGCAATGCTTTCCGTGGTTAACGTGATGTCAGTGACTTCTTCGATCTCATTCTTTGCATCCATCAGTTCTAATACCCAGTTAGCAGCAGGTAACATGGCATCATCAAGTGTATTGAGAGTGGCATCAACAAGAGGGGTGATAGCTGTCAAGTCTATTCTCTCAGTCTGGAGAGCTCTGCTCAACTTCGCCACTTGTGGCAGAACATAATCAAGGAGGTATATGGCCACTAAAGTTGAGGGCCTACATAAGGCTTTACTGATACCTAGAGCTTCAGGTGCATGTGTCTGCTCATAGATATTGTTTAGAGCAGTCACAATTGCACTGTAGCTAGCTTTGACTGCCTTCACACAGCGTTCATGGGACAGCCAGCGAGTATCTGATGGTTTCACAACTTTCAGCTCAGGTAAGTCAAGCACCTGCTGTACTGCTTTGAGACTCTCAGCTCGCTTAGGAGAATAGTGGAAAAATTTCCAGAGGGTGGTGAGTGTGATGTACACATGTTTTATCCCACTGGTAGCATTAGCTGCTTGAACGCATGCTAGCTGTAGCAAATGGCAATGGCAGTGTACGAAAAGTGCATGAGGTGAAATTTTCTTCAGGAGACTCTGCACACCATTGTGTTTCCCAGAGAAAGTAGCTGCTCCATCGAATCCCATACCCACCAGCTTGCTAATCTGTATGTTTTTATCTTTCATGAATTCAACAAGGGCAGAATAAATAGTCTTTGCATCAGTAGCTTTCAATGGAACTATATCCAAGAAGTGCTCAACAGGTTGACCGTCCATGTTACCCAGCGGAAGAAAATTGAAAGCTCTTCTGTGGTCGTCACATCAGTGCACTCATCTGCCATTATGCTGAAATGGGAAGCTTGGCGAAGCCGTTTCAGTAAACATTCTTCAGCCCATAAGCCAACTGCCTCAACAAATTCAACAACAGCAACTTTAGATGTGTAGGTTGCATTTAATCTAGCTCTTTCAAGGAACCCCTTTAAATCTTCTGCACCACAACTTACGATTAGATCAATAAGTTCATCAAAATTTGTTGTGTGGGGAATGTGGCGACGAGCTAGAAAATGGGTGCAACGAATTAGAGCTTTAATGGCCATTCTGTTCTTCAACTTTTCCTCATCATTAATTTGTTGGAGTTGCTGAATGACTGACCCTTCTTGTAGTGCTGTAGCTGCAGCCATCTCTGCTTCACATGATAGGAGGTGAATATCACTCTTTGCATGAATTTTCATCTTCTCTATTGCCTTCTTCCAGTTCGTGAAAGGTTTTGAGATCCATGTTCCTCCTGTTCTTTGAAGAGAAATTCCTCTCTTCCTGCAAACCTTACAAAAAGCTCCTTGGAAATTTTTATCAAACATCAGCCAATTGAAGCTCTCTTCCCATTTTTTGTTGTATTTTCGACTGCTTGCAGTGATTTTCTTGCTTTTCTCATGTGTAGTTAATCTTTCCTTTGCATGCTTCTCATGGACAATTAATCTTTTCTTGGCAGGACTTGGCTCCAAAAACTCAGTATCAGATTGATTGCTGTCAATTTTATCTTCTGTGTCACTGCTACTTGAGTGGCCAGGTGACTTTGAAGAGCTTGCACCACAGAAGAAAGAGCGAATATCCATTTGAGACTATCTTAAGCTGTCAGGGACTACGAGTGCTTAGAGTTCTGGTTCTGGAAGTTGTAGAATCTGTATAGATCAAAACTCAACAACTGCTACGGTGAGCTGAGGGCTGGCCTTTTTATAGCCAGCCAGCAACCGTAAGTGTGAATCAACGTGTGATAAACCTAAGGGGAGGTGAGAGTCAGAGTTGAATAGTTTGTGAAAAGCATCTAAATAGTGAATGTCACAGTTGACTGAAAATTGCTAGACGGTGGAGGTGAAAATGAGTAGCTGAATTAACTTGTCAGGATCTGACATATGCAGACCTCATTAGATAAGATTATGTTTTTTTAATGTAGGACATAGGCCTTCCAATAATTCTATTTCACTCCCATGGTGACCAGTGCCGCCCGCCCCCCCTTACATTTTCAAAACTCTATTTTGCCCCCCCTTGCAAGAATGTCTGGATGAAACACTGATACTTGAAATTTGTATTCTAATTGCAGCTCTCCACAAGGTGGTATCTCACAGATTTTACAAATTTGCCATGGGTACGTGAAAAAGATGTCATTGTTTCGAAAGTGATAATGAATATTTCTATCTAGGTTTAGTTGTTGTGTTCAACCTTGTGTTTCTTGCAATTATCGCATCCGAGATTAAAAGTAAGGTAGCAACATTCTTTCTCTCTCTCTTATGACTTATACAAATCTTTTTCAGACCCAGAAGACAGATATAAGAAATTTCAGGAAGCATGGCCAGGAACATGTGTCTTTCTTTTCAGTAATATTAATTAGAGTGTTATGATTTTATTTTACACGACACTGTTGTTTGTGATATTCTAGTTTATTTCGTGGATATTGTCTTAAATGTCATCAGCTACGGCCCTTATAATTACTTATCTAAATTTTGGAATTTGTAAGTTGTTGTTTTTGTTTAGTTGTTTGTACTTTTTTTGTGAAATTATATGCCACTAACTTTATTTGTAGAATTGATACGCTAATAATTTTTATAAGCATCATCTCCATGGTCACAAGCTTCTTTTACCATTCTTGGGTTGTTCTCCTCCCTTTGAAATTGATACGGTAAGTTCTCCTAGATCATGATATATATGCACAAACAGACTTTTCCCACGGTTTTGTTGTAGCTAGTTGTATTTGTTTAAATTCTGTTCTGTGGAAATATAGTTGGGTAATTTTGAATTATTTTATTTACAATATAGTTTTATACATTTAAAGAGAAGCTATCGAGATTTGCTGAAGACAGCTGAAGAGCTGGCCCCTCGTCTGCTGAGCATGGTGGTACTCATCCTCATCATCTACTACTGCTTTGCCATCATAGGGATGGAGTTCTTGTGGAACACAGTCAACGAAGGATGCTGTACTGACGCACTCTATAATGTGCAGCAATATTATGCTGACAGTGTAAATTACTTTAATTCTTCCACTGCCTCATCTAATGTCTATTATTTCAACAACTTCGACAATATTCTTCGATCCTATGGTAGTTGTTTATTTTAAATAGCCATGCACATATTATAATAAACAACATCAACTGTTAGCTATTAATATAAATAATAATAATAATTATTATTATTGTTGTTGTTATTATTATTATTGTTATTTATAGCTACTCTCTTCATATTAATGGTTGTGAACAATTGGTATGTCATTATGGTAAGCACTTCTCATATTTGATGTTAGCCACGTAGCTACTTGTGTCTTGCCTATGTTGTCATCAATGTAAATTATTTTATGTTGTTTATAACAGGAAGGATTTGCATCTGAAGTTAATTACAGCTATAAATGGCTTACCAGAATATATTTTATGATGTTTTATATTATCATGCTGGTGAGTTGTGGGTGGGTCTTGACAGTGATGGATTCTTAACTGAGCTGTAGCTATCACAATAACCTATTATAAAGAAGTTTAGTAAGATCGTCTTTTCAGGACTAGGGTGTCCTTATAACCATAGTATGTGACTTATTTTGCTACAGATAATCGATATAGCTATAATATCTCTATATATAATTTATAACGCATGGTGAAGTAGTTTTACATAGTAATGAAGATGCAGTTCTGCTAGCTGGCAACTATAGTAGCTATGCGGGCTTTGGTAATAAATATTTTACTGAAAACACAGCCAATGTTAGCTACTGAACAATGGCGGTTTCTTTTACAGTGACAGCTAAAATTGTTTAATGTCAGTGTCTTCCACACTGTCTTTCATGTCTAGCAGATGTTATAAATATCAGGATTATTAATAATTATTCTGCTAAATATTTCATCTTTTGTAAGTAATATTCCAGCTCGAATGAAATTAGCTAGTCTGTAGCTATGTAAAATATAATCTAACTACAATATAATATGGTTAGCATCTAGATAGAAACTAATTACACTCACACATTTATTAAACTGCTTAATCAAAACAGTATTCCTCCTGTTGACAGTTTAATTCTGTAGTGTATTAAATGATCATGAAAGAGTGAAGTGTGTGAAAGAGAGAGAGAGAGAATGCATCTAGTGAATTTCCCCCTATACCTCCTGTTTCATTATTCAGGTGGTCCTTCAAGTTGTCATAGCGTTCATAGTGGAGGCGTTCCAGCTGAAAATCCAGGCTACAGCTAAACGCCGCATTTGTCACAAGCACCCTAATGATGCCCACTGTGGATGCCCTCAAGGTAAGTAAGTAGCTAGGTGCAAAAACTCCAACTGTCCCGGAATCTCCTGGACAGTCCCGGATTTTGTACCTTTGTCCCTCATCCCGTGAAGTATCCCCATTTGTCCCTGAAGATTGTCAACTGGCTGAAATTACATTATTTTGGAGAATTATCAATATTTTGATCTATTTTCACCTATAATTGCATCGCTAACCTCCACTACTAAGACGGCGTGATTTGTTTTAGCATCCGGTACAAAGTCACATTCACTGTTCCATTCAAGCTGCGAAAAATTATTACCGATCATTGTCCAGTCTCGTTCCCTCACTTAACCCTGCTGTTGAAAACTCCAGTAGAAGTTGAGTTTGAAACCAGTGTTGTTTTGGTTTAGAGATTCCAGATTTTCTTAGATTTATTTATTCATGCTAAAAAAAATATCTTGAATGCTTAGTTTTAGTTTTTTCCCCCAAATTCTCCCTGAAGATTTAGTTAGTTTTTTACTTCACGGCAATTTTACCTTCATTTAATAAAGACATAATTCAGGTGAATTGTTTACAATAAAAATTGCTTAGTTTTAGTTTATGTCATCCCCTCTACTGATAGTTTTAGTTATTATTGTCTTTAGTTTTAGTTTGTTTGTTTTTTTGTTTTTCCATGTTCCCTACAGCTTAGTTATTCTTGCCAAAAGTAAAATACCCAAAACTAAGGGGTTTTGGCATTAGTTTTATTTAACTAAAACAACACTATTTGAAACGCCTTTTAGTAGCTAGACATTACTAATAATGAAGTGGCAATTTAATTAGTATTTTTATTTGTTAATGTGTCGAGATTTAATCACACAAGAAGTGTTATTCAGTCCATACAAACAAATGCGCAAATAAGGTTTAGTTAACCCTGCTACTTCGTATTTTCAGAAACCAGGAAGAAAAAGGTCATTACTCTAGTGGAAGCTGACCTTGCCAAGCTCAACTACGAAATATTTTACATGGACACTGAGTATGAGAGTAACCGTGGACCCCTCAATCGTTGGATCAAGAAACTCCGAAGGAGACGATTCAAAACGAGGGTAAGCTAATATAATAGGTGGTAAAACACATTATCCAATCCTTCTTGCTCTACTCCTGCAGGATAGAGAAACAGTGTATTTAGTTGGTTCTAGGCCACACACCAAAGAGGATGTTCACCAGCTTCACTACAAAGAAGAAATTAAAGTATGAAATAAACACCCCCCCCCCCCCCCCCCCCGAACCCTGAATCTATGCTTAAAATATAATTGAAATGAAATAATCTAAATGTTATCACCGTGTTAAACAGGTGTGGAGACGTGAGAGACCGTCTCTGGCTAGGATAAGACAACCTCAAGCTTCAAGGAACCATACGGTTAAGAAAACAATCTTGATAATGTTGAAAAAGATGCTGGACTTCATCATAGACTAGTAGAACAACAACAACCATCCTATTGCATTTTAAGCATTTTAAGCCCCTTTTATATTATTTGTCCAGCATTTTTATAACGTTATGGTATTTCAGTATTTTATAAAAGTGTTAAATACAAACTGCTTTCCATTGCTGCTTTGCTGCGGAGTTAGCTAAATTCAAAACCCACCACCCAGGGTCTTGGGGGTAAGTTGCAGTGAATACTTTTCCCCTTGAATAAATTAGTCACCATAGATGGACAGAATTCACCGGTGAATAATGACAGGCCGCCTAACTTGCAGTAAGCGGGGTCAATCCCATCCCAGAAGGAAAATTCTACGAGTGTGGTAAAGGGTTGCCTGGTGAGCGCAAGGTAACACGTGGGCAAGAGGCACACTGCTAGCATTCAACAGACCCATAAGCAGAAAACAGTGTGAGAGCTTCCCACCCACACCACCTTTGCCTGGGAAAGGAGGAGGGGACATAAATTCAGATAGCCAGCTTGCTCAGTTGATAACATGGCTGCTGGCATTAATGGGGGCTTCAAACCACCCCCTTTAATTACCCCTAGTCAGCACCTGTTGATTGGAAGGAGGGTTCCAGGCAACTGCCCTCCAACTAGTGCTGCAGAAATGGGATAAATAGTGGACATTAGAAGCTACTGGTTGGCAAGTAGTGTGGGAACTGCACACTGTGCCAATGCTTTGATACAAGATAGTATCTATGGTAGCTTATTCTAAAGTTATAAGCTAAGTGTAAGCTAGATGATACTAGACTTCCCAATAAGCTAGGCTTATAACTTCAGAATAAGCTGCCGTAGATACTATCTTACAAAACATTGACACAGTGGCAGGATTAACCTAGTAGATATTATTCACAGGACTCCATCAATTGATTCACCCCACCCTTCCAGAGCTTACTTGAAATAGCAGTGCCTAATTGTATTTTGGAATCAGCCTTAATTAAATTTAATTTTCAAATCAGTTTAATTTCAGTATGCATAAATTAGAAAACATTAAGCATAAGAATAATACACTACAATTTGTGGCTAGACATTTAAAAAGTACATGATAAGACGTTATTTGAAATGGCAGTTGACTGGCTAATTGATTTCACTTGGTAAAACTCCTATCTTGGGTTCTTCAAAGAACTCATACCAGCCCTCATGATTTCATCCACCACCAGTAGATTCTCAGCAATAGTTGTACTGCAATAAACATTAGTCAATTCACACTTTCACCAACAAAGTTACAAAGAGAACAAGTAGCCAGACATAATAAATTCTTCAATACACTTGACTTCAAAGCACACCTCCTCCCTCTTGTTACAAGTAACAGTGGTTAAGCTAATGACTTCACAGACCCTAAATCACAGAATTAGCTGTCATATCTTTCGTAGTAAAAGAAGCAGGTTACCCAATGCAACAAGATGGACACTACACAATACTACACACAGCACTAAAGCACTTGTAAGAAAGATGCGTAACTGAAAGACACGCACTGGCCATTTATCTATATACTAAAAAGCAGGTGGAATTGGCGAGATAAGGCGGCGTAGGTTTAAAATGGAAGGAGAGAGAAGGCAAAAAGGTGAGCAATTAATTGTAGCTAAAAAAACAGGTGGAATCGACGAGTAAAGGCGGGGGTTAGTTTCCAAAAGGAAGGTGAAGTACGACATAGAAGACAAAAGTTTCTCTAAGTATGACAGAAGTTCAGAAGCAGGAGAGATAGACAAAGGAAAAGGGAACTTCATGACTCAAAAAGAAGAGCTGAAGAAAGTATAGGTGGGGTACAAGGAAAAGCTCAGATAGTTTAGAAAAAAAGAAAAAAAAAAGAGCAGGAGAGGGAAACTTTTGTAACTGCAACCAATGGTAGAGAATGATAACTGAGCAAGATAACTTGTGCTACTGCATTCTTACTTTGCAATACGTCAAGCGCCACTATGTGGCGGGGTACTTGCTAGTAAAATAATATTTTCTTACTGCAAACACCCCTTTCCAGTTATTCACATCTCTACAACAATCAACTATACCCATTAGACACTGATATATATTTTTTCACTACCCCACTTACCATGAGTGAAGAAGAGTTTTCTTGACTCTGTAATTGTCCCACACTCCCTCATCACCAGGCAACATGGCCTCACCTACCAACACACACCACACATACAAGTAATAACATGCATGCACACACAGTAATGTGCACGAATCCTCACCAGTGCTGACGTCAATGCCGACAGGCTGCCCTGTCTTCACATACTCTTCCTATACACGAAATTACCACAAAACAACAAAATTTATTAACAAGCTACCACACACAAACTTTTTCTTTACAATCCTATGAAAATTTTCATTCATTTCGCGAACTTCCACCCCACAAGTTGAAGAAATGGATATGCTAAGGGCTAATCCCAACAAGAGCCCACCAACAAAACTAAGTTCAACCATACATACCTGGAGTTTAATAATGGAGTCCTGTGGGTCAAAGCCAGAGTTCTTTGCCAAAGTCTTGGGAATAATCATGACAGCATCAGCAAATGCCTAACACACACACACACACACACACACAACCAATCTTCATATCAAGGCATTTACAACTCCCTAATCCGTTCACCTTGAGTTGGTTGACAGACCAAATAAAAAGAATCTAAACTCTTAGTATTGAAGGTTAGCAAGCATCCCAGAAATCAAGTTACTTAAAAACCTCGATCAGACCAAGTGGAGAACAGCATAAAACAATGGCAAGAATTCAAAATAAAATCTTTTTTGCTCATCATCACTACTAATTTGTTTGAAGGTGGTGGAATATTTTAGAAACAGGATTAGGTGCAAATTTCTAAATAAAGCACACCTGTAGAGCATAACAAAATTGTGTCAGAAAACCACTCAAATCTCATAACATCCAAAAAATTCTATCCCCATCCAAATACGCTCACACATGCAACGCCACGAACTCAGTAACCTTGACTCCACATCAACTCAACTTACCTTGACTCCACACTAACTCACTAACCTTGACTCCACACTAACTCACTAACCTTGACTCCACACTAACTCACTAACCTTGACTCCACACTAACTCACTAACCTTGACTCCATACTAACTCACTAATTGACTCCACACTAACTCACTAACCTTGACTCCATACTTGGCCCTTCCTTGCACAGAATTCAAGAACTCGGGAGACGTAAGGGCAGCATTGACGGCTACCTCAAAAGCTCCACCCCCTGGCACCACGCTACCATCCTCGATGGCGTTCTTCACCGCCCTCAGGCCGTCACGCACCGCATCCTTGAGCTGCACCAGCGTGTGCTTGTTGGGACCCTTCAGAAGAATGGTCACAGACCTGGGGTTCTGTACATCCTCCACAAATGTATACTTGTCCTCACCCTACAACGAAATATTGAAATGTAAACCTAATGCATGAATTAGACTATCACATATTAAATATGTATGTACGTAGGCACATTCCTTAATTACTTCTAGCTTATAGCATTGTTAACACACCAATAAACACTCCAGTTAACACCGAACAAGTGTCATAGTTACACCTTGCACATCTGACACCAGATATCCTTGTATGATGCTATTCCTCAGAGCCATTGATGTAATATTAGGACTATGCTATTTATGCACTAAAAAGCTTACAACTGCAAATTGAAAAGGCCACACCTTACCAAAACATGTTCATACACCAGGCCAGCTTCTCCAAGGCACTCTGGAGTGAGATCATCGAAGGAGTTGACAGCCATTCCCCCACAAGCCAGAGTCAACCTACAAACAACCACAAACAAACAAGTCTTAATTGCAGCAGTTACACTTGAATGCGGTAATAGCTGAGAGGTGTGCTCAGATGCATAGATTTACACTTGAGTGACTACAGAGGACAGGAATTCACGACCACCCCAGTACCCCCAAGATTAAATAAATAAATTCTACTGTAGACATCTGTTTATCTAACCTTTCCATGTTCCTCCGCTTCGCCCTTCTGAGAGCCACAATTCCTTCACGTTGCAAAAGGTCCAGAGACAAAGGATCAATTCCCTAAACAAACAAACAAACTGAAATACGCCATCCACGCATAGTACCCCCTTACTTTCTGGTTGATGATCACAAAATTCCTGCTATGTCCATTGCAAACCTACACACAGAAACAACGAGAATATAAACACACCAGCTAAACCACATCGCTGGACTACAAGATACTATTTGACAAGTGAAAATTGAACCAAAGCTAATCAACTTGCTTTGTGCTTCAGTTGAATAACTTGCTTCACCCGATCGTCCACAAACTGTCGCTCTGCAGCAACTAGCTTCTCTCTCTCAGAAGCACTTTTGTAAAAGAATCCGGAGTTTACCTCACTACAAACACACACACACACACACACAGAGAATGCCTAACGGTCGAATCACTAGGAAGTCACTCACCTCTTCTCATATTCCATGGAGACATTGCACGTAAGGATGTAGGCTTTCTCCGCCCTCTTCTTCATGGCCGGGTGGCGAGCACCGTGATCCAACACCAGTCCACGAACAAGCCTAACAAAAAGCAAACATTATTCAAGATCCTAATAATACCGTAGCTGTCGCCACTCAGTGGTGGTGCTGGGAGGCGTGTCTTACTGAGTCTCTGTGTCTGTCCTGTGCATCATCTCCATGACCTCCACCATGTGAAGATCTATGGGTTCTTTGGGACTTTTCCTCACTGCCAAGACAGCATCCACGACAATCTGACGGTAAGAGACCATGATAAAATTTTGAATTTATGAACTAACCCGTTATACACACATACACCCACACAAAAAATGGGGAAAAAAATCAAAGACAAGCGAATACAAAAAATAATATAAACAATAAAACATTAAACATCCATACCAAAATTAATTCAGGTACTAAACATTCTGCTCTGAAATTAAATTAGATCGGACAGGAGGACTCACAGTGCTGAGGGAAATCTGTCTACGGTACTTACTTCAGTCAAGACATTAGCCACCGCCTTCTCCAACTTGGTGCACAGAGAAGTACGGGCTACGTCAATGAGCATAGCACGATCCATCTCCTTGGATACCTTCACTGTTTCCAGAACCTGCACAGGTGACAGAGAAGAAGTAACAGATTAGCAGGATAGATTACAGATAAGGCAAGCATTTATTACAACCACTACTTTACTACTTAACATGAATAATTCATATACACATGAGCAAAATTATTGGAGAGCCAAGAGGAGGGCGGGCTTCATTTGAAGTGTTTTTGTAAATAGATGGCAATCTCTCCCTGTCCACCATGGCATTATGCCAAGTACAACAAAATGCTAAATAATTAGCGAGCACGTGCAGTGAAGCAAGACAATGTACAAATTCAAGCTAATTGTCTATTATATACACACAAATACAATAAACACCAATGTGTGGAATATAAGTTGCATATGTCAGATCAATGAAATTAATGACCATTGGGTATCATACCAGCAAAGCAGGCTAGTATTGGAGCAGATGAACACTTGTGCCTTTACATTCAGTATGCATTTTAACACTACACTTGGAGACGTAACAAATTAAAAAATTAATTCTCATCGGCAATATGAAAAGGCGTTTATACCTCCAACTTCAGTGTGGCCTTTTAAAAGGCAAACACACTTCAACTAAATGTAACAATTGGGCTTCAATAAAACTTGAGGCAAGAACTACACTAATGCTTATAATAGGGAAGTTGCTCATGAGATCTCTCTCCAATAATTCATAGCTAATATAAAGGAAAAAATTTAAATGCTCAGAATGAGAAAATTAAATCCTTCATTATTTATATCACGAAATATAGCTATGCTAGCTTGTTCGCTATTTGTGTTCAAGCACACCACTGGCGATACGTAATCTGTGTAGAGTACACAACTTGAATAATTTCTTAAATGCACAACACAAATGTAACCATCTGTCCGCACAACACATACCCTGCCCCTCCCCATTAAGTCCTGTCTGACATGTACTATGACCGAATTTGGACATACGGATACAGGAAACTATTTATCATACTTTGAACAACAATTCTACAAATGGGCACAGTTATAGGTGTGCCAGTGATGGTTCTCGGTTACTATAGTCATTTGGTTTCAAGGAGTTAAATAAGAAAAAGTGTAGCCCTTCTTATATGATAGCTTGTAGAGAACACCTTGAAATTTCTAGCATAAGCACATCCACATTTCCTGTCTCAACTGTATGTTTTTTTGACAAAAGCTAAAGTAAAAGTCAATGACTTCCCAAAATGAATCATTTTTTGGGTTTATGTATTTACCATAAATTCCATCCCATTCCTCTCTCCTGACCACACCGTACCTGTAAAGCCTTATCCTTTGCCTTGTCGAATCCTTCTCCAACAATCCTTGGATGAAGACCTTCTGAAATATATAGATCGGCTTGCTTCAGGAGTTCTCCAATAATCAAAACATTGGAAGTGGTGCCATCTCCAGTGATGTCATCCTGAAGGAGGCAAAATGTGTTAAACCCGACATATTTACTTCTTCACCCTCTATTACCTGTGCAGTTGCTACCCGTGCTATCAGTGAGGCAGTAGGATGCTGGATTTGCTGTATAGAGGCATAATAATCTATCAATAATTGTTCACCCTTTACCTATTACTCCAAAGCTATTTTTACCATTTCATGAAGCAACACATTACCATCTTTGGTCAACTTTATGTCCCCAGCGCCAGACACGAGCCTGAAACAATAACAGAGTTTACTAACGTCAAAGGAGACGGTAGTTCTTACATTTTCATAGTCCCCCTAGGACCCAAGTTGGTTCTGAGAACATCTTGGAGACCTCTAGCAGCACTTGTGTTCACTAGTAGTGCTTGGGCTGCTCTAGCTACTTCAGCCTTAGGATTCAGAGACTTCACCGCCGCCATTCTAACGCACTTATAACACGTGGACACGAAAATTCTCAAGTCTTCTTTCCTATATCTTTTGATGATTGTGGTACGTACGTGTGGCTATTTCGACAGCGCATGCGCACAATACTGATGGTGAGCTTTAATTGAGGCTCAGAACTCTTAAAAGTTCCTTGGGCTTGAGGCTGAGAAGAAGCAATTCGGAAAGTTCCTGTGAAACAATTTAGCCTAACAGTCGTAGCATGAAAATTACTCTTCCACCGTTATTTCAGCCGTCTTGGCTTTGTCTATATTATCCACTCTGTCTCTTTCTTATGTGTGGACCTTCATGTATCAGAGCTTACGAGGTAGTCTTTGCAGTGAACTGCGGGGGACCAGCACATGTCGACATGTTCGGCGTTAAATACAAGGCAGATCACAATCCTGTAGGAATTGCCTCTGAGTTTGGCCTCTCCCTGAGTATCTCCAATGTGCATGTCAATGACATGATTCTCTACCAAACTGAGAGGTACCATACTTCTTCTTTTAGCTATAATATTCCCGTAGAAGAAGATGGAGACTATGTGCTGCTGACAAAGTTCTCTGAAGTGTATTTTCAAAATCCTGGAGGGAAAGTGAGTAATGACAAAAGTTGACATTGAATGAAGTAATTGACGCATGTATGTCAATGTTTTCTCAGCCTTCTTTTGTTCATTAGTTGTACTCTCTCCTTCACTTTTTTTAAATTTTTATTGGTTTGTTGAGAGTAGGATAATACCATGGCAATATCCCTGAATAGTATGAATTGGTGTAGTAGGTAGAGAAAACATCTAAGGATGTACACTTTATTTGGGAAATTCAATGGATTATAGTTTATGATGTAGAGGAAATGAAAATTTGCGATAATTTAATGTTTGTCAAATAGTTTGGATATTTTGGCTCCAATATACAGATTTTGGGCTGAACCACCATGATTGCTTCCAGAGGCCGACCTTGTTATTAGTGTGAGGAACTTGTGAATCTTCCTGTTGAAGATAGCTTCATTTTTTGTTTGTTTGTTTGTTTGAGGTTTCTTTACTTGGCTTTCTGCAGCCAGTATAATGAAATTGATAGATAAACAAGACATTATACACAACGAATATTGTAACTGTGGTATATTGAAAATGGAACATTTGGTTATGTAATGGTGCTCTGCAAAACCTAACCAATGGCACTTCCTGTTAGCTTTGGGAATGTGTTGTTGAAGTAAGCTCGAGTTGCCATGTATTAGCTGTTCAGTGGCTTTCATTTTAGAGGAGATATTTCACTGTGTGATAGACTCTGGGAATGAGGAGAAGTCAATTGCATTTCTCTCCAGAAAAAGGTTCTACCCCTCTTCTCAAAAAAAAATTATTTGTTCCACTGAAATTTACATGTACAATGTACATGTAAGTGTGTATGTATGTGTGTATGTATGTAGGTGTATATAACCATTAAAAAAAAAAGGTGAAACAGGGAAAGAGCAAATTAAAGTAGAGAGAATGACTATTTCCAGAATTATGCGTATGAATTTTGGAAGGAAAAAAAAAACACACTCTTTGAGATTCAGTGCTTTCAAGTTATACTACAGTTCTTGTTACCACTCTTAAATTTTAATCCAATCAGCAGCAACTATTTTAATTAATATACATGCGAGTAATTATTACGTGTGTAATTAATACTTGTTTCACTTTTAGTGGGTCTTGAGATGTGAGCTGTTAGAACCGTTAATCTATCCAACATCACATTAAATAATGTTCATGCGTTACTAGGATTCTGTATACTGATCAACAAATCAGTAATTTGTTGCAGCAGCTTTCCTCATGAAAATGGTTTTCAAGATACACTTATCATTTTCTGATGTAGGTATTTGACCTTGCATTGAATGATCACGTGGTGGCATCGAACTTTGACATCTTTGCCATAGTGGGTGGAGCTACTGCCTACGATGAGGTCACGCGGTTCAGCATCAAGGACGGCCAGATGAAGGTGAACGAGGAACTCAGTGACTTTGACGGGTCGTTGGCAGTACAGTTTCTGAAGGTGAGTCATTGGGTCATAACACACATACACATGCACTCGTGCACACACGAACCATGGAATCCACAGTCTTTGGGTCACAACACACATACACATGCACTCGTGCACACACGAACCATGGAATCCACAGTCTTTGTGTCACAACACACATACACATGCACTCGTGCACACACGAACCATGGAATCCACAGTCTTTGGGTCACAACACACATACACATGCACTCGTGCACACACGAACCATGGAATCCACAGTCTTTGTGTCCAAATATTGTTTCTAATTAAAGAGCAAAGTATTAAAGGAAATTATTGGAGCTTGTGTAGATGAGGTAATTGTCAGGATTCAGCTCAGCGTGCTTTATATGCAGTATGCTCTGAAGTTAAGGTAGAAATAGTACAGTAGCACTCAGCACTCATGTGCACAAGTTTTTGTATTACTATCTGTTTCTACCAAACTTGCTTAACCCTCAAGTTCTCTCTGGATTACCGGTGTAATTTGAGGCGATCACTGGCAGTAGTTACTGTCCACTGTTCCTTCTTTGATATGTTTTTATTGGGAAGAGAAGAGAAGGCAATCCCTTGCCTGTGTATTTCCCTCACTATGCAGTAAAATTTGTGGGCGGAAAGAAGGATAAATTTTATTTTTGGAAAAAAGAAATTTTGTTGTACTGTTGAGAGTGAAACTGTAGCATAGAAAGTATAACTACAGATTTACCAAAGTTGGTTACCTACCTGTTGGTTGTCGTTGGTCAGGGGTGGAGTGCTTGTGTTTTAATTAAGCAAGTGGTCTTGGACTCTGTTTCTGGTGACTGCCAATCCTTTCTTTTATTCTGCATCTTATGAATACAAAAGTCCTGAGAAAGAATTTGTGAGGGGTTGAAGTACTGATTTGTCTGCCTGTCAACAGCAGATACGAGACAGTGACATGTCAACCATTGAAAGTGTCATCAATAAGAAGTATTAGACAATTAAGTTCTTTTATGTACCAGAGTTGTTGTTGTTGTTTTTCAAACTTTATTTTTTAGTTTAAATTCACTTTTCAAACAAATTATGTTTGGTTGCCTCTTCTAGTTTGTGCTTTGAATCAAAGTTTAGTGTAAAGCTTCCCCCCACGAGTAACAGGAGGACTGCAAATCACCTAAGTTTAATGCACAATTAAAAATAGCTCAGTATAACTTGAAGTGATGTATTACATTACATAGATAATTCCAGATACTCCAGATCAGCATAATGATCAGGGATTCATACACGAGTTTGTAGACCCAAAAAAAAACTGCCAAGGAGGGCATCAAAGCTTAATGCACAGAAAGTGAAAGAACTGGTGGAACGAGTAAGTTTTGAAAGGAGTGTTGGACATTTTTAAACAAACTAACGTTAGAGTAAGGCCATAATTTTTCGCATCTTTTACTGACAAGCTGGGGTAAAAAAAAAAAATAATAAGGGAGGATCCGAGGGCTCCCATAGTCTGTATGAAACCCTGGTGATTTATTTTTAATCCTCAGTGCTCATGTGCAAGATGGTTTACTCAGTTTGTCTGTCAGTCAGTCATTCTGTCACACAGCTGTGGATCTTGAAAATGGCAGCTTTCTAAAGATTGAAAGAAGCATCAGAATGTTGTACTGAACAACTTAAGCTTCTTTAATGTGCCAGAATTTTTTGCTTCGAAGTTTTCCAGAAACAGCTAAGCTAATTTTTGACCATACAATCGTATTCTTTTGTGGGTAACGCTTCCTATTGCCGCATCTTTATCACATTAACAAATAATTTCTTGTTTCTCGCGTAAGTTTTGCTTATAGTATTGAGGTTTTTTGGGGTTTTTTTGGCTGAGTGCTCGAATTGGAGTTTCCTGTTGAAACTACTGGTGAGGTGAGTGTCCCTTGCATATTTAGCTTCTCTTATGAAGACGGCATTATATATACTGTTTTCATTGTGCGCGAGCTACATATGGACACATAGATATTCTTTTGGTCTGAGAAATGTTTTATAATAGCTAGCTAGTGTATAATAGCGCTGAGGACTTGCACATCTGGTGCTTCATTTCGTTGTTGTTTTTTCATTCCCTCTTTTCATTCTTATAGGGTAGCTATGCAAAGGTACACTTGAGCATCCTTGCTAGAAATAGGCTCCCAAAATTGCATGTCACTCACATCTCATTTTAAGGTGTGTGTGTGTGTGTGTGTGTGTGTGTGTGTGTATGTGTGTGTGTGTTCAGGGTCAAGCAGACAATCCTAAGATAAATGCCATAGTGCTACTGAAGGGTCCTGTCAGTGAGCAAGGTGAGTGGGCTTTATAAAGAAAATGTGGTATTATGATTTACTTTGGCCTTGCGTGGGCACTTGATTAGTGATCGTTTAATAAGGATTGAATCCTAGAGTATTGTGTGTGAAGATAGAATCCTGGACTTTGTAGTTTAAGCACATACCTTGAACTCTTTTCATGCCAGATTGCTGAGATGCCGCCATCTGAAGCCTCAGCCACTGGCACTTACTGCAGGGATGGCAAACATGGTGGTCTTGTGTAGTAGTAGGTTTCTCACTGAACAATTCCGTTTACTGTCAGCCATAGAGAACTTAATTGTTTTATCGGCTAAGTTTTCTAGAAAACAATGCCAAATGGAACCACACTGAATAGTCAGCGGAGCTGGCATGACTGGCTAACTCGTTTACCACACCATACCGCTTTGAGCTCACACTAATTTTACTGTTTAAAAAGTGAAGGGACTCTCTCGTACATTGTTCTGTGATTGATGGCAGTTTTGGGTATACATTTTCTGTCTTACGTTGTTGTTTTTTGATAGCACGGTCGGTCTGTCTGTGCTTTGTTGGGGTATGCTTGTGGCTGCTTTCTTGAAATAGTGGTTTGAGATTTATATTGTGGTCGTTGTCTTTCAATTGTGAAACTAACAAACCTGTATCAATCTCGCAAACTTCATGTCTGTCACCAGCTATCTAAATCATGAAAGACTTATTGTGGATTTTAACGCTAATTGGTTAAGTTCGGAAAGAGTAGGTGTTGTTAAAATGTAATTAATAAAAGTTTTCGGTTCAATCTCCTTTTGACAGATTCTGCTCCTTCTGCTTATATATATATATAGTACTTATTACATGAGTCTGAATGTGATATGGCAGAATATTTCATGAGCAGGCTAATTTATTTTCATGAGCCAGAGTCGAGTGAAAATAAAACCTGAGAGTGAAATACCTTGCCATATCACTCTGACAAGTGTAATAAGTGGTTTATTCCACACTAGATATCTTTACTACTGTAGTTAGTACTAGAGGACTGGTAAGTTTGTTGTAGGGGCTCCCCACACCCCCAGCTGATATTTTAGCAGCTGCTCTAACCAGGTTGGAGTAGGCTACACCTGATCCTGAGGAGAAAAGTAGCTGTAAGAACCAAGAAAATTGAAAAGTTTGGCCAGTTGCTATTACTACAAGGGAAGGGTAATGAGCTTGCTGAAAAATATCTTGAGTTATTTCACTGGTCATGTACCTCAAGGTATCATTGTGAAGATATCTAGGGTGGAATAAATATATATAATGCATTGGATATTTTTCTTGAGTATGTCCACATCACACAAGCGATTAATATTTTCCCATGAATATTTTCCCATGCGCCTGTGCGTAGTTCTGGACAACTTTCCTAAGTATGGTGGAGTTACCACTGAACGTTCACTGTTTGTTGTTTGTTGTTGTTGTTGTTTTTTATAGAAAATATCCAATGTATAATAAACAATTTATTATATTCAGGTCATGTGCTATGGGGATGATATTTCACTCACACACTTGTATTTTCACTAACCTTCGGCTGGTGGAAATACACCTGCTTGTGAAATATCTCCCCATATTGTACACTGACTCTAAGTATTATATATTGGAATATCCAGTATCAGATCAGTCCTCAACCTGCATGACTGAAAGCACCACTGGTGTTGCACTGGTGATGCAGCTGTGGTAGTAGTTAAGGTCGTATTATTTGTTTCACTGCAGACATTCCCAGCTACAATCTAGCAGCCAAGACCACCACTCCCCCTCCATACATGGAAGATGACTCTGACTACCAAGAAGAATCTGAAACTCAGCAGAAATTCAAGAAGACGTCCGGCCCTAAAGCGAGGGATCCTTATGCCTCGGACGACAGTTGGTTCATGCCTATCACAATAGCCGTGGCAGTCTTCCTTCCGGTCTTGTTTTTCTTGTGCCGAGTGAGGACTTAATAAGGACAGTCATGTTTAGGAACAGGCTTGTATCAAGTTCGGTTCACACCTTGCTTTCTAAGGCTGCATTGCATAATCACATGTCATTGTATTCCATTTTATTAGAGTATATGTTGATTATTTATTTTATTTCAGAAAAAAATATCTGCAGAACGGTTGTTGTAGTCTTATTTGGGCGGGGGAGGGGTTGAGAGTTGGACAAGATTCACTTAGTGCAATTTCTGCATGAATGGGTTTGTGCTAAAGTGAGACTCTGCATGTACTTAGCCACACATCCATACTCCCGGCTTTGGTGCTCATGCCTGTATGATATTGTATTCTTTTTCACACTGATCAGTGTTGGATTTTATAATACTTCTCATACAATTCAACTTTAGCTAATGTACTATATTAACTTCTCAAAAATTCTGATGGAGGTGGGGAGATTTCAGGGCCAGGCCCGGCCCAAGACATGAAGGATGAGTTCCATGTTGAACAGATTAACTTTTATGGGGGTTAATCCTTTCGGAGGTGGGCTTATCATCATTTTTGGGAAGATTATTTCGTACTGTTGGGGGCGGTATAGACAACGCCAATTGATGCAATTTTTACTTAATATCGACCCTGCCCCCAGAAATAATGAAGTGGCATATAACAACATTAGTTTATAAAAGAAGTGAAAAAAAATACACATGGAATTGTACTTCAGTGTTAGATTATACATTGCCTGACAGTTTTATTGAGCAGTGCTATTAATATCTTGAAGTGGAATGTCAGAAATGTAATAAAAATTAAAATAATTCTTGTATAGAAATTCCAGTAAATTCCGACCATTAGTTGCACACGCAATAGAGAATTTGGCGTATTTTGCAATATATGCAGAACGTAAAGTGTTTAAATGCTCTTTGTCTCAAATTACTTTTTATGTTTTGCAAATTTTTGAGGCAGGAGATTTTTCCAGCCGTTTTTGCTTGGTCCACACGCACACATCTCGATACTGGCAACTCTTGCATTTCCACAAATCTTCTATTTCAGGCCCACTAGGAAGGTTTTCTCCAGTCCAGAACTTCTCCTGTTCTTCCAATACTTCTTTGGTCCACTCTCTGTCAAAGTCAACACTCTGGACTCCGATTAGCTCATGGCTGATTTGGTACTCATAGTGCATGCACAACTTACGAACCGGAGGAAGGTCGAGGCCAGCGATCAGTTGGAGCAGACAGTTCGCGGCTTCTCCAAATTTCAAGTTGCCGGATGGAGAGGAGCTAAACAAATGTGTCATGCCAAGCCTTTGAATGTATTCCATGACGCCAATGCCGACTGTCCTCGTTATGTCCAGCTCTAGATGCTCTGTCAGAAGTACCAAGTCTGTGGCTCCTCGAGTGAAACCGTCCAAGAGCATTTTGTACATCATGACCTGAAAATTGTGACCAATTTTTTGGGCTTTCTGTGGGAGGGTGTTACTCTGCCGGGTCTTGTAGTCTGTTATCACGAGCTCCATGGAGTCCTTGTTAAACTCCACCTGGTCTATGACCCCGGTGAGGAGGATTCCAGTGTTGAAAGGGTCGCCAAACACTCTGATCTCTCTTTCTAGGTTTCCCGACTTGACGATGGAAAGCTGGTTGTATGTGTTGAGAAGATTTGCAATCCAATTGTCTTCTCTTGTCCTGATATCAATTCTGACTTTCTCATGGACTTCTAACTCTAGAAACAAACAAACAAACCACAAAAAACAACAACAAAACAAGTAACATTACAATGAGATTTTTGGTAAATATGCCAAGTCTTAATAAAAAAAAAAACAAAAAAAAAAACAGCAATGAGATGATCATACATTTGGTAAATATCCCAAGTTTTATATTTATCCACACTGTAATAAATACCAAAATGTTATTACCTTTCTTTTCGTGCATATCGGAACCCTTGATCATGACAGGAGTTCTCTTTAGTATCTCCTTGCCTTCCTTGGTCTTCTTCTCCCACTGTTTGGTCCTCTTCATGTGAGGGTACAAGTATCTATACTCAAGTTGACTCTGACACCACATCCCAGATTGGACGTCGGACACGCTGAGGGAGTTACGGGCATGCGATCGATATATTCTCAGAGGAACGTACTTGCCATTATTCCTGGAAGCCGCCAGGCTTTGCCGCACATTGTACAGCTCTGTGAAAAGATATTTTCTTGTTTTATAAAAGTTTCTCTCCAGCTGTGCAACGTGATAACAGAGAGCCACTAACTGAATTTATTTGATATATCAACTGACTAATAACTGAATCTGATCATTTCTATTACAGGTTATTTCTATCGTAGGATAAATTCCCTTGTAATTAAAGTGAAATGGTGTGAAAATTCAAAATGGAGTCTATACAGGAAAAAAAAACTGGTTTGTAGGTTATAATGCAAGGCTCTGTAGTGCCCTATTGTATATAGTCATTGGTTTGACCATATGACTAACTGAATTGCCAGTAGCTTTTTGACAACAACCACTCGTAGCTACTAAAAAGGCCGAGTTTCTTGTTTAGTTATGTCTGAACCATTGCCATAACATTTTGCAACTTGAAAAAACAAGTTCTAAAGAATTACTGCATAGTGTTGAGTCTAACAGTAAGTTTTTAAGACCTAAGTGCCGTCTAGTGTCATTCAGAAGCATTCTAATATGAAGGGGTAAACAATTAATTTCCTTGAATGATACGGGATCGCTAAACTGAAAGATTCAGTTTAGTGGAGGTATGGGAAGGGGTAGACCACGAAGCAAACACAAAAGTGCAAGGGTCAAAGTACAAAATGACATACATACGTCCACACATATATAAACAAACAAATATCCTCAATTTTCAATTGTGTTACCCCTGAGAGTGTCTCGCTTGCTCGCCAATAATACAAATACTTCAACAAACTCTAATACAAATACTTCAACAAACTCTAATACAAATACTTCAACAAACTCTAATACAAATACTTCAACAAACTCTAATACAAATACTTCAACAAACTCTAATACAAATACTTCAACACACTCCAATACAAATACTTCAACAAACTCCAATACAAATACTTCAACAAACTCTAATACAAATACTTCAACAAACTCTAATACAAATACTTCAACAAACTCTAATACAAATACTTCAACAAACTCTAATACAAATACTTCAACACACTCTAATACAAATACTTCAACAAACTCTAATACAAATACTTCAACAAACTCTAATACAAATACTTCAACAAACTCTAATACAAATACTTCAACAAACTCTAATACAAATACTTCAACAAACTCTAATACAAATACTTCAACAAACTCTAATACAAATACTTCAACACACTCTAATACAAATACTTCAACACACTCTAATACAAATACTTCAACACACTCTAATACAAATACTTCAACACACTCTAATACAAATACTTCAACACACTCTAATACAAATACTTCAACAAACTCTAATACAAATACTTCAACAAACTCTAATACAAATACTTCAACAAACTCTAATACAAATACTTCAACAAACTCTAATACAAATACTTCAACACACTCTAATACAAATACTTCAGACACACTCTAATACAAATCTTCAACACCCTAATAACAAAACTTCAAAAACCACACAGACTCTTAATACAATACTCAACAACTCTAATACAACATTACTTCACAAACTCTAAGACAAATACTCAACAAACTCTAATACAAATACTTCAACAAACTCTAATACAAATACTTCAACAAACTCTAATACAAATACTTCAACAAACTCTAATACAAATACTTCAACAAACTCTAATACAAATACTTCAACAAACTCTAATACAAATACTTCAACAAACTCTAATACAAATACTTCAACAAACTCTAATACAAATACTTCAACAAACTCTAATACAAATACTTCAACACACTCTAATACAAATACTTCAACAAACTCTAATACAAATACTTCAACAAACTCTAATACAAATACTTCAACAAACTCTAATACAAATACTTCAACAAACTCTAATACAAATACTTCAACAAACTCTAATACAAATACTTCAACAAACTCTAATACAAATACTTCAACAAACTCTAATACAAATACTTCAACAAACTCTAATACAAATACTTCTTAGATATAGTATTTCAATTACAAATTTTGAATTTCATCACCATTAGCTAAAGTGTGTGGAATATAATCATATTATGTTATTTGTTTGTACATAAAATTAGAGATTTAACTGTAAGTGCACTTTTTTACTTTATAAAGTAAAAGGTGGACATTTGATAAACAGCTAGTTGTTGTTTTTTTTGTTTTGTTTTTCATTGACGTTCCAAGAATACACAAGAGATTTTCTTTTAGCCAATGGAGTTCGAAAATATTTGCACTAATAATGCAACACCATAGGTGTGAACTCTCAGCGCTAGTATTAGCTATGTTATTTATATATAATATAAAAGATACACGGTTCCTTGGATGTGTGGTTCCTTTCTAATAACAGCTATTGTAGGTTAACCCCCGGTACTTCAGCAGGGACTTAACTATGATTGGTTGGAATGCTTGTTTTCCCAGTCTTGTACATATAGAGTTGCAAAGAGTGGTTACTAAGGCATTGAAGACCCTTTACCAGATATTATTGCAAAACTTTGGTAGCTGGGTGCTAAGTCGTCAAGTGCTACTGGCATCTGATATCTCAGCCATAACTTCTAAAGGTAAGGAAAAAATTTAGTTGTTAACCTTGTACTACTAGATATAAATCTATTGAATGCCTTCTTAAAAACTAAACAAAATGTACACTTTATTCTTTTTCTTTTTTTACAGTGTGTGGTACAGATCTAACTTTTATATGATTATATTAACATTCAGTTGTGGTTTGAATTACCAGGCAGCCTCACTCACTATTTGCGCTCAAGCACACCACTAGTTTTGTAAAGTTTGCATCCAGTTATTAAACATTTTTGTAGATTGAAACTTTCTCACCTAATAATTGTGAACATTTTTGTAGTAACCAAAACTGGCTTGCTTGCCATTTATATTAGCCAATTTACCAATACCATAAGAAGAAAAAAAGAACTTTTTAGAGCAGAGTAGTTTACTTCGCTGATCACTGAAGATACTAACAAACAGCAATTATGTTGACAACTTGTTCGACATAGCTAAGTTTTTATTTGTTGGGCTGACCAACATTGTAGCTTGCCATCGCTGCACACATACTGCTATGCTAGTCACTTAGTAGCAATTGTACTTGCTTTTGGAGAGTGAGGCTGGTCAGAAAGCACCCACCCAGTACCACAGAGGGGGGGACGCCGTGGAATTTTCCCTTCCCAGCAAAAGTTTTACCCCTCCAGAGAAAGTATCCCTCCTCCCTCCCACACACCAAAACTAGATTCCCCTACCCTACTGCCACTCCATCAATAATTTTGTTTTTGAGGGTCAAGTATGATATTTGCCTATTCTCTCAACATTTGCAGTCCCTACTGAAAGTACGAGAGTGATGTTTATATGTGTAAAAGTTTCTAATTATCCCCTCCAACAAAAAATCCTGTATGAAACCCTGCTAAGTACTCACCACTAGTCAAGACTGCAAGCTCTGAGGCTCCATCTAGCAATTCAAATTCATCATCATCCAAAACTTCTATGGAAGGATTCTTTTTTAGAAGAGGGCTTTCACTTTCTGGACAGGATTCGAACTCGTCTATCTCGTCTTCATTCACTTTGGTGCTGTCGCCCAGCTGTGGTCCATTTTCTTCTCTTTTTGTTCCACCCTCCGCGAGCTTAGCTACAACGCCCTGCTTAGATGACCCGCCTACTTCAGCTATCTCTTCCAGATTTTCTGAAAGGCTTGCGTATTCAGCTGAGGATTGAAATTCTTCTATCTCATCCATTCCCGCCATCTCTACAGTCAAACATTCACTGATTCAAATCTTGCATAATATTACGTGTGGTAAAGGGTTTCCATTTGTTTACAAGATACTGAGTGGTAAAATCCTTGAGTGGGGGCGTTCAGTGGCAAACGAGCTGGCTTCGAAATTCAAAGCGATGCAGAGACCGCAGAGCGAGAGTGCATCTCCTTTGAGCGACAGTGCTAAGAAGAAGAGAGGCAAAAGGAATGAAACTAACCTTTGCTCTGGTGTGAAAGTGTCGACAAGTGGTGTGAAAAGTACGCCCAGTCCGAAACAGGGGAAGAGGAAGAACGGTGGGTCAGCTCTAGTTGGGCGGAGCCCGACCTCTGCTGGGGAGAGGTCGGGTAACAAGCCTATACCCGGGTTTGTTCCCTGCTGCAACGTACGTTGCAGTCCAATCAGATTGAAGTGTGGTTAAATGCAAAGGAAATTAGCTGACTCAGCAGAACAAACCCGGGTATAGGCTTGTTACCCGCGACCTCTCCCTTCAGAAGAGGTCGGGCTCCGCCCAACTAGGTCAGCTCAACAAGCCCAGACTGGGTCAGTAGTAAGCGTTTATATGTCTCACTTTAGGGAGTGGTAAAGGTAGCAGTGCCCATTCCATCAGCTTACATCTGAAATGTGACTCCAGTAGCAGTGCCAGCAGTATAGACATAAAAAAGCCCAAAAGAAAATTGGGACGGTGAGTACCAGCATATAGCTTGCAAGCTCCTTGCAGCACTTTAAGACCACATCTCTCTCTCTCTCTCTCTTTCCCTGCAGCTTTGAATATTCTTCGTCAGAGTGTATGAGCACTGAAGGGTGTGCCATCAGCACCAACAGCTCCTCTGCAGTTACCAACAGCTCGGTCATAATGGACGCCAACACAGAGTCTCCCCTCACACTGTCTCACTCCAGCATGTCCTCTTCATTCATGGGGACCAGGTGCGAAAGCCCAAAAGAGCTGAGCAGCAGTATCAGCCCAGAAGCAGCAGGCATGGATACCAAGTCAAAAAGCAACCCTAAGAAGAAGCACGAGGTTTTAAGTTCAAGACCTTTGGATAAATTAAATATGTCCGTAGAGCTAGGTTTGGAAAACCTTCGCTGGGAGGATGAACTTTCTGACGAAGAGAAAGAAATGGAAAGAATTGAAAAATATAAGGAGAATCGAAGGAAACGGTATGAAAAGTCCTTGTTGGAACAGAAGGCTAAGCTACCACTGCGCCATGCGGAAGGAAAACTACTTTACTGCTCAAGTTAATCTATTGAACTTCATTATTTATTCAGCATTAATTTCATCCTCTAACATTTCACCATCAGATTTCTTATTTATTACCAAGACATCTAAAAAATATACTTATTAATTACACCACCACTAAGGCATCTGTTATTATTATGATCTAAAATGCTTTAAAAAAAAAAAAGAATTAAAAAATGAATGTTACATTTCAAGCTGAGTTGCTGTTTTTGCATCTTCTACTTTATAAACCCTCTCCTCGGCCACTTGAAGCTTGTCATACTCCTGAGACTGAACATATCTGTGCTGTTCATGAACAAAGTCGGTGATGTCTTCAATCTTGACTATCCAATCTGTCCCATATGAAGCAAGTATCTAGAAGCATGACGGATGACAAACAGTAATGACAAAATAAAGGGATGAACAAATGAATGAATGATAATTTCAAATACACTCTGATTCAGTCATTCTCGGCTGAAATAACAATAAATGCAATTTTCCTCAGTTCGAACAGTCAATATACGTTTCTGATAATTTTTTAAAAGTCACATTAATTTAACAAAATAATATTAGTTGTACTGACTTGAGGAATGTGCATCATGGCTCCATAAGACCACACCCAGTTACAAATGTTCATGTAAAATCAGCAAAATTTATAGAGAACCCAACCCATTCAATACAGTGGCAGTCACGTGCTACCTTTCTGCTGCTACTAAGCTACAAACAAGTGCATGATCCTGCTCATAATAGGAATAGGTTGGTAGCCATTCTTATTAAGTCACACAGTGCACATTTTCTTGCACACTCGTAAATTTCAAGCATAAATTAAAATTCATGAACCAGCTTTCTATACCTGGTCTCTCATGCCCAACTGGATGGCTCTCCTTGCCTCCTTCTCTCCAGTGGGAGTGTGGTCCGGGTCCCACTGAAGCCGCACTGGTGTTCTAGAATCTAGATTTTGTTTCTTCTCCTCATGGCCAGTCATGGCGCGTGCCAGGATTGTGTCAAATCCTCTGCGAGATATCCAAACAGCCAGTACTCTCTCTTGGTTCCTTTTTGAAGCCCACCCGCACCGGTACATCATCCACAGGAAGTTGGTCTTCACCCAGGACATTCTCTGATATGAAAACTTGTCTCCGCCAAACCTTCAATCACAACACATTTATTCAAGACCACAACCACTACAACCACCATCATCATCATCATCATTATTATTATAGTAATACTTGTTCATAATGGTAGAGTGACAGTAACGATATTCAACAGTCATACTGCTGTCCTCATCAGGTTACAAAAATTTTATTATTACTATTATTATTATTATTATTATTATTAAAGTAGTAATCAACTGCTGCACTGGGCAGATGCATTATGAGTAGCTTGTGCACTTCAGTCCTGTAAGTACATTATAATAACCTATCACATTCAAATGAGATCTCACTTATAGCCAGACCCTTTACCTAACTGCTACTCCTCGAGTTTTCCCAGTCCCTGAGTTTCTGGGAAACTGTACTAGCACGTGTATTCTTTATGCACCAGCAACCTAGCTAGAATTACAGTGGAACAACTTGATGATATATGTGAACAATAGACCCTGCCTTCCACACTGTGTAGCTGTTTGGTAAAGCGATTAGTTGCAACAGACTACTTTCAGAAATACAAGAGAATGATACAACTATTTATGAGCACTCATAACTATTGAAATCTGTCTACTTCAAGCAAAATATATATAAGTAAATAGCTATATAACCTCACTTTTGATTTTTCACAGCATATTCTGCTATTTCAGGACAGAAGGCTTGGTAGACTACGACAGTGTCCTCGTCATACTGAGCCAAGATATGCTTGCCTTCTTTAGGCCAAACCTTGTCCTTTTGCTCAAGATAACTCTGAGTCCTCCACACTGGGGTCAAGATTCCAGCAGCCATAACGGAAAACAATTTCGCGGCCACTTGTTTAACTTGCTGACTGGTCACGAAGTGTTTTCCTCTGGCTTTTATAATCATGAATTAGGTCATTCCGATGGAGAAACATTCATGCTCATTGCACCACGAAAGGAAATGCAAGGGAACGTTAGCCACACTCCTCTGTAGTCCGGCTAAACGTAGCCCCACCCACCTTCACGGTTTGCAACGACCAGTACCTACTATGGCGTATTCTCTTGGAATCGATGTAGGAACGAGCACTGTAAAAGTTGCTTTGATCGACGTTGCCGGTGAAGAAGTTTGCGGAGAATTTTACCACCCCATTGGCGGTAACCACGCGGACGTGGACATTCCTGCTGCAAGAGAAAGAAATGTTGCAGACATCTTGTTATCACTGGAAGATTGCATGAAAGACTTGGAGAGCAATGAGCAGCTCCAGCAAGTCAGGACCGTAGGAGTGAGCGGGCAGATGCATGGCTGCGTGCTGTGGAATGATGACTTTAAGCTGAACTTTAGCTCATCAATGGAAGCAGATTGCAATCTCAGTCCGTCCTGTTCTCACTTGATCACTTGGCAAGATGGCCGCTGTGACCACTCCTTCCTCACCTCACTACCGAAGGGGCTGGCACCAGTCAGCACTGGCTATGGTTGTGCCACCCTGTTCTGGTTGCAGAGGCATCGTGCGGAAATGTTGAAGAACTTTACTAGAGCTGGAACTATTATGGACTTGGTGGTATGGGGATTGTGTAAGATGACAAAGAAGAATGGAATTTTCAAGGAGGGGTGTGGTGATAATACTGTTGTCATGTCTTCTCAGAATGCCACCAGCTGGGGTTACTATGGCAATGGGCAGTGGCAGAAAGACCTGTGAGTTTTACTCTAATGTAGTAATGATAGATTGCCTGAAATTGCAAATTTACAACTCCCATGGAAAGAATGCTTTGTATGAATATTTCTACTGTGAAATCTTATAAACATTCATTTTTTCCTTTCTCACCCTCAAATTTTCCATCAAGATAGTGTCCGCAAGGATATATTATTTGCAAATTCTGTTTGTGGGTGTGTTATTTTTGTTTCAGTTTAAGTGATTCGGGTTTTCCAGTTCACCTGTTGCCAGAAGTCGTGGAAGTGCCAGCACTAGCAGGCTTGCTGCAGGAGGAATGGCATGGAATCCCCCCCGGCACTGCAGTAGGAGTGGCCATGGGTGACATGCAGTGTTCTATTTATGCCGCAGGACCTTTGTACAGCGATGCAAGTGAGGTAGTGGGTCATTGTATTCACCTGTTGTTGTTGTGTTTATAATTCCCACTTATCTAATAAAATTGGCCATTTAAAGCTCCTGTGTTTAACAAGTTTGTTTTTTTTGGAAAAGATAGAAATTTTTTTTTACATCAACTATTTCCAATCTGATTTGAAAATCTCCTAATTTTCTTTTAAATTTTTTTTTCCTTGTAGTACTGAGCATGGGCAGTGCTAGTCAACTGGCTGTCATATCCCGTGCCACTCCTCCCAGTCAGTCATGTGACACTCCTCGACTGTCACTCCCGGCCAGCGTTATGAGAGTACCTTACTTCAACGGTGACACACTGCTAACGGCTGCGTCTCTGACGGGTGGAAACAGCATTTCCACACTGGTCGGTGCCTTGGAGAGCTGGATGAGAGAACTGGATGTACCTCCACCAAGCAAGGACACCATTTATGACAAACTGTTGGCTTTGGCGGAGAAAAAAATAGACACAAAACTGAGAGTTGGCGTGACATTATGGGGAGAACGGCATGACCCACAAAGTACTGGCAGTGCAGAATGCATAACTGCCAATGGGATCACCCTAGGGGACATCTCAGCCGCAACTATGAGAGGAGTGGCCGAAAACCTATACAGGATGATGCCAGAACAAGTCCTCCAAGATTTACGGGTAAGATGTCGTAACTTCTTTGCAAATAGATTAAGAAATCACGGAACCAACAAATTGTCGATGTTTTGTAGATAGCACGAGTTCTCGGAACGGGTAGTGTCGTACAGAGAAACCCAGTCCTGTGCCGCTACATGGAGACAGTGTTCAAACGCCCGTTGCTAGTGAAACTGAAAGCAGATGCTCCCATGGGAGCTGCCTTGTCTGTCATATCAATTTCATAGAATTCAAAATATTCATTTTTTCTGTTAGTTTTTTTTGTTTGTTTCTGTTACTAAAATCATGATTCACTCTATAAAATAAATAATGATGCAATTTTTGTTTGCAATAAAAAAAATTTTCTTTGAAAAGTTAAGAAATGGCATAATATGGTACCAAACGTTTACCCATTAAAGGGGTGGAGCCTCTGCACAGTGGACTTGCGCTCCGCTAGACCCGATAACAGTTTCCCAGCTCCTGAATCCAGCTTTCTCAAATGTGCCTTGCACCATCTTGACTTGATCTGCCATCATTTCTGCATCACATTAGTAGTGCGTGTGTGTGTGAACTAGGAGTGCTATCAGAACACATGGTGAGCAAACTAACTTAAGTAGCTATATTTAAAATTACAAACAATAGGAAGGGATTTAAATGAGCACATGTAGTCATTCCACAGTGTTAATATAAAGGAGAGAGCTTGTGAACAAGTATGAAAAAATAATTGTGTAGTCTTTGGTAATTATTTAAATTTAAAAGTTTTACATCTCTGATTTTCATTGAAAAGTATCTTTATCGCTGCACAAAGAAGAGATATATGGCTATCTTTCGGCAGCTCTCTTGGATAACAGTAAGGTGCAATGATGTGTTGCGTTCGGTGGTTGAAAAAGTAAGAAAATATCAAGTATTTAGGTTTGCCCCATGGACAGCTTTTCACCAGCTAAGTAAGGCTCTACTGGCTGTTTAAAATATATTACTCATCATGTGTGCTTCCAATGCGTACACACACACACAGACACACACGGTTGGCTTAAATTTATATACACTCTTGACAGTGTCTTACTTGCCTGCCAATAAAAACAACAACAAATAACAACAACGACATTGCCTGGACTTATTGTGCAAAACGACATGACATCCTTCTAAAACAAGCTTTGTATATGAGCAGTTTAAATTTAATGTAAACTTTTGTGGATTTGCATTTGATTTCAGCCACAGCCATACGTCGTAATCTCTCCGCTATAACTCCCTAGTGTTACCAAGTTCAACTTTCATGTGTCCTGACAGCACAATTCCAAGCCACACCCTTTTCATGCCCCTCCTCCAGCGATGACGTGCTCATTTACCTAGTGATGCCACATATCACTCATCAGTGATAGCCACACCCACTTACCTTGCGGAATGAGAGCAATGACACACCCACCTCCACCTCCTCCAGTCAACTTGGCGCTTAGCCTCACAGAACGGGCAAGAGTGCACACTTCAGTGATGGCAGGATGGCCTACCCCCAGGGCATCCAGTAAATGCTGGTTGAACTGAAGCAATTCCTGATGAATAATCAATACAAAACACGTTAAACTAGATTACAGTCGCACAAATATGAAGTCTAAACTTTAGTACAGTTTAGGGGAGTGGCGCAAATTCAATATTGTGCACATCATATGTGCAGCAGTATTCAATGTTAACACCCCCAACACTTATACTGACTCCTAGCATCTTTTGATAATACTCGGTCAATGTAAGAGAGTTAGAAAGTAATGCGAGGCAACTAATGCATCACTAACCAGTGGCATAGGAAAGGGGGCTGGATCCCCCTCCCATATATGCGTGGGGCACAACTAACGAGGTGATTTCTCACATGAACACTTTAAAACCACAACAACACGCCCTTGGAGTCCCCTCATACCACCATAACATCTTCCCACACCACTGAAGGAGGGTCAATTTACAACAGTTCAATGAAAGTTTGGGAAAGAGCAAGTGACAATAATTTGTCACAATAATAAGAACCCCAATAACACCACCTCCACACAATAAGCTTCTTTCCTTTCCTTAACTACAAGTCATTGTTCTGTATGGAATACCAGATGCACAGAAATGAGGAAAAGTGAAGAAATTTAATGAAAAGAGAAACGATAGCATTCAAATTATGAAAATGAAATGTTGACGAAAAGAATGTATTCAACATTATGGTTAATGTTGTTATTGGGAATCAGTACAATAATTAATATAATGTTTAAAAAAATGAAGAACCATGTAACACAACCACACAAAATCTGATTGCGATGAAAACTTACCAGAAAAAACAACAACAAAAAAAAAAAAAAAAAAAAAAAACACAAAACAACAACAACAACAACAACAACACATTTAACCTTTTGCATTCTATGAACTCAGAAACTCGCCTCTAGATCCTTGAACAGTGAAGAGTTAGATGGTTCTTCTCTCATACTCTTCAGAAGACGCTGAACCTCTACGGAGAGAGAGTCGATGGAGTCCAGCACTGGCACTACCACTGATGGGAACTGCGAGGAAGAAACAGAACTACTCACATCATCAGCACTCATTCACTCACTGGGAATTACATAATACAGCTGTGCAGTAAAGTCACACCTTGTCATGCTTCTCTCGCACACCTGCCACCATTTTCTTCGTGCTCCGAGGGACCCCGGTGTTTATTAACAAGATACGGAGCTGCGAGGTGCTGATGGAACCAAACAAGTCTTCATAAATATGACAAAAAAACAATGGACACGTCTTACTTTTCAAGCTGCTTCATACTACCAGACTTATAGAAGATTGCACCACCTTACCAAAACATATAATAATCATAATCATAATCATAATAATCTATGTAATAATAACATATGTGTCAGTAATGACAACGATGGTGTGTGTATTCATGAACAATTCATGAGATGGACACAGTTGGTAAAGTGTCATTAGTAACAGGTAGGTAAAACGAGTTTGTAAAACGTCATCAGTAACGACCTGACGGTGGTAGGTCAAGAAAAGTGAGAATTAAGTGATGACAGTGTGTATTCACAAAAGATCATCAAAACATCAACAATGGACAATCATGTGGAATAAAGCTGAGTTGGGTTGGTAAAGCGTTGTCAGTAACGACGATGATGGTGGTGTGCGTATTCATGAATACAGGGGTCTAGAAAAGAAATTGAAGATAATAACAAATACCTTATGCTACAGCTTGCAAAAGTTAGTACATTAAGCGCCACTGTGTGGTGGGGCTAGGGCTAGGGTTGGGCGGTATCGCGGTATTTAGTCACGGTACGATAAAAGAAATTATACCGCCGAGTAACGCGGGAAATACCGCGATAAATTGCGCATGCGCAACGCATAGAGTTCCAGCTGTATTTTACCGTTTTTTTAGTGATGGCGTCTGGACAGCAACTTACTGAGAAATGCGGTACAAAATCGGCTGTTTGGAAGTATTTCGGTTTAATCGCGGATGGTAGTGGCGGAGGCAGCCAACAGGACAATCCTGTTTGTCGAATTTGCGGCGTGCAAGTTAGGGCGGCTACTGGGAACACTTCAAACTTGCTATCGCACCTAAAGAACAAACATCCCAAGGTTCACAGTGAAGTCAGGCTCCTGATGAAGACAGAAGGTGAGAAACGGTCTGGAACGACTGACATCAACCAGCCAACACTTTCTTCTGTGCTATACGCAGTCTAGCCGTATGAAAGAGGCGGGAGACGATGGCTGGAGCTGACGGATTCTTGAATATCAACTTATAACTAAAATACTTGCTGAAAAAAAACTTTTTCTATCATTATTTTGACAATGACAATTCTCTCATTTATACACTTTAATTTAAATTTAAAAAAATAGTTGTTAGTTACTCATGCCGCAATTAATTTTATAATATCGTACCGTGATGAGAATAACCCAATATCGCCCAACCCTAGGTGGGGCACACACAAAAACACACACCTATATATGTGTGTGTATATATAAATCAACATGAATATATACCTAATTGAAAACTTCCTAATACATGTAGTCTCTCACTTGCTCTGTTCACAAGGTAATAATAGTAGTAGTAGTAGTGGTTTTAGTCTTTTTTTAATGAGAGTAGACAAGAAAGACAATATCCGGGGTACAAATTGGAGTTCATTGTCGGTACACTGTATTGATGTACGTGTGGCATATTAGCTGTGCACGTGACAGAAACTGATGGCCGCTCAGTAATAACTATAGGGCCCTGCAAAGCAGGAAAGCCCTGGGGCGGATTCAATCACTATTGTCAACTATCTATCAAAGCATAACAATTTATGGTAAGCTTCTTTTCAGCACCGTTTAATTTTTAGTACACTTCAGCTTCAGCCTGTCATTAAAAGGGGAATGAGTTTGACTTCAGTGTGCTGTCAACACTGCACTTGAGCCTCAAGAATAGCAGAGACCAAAAACTATAGATGAATATAAGGGTGGGTGTAGCTCAGGGTTTCATACAGAGGTAGGTAGGGGCGCCCTGGGATCCCCCCCCCCCCCAGAATTTAATAACATTTTTACTACTTGATGGTATTCTGTGGTTATGATTTATAATGGTATTCTGTGATTTTGTTGTTTGGTGAAAGTTCACTTCAGTCAATTGAGGTCCTTCAATTTGCAATACACATTAGTCTTCCCAAGATTGATGTCACTAGACCTGAGACGATTTTTAATCAAATGGGTGAGGTTTCAGCAAAAGTGGGTGTGGTCGAACAAACGTGTGTGTGCCCCCCCAGAAAAAAATCCTGTATGAAACCCTGGTGTAGCTCATAGTGAGCTTTCTTGCTAACGAGCTCTCGTCCTAGCTGAGTGTGTAAGACGGGTGTACGTAGCATGTGTGTGTATATGCTTTGGGTGTGACAGCCCTGCCATCAGCAATGCCAGTTAGTCAAGGAAAGTGAGACGATGACATGTGTAGCTGAGTCAGGTGGGTAAAGCATCATTAGTAACGACGCCAACAGTGGTGTGTGCATTAACAAATAAAGCTGAGTGTGGGTGGCAAAGCATCAGAAGTAACAACAATGGTTGTGTGTGTATTCATGAATACATGGGTAAAAAAAAAAGTAAAGTGGACTCACCATTGGTGCTGATAGTATTATCAATGCCAGATGGAGTTCCGTGTACTAGTGTCTCTGCCTCCAAACTCCACCCATTGATAACATCCAGGTGGCTCTGATTCCAACTCATCCCACACAATTCACTGGAATCTGCCACTTTCATCAGATCCAGTATCTCTCTCCGAACACCAACAGTGTTGCTCACTTTACTCACGGAGGGACGAGGCAGTTTCTCACTGCCCACCAGAAAGGCAGCCGAGAGAGACACGGCGTAAGCTGCAGAGGAGCCTAGCCCTGCACCGGCAGGCAGATCTGAAAACACCGTCACTTCTAATCCAGGCAAATCCCTAGTGCACAACCAAATCAGTGAAATAACTACTAGTGTGCCATCAGCCAGTGAATTAAACCTACCTCAAAGTGTCATTGTAAATTTCAAGTAGCAAGTGAAGAAAGACGACCACGGCCAGTTCCAAGATAGTCTGATGTGCGCTTTCTCCTACTTCTCCATTAGTGAGTTCTTTCAATGTTTTCAGCTTTGCTGCTTCCGATCCCTTGAGCTTCTTCCTCTGGTCTTGAACTTGCAGCAGTTTGTTCTTATGCCACTCTTTCTTTAAAGGAGAATTGATTACAAGATCAGGAAGGTTTAATGTTACTGTTTCATCTGACGTTTGCTGAAGAACGACGAAACATCTTAGACCAACACTAGTGGCAATAGCTGTCTGTAAAACAGTAAACAAATAATAAGAACAACAACAATAATAGAAATAATAACTATATTAACTAGCAAGTACCCCACCACACAGTGATGCTTGATGTACAAACTTTTGCAAAATACGAATGCCATAGCATAATGTATTTTTATCCATTGTTATTATTTGCTACCACTTGATCTAGTTACATCAGCTGCTTTATTCTGACTCACTTTTCTTGATCCTTATGTACAACTCCCCCCTCCCCTCCCCCTCCCCCTCCCCCCGCCGTTGTCATCGTTACTGATGACTCCTTATCAACCCAGCATAGTTCACACACCACTGTTGTCGTTACTACTGATACGCTTCATCGACCCACTTTGACGATGCTCTACCAACCTGACTCAGCTCCTGAACTATCCATGAATACACACCGTTGTCATCATTGTTACGTCTTATTATATAGATAATGTGGTGAAATAATACACATATTAGTATACTCAGGAGGATACCGATTGGAAATCTGACGTCTACAGCAGTGAGGCAAGCTTACAGATGGATGGTAGTATCAAAAGGTCTGACCAGTGAATTCTGTCCCAATGACCCATCATCAAAAGTCAATGTTTTTTTCCCCCTTCCACAATAGCTTGCAGTTTTGCAATAGATACTTGGGAGAGCAAGAACTTGTTTGATGGGTCTCTTGTCTCTATTGCAGTAATAACTGCCACTGTTGCAACATGCAACATGTCTCCTGTCCATCCTTTTGGCTACATGCACGTTTGAAGAGATAATATGCTATGTGAACTTCTGATTTACCTGGAAACATGATGTCTCAATGGGAATCTAACCTTCAAGATACCACTTAGCACTCAACAAAAGTTGTAGCCTATCCTAGATAATTTTACTGGTGCTAATTGTATGCAATTGCAGCAAGAAGTGAATGCAATTTTAGCACCTGGAACACATTTGAACGGGCTTTACAGGTAAAGGGTCACCGATTTTACACATATCCCTCTTACTTCACATTTAACTAGGACAAACTCAACTCACCTTTCCATACACTACAGCATGTTCACCAGTAAGAATGACTTTTCCAGGAGCAGAGACCACCAAAGGAGTCGTCATTTTGCATCGCTGTTAAAAATATCACACCATTTATTTCTGCCGCTCACGCAGCAACCACCCCCGCCCCAAACGCGCAGCAAAGCCAAGTAACCTAACGATCTCTACCTACTTTTGTTTACCATGGACTTACAACAGTTGTTCGGGAGAGAAACACTCAGCTTAGCTGCAGCTCTTTCGCTGGGATTAGGAATTGGTGTGGCCGCAGGATTTCTACTGGCCAAGCGAAAAATTCCTGGTGGTGTAGTAAATACTCCGGTGAGCTAGTAGCGTGGTTTTAGCTATTGAATAAGCAAGCACGAAATCCCTTTGTTTCAGCAGATCCAACAACGGAGCCGTCTCACTCCTAGCTTCGGGTTGAATGATCAGTTCAAAATGGTTTTCGTTGTCAGAACGGATTTAAAAATGGGCAAAGGAAAAGTAGCTGCACAGGTAATGACGATCATTACCACTCTAATGTGGCTGGCCAATCTACTATAGGGAAATTGTGTATGTAACAGTGTGGTCATGCGGCAATCGAAGGGTACAAGCGAACTGGCAGGGCCAATCCAGAGGTGTGCTAGTGTTCTAATGATGAGGTAGTTTTCATTCATGACTTGCATTTGCTGTTTAGCTGCTTGAAAGATGGGAAATGACTGGTTGTGCCAAAGTTGTTCTAAAGGCACCTGATGAGGAAACACTGTAAGTTACGTGTAATCATTCCTGGGGACCGGTTGTGTTTGCGGTACCTTACCAAGAAATAAGGAATGCATGACTGTCCCTTTACAGCATGAAATTGGTCAGTCAATGCCATGTGTCAAGATTTGAGACCCTTGTACACTGATTGATTGCTGCCTGTGGTGGGAAGAGCTGTGAAAACAAGAATGTAGGCACCATAAGAACACACACATGGGGGAAATGTATTGTGGATAATTCTTAGTGAAATTTGAACCAATAGAAAAACTATAGGATTATTTAAATCCTGTGTACAAACAGGTGTTCCAGACTTAGCCCTTTTACCCCTCCCCATTATATGCAATAGTGGTCAAGTTAGCATAAAATGAGTAATCATAAAAACTGAAAAATGTTAGTGTGTGTGTGTGTGTAGTGGGGGGGGGGGGGGGGGCAGGTAAAAAAAGCAGTATGCGTATTATTAACTGCTGGACTTTCTACATTTCAGAGTTGTACCGCTCCAAAGTCTGTACTTGAGTCGGTGTAAAGGTGTAAATCTCGGGTGTCCTTGTACACCTAGCTTTACTATTTAGTGGAGCTGCTCTCTGGAAGTAGGTCTAGAAATAAAGTTAGACAGCCATAAGCAACGAAGCTGATATTGTGATTAAGCAGCACGTGTGCTCAACATTTAGTTATAGGTTTGATATTGTTGAGGGTTGTATGAATCAGTCTCCAGTGTGCTAATGGAAATAAAACTGATGGGAATAGTATTGGGGGATTACTAACCCCAGCTGACCTTACATATTTGTGACCGTCTACAGGAAAACAGGGCACAACGCGGTGTGCGTAAATATCGAGAAAAGATCGATCTATTTCTTAAAAATGTATTGTTTCAAGCCGACGGAAGGGAACGGTTAGGTCTATTATAGTGGAACGACTTAAAAAAACTTTTTTGAAGGGTGCCGCGTTGTGCCCGGTTTTCCTGTAGACGGTCACATTTGCTGATACTATACAGTAGCATGAGCAGCCATGGCTACAGAATTTGACAGTTTTCTTGCACTGCACTTTTTAGAGCGTGTCTTATGTACATGTGGTCTCATTCACATGTAACTGCACTGTGTATGCGTAGAGATGAAGTGGCTCAAAGTGCCAGGAAGCTTGGGCTGAGTGTGTACATTGTCAGTGATGCAGGGCGCACTCAGATAGCGGCAGGATCTAGGACTGTGCTCAGTGTGGGACCAGGTACAGTACAACATTGGCAGCGACTTGTAGAAGAAATTGTTATGGTTTATGCCTTCTTCCCACAGGGAAAGTTGAAGACGTTGATAAAGTAACAGGAAACTTAAAATTATATTGATTTTTTAAATTTATTTATTTATTCATTCAGTATCCACTCTCTCTCTCTCTCTTTATTTTATTAATAATTTGATCATTCATTGTGATGAATGCTTTTTAATCATTTGAACTGTGGCAAGAGCTGCTTTGATGCAGCTTTCAAAATTGGCATCACACAAGCCATCCCCAGTGGCAATCAGCAAGGGGTCTTGTGATAGGACTAAGCAGCCAGGAGTGTTGTGGTAGGCTGGCATTCGATCAGCTCTTGCACACCTCCACAGCACCAGCTTAGAGTGGGTGGGTGGTGGCAGTCTGGGGATCAACAACTCCAACGCATGGTGCATCTTGCTCTGTACAGCATCAGTGTGGGCTTGTTTGTGCTTTACTGCAAATTCAATGCCCGAGTGGAGCAGCAAGGAGTTGCCATCACAGGTTTTGCACTCTACTTCTCTGTTACCCCAAGAAGCATATCTGATGATCACATTGCCATCTTCATCTGCATTGTTTTGTGCTGTAAAATATTTTGATGTCCACTCAGTTCTAGGAACAGTGTCTCTGTAAAATAACCCTAAAGCATACCTAGGTGAATAAGCCACAGAGGCAAGCTTATCAAGTTTGCTTTTCTCTGCAGCTTCGAATAAGTTGCCTTTCAGCTTGAGCAGGTCAGGAGCAGGCATTGTTAAAACGACTATGTCATAGGTAGAGGGATTATTGATATTTGAACAGGAGCAGTTAATAGCAGGTGAAGTTGTATTTACTATTATTTCGGAGAGGTCGTGATCTAAATTCACATTGACGGCAGACCTCGACAAGAAGTGCTCAACGATGAAACTAAAACCGCGGGGAGCTATATAGTTTTGGAGAACTTGCAGCTTATGTTCTTGGCTGACCCCTTCAATAACACCAGTGTGTGGGACTATTACACCATTTTCCAGCAGGTCTTGATAGAGTTGGTCCTTCAGTTGACTATATTCCGAATGAGAGTGGACGGTAGAGCGGGAAATATACTGGGCGCCCATATTCAAACCTAGCCCAGAGCTTGGATCCTTATAAGTGTATGTTCTTCCTCCCACCCAAGGTTGCTTTTCCCATATTGTGATAGACAGGTTGGAAGTCTTATTGAGAAGGTATGCCACTAGTGAGCCAGTGAGACCTGCACCAACAACCAAAACTCTCATCTTTTGTTTAGGTAAAGGTCGCCAGGTCTAATAATTCTTCATTAAATACAGAGTTGAGGCAACGGAGCGCAGGCACAAAAGTGCCCGGGCCGCCAGGTGTGAAGGGAACAGTCCTATTATTGGGGAATTAGTTCATTTTTGTTTGGAGTCAACTCTACCAGAAGGGAGCTGGTACTGGAAAGCTAGAGGTGAGATTTTTCTACAGGGCCCTTGGCACTGAGTTAACTCGGCAGTCGTGATGTCAGCGATAGTAGCTGTTGTTCAGGTAAGTTCTCGTTGTACCGTGCGTGGCTGGGTTGGTAAAATTAGGATATTGTTAATTGGTAGCATTCACTTAAATGTTCTACCTTGCAGCATCCAGGCAGCTTCAAAAGTTCAGTCGACATTCATGGTTAGTGAATTAAGTTAGCTGGCAACTAACTATCTGAATGAATATAAAAGTTTAATGGCTAAAAGGGGCTACAGCTTGTTCATTGGCTTCAGCTAGGTAATGGTTTAAGGTTAATCTAATTCAGAGTGACAATAAGTTTGTTGTAAGTAATATTGCAGTTGTCAAGTTAGCTGCAGCTGTTTCAAGTTCTTTTCCTCACAACACAAGCCATGCGAGGGCTAAACACTTACAAAAACAAGCTAGTATACAGTACGAGTTTTCTTTTAGTATAACTAGTGTTGTTTTGTTGGTAAAGGTATTCTAGTGTGGTTCATCAAATAAAACTTTTCTGGTAGGATTTCTGATATTGAATTTCTGGCATTGAACAGCTTGAAAGTGCTGAGTGCAATATAGCCAGTGTGTTTAATTAATTACCTTTAATTAATTATTTTCATATCATGTATTATTGACTAAATAAGAGGTCTATTACCTTTCTCCCTCCCTCTCTCTCTCTCTTTAGATGGAGAGTTGTTTTTTTTCCAGTTTCAACATGTGAGGTGTCACATTACGAAAACTTACATCTTCATAGGTTTAGATTAAGAAGTTAACAAGTGAGTGATCATTTCTATGTAATCGTTTCTTTTCTCACTTTGCTGCCAGATGTTTAGTGACGAAGCAACAACAAAAAGCTTTGGTGTCTTTGCTCATTTTTTTTTTGTAGCTGAAGTGGAGATATACATTGTCTATGTGGATATGTATTACTGGAAAATCGAAAATATTTACTGAAAAATTTGCTGAGTGATTGAAACAAAAAGTAGTAGGAACTATAGGAAGCGGTTGTTGCCAAGACAATACAATTATCTATTATTGTGTGTAGCTCATAGTAAGTTCTCTCTTCATTAGCTCATTAAGGATAGAAATTGAATGTGGAGGAAGCTATTGAACATTTTCAATTAGTAACTAATATGTACCTTCTTATTGAATTATGGCTGAGCTTGGTAGCTCTTTGTTTGTAGGATGTACACCACTAGCTTACAACTAATGGTATAAAATGCAGGAGGTTTTTTTTGTTTTGTTTTTTAGGTCTTGGGGCATTTTGCCCTATAATAATTATTCTCCCTCTCCCTTTTAGCTCCTCCTGAAATATTTTATTGGCAATTCATGGAAGCAAAAAAAAGTATGCTTTTGAGCCATTTGAAGGCCTAATAAATTATTCACTCCCATGGGATTTTCTCACAGGGAATGTAATTTATCTGAGATTGCAAGACTACTACAAACTCTCCTGAGAGACATTTACTTAGTTATCAGGGTTTGTGAGAGATTTTACTGAATGGTACTGTATAGACAGGTATTGTCTCTGTTGCTGTTTGCCATATACTGAACATCACCTTAATTGACTGTGAGTGGGTGAAGTTTAATATAGCCAGTTGCCAATGTTGCCTATGGATGGTTTGAGTTTGATTCTGTGGATGAGTGTGGAGTTTAATATTGGATGGGTGGAGTTTAATATTGGATGGGTGGAGTATTGGATGGGTGGAGTTTAATATTGGATGGGTGGAGTTTAATATTGGATGAGTGGAGTTTAATATTGGATGGGTGGAGTTTAATATTGGATGAGTGGAGTTTAATATTGGATGGGTGGAGTTTAATATTGGATGAGTGGAGTTTAATATTGGATGGGTGGAGTTTAATATTGGATGAGTGGAGTTTAATGTTGGCCAGGTGGAGTTTAATACTGCCGGTTGCCAATGGATGGGTTGAATTTAACAATATGGGCGGGTGGTGTTTAATTGCTGGTTGAATGGATTTTAATTTTATGGAAGAGTGGGGTTTTATGCTTCCATGCATTTATATGGGTATGTGAGAGGTCCTTACCATCCTCTAGACCATCTGTCAATCTAAGTGTGTAGTTTAGCACCACTAATGAATGTATTGTTTACCACATGCTAATTGCACTAACCTGTTGGAGATGAGGTGTGTGTGTGTGTGTGTGTGTGTGTGTGTGTGTGTGGGTGTGTGTGGTAACTCGTGTGGGTGGGTAGTTGGCTGTGTGGTGTAGTGGTTGTGTCCTTGATGTGGCCTAGACATGGGCTAATTATGCTTCATTCTATTATGCTCTGCTGCAATGCTTTGAAATTTACCTATAATGCCCAATAATACACTCAAATAAGGATAGCAAAATTATTGTAGGAGTCATAATTGGCGAGCAAGCGAAGCGAACAAGACACTATCAGGGGTAACACAATTGAAAATTGGAGATATTTGTTTGTTTATATAAGTGTGTGTCGTTTTGTACTTTGACCCTCGCGTTTTTGTTTCCTTAATGGTCGATCCCGTCCCCATCTCCACTAAACAGTGCATGTTGTTTTTCAAATCGAACAGTTAGTTGCGGTGAGTGATTAGTATGGCATTAAAACCCCTTACCGTATGTAATTTAAAAACTCTGGCTGTTTTTTATTTTTTATTTTATTTTTTTATTTTTATTATTAGCTGGAGTGCTTTTTGTCAGGAATACAGGTCATTGATTCTCTCAAAAAACAACCTATTATGCTTGATGCTTTGGCACACCTATTAGCCCAGGCCTACTGAGGTCCTGAGTTCAAGCCCTACTACTCTGGCAACTCTCCACCTGGGTTTTCTGCCTCCCACCAGCCCCACCAGTCCACCTGGCATTTGCTGGGGTGCAAATTCAAGGCTTTTTTTTTTTTTTTTTTTCCCCATGAAACAGCAATGGTCTAGTGGGACTTCGTGTGCCCACGCCACTTGCTGAGAGGAAAGGTCTGTTCTCCTGCAAGTTCCTAACCCGACCCCAGGAGCTTTGCTTCCAGGGCTCATAGTGCCTGCTTTGTGTGTGTGTGTGTGTGTGTGTGTGTGTGGTGGTGGTGGTGGTGGTGGTGGTTTCATGCATGGCAAAGTGCTGGCTTACTCTCTAATCAACATAATTTGTACATCATGAAGAGTACCCACTAAATCTTTAATCATTCCCCCCTCCCCCCAAATCATGCTATGTTTTACTAAGATGTTCACTTCATTCTATGCAGGTCAGCATGCTAAAGGGACAGCAGTCTGTGAGTTTATATTGCTTAACAAGACGACTTCAATGTCCAGAGCTCAGTTCATTTGGTTCGCTGGCAAGGAGGAGTTCACATATCCAATGTAAGTTTGTGTGCATGTTATAACAGCCAATCATTTCAGGCTCTAAAAGTAATGTAGTTTTTAAAATATAGCAAAATATTCTTAATTGATTCCTGAAAGAATTCAATTAGTTGAATGTCAGATACTTTGATGGCTGTTTTTATGTGAATGGGTGGAATTTATTAAAATAGAATTAACTATGCAAAGCGCATGTATGTTCGCTATTGTCTGTGAATTAATTATCTTGGCTAATGGAATAGAAACACTAATATGTATGTCCGTATTTGTTGAGAGGTGATCATTACTGGATTTAAGTGTGTGTATTTGAAGAAACAATGAGTGTGTGTTGAACTGTTATTGGCAGCTTTTGGTTTCACGTTGAAGCAACCTTGGATGTGTTAAATTCTGTGATGTTACCATTAAAATTACTGATTATGTCATAATTGTCAGTTGGTTCTTGCTGGATTACACATGTTAACATGTGAAATGGCTGACTAAATGTATTAATAAATAGGTGAATGGCATAGCCACTCCACCAATGGATGAGAGTGGAGCCATTAACACCTCGAAGCACCCTTGGCGTTACAGCAGACTACACTCACATCCACTATCAAACTGCTGGCTGCTAATTACTCACACGTGTGCCCTAACCCGCATGTCCGTACTTATCATTTCGCCTGCGCCCTTCGTCGTGCTGGCACCACGTGTAGGACAACCAGCTTCCAACGTTAACCTCACACCTGAGATCAGTTAGAGCAATGGGTACCCAGAGGTTATGGTGATAAAGGCATTTGAGGGGCCGAACGGCAGAACAACATTAACAAGGAAGAGCCACAAATGGAGACAAAGACAATCATGACCAGTTCCCTATGTCCATGGCATCAGCTAGGAGGAGATAAAATGTGTATGACACAAAGCAGATGGTGTTCCATTGGGGGAAGGTCATCCAGATCACATCCTCCTGGCTCAAGTGAAGCCCACACCAGAAGACAGAAATCTTCCTGGTGTGATTTGCATTATCAAGTAATTCATTGTCCTTTCATCCTATCTCTTCAGCCTCACTTTTTCGGTCTGCCAATCTATACCCCCCTAGCCAAGCCAGTCATCCAAGTGACCAATAATCTTCGCTAGCACTTTTTTGATGGTGCTGATTGCTTAATATAGTTATTGATATCATCTGATATTCTTTTGGTCACATACCCTTGCCTATCAAAGGGTCACTTCTCATATGCTCCTAGTGCAACTCTATGAGCTGTTTTATTATAAAATATTATATTGACCTTTAGTCCAAGCCTGCCTGTAGACATTTGAGCATGACAAGGGAGGAAGGGGGGGGGGGGGGGGGGGGGGGGGGGGATTTTTTTAAAACTAAGAATGCAGCTAATGAGTAGTTCTGTTGAGGCTGTTTTAGGATACTAATGGTTATGGTATCAAAAGCTGAGTAGTGGGCTGGAATGCTTAGGGCAGTGAAGATATCAGCAACTGTATAGAGGAGATGATGGCGGATATGTCAGCCCCTATAATTACCTATAATATCAGGCAGGCAGCCATCTCAACCACCTATGCATAAAAATAAACACCTTGTGTCATGGTGAACAGATAACTCACCCTGCTGTAGAATTGTTGTCATGACACACTTTGTGGTTTTTGCTAGACAACCAAATTGCTGCCAGAATACTCTTGCTTGAGGCAGATTCTTTATTTTTTAATTAGTGACCAAAAAATTTGAGTAATGTTAGTCATGTGGGTCAGGTTTTCCAATGCGTGGGAGTAATGAAATTAGTGGGTGTGGTCAAACCTATGTATGTTTCTTGATTGTCTTAAGGAGGATATGTCTCGTGTGACGTCGTCAAAGTTGTCATGTTTTATTTTTGATGTTGCTGTAGTTGGCATTGTTGGAATCAATAAATACCTGCTAATCAATGTCCATGTATTTGTGTGTGTGTGTGTGTGTGTGTGTGAGTGTGTATATATATGTGACAGGCTCTGACAAAAGGGGGCATTTCGCGCAAATTGTACTGTTGGGCTACAGGCCTAAAGGCCGAAAACTTTTTTTTTCAATTTTTTTTTTTTTTGGACTCAAGTTTATCTCTGGGTACCACTCTATTACTTCCTAAAGTTTCCCGACCTAAAAGCCTTGCTTTTGCTCTCAACGAGCGCTTTAAAAAAAACTTTACTTACTTCACGGCATTTTTACGACGCCGTCCGCAGAGTTTAAATTGATCGTGACGCGGAGAGTATACTGGCCTCGTAGCACGCATGGGAATTTCCCCACTTAATTTCTATAGCAACTAATCATCGGTGGTTAGCAGCTGTATGGCTAAGTCAATTGAAGCAGCAAAGCTGTTAATGAATTGCTTCATTTTAGCGATAAGGATGACAGTGCTCTATTGGATGTCATACAGGATTATTTTAAACCAGATTTTTCTGATTCAGGTAATTAGTAGCAGCAATACAAAACAGAAAATGGATTTATTGTAAAGTATTAAAAACATTTTTTTTCTTTAGATGCTGACTTGAAAGATGACGACCTGGATAGCGATAATAGTGATGAAAACTGTGATGATGATCAGAGGTACACTGAATTTAATTTTGAAAGGGATGAAGACAACAATCAAGAAGATCATGAAGACAATCTCGATAATGATGATGATTGCTCTGATGATAGCATCGTTCAGGCAATTGTAGCTTCAGTTTCCAGTACCACCAATATTGACGTCATGACTGAACCTTCAAAGTCTGATTCGGATGAAAGTAAGCTTATTGCAGAGTTTCTAGAGAATGGTTGTGGTTGTACCTTGAGGAATGGTCAGGACTGTTGTCAAAAGTTTTCTGCTAACCATATTGCCGATACCCATTCACAGTGTGCAGCACTCTCACATGATGAACTGGACATGTTGATTCTTGGTCAACTTATGGCACTGATTAATACAAGTGATACGGTGGTAACTGAGTCACGCCATTCCAGTAAGCATCGAGAGCATACATACACTACATATTCTCATGGAGGACAGCACATCTGCCAAAAAAAAATGTTTCAGTTTATGCATGGCATAGGGAAAAACAGACTCCAAAATCTTGTTATCCACTTCAAGGAGTTTGGACTTACTCCACGTATCCATGGAAACACTAAGCGACTTCCCCATCATTCTCTGTCTTTCTCCTCCATAGAGTTATGTTGTCATCAGGTTTTTGATGAACTACTCAGAGGAAAATGCTCTTCTCCTTCCTGGGCACATTCCTGGATACCAAAGATCGGATATAAAGCTGTTACCATCTAGTGTTCCAAAAAGAAAGATTTGGCGTTTTTATGTAGATTCTGCTGCATCATCAGAGGAAGTTCATGCTGTGGCTTATTCAACATTCAATAAGCTTTGGAGATTACTACTTCCTGGGATAATGTTGATGAAGCCAAGGTCCGATTTATGCTTGGACATGTCAGCAGAATTGCACAACAATAATGAGAGCAGCAAATAAGCCTGACAATGAAAAGAGTGCCACAATTTTAGCTGCACAAGACCATTTGCTACTAGTTCAACTGGAGAGGTCTTATTATAAGACAACATGTGACAACTGTCGATCAAAAATTCGCGAGCACTTTTCCAGTAATGATGGTACATTTTCTCCTCCTTCACCCAACTGTAATACATCACCAAACAGTGTAGATATTAGCTGTCACTACTCTTTCGATTATTCACAGCAAGTTCATTTTCCTGCTGATCCACTTCAACCTGGACCAATCTTTTTTCTTACTCCTAGAAAATGCAACATCTTTGGGGTTCATTGTGAAGCCATACCGAGACAAGTAAAATTTTTAATAGACGAAGCTGTGTTGTGTGGAAAAGGTTCGAATGCAGTTATCAGTCAGCTCCATTATTTTTTCAGTCACCATGGTTTAGGAGAAAAACATGTATTTCTTCACTGTGATAACTGCACAGGGCAGAATAAGAACCATTTTGTAATGCAGTACCTTGCCTGGAGGTGCATGACAGAGCTACACAGCAGCATCGCCATTTCTTTTCTTGTTGTTGGGCACACCAAGTTTGCTCCGGACTGGGGATTTGGCTTATTAATCAAACGTCTATATAGAAGGACTAAAGTTAGCATTCTTGAGGAAATAGCAGAAGTGGTGGAAAGCTCTGCAGAATGCAATGTCCCACAGCTTGCTTCGACTGAAGATGGGAACATCATTGTTCCCACTTACAACTGGAGTGACTTCTTTGCTGAACATCTCAAAACAGTTCCTGGCATTAAAAAAATATCACCATTTTGAGCTCTCTTCTTCAAAACCTGGAATAGTTTCAGTGAAAGAAAGGTCTGGTTCTGCACCAAAGGACGTAATTCTTCTTAAGGATAACATGTCCACTTCCAGCACTACCAAGAGCTAATAGTCGAGCAAATACTCCAATTCCTCATACTCCACCAATATCTCCTTGTTCTCAACAATCTGAGCACTCTCCAGAAACTGCTGTTCCACCTTCAAAGCGACAACGCCTCTGTGGCATTTGTTAAAAATAGTGGACATAATCGCAGGTCTTGTCCAAACAAGTAACTTTTAGATACCTTCACTTGTGTTCTATATCTCGTTCACATACTAAAAATATTCTGTAATCAAAACGTAAAAATAGGTAACTATGACAGTGAGTTTTCAAACAAAACTTTTCAAATGGATTAAAATGTAGAACCTACCCTCTTAAACAAGCTAACAAATCTGTCTATCAAATCTAGAACTTAGCTAAAATATCCAGCCAGAGTGGCAATAGAATCTAGGCAGATAATTTTAACCAACTTACTAACTACAGATAGATAGTCTCATAAACTTAGCTATTTTGGGGTACAACTTCACACCATATAGCTCCTCATAAAACTAAAGTTATGCTTACAGTACCATGGTTGCTTACCGTTTATGCTCCTCCAAGCTGTTAGTCTCCTTTCTTCACGAGAAAAACAAAAACAAAGCTTAACGCCCCTTGTGTACAGCGGCGCGCACTGCTTTACCACATCGACGTTTCCGAGAATTTACGGAAAATACAGGAACAGGTTAACATTAAACTTTGACGGCGATTTTCCAGTTGCGACGCTTCTAGGGGTCATATCTTCGCCGTTACGGCGTTCCATATCATAAATAATAGCTCATTTAAAAGATCAAGAATTTGAATTTTTCTTGTACAACAAAAAGTAAAAAAAAAGTTATTTCGCAAAATACCCCTTTTCTGGGAGCCCATCACATATTATATATATATATATATATTCCACCCTAGATATCTTCACAATATTTTTAGGTACATGACCTGTGAAATAACTCATGATCCTGCTCAACAGGGTTAGAGCAGCTGCTAAAATATCAGCTGGGGGTGTGGGTAGCCCCTACAACCAACTTTAAGCTGTGAGTTACCCTTCCTCTAGTACTAACTACAGTAGTGTTGATATCTAGTATGGAATAAACCACTTATTACACTTGTCAGAGTGTTATGGCTAGATATTTCACTCTCAGGCTTTATTTTCACTCGCCTCTGGCTCAAAATAAATTTGTACTGGATTAAACTTCTGAGGTTGCTGCTTTTGCACATGTGCAATTCTTACATCTAGCATGTGGGCTGGCTCAGGAGAGTTTTTACTCGGCTCAGACTAGCTCGCACCTGATGACAGCAAAGTAGTTGCTGCCACCAGAATCAAGGTCCTCTCTATCTACCCCGGCAAACCGTTCACCAACCTGCAGGTTAAGTTAGGTTAAGAATAGATTTAAATTACTTTACGAAAGAGAAAATGCACACACAACGAATTGGGTGACATGAACCAAGACTGAACTGATGGGAATGAACAAGAGTCTATATAGATACACCAAGCCCCACCTATGACTTGCACAAAATACTTACAAACATGCAAACACCAAAAATCCATTAACACTTACAAACGTACAACCCAGTAATTCTATACACACCCATGACCACACAACACGCCTTCGTTCTTGTGCAACTGTTCTATCTTTTCTATGTGGGTACGCTCACATCTCCCCCCTCCTCTCTTTGCTGATGGTCTCCAGCAGCAACACCTGAAGCACTGGCATCACATTCTAACACAAAAACATCTGACACACACCCTAGCTTCCGGCACATTGATCACACCTCCACCAACAACATGGCCTAAAAACTCCAACCTAATTCTGCCAAAACTGCACTTGCCCCACTTGCAAGTCAGCCCCGCCTCCTTCAACGTCCCAAACAACTTACCCAAATGAATTACATGCTCCTCCCAACAACTCGAAACCACCAAAATATCATCTATGTAAACTCAAGCGAAATCCATGCATCCAACCAACACCAGGTCCATCAGCCTCTGAAAGACTGAAGGGGCATTTGTCAAGCCAAACGGCATTCTCCGAAACCGATACCTCCCAAATGGACAGACAAAGCACGTCTTATCCCGATACTCCTCTGCAACCTCCACTTGGTGAAAACCCTTAGACAAATCTACCTTCGACAATACCCTACCATTCCCAACCATTTCGATCATCTCCTCAAACCCCGGAATATAATATGGTTCCTTCACAGTAAGAGCATTCAGACGCCTGTAATCCATACATAACCTCACTCCCCCATCCTGTTTCCTCACCGGCACCAAGGGTGACGCCCACTGCCCATCACACCTCTCAATCACCCCACACTTCTCCAAACTTCCTAATTCCTTTCTCACTTCCTCCCTCAGACCCAATGGCACAGAGTAAGGGGCCTGCCTAAAAGGTGGGTTGTCCCCAGTCTCTATCTTCAGTACCACCTTCGTAGTGTTCCCCGGCACATCAGAAAACACCTCCCTATACCTGCCCAACAACTCATCCAACTCATTCCCATCAAAACCCTCACACACACCACTCAACTTATTCCTCTCTTCTTCTGTCTCATCCACCACCACATCCAGCCTTGCAATACTTCCCCTCTCACAATACTTCTTCACACAGTTTACATGCACCACTTTGCTATGCTTCTCCTTGCCCTCTCTGCAGATCCTATAATTAACATCACCGATCCTCTCTAAAACCACATACGGCCCTTCCCAAGAATCAGCTAGCTTGCAACTGAGCCCTGGCATCCGATACAACACTTTCTGCCCAACCACAACCTCCCTCAATTTAGCACCTCTGTTCATTAGTCCCAATCTACTTTCTTTCCCCTTCATCATCCTCAGCTCCACACAATCTCTCATCACTTCCAACCTCTCTGCCATATTCCTCACCCAATCACACACTCCCAACTCCTTACTTTCCACCTCGTACAATCCATAGTGTACAATGCCTCAAGTGGGGTCCGTACCCGAAACCCATACACGAGGTCAAAAGGGCTGAACTCTGAGTCTGCATGTGGCATCTGCCTAAGTACAAATAAGACATAATTAATCTGGCCAACCCAATCAAGACCAGATGCACTGCACTTGCCGAGTATGGACTTAAAAGTGCCGTGCATACGCTCCACCACACGCACCATTTGTTTGAGGATGGTACGGGGAGGTCTGCACTTTCTCCACACCTGTCAGACTGCACAGTTCCTTAACCAACCTGGAACAGAACTGGCTGCCTTGATCAGTAAGCATCCTCTCCGGGATCGAAGTTCTCACAAAAATTGACCAAAGCCCTTCTGCTACTGACCTGGCTGTGATGGATCGAAGTGGCACAGCCTCGGGCCACCTTGTAGCTAAGCACACATAGGTGAGTAGGTACCGAAACCCCCCTTTTCCCTTTTGTAACGGCCCCACAATATCTACTGCTATGTCCTCAAATGGCTCACTCAGTAGTGGCCTCTCCACCACTGGAGCCTTCTTGGGCTTATGTTTGCTTTTCCTCTGACACACGTCACATCCCCTCACATGAGCAGTTATTTCTTTATTCATTCCAGGCCAAATAAAGTGCTTCCCCAACATAGCTAACACCTTATCTGAGCCTAAGTGGCCACTGCCCTCATGCGCCACCAATAAAATATTGCTCCTGAAACTCCTGGGTATTACTAAAACATCCCTGAACTCATCCCAAGCCATATACAACGATTTCACTAATGCACCATTCTTCCAAGAAAACTCTCTATCCTTCCTTTCCCCCAATTCCCTCCATTCTTTCAGACTATCATCTTCCTTCACTGCCTCCCTAAACCTCTCTCCATCATTTCCACCCCTCACTGGTCCAATACTTCCGGCCAATTCTATTAAGTCATCATCCTTTCCCCCACTGGGTACTCGGCCCTCTAAAGCAGTTGGTGCTGCCTCAAGCTCACCATTGCCATCATCCTCACCTCCACCCACTACTACCGAAGCCTCCATACTCAACTTCTCTCCCATGTTCACCGAAGCATCCTGCTCATCACCCCCCCCCCCCCCCCCCCCCCCCCCCCCCCCCCCGCATCTTGTAACTCCTTCTCTTCCAACACACACCACACATTCTCAACACCACCATCATTAATTAAATCACCATTAACACCTTCTCCTTGACCACTATTGCCCACCACAGACTCCAACTCTCTTACTACAACATCATCATCCACTATGTCAAGCTCAGCCTCTGCCCTAGCCCGACTTCTTGTCAATACATTAACTTACCCATGCTTGACCATCTTTACGAAGGCCATCATTTCCTCCTCTACTCCTAAGTCAAGAGGAAGTATGCACTTTGATGACTCACACCCGCTGTCATCAATTACCACTTCCCTCTCTAACTCCAACCCAACCACCTCAAAAGTTGCCTTAGTGCACTTACTTGTGCAGTACCATGTGACCATGCACACCAGCAATATACTTCTCCCCACAGTCCATTGCATCATCCAGTACCAAAACCCTAGGCACCAACCCCAAATCAGCCCCAATATCCACCAAAATCCTAGTCTCTGCCCCATTCACCTTACCCAACGCCACATTCTTCTTCTCTGCATTCCCTGGCACTGCTGTACTCAAGGATGCCATTCTCCCACTCCCAGGCTCCTTCTTCACCGTACTTCCCACCTTCTTCTGAGGGCAGTCGGGACTCGGGGGGGGGGGGGGGGGGGGGGTGGGACCAGTTACCTGGTCAACATTGGAACTCCTGGCCCCACCCTCCTTGCAATCAACCGCCCTGTGCCCTGTTTCACCACAGTTGATACAAGTCAGCACCAGCCTGCTGCCACTACCACTGTCCCTTACCAGCCTCCTGCCACTACCGCTGTCCCTTACCAACCTTCCCGATCTCACACCTTCACTAACACCACTACTGCCCATCTTGTAAAAATTCCCCTTCTGCCTGCCTGATACCCAGTCACACCAACACTCCCTCAAATCCCTGAGATTATTGATGCTCCTGTTTTCCATGAACACCTTTCCTCCACTGGGAATGACCTGCCGGGTAATTGCCATTGCCAACGCAAAAGTACATTCCTCCACAGTTTTGGCCCCCTGGAACAACCCCTTGCACAACCTGCTAATTACATCTGTTATCTCGTCCCCACTCTTCGACTTTAATGCCTCCCCAGTTAACCCAAATATTTTGTATCCATAGGTTATTGTTGTCTCGCCTACTGCCTTCAACAATGCACCCTTAGTAGCTTCATACCCTGCCCCTTCATCCTTCAACTCATTAACACATACACACAACTTCTCATTTAGCCGGGCGTACAACTTCTCCACCCAAATCCACTGACTCCTTAACCACACCCAAACCTAACAGTTTCTCCTTCTGCCTTTCCTTCTTCTCCCGCTTCTTCTCTTCTTTCCTTTCTGGCCTCTTCCTCTGCCTTACGCTTCTCATTCTCCTCCTCCCTCCACCTCTCAGCTCTATCCCTGTCCACCTCATTCATCTGCCTAAACATTTCCCTCAATTCCATCCTCCTTGCTTCCTCATCAGCTCTCCTATGCTCCGCCTCTACCCTCCTTCTCATCATCTTCTTCCTTCCTCCTCTCATCCTCCAGCTTCATTCTTTCCTCATCCCTTTGACCTCAGCACTTCCACAAAATTAGTAGCTTCCTTTTCCTTCCCAGCCATCCCTGCTTCTTCCTCAATGAACTCCACCTCACCACTACAGTTATCTTCTTCCCCACTCACAGGTACTTCAGTCACCCGAGCAGTTACCTCTGCTGACCCTTCACTTCCGCCAACCTCACCCTCCTGCTGACTTACAAGTTGCTCTCCCTGTCTGATACTGTACGACTTAGGCTCAAGCACTGGCTTCCTAGATGGCTTGTATGCAAGGTCCTTAACAGTTCCTGCTGGCTTCTTACTGGCCCTCTTTCTCCCCATTTCCTCTGGTCTGGTTTCCGGCATGGGCGGAGAATGGCTTCACCGTCCGACAGAGACATACAGAAAAAAAAATAAAGCACAGATAATGGTTCCAAGAAAATAAATTCACAAAGATAAAACAGAACAACACAAATATCCAGTTCAGTTCAATTCCAGAATTTCGATAGGTGTTCCTTCCGGTGTTCGGTCGGTAGGTGTCGATGTCTTGGACGTAGGTAGAGACCTCCACTAACACTGTCGCAATCAGGAAGATCCCACCGCTGCCACCAAATGTGAGCTGGCTCAGGAGAGTTTTTACTCGGCTCAGACTAGCTCGCACCTGATGACAGCAAAGTAGTTGCTGCCACCAGAATCAAGGTCCTCTCTATCTACACCGGCAAACCGTTCACCAACCCGCAGGTTAGGTTAAGAATAGATTTAAATTACTTTACGAAAGAGAAAATGCACACACAACGAATTGGGTGACATGAACCAAGACTGAACTGATGGGAATGAACATGAGTCTATATAGACACACCAAAGCCCCACCTATGACTTGCACAAAATACTTACCAACATGCAAACACCAAAAATCCATTAACACTTACAAACATACAACCCAGTAATTCTATACACACCCATGACCACACAACACGCCTTCGTTCTTGCTCAACTGTTCTATCTTTTCTATGTGGGTATGCCCACATAGCAGACCTCAAGTGAATGTGGGAAACAATTAGAGGTGATCAGTAAACATTGGATAATACTTACTACATGAGTGAGAGTATGATATGGAGAAATATTTCATGAGCAGGCTAATTTATTTTCACCGAGCCAGAGGCAGAGTGAAAATAAAGCCTGAGAGTGAAATATTTTGCCATATCACTCTGACAAGTGTAATATAAGGTATATTCTACACTAGATATCTTCATTGCTGCAGTTCGTACTATAGGACTGGTAACTCACAGTGTAAAGTAGGCTGTAGGGGCTACCCACACCCCCAGCTGATATTAACATGGTTGGATAGGCTACACCCAGAGGAAAGTAAATAAATAAATGGTTGTTTTTAAAAATGAGTACATGTACATCACAAATATTTGATGTTTTCATAATAAGCAGATCTGGCTAGTGTGAAAAGGGTGGACTTTGTGGTCTAAGTGTGCGTAGAGTGTCATAAATGGTAGATGCCAGAGCTAGCCATAGGATAAGGTTAGCTCTCTCTTAGTGCTAGTCCCAGCGGACGAAAATCACGAATTCGTGACAGGCGTTATGTACCACATATACAGGAGTCACTAATCTGTGACTATGCGCGTAGCCTATGTTAATAGAATACGGTTGTCACAAATTCGTGACGGGCTTGTCCAAACTATATCTTTCCACAAACTGTTCACGTAACGTGCACACAATGTCAGTCTAACAAAAAGAGCAAGACTGTTGTGCACTTATCTGCAAAGATCTGTTATGTTTGAGGATGATAGCAACGATAACAACTATTGTGATAGTTTGATAAGTGAAAGTGATCATGGATTGAAAGTTCACAATAACAGTGAAGGGAGGGAGGGAGGGAGGGGCTCTTTCCCCACTGCCACCAGAGAGGGGTTTGCTCAATGGACTAAGCTGAGTATGGAGGCCTGCTGCTAACGCTCTACCCTCCTTAGTTAGGTGGACCTAGGTCTATTCCTAGTACGATTGCAGAAGAGTTTGACACAGAGGTTAATCGATCTCAGCAAAATCTGGCAATGCACAACTCTGAGCTGGGCCAAGGTATATAAAACCAGAAGTCACTATTGTTGAATAACCAAAGTCATTACATTTTCAGCCCAAACGGTAATAGTTTTGTTCTATTTAATATTTATGTATAAACTTTTTTAACTTGTCTAGCTAGGGCATTTTAAATTGGCCTGCTTGCATCTCTGGGATTCTTCAGGCATTTCAAGGGTTTCTTTATAGGCATGAACATTTTAGAACCAGCCCTTGTACACACTTGGGACTGATATATACTTTCTAGAGCTGTTTTACAAGCTTGATACTCAGCAATACGGTTTTTACGCCTTTCTGAGGACTTCATGGCATTCTCTGGCTTTAGTATTAACCTTGACTTGGTAGAAAATAAACAGCCACAAGAACATTAGGACTTTCTGGCATGCACGCTACACTAACACTTAGGACACATTTTTTTGAGAGCAGGCGTACTTACAGTTGGTGAAAGAAGCACCTCCAGCAGCAGAGACTTCCCAACACCAGACAAAAGACACTGGAACAAAGTGCTCATAACAAAATGTGAATGGGGCGCTAGGGCTAGGGCTAGGTAAAATTTGTAGGAGGCTCACATGAGTGCATGATTCCGAATGGCAGCTATATGATTGAATGGGCGTGGCCATATAGCAGTGCTCACTGTAGTCTATTTTTTCTCTCGGTTTTCTCAAAAAGTCTGTCATCTTTGAGATCCCAGTTGACAGGGTGACTGAATGAATGACATAATGGGTGTGGCTACGACACTAAAAAATGACACCCATCAAGCCAGAGTTCTGGAACAGAGCTCTTGAAGAAGACTATTACAGCAGGGTTAAGTTGAGCTCTTTTCGGGTTTTACACACACCTGTAGGAAATAAGTATTTGCTCGACCCTAAATACTATGTTAATTTATTATTATTTACACAAATCTCATTGCTTTATTTGTTGTTGTTGTTTTTTTGTTTTGTTTTTTTAGTTCCAGAGAATTGATTTTGACTGGAAAGATTTCATTTGATAGACTGAAGCTGAGATTTCCTTCCCCCATTTTTGACAGTTTGCCTGCTTTCTCTGGAGTTTCAGCAGGTATAGTTGCATTTTAGCCAGTATTGGAATATTGTTGTTGTTATGGTTGTAGTTGTGTTATTATTATCGTCACTATATTTATTATTCTTGTGGTTGTTACTATTATAGTTATATTATGTCCATATAGTTATTTTATTATATTACTACTGATATTAGTGGTTTGCTTCAGTACTAGTGGTATGTAATTAACCCTCAGCGTGCATGCGCGAGAGGGTTATAATAGTCGTCCTGTCTGTCACACTCTGATTTTGGAGATTACTGACAATTAACCGTTGATTTAGGTATGAACTCTCAGAATGGCGATTTAAAACCTTCTATTATGCTACTTTTTTCGAGCTGATTTTTGAGAAAACGTGAAGCTTCAGCTCCGTGTAAGTACCAGCTTTTGTGGGTAACGCCCTCTATTATCACGTCGTGATCACATGAGCAAACATTCCTTGCTGCCCGCTGTAGTTTTGCTTATGCTGGGAAATTTTTAACCACCCAAGTGCAGAAAGTTTGCATTGAAAATATATACCGGTGAGTGTCACTGGCTTGTCTTCTCTTATGAAGATGCTGTTTACATCTATCGTTTTCATTGCTTGAGCTATATTGATACATGATAGAACAGCCAATAATTATTCTTTTGGTCCGAGATGATTTTGTAATTTCTAGCTAGTGTACAGTAGCGGCTGAGGGTTCACACCTTTGGTGCTTCATTTTTAACTCCGAAGTTGAATTGTAATCACCTTTAAACAGCACACTGAGAAGAAGTAATGTAATCTTTAGCAGTTCTCTAGTCTCTAGAATGGACAAATCGATTATTTTTCTATTAAAATTTTTACCATATTTTTTGTATCTTTGATGCAGTGAAATCTGGTCAGTTTTTGTTCAGCTACAGTGAGATCAGAGGTGTGGGCGACAAAAGAATTGAGATTATCAAGGCGGCGGAGTATCTTTATATAAAGGACTGGGTAAGTTAGTGTTTAAAGTACATCATTAATAACTGAAATAACTGAAAATTTTGTTATTTCTCATTAAATATTTCTTAAGAAATATTTTTCAGAAAGGAAGATATTGTGTGAGAATATAATCATAGTCACTCCGTGTGATTTTTTAAATTCTATTCCTCTTAGGTGGGTGTGATCCACATTTCAGACAAGTTGAAAATCTATACCATTCCAACTTCTTCTCTGTCCCATGAGCTTGGTAGGTTTGGTAAATTATGTGTGAATGATTTATTCGTGAGGAATAAACTACCTCGTGGGTTGATTCAATTTCTCTTTGTTGTCTCTTCAGGTATTACCAATGAAAGCTACCCTCGACTGCTACATGGGCTGTTTGTTACCAGAGGTATGTTCTTACATGATTACTCATGTGTGCTCTTTGCTATACCACGTACTTTTTTTTACATTACCTTTAGTGGGGCCTCTTTCTATTGTCAAAAAGCATCTTCCCGACTCTGTTGCTGCAACCATGCCAAGTCATCCAGAATCGAGATCAGAAATTGCGTCCCCCGGTACAACCGAAGTCGTTAGGAAGAAACGAAAAGTTTCATTTGCACCTAGTCCTATGTCATCCGAAGATTCATTTAGTCAATCTAGCTCGCCTTCAAAGGATAACTCACCTAACAGAAGAAGTGCCAGGCTATCTCGTTTGAGAGACTCTTGTGAAGAATTGTTACTATCCAAATCCCAACTGACGATGCCAAAAACTGTGGGAGATAAGTCTTTTTCTTCTAGTGAAACTGCAAGGAAGTTGAGAGAAATACTCGATACTCGGGTGACTCGATCCAAGGTGGCTGCCGCCAGCGTCTCCCAGGAGGTGGCCACTGATGAGGAAAGTGTTAGCAGCACAGTTTCGAGTCTGGCGTCCTATTCTAGTATCTCACTCGTTACCAGTGAAGTGAAAAGAAAGCCTGGCAGGCCTCCTGGAGCCAAGGGCAAGAAGAAGAAAGAGTTGGAATCTGTATCAGCTAAGCAGCTTGCTCAACCACCCATTAAAGGAGAAGAGGAAGCACTAGGAGACAAGATAAAGGACTATTTAAGTCTTTATCCAATTGAGCGGAAAAGAAGGAGGAAGAAGTCTGTTCAAATCAAAGAAAGCAAAGCTCAAGGTGAATAAACTGTTTTTTGAGTGCCGTACGTTTTTGCTGTTATTATTTAAACTATGAATTTCCATTTCAGATTGCAATATAGTTCTCTATGAGTCATTAGAGTTATCCTGTCATGAAATAATCCTGGTCGACCTCGCGGTAAGCACATAATAATTTTAAAAAGTCAAAATCAAACATAAATTGGAGAAATAAAATGATAGTGTGAAAATGTCAAGTGTACATAATAATAATAATAATAATAATAGTAATTTAATAATTAACCCTTTAGCCGTTGCGGCCGTGGAAATTGATTTAAAAAATCATAAAAAATACAATATTAAAGCTATACGCAATATACGGTAATCAAAAGACACCGAAAAGACTGCTCTTTCCGATTAGTCAGTTTAAAATACCAACAGACTTCGTTTGCGTTGGACCCTTTACCGATATTTTGGACCGTTCAATCAGGAGCTCATGGCTTCTTGTTTTACAACCTTCGAGGCTACTGAACTTCTAGAGAATGGCAATTTTATCCGTTATAGAGAAGAAGAAAGTAAGGACAGATGGTTAGCTACCCGTGCAGCCGTTTCCTTAGGGTTAGAGCTGTAGAAAGTAATGATGAAGCCTCAGGGAAGCCTGCATAATCAAGCAGTACTAAGTCCAGTAGGAATTGAAGTCTACCTACTGCAGGTATTAGTTGGAAGGGTGATGAATCTGTAGTAGTAGAAGAAGTGCTAGGAGTGTGAGAGCAGCAAGCAAGAGAAGGTTTGATCCAGTTTATTGGAATATTAGAAATGACTGTCATATTATTCTGTGTTGAAACCACTTATTTACTGCATAAAGTTGGATTTTATTATTCTGTAACCTTATTGTATACATTAAAGTACTTTATTCACATAGATTGGAAAAGAAAAGAGAGTAGATTCTTTTTTTATTTTTATAAAAATTGGTTTAAGGGTGGCCGCACACCGCCTACGCAATATTTTGTTGATGGTTGCTATGCACGATTACTATTGTATACTTACAGGGGCTTCTCCACTACAACGCAAGGACAAAGTACCTGCCGAAGGCGCTCACTAATTTTAGAGCGAATCTGGAGGAAATACCGGGGCCTGGTTATAAAACTTTGTAGCACTTTTTTGGAGCGGTGCGGTAAGTTGGAGCTCCACAATTTGGTGCACTACTAGCCGAGCCGTTACTCTACTACAAGACAACGAGTTCTTCTCCATTTCAATATTACTTTATGATTTATTCGCAGTTTTTTTCTATTTATAAGATATTGAAAAATTCTCGTTGTGGTGCAGTTCATTTTACCCGTGTGTAAATTTTTTTGTCGTTCTCATTATTAGATTCCAAGAAAAACTGATACAAAATTTGGAACTTTAATTCCACTCGCAATTCTTAAGAAATAGCCCCACCCCCATGTCTCGTACTACGAGTACGCGAGCAATTTTTTTAAAAATTAGTTTGTATTGGTTCTAAAAAGAGCCCGCCTATATCAAGAGTATACAAACATCAATACAACAGTAACAAGAGAGTCAGAAAAGAGAGCAGTTTCTTGGAGATAGCCAGAGGTGAAGGTATTAGATCTGCGCAGCTTGGGAAGTCTTTGCTCCGCAGAAATCGAGCCCGGTGGATCCATCCGCTTGAGTTCAGGTGCGCAGAGCCCGGAGAACGCATACAGGAGGAGAGGCAGCCTGGTGCACCTTGCCGCGTGAGCTCAGACGACGTATGGAGAGTTGCTGTAAACGGATATGAGACAACAAGAAGCTAAACTAAAACACCACAACTTCGCAAAGTATACTTCTGCTACTACTGCGCGATTGTTTCTGCTCGCGTATTATCGAATGGTGGGGTATTGGCAGGGAATAAATTAATGTCCGGATCTACAGGCGGTGCTATGTGCGGCCACCCTTAAAAACTCGAACAACAAGGAATAACCACGTGTAAAACCTTGGTACTTAGTTGCTAGGGAACCAAAACCACGCTATCATCATGTTCATTAGGTCCTGCTCCCACTCATTTCACTGTACCAATTACCATTAACCACATGTGGTTTTGTATACCACAAGGTACTTAACACCTAACCCACTGGGGCTGGCATGAAGGCATGAAAAGAGAACTGTGCTATTGCAGCAGCAACAATGGACAGCTGGGTATCACTAGCTATATAGTTCAATAATTTATCAAGAGTAGATGCTTTTTTATTATTATTAATACATTTGAATTACATGAATACTGATGATGATTGAATAATGAATAATAAGATTTGTATTACAAAGGCTCTCTTATACCCCCACATTTGAAACGAGGAGATGCCAACTCGGGTAAAAGGGCCTCAAAATAAAAATTTCGAAGCTTTGTCATCTGTAAGCCCCACCATTTCTTGTCCCTGTGTATTCATTGTATATGAATGTCTTTATTGGTTTTTCAGAATAAAATCACACCAATCAGTATTAGTGCAATAAAGCTGACATTGCACTTGATAAAAATAGTCATGTCTAGTTTTTAACTGGTATTCATCATTTTTTCTCTCCAGGCAAAATGATGATGTCTTGCAAGCTTCCTCCAGAGTGTTTTCCTTCATACTAAATGGAGTTTTAACTTCCACCAATCCTTGGGTTGTCTCACTTGGGTCACTTACTACACCATCTGGGCTAGCAGCAAGCCATGGGTTGCTGACTGAAATAACAAGTCCACTCTTGCTCACATCTAGTTGTGGATGGCCATTATTTCACTGGTGAATTATATACTGGTGAATTGTCTCTTGTTCTTTTGATGAGCCATATCTCATGGCTTCGTTGCCCTAGGTGCTATACAGTAAATTTTGAATTTTTTTACTTCTTTTTGTGTCCTTCCTCATCTTTGCAATGCCTCCTACTTTAGATGCTGTTAGCCTCTTCCTTCTTTCCATTAACCACTGTGTACTGTCTGCCTGGTCTCTAGTATTTTGCTCGATTTCCATTGTTTCCTGCGCAGTGACGGCTACTTTAGTTCTATAAAAACCTGTCTTCAATTGCTCCAGTTGCTCAGATGGAATGTCATCATGGACTTCCCTCAGGTAAAGTACCACCATCATGTCAGCTATATGCACTCCGAGCTGCAGTAGTAGTGCCATCTGTCGGGACATATTTGCTCATCCGTCTTTTCGCTTTGACTGCTTTTGTACTCTTTCTTTCTTTGTCTTTCTTCACCATTTCAGCAGATTGAGCTGCCACTGACAAACACTTTGTTGGGAGAGGAGTCTGTGATTTTTTCCATACTTGTGGACCCCAGCCAGCACCTAGATTTTGGCGCAAACCTGCCCCCATGCTTCTATTTTCCCATGCACCACTCTGGGATCGATTAATCACTTTTCCGCCGTCAAATTTAGTTCTTATGTGCATCCAGCACTCTGCTAAATTGGTTGTGTTGTTTCCCAACAGTTGTTTGGCTTTCCCAATGAGTCAACTAAGCTTCATTTGAATATCTTGAAACATCTTTTCATTAACTTAGGTTGGTGTTAGTCCACCTTGCCGTAGTTCACTTTCTAGCAAGGATCATCTGAGAGAGTTTCATGCCATTAACTTTCTTGCTCACAAAAAAAGTTCTATGATATAAGAAAATAATAATGTTACATATAGAAGCATCTCATAAAAACATAAAAACAAATGCACAAAAAATTGAACGAAATCACATAATCTCCCTTATCCTTTTCTATGGAAAAATCTTGCATAAATTAATGAAATTAAAAACTATTATGACGTCATGACATTACCTGATTTTTAAAAATTTTATCCAACTAAAATGTAAGATAATTGCTAGTATAGTTATATTGTACAATGACAAAGTCAAAGTATATAGCTTGATATTCAAAAGGTTTACGTCTTCCATCAGGTTACAGCTCATACATGCAAAACACATATCTTGAAGGCTGCCATTGTCTAGAACTATATCGTCACTGTCAAACCCTTCCTCTTCTGGCACTGCTGGGCCTGGTGCTGCTGGTTCAGGCACTGCTGACCTTGGTGCTGCATGAAACAAGTTAATTTTAATTCAGAAAATATCTTTTATCACATCATGAAAACTTCTAAATATCTTTTACTTAAAAAATTAACAAAATTCCAGACAGTTCCATAATTAAATTGAACTCATTTTCTAATATTTATCATATGATTATATATTGTATAACATACCTCTATAACTTCCATCACACAAAAAAAGATCTTTGTCATATTCGTCCATCACCTGGCACTGCTGGCTCTGGTTGTGGCACTGCAGGTTCGGGATTTGCTGGTCTTGGTGCTGCTGGTCCTGGCGCTGCAAAAGATACTGTCGTTGTTTCCGAACTGTCGTGCAAAAGGACTGTAATTCGTATGAATTCCAAACACATGAGCTGGTCCATTCGCAAAATCACTTCGCAATGCTGTGAGAGCTTTTGATTTGTCAGGCTCTTTACTCCTCATCCTAATTGCACATCTAGCTCCACTAACTAGTTTCTTTCTAATCTTAAGGGTTAGTCCTCCGCTTCCCTTATAAGACGGATTGTCACGGACAAGTTGCTCCAGTGCACCTCGATAGCATTTACATGTGTGGTTGGCACACTCAAGCTTCTCGATCCGATGACCCCAGACAGGAACGGAGGAGTGTAGGATAAATGGAGCTGTCACTATCACCGATAAATCTTAGGTAACGAACCCCATGCACCTTCTCAGCCTCCAGAAAAACCCTCCAAAATGATATCTGTTTCCATCTCCGATGATGATGCAGACCAGTTCTTGAATCACAAGTGATCTTTCTGAGGAATACCAGTGGCACATGCATGGCAGTACTTGTTTCTTACTCCAAGATGTAAGAGCTTTCCAGTTGCTTTTCCTATGATGATTCCTACCCCGGACTTAGCGTTGTATGAATGTTCATGAGAACGCTTTGACCACCCGCCATCCACAATCACTGTGATTGCTGGTACTCCCTCATGGTAGTCACCTCTCTCCTCTGCTAGGTGTTTTTCTTCCTGTCCTGCCTCAATCATCAACTTCTGTAGCTCAATCTTCCACTGTTTGCCAAAACCTTTCTCTGTAGAGATGAAACTGGACTTCGTCATGATTGGAATACCCAGCACACTCATGGACTCCTCAAGCTGGCTATGACCTTGACCTGTTGACATCTGACCCCACGCTGCAGCTAAATTGCACTCCCACCTGTTGTAGCCCTTGGGTCCCTTCACTTTCTTGGACGTATGAAATGTAATGGTGTGCCTGCACTTTTCATACTGACACTTAAGAATGGATGCCAGTCCAATTTCTAGTCTCACCAGTAACTTTGATAGGGCCATTACAAGATGAGGAGTGTGCATTTAACTGGCCTATGTACTCACAAAGCTGGCTAAGGTTGACTATTCTGCTACCTTCCTTGGCCAGGTTGCTTGCCTTGTCCTCCTTTGTCTTCCCTAGCCAGGGCGGTAGAGATCTTTTCTTAAACACATGTCTGTGTGTGCTCCTTCTCTTGTTATCCCTGTTCTTCTTGTTAGCCATCTGATCTCTAACAGCACTTGCACTGGAAAGAAGCCATACTTGGCGCACTTTCTACCGCAGCACAGCTGATGCGTGGGCGATTTGGCGGGTTAGCGGTAGAATAAATCAACAAAATGGAGATATAGTTGTGCTGTGGAGCAGTCGGCTAAAACTACTGGAAATAAGCAAGGTTGGTACACCATTTGTAGTGATTCTATTTAAGTGAATCAGGGGGCAGGGCAATAGTGAATTTATTTTTGGAGAAAATGTGAACTAAGCCCGTGAGAGGCAGTTTTGATCGAAGTTTCTCGCTAACTGGTAGCTTCTCAGTCACCACTCCCCCTCCCTATCCTCTACCACTCCCCGTCCATATATCGTCCACCACTCCCCATTGCAGAAGGAACAGAGAACAAAGACAGATGGGCCAGTGTCCCAACTCTGCTTCCCTCTCCAGTGACTGGGTCACTTCGTAGAGCATCTTCTCCCGGTGGTTCTAACTAAAACTGAACATCATCATTGATTTCAGTGCTTTAAATTTTAATGAACATATACAAAGTGGCAGCTTCGCAGTAAATGAAAAAGGATTGGCCACAAGGACTGTGTTGCTATAGTAGGTCAATACTAAGATTGAATGGAAATAGGCTTGTCGTCTTAGAGAAAGGCCTATTTAGAATGTCTGACTGTATCAAGTGAAAACTTGGCACCCATGCTGGCCCTTCTTACTTCACTGCTCCACGATCACTCAGCCATTCACTATTTTGCTTGATGTTTTGGCTGAGCAGTTATTATTTTTCAGTATAACTCTCTCAAACGTGAACATTAAGTAAGTGGTAGATAAAAAGTAGGCCTAGAAGTGTTGCTTGTGACACAATTTGCCGACTAGACCTCTTCTTGTTTATTGTGTTTTTACTTTCAAAAGACAGTATAAATATTTTTATCTACTGGAATATCATAAACAGTAGTTGCTCATATAAGTAATGACAATGATTTTTACACAATGAAGATGAAAAATACAAATAAATATATATATATACATTTATGAATAATTAATTAGGTAACTCTATACCGTAACCTTAATATATTGTTGTGAGGGACTTTATGAAAATAATATCAAGATATATAAAAATTTGTGATGTTGATTTGCCTGTTCAAAATTCCTGGAAAAATAAAGAAACGGTTGAAAGGGTTAATAATGTATAATAATTATATGATGATAATAATATACAGAAATATATAACTTGGATCAATGGAGTATATTTTTCTGTCAACCCTTATCTGGTGGCTGTAGTATTGTTTTGTAGGATCTAAAGATTAATTAGTAACACAATCATAATCAGCCACTGTGATGCTTTGAACCATTCAAAAAATCTTGATTAGTCTTCAGACGCATTAAAGTATTTGCAGGGACTTTATGCTTTTTGAACTGGTACAGCTAATGGAAAGAAAGCATCTCTATTTGTAGTTCAGGAGTTTGATAAAATCCTTCATTTTTACAGTTTATTATTGTTACTACTAGTAAGTACCTGCTACATAGTTGTGGTTGATGAACTCGGCTCTTCTTGTTCTCAATCTTACACTTGCTGTCTTTCTTCCTCAGTCACCTCAGTTCTTTTTGTCTTCCTCACAGCTCTTCTTATCTTCCTCCTTTCTCTCTCTTCAACTCTTTCTTCTTGAGTCCTGAATTCCCTTCTCCTTTGTCTATCTCCTGCTTATCAGTCTCTCTGTCTTTCTTTCATGATTGTGGACTTGACCTACTTATTTTATCTACAAGAAATTTGACGTTTCCTTAAACCCCATTATACTACTAAATGTGGTGATGCTTCACCCATTCAATTTATGGCTATGCTTTACCAACCGAGCTCAATTAATTTATTTTTGAATATTCACACCACTGTTCGTCTCGTATTATTATTGTCATTGACATTAAGGAAAGTACTGGTTTTTTTTTTTTGTTGTTGTTCTTGTTTTTTTTTTCACAGAATCAACCGTGTTCGGAAGGGATGATCAATAACGAAAGTGATGTAATTGATTTTGATGATAATAATGGGAGAACACCCAACAATGAGTTTGATGACCCATCTTCTAAAGACTGTTCAGAAAGTGTTTCCAGTAATATTTCTCCGATCACTGACTTGCCGAAGGACGAAACCCCCGATGATTCTGGTGCAGACATTTTATGCACGTCGAGTGAGTTCATTTGCGATGATAATTTTCTTGTGCAACAAATTCTAGAGGATGTTGGCCCAGAGATAGAGGTGGAAGAAATAAGCCAAGGCACTGAAATGGGTTTGGAACAGTTTTTAGTGATAGAAGGGAAAGCTGGTCAGTACATGGCTCCACCAAAGAAGATGTCTTTGGCCGATTACAAGCGTCGGCGTTCCACCGCCGAGGAAACCAGTCGTCCATCAAGTAAGTCTGCAGCCAATTTTGCCACTGCCGTGGCTGCAGAACAAGTTTTGGAGAGGAGTGGTATCTCCTCTCAAGATGAATCTTTGCAGCGTAATGTACTTCAGGATTCTATCATTGGAGTAATGGCTGGAAATAGTTCAGCACGTGATGATAGAGAGGTCCTTGAAAAGGATAATGTACCTGGTGCTGAGGAGAGGCAACTGCCATCAGAAGATATGGATGTTTTGTCTGAAAGTATACAAGTGCCGTCTTCGGTTAGGCCGCTGATTACTCCGGTGGAGTCATTGGCATCGACACAAAGGACGGACTTGCAGACTTTGTCAAATGGGTCTATACTCGTGGAACCGGTTTCTCCACCGGCTGACACGAAAGAAACAGTGCAGGTAGAAAGTGCAGGGATTCTTGAGAGTAGTGGTGTTATTCCCATTCACAGTATGGATGAGCACATGGACCATGCGTCTGCAGCAGGCACCAGGTCAGACGTACCTGAACAGACACCGTCAACAACTAGTGTCCTCTCTACTCAAGGCCCGCTATCTGCAATAGAGGTAACTTGCTCTGGATCTGTTGGATTGTCAGATTCAGTGAGTGGTAACCCTTCAAGTGGCGGCAACCAATTGGCAACTCCTGCGGAATTGAAGGAAAAAATGGCATCTACAGCCGATTCATTGGAGAGGGTTGATGACCACCAGGACCAAATATGTGATGAACCAGCCGATGATAAAAGTAATCTGACTGAAAGAGTAACGGAAGAGAGTGATGGTGGTCTCATACATGAACCTGATGAAAAGAAGACTGCAAATATGGAAGAGGTAATGGTGAAAGAAGACAAAATTAAAACGGTCATGCTTAAGGAAGGTGTAACTGGCAACGCTTTTACAGATAGTCAAGAGTCCTTTATTCAAAGGAAAGATAAGAGTTCTAGCAAAGATGTAATTGATGAAATCCAGGCTACCTCAAATGATAAAAGCCAAGTGAAAAATATTTCTGATGAGAACCAGATGTTACCAGACCAGAAAGGAAGAAACATTCCCGCCGATGCAGAAATTCCTTTTGAAGTTAAGTCTGACACACCAATAGATACATCCTCAGTGGATACTACCATTCAACCTATGGTACCTGCTAATTCTTCAGCAATATCAGATCCAATTGTTCCTAATTCCGGTTTCAGTATTCCTATTAGACAACGTCTGCCAGTTCCAATCCCTCCTCGTATGCTGAATGTTCCACCTCCATTTTTCAGTAACCCGCTGGGTCATTGGGCTCTCCCTCCCCCTCCTCCTCCTCCAATTCCTGTACCACCACCACCACCACCACCAGGTGTATTTAGGCCCCCAGAACCCCCATCCGGACCTGGCATGTTTAACAGTCCTAATCCTCTGCCGCCACCGCCACCACCACCGATGCCCCCTCCACGTGGCCCATGGAATAATTTTGGGGGCATTTTCTCAAACCTACCTGGTCCTGCTCAGCAGAATTACTTTGATTCTGTTGTGGATAGACACAGGCAAGTTCAAACACCGGAGTACGCTATGTCCTCAGGGGCAGATTCTCCCCGCAGATCTCCGGTTCAGAGTTTCAAACTTAGTAGGAGTCGCTCACGATCTCGAAGTAGGTCAAGGCGGCCTCGCTCAAGATCTAGAAGTAGGTCAAGACGGACTCACTCAAGATCTCTAAGTAGGTCAAGACGGACTCCCTCATTATCTAGAAGTAGGTCGCGAAGCTCATCTTCTGGTCGAAGCTCTAGCCGAAGTTCATGCAAGAGTACCCAGTCAAATCAATCGTGGGATCAACGTGAAATTGTTCAAAGGACAGAGCTGTTAACAAAAATATATCAGGAATTGAAAGGGCTTGATACTGATGTACCAAACATTTCAAGGGATATAGGAATTCAATCTTCCCCTAGCACTAAGAACTTCAAATGCCAGCATGGATCAAGCTTCAAAAAGATTACTCGTGCCTCTCAAACTCCTCGTAAATCTAAGCAGTATGATGTCGGAGTTCAGGCAGTTTCTGTACCTCAGGTGTTCAACAAAGGAGTTCAAATGGAAGGTCCCAGAAAACGGAATTCATCAACTCTTACCACACAAATTAGGACTTCTGAAAATTCTTCTCAGACGTCTGAGGAAGAAATGATTGACAGTCTTGAGAATTTAATAGGTTTACTGGGGGATCCCAAATGGGAACGGGTTCATTTGATCATAGAGAACTTCTTGGCATGTATTGAGGACAGAAATATGGGTGGCAGTGGAGATGAGCAATCTTCTGAGCATTCAGATGATGGTGGTGGTAGCAGCGATGAGAGCATAGACGGTGACAAAGATATCCACACTAGAGAAGATTTAGTCCCTTCTCCTGTCATATCTGGTGCTTCTAACATCAGTGAAGGAGATCTTAGTGACATCACTCCAGTGGGAAGCGACAGTGGCACACCACCACCTTCAAATGATAGAGAGAATGATGCTTGTTCTAGTGGAATAAGTTCTGACGAGGAAATGGGCACCAGTAATCTAATGTCCTCTTGCTCTGGTGTATGTAGGGGGTCTGAAAACACACACACATTGCCAGCAGCTAAGGCATTGACTGAGAATCATGCTATTCCTGTATCATCTACTTCTACAAGTTTGAATGCATCAACCTCTAATTCTGGTGAAACTATTGGATCTCAATTCGAGTCCAATTTGACAAGCAACTTTCCAGTTCTGATGTTACAGAAGCATACTTTGACACCCCAATCTCTTAATTCTAAAGATTTGCAGATCTCTAAATTGTCATTGCCTCTGTCGTCTCCTCTCCCATCGTCTCCACTTCTGCTGGCTCCACCTCCCCCTCTGCAGGCTTCGCCCCCACCACCTCCCCCTCTGCAGGCTTCGCCCCCACCACCTCCCCCTCTGCAGGCTTCGCCCCCACCACCTCCACCTCTGCAGGCTTCGCCCCCACCACCTCCACCTTTGCAGGCTTCGCCCCCACCACCTCCACCTCTGATGTGTGTGGCAGCTCCTCTTCCACCTCTGCCATCTCCACCCCCACCACCTCCACCTTTACCTGCTTCTCTGGAAAAATTATATGCCCCTAAAACTCGGCAGATCAGTCTAAAGCAGTCATCCAAGCAATTCTTGAAAGGTAGTACTTCTATTTGTCACAAACCCGTGGAGAGGGATATTTCTGATGTGTCCTCAACACCAAGTGCTCCATTGCATTCTCACAAAATGAATTCAGCTGTAGTGCCTATTTCAAGACGTAGCTCTGTGACCAAAATCAAAATTCAATCACATGATTCAATTGAGGCGCCAGCGCAGGAGTTGAAGGATAGAAGTGGTCCAAGCTGCTCAAGTTCCTCTTGCAATGAGAATGTTGAAAGTGAATGTGTCTCATCAATAGCTAGTCAGAATTCAACTAACCCGTTACTTGATAATAGTGGAAATTCCCTGGATTATATCCCATTATATTTCGATGAAAACTCTGGTAGCAAAGACTGTAATAAAGATACTCACTACAGCTCTGCCTTTTCAGCTAGTGTTAGAGATGATGAGGGACCAAATGAGTTGGATGGAAAATTAAATAAAGGTCCAGATCAAGAAGAAGACATCACTTCTCAAGACAGAGCACATGAAGAGCTTGTAGAGCCAAGAGCTAAGTCCCAGGAAAAGCAGTTATCATACACTCAAAAGGAAACTTCACCAGAAGAAGTTTTTTCTCCTCAAAATTTTAAGCGAGAAAGCTATAGTGTTTCCCCTGTGAGATCCAGAGATAATTTTAGATCGAGAAGTAGACATAAAAAATGCCGCTCAAGGTCTACAAATAGACGACAGCGTGATTGGTCATATTCTAGAAGGAGAAATTGTTATTCCCGTTCTAATTCACGAGAAAGGTCACGTTCCAGAAGAAGACGTAAAAGATGCAAGCGTTCTTTTAGTGAAAGCTACTCCAACTTCAGCCAAGGTTTCAAAGAAAATGCGATATCCAGAGACAAGGAGAGTCTCTCGTGTAGATTTCCCACAAAATCTAAGCCATCTATAGATTTTGTGTTATCTAGGACTTGTAAAAAAGTTAGCAGTGCTGGAAAATGTAAGCAGCTAAGCTCTGGCTCAGTTGCCAAGAAACCTACTCTTACTGCAGCAGAACTGCTGGCGAAAAAGAGAGAAAAAGAAGCATTAAAGAATAGCAGTATTGAAGGAAATGGTAGTGTACAAAGTACCATGGCTTCATCTGCGTCGAATTCATCACTTGACATCTACCAAATGATGGAAAATTTTAAGATTCATATGGCCAAACGATCTTCACAATCTCCTACTCCGACCTTTCCTGACAGTTACTTACAGTACACTCATTATTCTTTTCAGAATATGTTGCCACCAGCGTCTGACTCTCTTCACATGCTGTCTTCATGTAAGCCTTCAATGGGTGCAGCGTCTACTTTGCAGCCGCTGGTCCCTTCCTTGGCCATGCACCCTTATCCTCCGCACAGCTTCGATAAATCATGTCAAAGTGAAAAGGCTCCATTACCTTCAGACACTGAGCAAGTGAATATGCTGTGCCAAACAGAGGCACTGGAGGCCACTACAGCGAGTATCAACACAGAGTTGTTTGAAAAAGCGCAAGATGCTCCTATAATTGATGATAAGCAACTGGATAAAAAAGAATCTGTTAGTGAACCCTCTCAATCTGTAGAAATTGGCAAATTGAGTGAGACTAATGACATTTTGGTGAAAGGAAAAAATGCTACCAATGATGGCCAAGTTTGTGATATAACTGAAGATAATATGGAATTAGATGGAAAAAGTAAGTCCGAACTAGGAAATGTTGGTGCAACTCTAGCAGAATGTGAAACACCAGTGGATAGTGAAGGTTCATCTGGTAAGGTTACTGAACTGTCTAAAAAAGTAAATAAGTGTAATGTTGGAGCTTTTACAAGTGAAGATGTTGCCAGCAGAAAGAGTTGTGTGATTAAAATAGTTCGATGTTCAACATTGTCTAGGAGGCGGAAAGAGCAGAAAGGAGATAAATCCAGGAAGAGAAACACTGGTGAGGATGTCAAAATGACAGCTAGCCTAGTGACTCCTACACTTGATCAACCAAGACCCAAAATGGAAGTGATGCTTCCCATGAATCCCAGGACAGAAGGAAATAGTACATCTACATCTTTAGATTCACCACTGCTTTTGGGTGATGATAGTAAAACTAATATGGAAGAACCTGAGTCCACTTGCACCTCAGAGTTGCTGTCTAATAGTCAAATAATAGAGGATGCAGGAAGAAAGAAACGTGTGCATTCACTGCAAGATTCAGGCCAATTGCAAGGTAAAGAGGAAGGAAGTGGTATATTAGCTGGTGTTACATTTGATGAAAATAAGGGGGAGTCAGAAGGCGTGCTGAAGGAATTGAATTGTGTGGGGAAATGTGTCAGGGAAGCTCCTAACAAGCACGGTCTGAAAGAAGCCTCAGAGAGTTTACAACCAGAATCTATTTCAAGCTCTGAGGCAAGTTTAAGCAAGGTAGACAAGCAATATAATGGTTCGAGTTTAAACGGCCTGAAATCTGCAATGAAGACCAAGGCTGTGTCAGTTACAAGTGAAGTGAATCATGTATCTTTAGCAGTAAGTGAGAGTGGCTTGTGTGGAAAATTACTCAAAGATGATCCAGTTAATGTTTCAACGAGTATTACACATGTGGATGAAGATTTTTTTGTGGATTCTAGTAACGCCTTACAAGATATATCACTTGAGGGAAAACTATGTCATCTATCAGAGTGTAGTTCACCTTTTGTGGTTAATAGTGTCCTTCCAACCTCTGACCAAGAGTGTGGAAGTTCCCAGTTTCCATTCAAGGGTTCTCCATTCAAACCTTCTCTAGCTGCAAAGAGCCCAGTCATGCAGAAAAAAAGTTTGGAAGATGTGTTGCGAAGACTGTCAGCTAATCGTTTTAATCAACCCAAGAAACAGATGCTTTTTAATATAAAAAACAAATTCACCCACTCTCAATCACTAAGAAACAGAACAGCACCTGAAACCAACAAGGCTAGTCAAAGAAGGATGAGAAGGCATCACCAGTCAAAAAAGAAATCTTTGGTTGTGTCTATTCCAATACAGATAAGAAACAACTTATTATGTGTGATGCCTAATGCAATGAATTCCCGCTTAGGTTCTCAGCGTAAAAGTAATAAACGTGGTTGTTCCAATAAGGACTTCATGATAGTTTCTTTCCCTCTTGAGAAAATCAAAGTAAACATTTCATCACTTCATTTTACACCTAATATTAACAACCAGATATCAACTGCTCCTCAAACACCCATAAGGGTTGAGCACTCGCATTCCAATGATGTGGCAAAAAGTAGCACAGGAATTTTGCAAACTGTGCCGAGTTTGCCAATAAAGCCTAGCACTCATCTTCATGCAAGCAATAGTGAGGAATCACTTGAAGTTTGTGAAACTCCACACAGTGAAAAGTTTGCTAAATCGTTTACGTTCCTCCCCGATCTAAAGTTGTGTATGAAGCCCGACAATTCATCTCCTGAACTGCCATCTATATCTCCTATTATTCCAAGTATGAATACCACGATTAAGTGTCCTGTTGAGCATTATCTATTACATGGTGTTGTCTGTGGTGATAATTCTCAAAGCTCAGTATTAGAGGGCGAGCCAATAACCAAGATTTCAGTTTGTGTGGATTCCACAAATTGCAATCAGCACTCAAATCTGAACGGTCAGTCGGGGATAGTTAGTCTAAGTGATGTTCAATGTGATACACCTTGTGCATCGATTTCAGTTTGTGTGGGTGCCACAAATTGCAATCAGCACTCAAATCTGAACGGTCAGTCGGGTATAGTTAGTCTAAGTGATGTTCAATGTGATACACCTTGTGAGCCATGTTCTATGACTTCTGTCATAAACAAAACAGAGGCACACTTTTCTGAATGTTTTACAAACCCAGATTCAAGCAATTCAAACCCTACTGAACCAAATGGTGTAGCCTTAGTGCAGTCAGTCAGCCAGCATCAGCCACTACTTTCTAACACCGGTCTTGATAAATCATCTCAGAGGAAGAGCTCTAAATTGCATGAGAGGCAGTATTCTCCTTTTCATATTAATGAAGACAGTGGAATTGGTACAGGTGAGAGTTGTTCTCCAGAAGACGGAGCCAAGAATGTGTCTGCTTTTGAAACCAGGAAGCAACATAGTGGTACTAGTAATTTAAAGAAGTCATTATTTAGTGATGTATCGTCAATTTCATCTTCACGTAAAAATTTCCATGTTAATCTGCCACTGCAATCTACTGTTGAGAAGCCTGCACTGGTTAATACTAATACAAAGTCCAATTTTCCTTCCAGGTTAGCGATATCTGATGGAAAATCGCTTGTGGACCCTCCAAGGCTATCTGCATCTACTAGTATGGCCTCACGTAACTTAAGCAAGATTGACCCTGTTTTTCTCAAAAATCCTCTTAAAATTGTAGAGCCGGATCCTACTGAAGTTGTAGAGCAGGATCCTACTGAAGTTATAGGACAGGCTCCTCTTAAAATTGTAGAGCAGGATTTTTATGAAGTTGTAGAGCAGGATCCTCCTGAAGTTGTAGAGCAGGCTCCTACTGAAGTTGTAGAGCAGGATCCTCCTGAAGTTGTAGAGCAGGCTCCTCTTAAAATTGTAGAGCAGGATTTTTATGAAGTTGTAGAGCAGGATCCTACTGAAGTTGTAGAGCAGGATCCTACTGAAGTTGTAGAGCAGGCTCCTCTTAAAATTGTAGAGCAGGATTTTTCTGAAGTTGTAGAGCAGGATCCTACTGAAGTTGTAGAGCAGGATCCTACTGAAGTTGTAGAGCAGGCTCCTCTTAAAATTGTAGAGCAGGATTTTTCTGAAGTTGTAGAGCAGGGCTTAGCAGACAGTACCACAGCAAGTCCTGAAGAACCTTCCACATCATCTGTTTCTGCTACATCTAATGACACAAGAAGTGTAATGTTTAGCCGTGCAGTGAAAAGTCTTATCAATAACCTTCTACCAACTGAAGGACATGGAAAGTCTAATATTGCTGGCAATAACAATCTGTCAACAGGTACACCTAATGAGCCTGCAACAATGCCTTTAATGTCATCTCCATTGTCTGGTTCCTCTAAATTTGATGCAATTAAACGGCCATGTAACACTTCCAATGCAAGTAGTGTCTCTGAATCACCTCACAAGCTTGGCATGGTGCCTAAAGAGTCATCGTCTGAGGTGACTGCAAAGTCTTTGTCATCCATTACTTCAGCATGTGCTGGTTTTGGAGGAGAAGAGGAGGTTGTCAATATTCGAGAAGCTCAAGCAGGAGTATGGTGTGGCAAGTCTGATACTGTTGATAAGGACTTAGGTCTTGGCGACTCTAACCAGTCACTTATCGGTGACTCGACTCATTCCAGTTGCAGTAATGCTAAAACCTTGAAAGCTTTATCTACTGTATCTGCACTAAAGGCTACGAGCAGCATGGTACCTGAGCAACTTCCCTTTGAAACTACTGAGCAATCATCTAAGTCGTGGAAATGGAATTCAACTTCTTCATCGTCTAAACTTTCGCCCAGTAATCAAGTCAAATCTGGTGTTAAGGATGCATCAGTAAAAGCAGCTGCTAATAAGCCATCTATTGGAAGTAAAGAGAAACAAGGTAAATTGAATGCTCTTGATGAGTCATCATTTTCATGTAATGGTGGTGGTGCTTATACGTCCTCAACAAGAATGATTAGTCCTCAAAACAATTCTCCTCATCGCTGTACTACACTAGAAGTTACAAGTAGCACAATACCATCCAGTAAGTCTGAGCAACTTACTTTTGAATCTACCAAACAATCAATTGCTAAATCATGTCAGTGGGATTCAATTTCTTCATCAGCTAGTCTGTCCGGACCCTCGCACAGTTGGTCTGTTGTTGAGGAAGCATCAGTAAATGCTACTAATCCATCTATTGGCAGAAATGGAGGACAGCGTGAATTGAATTCTCTTGGCAAGAAGTCATCATTTTCATGTAATAGTGGTGCTTATATGTCCCCACCACGAGTGCTTAGTCCCAGACACAGTTCTCCTTATCGCTATGCACATCACAGCAGGTATGGTTATGAAAACTGCCCTACTCCTTACGCCAGGTCTCCTTACGTTTCTCCTCCTCGCCACCATCGAAATCCGTATGACCAGAGGAGAATCCCAGCAATCAATTACAATCACGTTTCACCTCGTGTAGGCAATTATTCTACCCAGCGCTATGGACCAATTGGAAACAGTAGCAATCCACCACTATTGCCCCCTCCTTATTGTATCCGTAATCCACTTTGGTTTCGTAACCGGTAGATTAAGGTACGAACTTATCACATACTGATGTTACTATAACTTTCAAATTTCATTCATATCTTGGCAGATCTGTTTCATTTATTCTGTTTAATATTATTATCCATTTATGATCTGAATGTGGAGAAGTGCACTTATTTAAATGGTTAGATTGTTTGTAGCTATATGTATGGAAAAAGGAATTTTTCCATACACACACATATATATATAGATCCATCTAAAATGTTAATGTTTGGAAAAACAAAATAGTGTAAGCATGAATGTGACTAGTAATGCAATTTCAAGTTATGTGTAATGTTATTTCTTTGAGCTAAATTTTTCTAGATTTTTTCTCAGTACAGCCATTGAGAACTTGGCATCTTCTTCTGTCACACACATTGGAGGCTTTATTCGGTATACCTGAAAAACAATTTTATTTAGGGTTATGAAAGAAGAAAGAAAAAAAAGAAAGAAAAAACATACGTTTCCATAAAATCCTCCTTTTCCAAACAAGACCCCATCATCTCTACAGTCTTCCCATATTTGGTTGACATCGGCTGGTGAAAGTGGTTGTTTAGTTTCCTGAATACAAAATAGATGGGGAAAATTGTGGTACTGCAGCTTCTTGGAAACTTCGTCACTATTTAAACGCTCATTAGTGTGTGGTGTAGACTGTTCTGGTGCTGCTAGCTTTTTAAATACTAGTTTTTAACGTGAATGGAATAATAATAAAAACTACTTGCAAACCTTACTCTCCACCATCTCCATGCCAAGCATTAACCCTTTGCCTCTCACGTCACCAACTACTTCAAAATCATCACGCAATGATTTCATCTCACTCAGGAAAACTTCTCCCACATGACCCGAATTTTCTTGGTATTTACCTTCCTCTAGTGCCTACACACACACACACACACACACAACATAAGTGCAGTCAATTACAAGTTCATCAACAACAATTACATACGGCCGAACGTCGATTATCTGGGATTGAGGTGTTTGTAAAATCAAATTGTTTGTATAATCAAATGAAAAGCATAAAATTGAAAAGAATAAAGTTATTTATAAGGTGACTCTAGTCTGTTTTAAATTAGATTATTATTTTTTTGCTGCTGTATCAATTTAGTTTAACATTTGTGCATCATCCAGCACAGAAACACTAATCATCTTGATTCAAATTCTTTTTGAAAGCACTCATACCTGTTATACCTCTTGCAAATTTCAAACATAAGTCTCAATAGAGGAATTTTTCTTCCTTTTTTAATTTTTTTTAATTTTTAACAATCCTGTTACCATTTGATTTTGTGTCAATAGTCACGTAATCATTCTTATAGCTACTTATATTTTCATGCTTTCCTCAGTCTGAGTAATAAACTCATTTTAATTCAAAGTCTGAAGATTGATATATAGCTAGGCTGTTGCTACATGAAGTTAGTACATGGAACTTTTTGACACCTGGTGAGAAAGCGCTACTTTGCTAGTGTGTACAACTTACATCAAGAACAGCTGACGCTGTGGCACAAGCCATGGGATTCCCACCATAAGTGTTGAAATATAGCGACTTGGTCATTGTGCTTGCAATCTCTGAGATAAAAAAAGCAAAATTTAATGCTGTTGAACAGATACAGCAATTTGATATGTAGCTAGTAGTTTTAGAGAAACTTAAATATTGTATGGCGAGTCTTGGCTGATCATTAATTACTAGCTACTTGACCATAGTAATCTTCCCAATACTCTGGTGCAAAATTCTACTTTGAAGTAATACTACTACAAATAAACGAACTGCCAGTGGTTGAATGATTGTTGTTAGTTGCATTTCACACGACATCACTATGAGCTTACCTGGAGTTGTGACGCATATTCCAAGAGGGAATCCATTGCCTACAGTCTTGGCCAAAGTAACTGCAAAGGCAAACAATTTAGGTAGAGGGAGATGAGATTAATAACTCACTTATGTCAGGTGAAACACCATGAGTTTGAAACCCCCAAAAGTGGCTTCCAAGGCGACCAAAACCTGTCTGTACCTGCAAATTATTAACCACTTTATTATATATATATATTGTGTCCTTGTACATATTATTGTAGAAACTACTTACATCACACAGTAATTAATTAACTGTACTATAACTGCATATTATATACCTCATCAGAAATACAGACTCCACCATTTTTTCTGACTATCTCGTATGCTTTCTTCAAGTAGCCCTTTGGATACTGAACAGTGCCACCAACACCCTGGAATAATAGTAATAATAGTAGTAGCAATAGTAGTAATAGTAGTAGTGGTAGATAAAAGGTAATTACTGTCTGAACAAAAAATCGAAAGTTTCTGTCAGTTGGGAAAATTTTTTTTGATTATACCTGGATTGGCTCAGCAATAAATCCAGCCAGTTTGCCCTTAGGCACAGTTGCTTCAATAGTGTCACGGAGTTGATCAGCATAGTAATCGGCTGCCTTGCAAACTCCTAAAAAAATAGAAAAAATAAAATAAGCATTAAGTCACTAGAACTTACAACCAATTGGTAAAACTCAGATTTTTATTTTGAATAATCACAAACTGCTTGCCAAGGCTTCATACCTGGCTCACAGTCACATGACCTAGTAGTCTGAGCAGATGAATCCCTACAGTGAGCACCACCATAGTAACCTCTGTACACATCTGGATTAGTGGCCTGGAATATGGAATATTATAAGTACAAATAATACATTAAAAGTAAACGTCCAAGTTTACATGGTGCATTCCAAATCCATTAGCAGATGCAGCCTTCCACGTTCCCATTCCAGTGAGCCCTTGGGTGAAGAGACCTGCTCCATGATAACTATTTCTATACAACATAATAATGACACCAATGATTCTATGTAGGCAACTTTTTTTTAAACCCCTACAAGAAGTTTTAGTCTGTATTATGGCCATGTTTGTTTTACGGATTTGTTTGCTGATGTATTAAGCAAATTGCTCACATGGTATTTTCCCACCTGCACCAGTGCAAAGTGAAAGTTTTATTTGTAGACTGAAATTCGATAAATCTGCTGCAGTTGATGACAAATTATTCATGATGACAAATTATTCATGAGCATGGATACCATTACTGACAGACAAGTGTATGTTTAGTTCAATGCTTGCCTGAGTCTAATTGTAAGAAGCATTGGTTAGGTTAACCCTATGACTATCCGAGCTGAGAATTCTCGGCGTTGCACTCAGAAAATCAGAATTCAGCAACTAGAAGGTGGATAAGCTGTGCACTCTGTTTGAACCCCATAGCAACTTTGAGATCGTCGGAAATTGAGCTTCAGCAAGTACCATTAGAAACGGTAAGTTTGAATTTTTGCTCTTCTCTTTGCGGACTAATATACTTTTTTTTTGCATAACAGTAAAGAGTATGGTCTTGGTGTGCTTTAAAAATTCAATTCCTTTACAGAAAAGAAATTAAAAATAACATATTCATACATTTTTCATGTTACCCAACTGGTCATCATAAAATTGACAATAAAAGGGATTTAACTACAGGCTATGTGACTGATGAGGAAAGACCTTTTTTGTTTTTGTTTGTATGTTTGTTTTTGTATACATGTATTTATAATGATTACTGCATTTGGGAATTAGATCAAACAATACATTTGATCACTTATACTGGCACTTTTACTAACCGGAGTGAAACAACATCAAAAGCGCCAGTGTAGGCACGCGCCAACATCATAGCAAGTTCATTGGCCTCACCACCACTATTAGTTAGAGCCACCACCTACACAGATGGGGTTGGGGAAGGTGGAGAGAGAGAGAAGATAAATATGTTGTACTTTAAACTTTAATATAAATCTGTTTGCTTACACTAAGGTGCTTGGGTAGTTTCGCTGTAAGTTTTTCAACATATTCATGAAGAGGTGAAGTCATGTAGATACTGGTAGTATGCCAAAGCTTGTCCAATTGACTCTTTAACCGCTCTGTGACTTTCCTGTAGCATTCACAATGACAACAAAGCAACTTTAAAACAATGTTATGTACGTGTGTGCATGCAGGGAGTATTCCAAAGGTTTTGTTATTCTTTTTGTCCTATTTTTGTTGCTGTTGAGTTAATTATTTCAAAATCACGACTTATAACTTACGGGTGACAATGGCCAAGACCCACAGTACAGATACCAGCAATCAAGTCCAGGTAGCGCTTGCCAGTATGATCATACAACCACTGCATGTGACCCTACAGTAATAGTATTATGTTTACCTTAAAATTCAGTGTTTAAAAAAAAAAAAGTGATATCACCTGAGGGAAGGCATAACAAATTGCTAACTCAAATTTTTTTTTACCACTACAAAGGAAAACGTATTTTTTTTAAAACTCGTACCAACTTTGCTTTGTGAATGGTCACTCAATTCCTGTCTAAAGTAGGCTGAATTAGCTATTAATTTGAGTACAATATCCTGTGCTCTGAACCTCACTGGATCATTGCTCTGAACCTCACTGGATCATTGCTCTGAACCTCACTGGATCATTGCTTTGTCTCCTTTCTTTATGTTGAAGGGTGACAGAAATGGAACTAAGTACACTTTTTGTAGTTGGTATTTTAGGGTACTCGCAACAAGTGGTGTGGGCACCTGAAGTCCCACTTGGACCATTTCTATTTCATGAGAAAGCCTGGAATTTGCACCCCAACAAATGCCAGGTATCTAATCACAGCTGGTAGGACTGGCAGAAGGCAGATATAGAAAATTGCCCGAGTGGGGCTTGAACTCTCTCTCTCTCTCTCACACACACACACAAATGCAAATTCTCTTGCTACCGCTAGGCGGACACGCGCACCTGGCAGAGCCAGGATGCCTGTGCACTAAGCAGGCACTGTGAGCCGTGCAAGCAAAGCTCCTGGAGCCGGGCTAGGAACTCGCAGGAGAACAGGCCTTTCCTCACAGCAAGTGGTGTGGGCACCCGAAGTCCCACCTGGACCATTGCTGTTCATGAAAAAAGGCCTTGAATTTGCACCCCAGCAAATGCCAGGTACCCAGTCACAGCTGGGTGGACTGGTGGGGCTGGTAGGAGGCAGATGGAAAATCAGATGGAAAAAATGCCAGAGTTGGGCTTGAATTCGGGGACCTGAGGCCCTGAGCCAGGACACAACCACTACACCATACTACACACTCATGCACAGACACATGCACACACATCAGCCAGCTAGCCCTTTTGTGTCTTTAGCCAGCAAATATTTGTTGTTGGAAGTGTGTGTGTGTGGTAGTGCTGTAGCATACACCTACTAACACTCACTTTACCACCACACTTTATTCAGCACTGCAAGATTCATATGAACCATGGCATTCTTAGTAATCTTCATACCTATTATTGGTCCTTTAAGATCGTGAGACGATTCCTTTATTGAAAATCAACAGTGTCAGGAAGTATATTCAAGTGTACACAATATATATTTTAAATGTACCAATGGGTTATGAATTCAATGGGTTATGAATTCAGCTAGCACTAGTGGTAAAATATATTCAACTGGAACGAGTATGCCTTTTTTTTTTTAACATAGCAAGCAAAACCATTTCTCAAATATGTGGCTAAAACATTATAAAGGGCAGTTGATTTTTTTTTTTTTTTACATGGGAGGGAATAAAACATCCTATTGCTACATTCCTCTATTCCTGCCAAAATAATAATTAAATTATAAGTTTTCTAAGTGACCTCTTACCTGGTCTATTAGGACATGTTTTTTGTAGTATGTGACGATACCTGGATACAGGTGCTTCTTCCTGATATCAGCTGCTTTTTCAAATGAAATTCCCTACAAGTAAAAAGGTGCTATAGTAAATATTTTATGAAGCAATCATCAAAACACACAGTATTAGTAGGAAAAAAATCTTTATTTATTATTTTTTTAATGTCATAATTTGTGAGACATACACAAATTAGCCCAAACAATGGATCACGAGTAGGCAGAGGGTATTGAGGCATTATGTGACAATTACAACAATACATTCTTCCTCCTACTATGAATCTTTGACAAAAAAAGGAAGTAAGGGAACCAAGTAAATGTTTAATATGATCTCTCTGAATTCATGATAGCTACTGTAGCTCACAATACTTATTGCACAATGCCATACAAACTACTAATTATGGGAAAATAAATTAGCAACTAAGCTTTCTAGTGAAAAACAACCTCAATAAATAGACTTGAAGTATAGCTTCGACTCGTAAATACTAAGAAATAACTTAACAATAAAAATATACTCTGGAATGTTTTAAATAACAACAGTGAAATCACTGAACAAATGAAACCAGTTCTACATGGCGAGTTGTTTCATTTTTATGCTTTTTTTTTTCTTCAATATAAAATGGCCAGCTTATTGTGGAGAAATTAAGTATTTGTTTCTGGCCAAATCACTGTTGAGCCAATGGAGTAACTAAATGGAACCCTACTTCAGAGAGCATTTGCTACCAATTGCTTGCATGTCAACTTAGTCCTTTAGCCACAACTAAATCAGGTATTGTAAAATCACTATCAAAGACAAGCTTGGTAAGAATGGTGTCATTACACCAGTAGAGTTGTGTCAATATCAATGATTACCTCGTATGGTTGAGGCTTGAAATCACAGGAAGGCATCTGTGGCACTAAAAATATCACGAAATCTTAATTAGATCAAATTTATCATAATAGAAATCAACTCGCCTGATGAGCTGCATCTGCGTCCCAGCAATACTGGTGCCAGTCTAGCGCTGTGCCATTTCGTCATTGCCGCCATTTGCTTACTATATTATATAGAGTAGGCTGTGAATGGTAAATACGCTTAGCAGCTTTTATAGCTACATTAAAAATAACGTCGTTTTTATACGAGAAATAATCGCGCCTGAAACTTCAGTGTCATGCGCGTGAGGTTTAGAGCGGAAAAAATCTTTTTAGCACAACCCCCGGTTAGCATTTGTATGAATCGAAGAGACAGCTAGATATATACAACAATATCAGTCTCCTTTTACTCTGACCACTGAGAGTAACTTACAGGCAACTAGAATAGCGAATTACCTGTAGTAGAACAATCCACACCTCCTAGCTCTAGCCCTAAGCTAATGATACTATTAAGCCCAACCTGATGATAGCAATAATAATAATAATAATAATAATAAAGTTGTACAGTAAACAATTCAATTAAAAATTTTCCCCTTGCTCATAGTTGTCACTTAGAAGTGAGTTTCATAAGATTTTTTCTCAGTACAGCCATTGAAAACCTAGCATCGTCTTCTGTCACACACATCGGAGGCTTGATCCGGAATATCTGTACAAAAATAAGAGGTCAGGGAGGGAGGAAAGGGTGTATTATTTGGGAAAGCTACAAGCCACCAGCACTTACATTGCCATAGAAACCACCTTTTCCTAGTAAGACACCATCATCTCGGCAAGCCTCCCATATCTCATTCATATCAACAGGAGGGAGGGGCTCTCTGGTGTCCTTAATAGAAAGGAGAGGAGAAAAGTATACACCATAACATTCATAATGATCAGGAGTACAATATATGTAGGTCCCCCACCCCCTCGTCTTAGTGGATATGTTTTTTTTCCTCACGCATACCTTATTCTTCACTAATTCCATGCCAAGCATCAACCCTTTACCCCTCACGTCTCCAACCACTTCAAAATCATCACGCAACGACTTCATCTCACTCAAGAAAACCTCTCCCACACGACTGGAGATCTCCTGACAGCCGTCTTCATCTATTACCTATATTAACATAAACAAACAAACAAACATGGAGTCACATGACCACACCAATATGTACAAATGACAACATACATCCAGCACAGCTGAGCCCACAGCACACGCCATTGGATTCCCACCATAGGTGTTGAAATACAAGGACTTGCCCATTGTAGCTGCAATTTCTACATACACACATCACAAAACAACCGTGCTAAAATCAACCTTCTACCAAAGATTCATCCCTAATACATGCCACACACACACACACACACACACACACACACACACACACACCATAGAACATACCAGGGGTAGTGACACATACTCCAAGTGGGAAGCCATTACCAATACCTTTAGCCATAGTCACTGAGGGGGAAAAAAAGTTCTGTAAGTCAGTAGTAAAGAAACAGAAAACTTGACGTTTCATAATTCTCACCAATATCTGGCATTACACCCTGAGCTTCAAAACCCCAGTAGTGGCTTCCCAGACGCCCAAACCCAGTCTGTACCTGAACACATGCAAGAAAACGGCCGTGAAACAGTGAGTGGTAAATGACACTCAAAGATGGAAATATAGCAAACTCCAACACTAACTCAAAGTCACACCCACCTCATCAGCGACACACAGGCCTCCATTTTCACGAACTATCTCATACGCCTTTTTCAGGTAGTCTTTTGGATACTGCACTGTGCCCCCAACGCCCTAGCAGGAAGGGAAAAACACAAATTAATAAAAATAAAAATAAAAAAGAATGGAATATTAACAAATCAGCCCTGTCATCTCATCACTAATTTCCCAGTTCTTTTTTTTTTTGTAAACAAGTATGCATTACATAGAGGCTACAAACAATAATAAATAAATTAATAAAAAAGCTGGGATGCCATTTGCCAGATCAAGTGCCAATAAGACAGACATCTCAAGTGCACTCACCTCTCACTTCTTCTTACCTGGATAGGCTCTGCAAAGAATGCGGCCAGTTTGCCTTTGGGCACACTGCCTCTGATAGTGTCACGGAGCTGTTCGGCATAATAATCAGCAGCCTCACAACTTCCTACAGACAAGAAAATTATCTAGCGTCGTTTTGATTATTCTGATAAACCATATGTGGATCAGGTCTCTTGGTCTCACCTGGGGTGCAGTCACATGATCTGGTCGTCTGGGCAACAGAGTCTCGACAGTTAGCACCCCCACAGTAACCTCGATACACATCGGGATTGGTTGCCTAAAGGTTTATTGGGGGGAAAAAAATTTTTTTTTTTTAAATTTTATAAATAAGTATACCATAACTTAACTAGCTTCTCTTGGGTCAGATACAGGACTAGCCCTGGATTTGCTGCAAAGTAAAGTCTAATTTGAGGTAATTTTATAGCACTTGGAAAGAGGTGGTCAGTTGTTAGAGGAAACAGCAAGTAACTCCTGCATTCATATTAAGAGAGAACCAAGAAACTGCCTTGGACTGCAAACACACTTTGACAAACTAATAGACTGTTAGCTAGAACACAAGACCTTTTGAATACAACTCTGGGTGCTTGGCTGGCAATAAAGGTATACATTATTTCTTGGATAAGTAGTGTTATGCTTTTTACCACCGATATCACTTCCAGCAATTTCCCATATTTTTGCAAGTACCAATTTACATGATGAATTCCAAATCCATTTGCAAATCCAGATTTCCACGTTCCCATTCCAGTCAGCCCCTGTGTGTAAGGACTTGTCCCATGATAACCATTTCTGTAAAATGTAACATATCTATATACAAGCTGCTCAAAGTACTTGAAAAAATTAGTATAACACAAACATTCAAACTGTTCATAAAAAAATGTAGGTGACCAAAAACTTAAAAACAGTGACAATTTTAATGACTTGCATACCTTTATATGAAAGTTAATGAATAATAATTAAACGGAGTTAATGGAGGGAGGGGCCAAGCTACCTGCTATATGTCCACATGAGGTTGTAAGGGAAAACAGGGAAAACGAAGAATAGTAAGAGAAGCCATAAAGAGCGAAATCCTAGGGAATCCTATAGCATCATAGTATCACGGTACAAGAGAGTAGCCACATATAGGATGGAAGGAAATCTCCAGGGAGAGGCACAGCGGGAAGGTGCAGAGCCTCCTCCATCATACATATCATTCACGGAAGCCCAGCTAGACTGGATAGACAGGCTGATTGTCCCCCCAAGCTGATTGCCAAGCTGGAGGCCACTGGGAGTCACCACCCACAGGGAGCCCTCCCAAGCTGGCCCTCCTGCAGAGAGGGGCCTACCACTCTGACAGCTCCTCCCACTGACCCACCAGGAACTTCATCTGCAGTCCCACCGGACAGCCTGTAGGTCCTGCTGGGACAACACTGGGACATTCTGGAGCCAGCATAATGCCCGGAAATACCACTGGTGAGCAAATTACTATACCAACAGGGAGTAGTCAAGGGTTAAAAAAAAAATAATAATAATAATCACAAAGTGAGAAGTCAGGGCTTAAGTTGTTATTAACTTCAGTTGATAGCACTCTGGGTGCGTGGCCCCTCAGTGGATAGCATCCACTTAGCACTCAGTGCTTGACCCCTCAGTTGATAGCACTCAGGGGGGGGAGGGGTGTGTGTGTGACCCCTCAATTGATAGCACTCTCCTCAGTTGATAGCACTGGGGGGGGGGGCTCATCCTAGGATTGCATTGTAGTTGTGCAGAATGGTGGTGCCAACACAGAGCCTTCACAGGGGAAAACTGGGTGACCTATGATATGTGCTACAGGAGGAAAGCTGCACTTATGAAGTCGCTGGACTGGGGGGTGGTGGACTTCACCCTATATAACGAGACATTTACAGGACGGGCCAAAGTACTCCCCCGCTGCCATCACTGCTCAAGCGAACACCACCCGTCGCACGCATGCAGCTACGCACCGGATCAGGCAACAGTCGTAACAGGCTCCTTCACGGCCAGCGAGGTCGCCAATGCCGATCTGCCAGCTATACAATGGCAAACTTGGAGACAGGTGTCACTTCTCACCATGCAAGTTCCGACATGTGTGCGGGGAATGCCAGGGGACTCACCCAGCGAGCAACTGCGGAAAACGTAGGCAACCTCCATCATCAAGGCCAAGGTCAAGGTTCCCTAGGCGCAGACCTTAAAAAACAAAAACAAAAACAACAACAACTGGATGAGGTTGATATGAACAGCAAACCATAGTGGTTAACTTGTGCATGTACATACGTATATATTAAATATATATATATATACCAATAATTATGTAAATGATATGGGATTGGACTGGGGGTTACTTAGGTAGTTATAACACAGGGGGGTTGGTAACACACGCACTTTCACCCTCACGGGTGTGATCACCCACTGCTTAGGTGAGATTTAACACTGGGTAGAGTGCATAAGCCAGTGCTACCCTGTATTTCACAGGTTACTCCTACGCGTATACGGCAGACTTAATGAGTCTCGGCCAGCCCCGGAGGAACATGCCTGTTGTTGATCATCACCTGTCAAGGATAACCACACCCCTGCGGCTAAAGGCCCGGATGCACAAACTAAAGTCGCACCCAGACCAAGACTTCGCCCACTTCATAGTGCATGGCATAGAGCATGGGTTTCCCATTGGAGTGGATGGATCCGCACGGATTGTTGCAGCTACTAGGAACATGCTATCGTCAGCACAGAACCCGGAGGTGATCGAGAGATACATCCAAGAAGAAGTGGAAAAAGGCAATATACTCGGGGCCCTTCATGCCCGGTACCTTCCGATCACTTCATATAAACAGGTTCGGTACGATCCCCAAGAAGCATCAACCTGGTAAATGGAGGCTCATTACAGACCTCTCATACCCAGAGGGAAAGAGTGTCAATGATGCTATTGACAAGAGTCTGTGCTCGCTATCATATGTGTCTGTGCATGACGTAGCAAACACAGCTGTGGCACTGGGTGAAGGGTCACAAATAGCAAAGATAGACATCAAGTCTGCTTACAGGTTGGTCCCTGTACAGCCCCAAGACAGGATTTGGCTTGGGATGCAATGGAAAGACCAAGGTCTATGTGGATGGCATGCTACCATTTGGGCTCCGATCGGCCCCCAAAATATTTAATGCCCTTGCGGATGCGCTGGAGTGGATTATTGTGAAAGAAGGTGTGGACCACATATTCCAGTACCTGGATGACTTTGCAGTTGTTGGCCCCCCGAACTCCAAAGCCTGCCAGCGGTACCTGGATATCCTGACAAGAACATGCAGGGAACTTGGCGTTCCCCTCACGCCAGAGAAGCAGGAAGGCCCCAGTACTACTCTTATTTTCCTGGGGATAGAAATTGACACGGTACGTCAGGAGCTGAGATTACCACGTACAAAATTGGAGCGGCTGGTCGAGCTTATCCGGGACTGGGCAGGAAAAAGGTCATGTACTCGTCATGAATTGGAGTCCCTAGTTGGTACTCTACAGCATGCGTGCACTGTAATACCCCCAGGGAGGGCATTCATGAGACGCATCATCTCTTTGCTAAGCATAGCGAAGCAGAAACATCACCATATTCGACTGAACAAGGAGTTCAAGTCTGATATCAGGTGGTGGCAGTTGTTTGCCTCACACTGGAATGGGTCAGCACTTATAGTGGATGATAGCAGTGGATGGCTGGAACTGACATCGGACGCCTCAGGTAACTGGGGGTGTGGTGCATGGCATCAGTCAAGGTGGTTCCAACTTGCCTGGGACGACAAGTCTCAATTACTGCAGATAGCGGTAAAAGAACTAATCCCCATTGTTATCGCAACAGTGGTATGGGGCAATGAACAATGGAAAGGCAAACACATCAGGGCACGGTGTGACAATCAAGCTGTGGTAGCAGTCATCAACAGCCGCAGCCATTTTGTGTTGCTATTCATCATACCTTGCATCACAGCACCTGTCACCAAGCACAATTAAAACATATCTGGTAGGAATTCGGCATACCCAAATCACGCTGGGGCTACCCGAACCTAAAGAATATTCTTCACTGCCACGCCTCCGGCTGGTCCAGGCAGAATAAACTGGGCAGCCTCCACATTTTGCTTCTTTGGTTTCTTTAGAGCAGGGGAAATAACAATACCCTCCATGAAAGCCTTCAATGCACAGTCGCATCTCAGCTGGGGTGACATTACTGTAGATGATGTGACAACTCCGACAATAATACGGGTTCACCTGAAACGGTCAAAGACCGACCAGTTTGGCAGAGGAGCCAACATACAGCTGGGACGAACTGGGTATGTACTGTGTCCAGTGGCAGCTGTGTTAGGCTACACTGCAGTGAGAGGCAGAGATCACGGCCCTTTCTTCAGATTCAAGAATGGCGATCCTCTGACTAAGCCAGCATTCTCTAAGCATGTCCGATCAGCCCTCCAAGAACTCAGTCTTCCATACCAGGAGTTTGCTGGCCACAGCTTCCGGATCGGGGCAGCCACGACAGCAGCGAAGGCAGGAATAGAAGACTCCACTATTCAGATGCTAGGTAGATGGAGCAGCTCCGCATTCCTGCGTATATCAGGTCGCCCCCTGAACAACTCGCTCAAATTACGACCACCCTAGCGAAATCATAATTATCAAACAATTGGAGTTCATGTCATGGTATATTTAATTATTGTTACATGATGAGTTTACTTTTTGGGGGTAGGGGTCTGAGTAGCTCCCTACTGGATATGTATACTCCCCTCATAAAACCCCAGAATGAGTGGGGGCTGGCAAAAAAGCATCCGTAATCAAACAATTAACAGTAATTAACAACAGCTAACAACAATTAACACCTGGCACATGACTAGATGGGCAGGGCCAGGACATAGTAGGTAAGGTGTAGCTGGCTTAGTGGACCTGGCTTAGTGGACCTCCCTCCAAACGTAACCGACATTAAACTTCTAATTTCTTTGGAATTGTCACTTTAACAATTTGTATATGAAATGTACATGTGACATAATTAGAAGCACAAGTGATAAAGTTAGAACTGATAAACATTCAGATGACTTTCAGATATTAAAACAATGAAAAGGCTCGATTTGAGGACAGACCTAAAATGCTTTCCTTGCTTTGTCAAACTCCAAACAATACAGCAAACTACGAAAGCCACCAACCATAAAATAATACTATACTTCTCCTCAGCACATTTGAAAGGCAAATATTTCAATTTTTGCATGCCGTTGGAAAATGAACTTTAATTTCAATTTGCTGTGAGTATGCTGCTAAACAGTACACTTTACGAAAATGTAGAGGTTAAAATTGTAGAATTTACATCTCTTCCCGGTCGTTATAAGGGGAAACATGTCACTAGTTGAGTGATATTACAAATAACAGATAGGTTATTGTCAAAACAACATCAACAACAACAAACAACCCCCCCCCCATATTTTAATTAGTAATCTGCATACCTGAGTGAGACTATGTCAAAGGCGCCAGTATAGACCCGAGCCATCATCATAGCCAGCTCATTAGCCTCCCCACCGCTGTTCGTAAGAGCCACAACCTAAGATACAATCATCGAGAACTGATACAAAACAACATCTCCTTGTATTAGGTTTTACACTACTTGCTCAAATCCTACCAACCCATTACACTCCTGCAAACTCCTTAATTTAAGTGATTTTAATAGAGAAACCAATTTATATATTCATCTGTTCTCTTACCACCAACTAAATTAATGCCCTCATATTTCCTATTGTCAATTGTGCAACATCAGCACAAGTATCAGATGTGGTGTCAGAGAAAGCAGACTACTTCTTTAAGTTGAAAACTCACACTGAGGTGCTCCGGGAGTTTGGAGGTGAGTTTCTCAATGTACTCATGAATTGGTGAGTTCATGTAGATGTTGGTGGTGTGCCATAACTTGTCCAACTGACCCTTCAAACGGTCATTCACTTTCCTACAGGAATGAGATAGTAGTAGCTACGTAAAAACATCGCAAACTTCAACTTCCCCCACATGGTTGCAATTTAGACTGAAATATAATTCTAACCTCCAATAGAAAATACTCCACAAATAAACCAGCAATATCATAAAATAAAAAAAAGTTAAATGAATGAAATAGAACAAATAAAGCTCCCAAAACAATATTAAGGTATTAAGGTTGTTTTTTAATTAGCTTTTGTTATATATTAATAGTATAGGTACTACTTATACAACTTACGGATGGCAGTGACCAACACTGACAGTTACAATACCCGCGAAGAGATCCAAGTAGCGTTTACCAGTGTGATCAAACAGCCATTGCATGTGACCCTGCAATCACCACACACACACACACAAATTCTCTTGCTGCTGCTAACGGGTCACTTGGCAGAGCCAGGATGCCTGTGCACTAAGCAGTGCAAGTTAAGCTCCTGGAGTCGAGCTAAGAACTCACAGGAGAGCATACACACACACACACACACATGCACACACACTTAGCCTCGCTAACTTTTATCAGATAATGAACTAACATTTGTTTCCATACTGGTTGACTTGTAATATTTTTTTCAAGTACCTCCAAAGGACAACTTACAAGTAATAGTGCTCATGAACACACCATAAGAGAGAGATATTTATTCACAGCCCCCCTCCCCTCCCCCTTCCTGCCCCATAAAAAAAACAAAAAAAACAAAACAAAAACAAAACAGGTATGATGTGATATTGTTACTGTATTGAAGTGGAACTTTTCCTGATAATCTGACTATTTTCTTAGTGTCCCTTACCTGATCTATGAGAACATGGTTTTTGTAGTATGTGATGATGCCAGGACTCAAGTGCTTCTTCCTGATCTCAGAGGCTTGTTCAAATGAGATTCCCTGTACATATATGAGGAAGGTTTAAAAAATGAAAATAATAATGATGACGATAACAATAAATATAATAACAATATTAATAATTGGTATTTTACATTAAGTTATAGTTAAAGCATGAGCGCTTAGTTTCTAGTCGATTTATTGCACGACAGCCCGAGGGCCGTAGGCCCGAGGACTGAGTGCGATAAATGTACTAGGCACTAAGCGCTCATGCTTTAACTAGTTTAAATACCGGGCAAGTGTTATTGCACACTTGCCAAGTTATTACACCTGACAACAATATAGCAACGGTATTTAACATACAATACGAAGCACCAATAAAGCAAGACCTCAGCCACAAGCAAACAGGTAAGTATAAAATTCACAAACAGCCATTAGTAGAACTTGCACACACTATCGAAAACCAAAGTATGTGTCAGAGTGCCCTACAATGGGAAGTTCATAGAATACACCTAGCCCACATTGACAGCTCAGTCTTAAATTTCAATACGCCAGGTTCAATCCGACATAATTGATGACCTGGCTTATACATTCTGATCCAGGACAATGAGATGCACAGCCTCAGCCCTCTATGCCTTTGTACAAGATACAACAGACAAGTGCTAAGTAAGGTAAGGGGGTGGCCTGGGATCAGTCATGCATTCATGGTCTTACAGCCAGCTCACCACTCATCCCCTTCCTTACAAAGCAAGTAATGCAAGATGCCTCTGCACTAGCTGAGTGTGGCCGCGATTACCTTGTAAGGCGGAGGTTTGAAGTCGCAAGGGGGCATCTGAGGCACACCTGACGGACATCAACGAGTCAAATTGTTTGCACACGGAAACAACAATAACTACCACGCACCAGAGGAGGCGAACTTGGCTCCCGGTAGAGCAAGAACCGGCCTGGGACACCGCGCGCGGAGGAGTAGCCGTAGACAAGTCGCCATATTATTTAACCTCTAGCTCTAACGCGGTGTAAGCAATAATTACATAATTTGTACGAGCAAATTAAGAGTAAGTATTATTGATTTGCCTGTTGTATTACAATTGATATAAAAACATGATGAAAATGGTAATAGAGGATGATTATTTGGACTATTCTTCAATATCTTCTTCTGGAACACACTAATAATAAAATTTATAATTATCATAATAATAGTAGAGATACTGGTTTTTACCAGAAATTCAACAAAACATGTCTCTTTGTCTTCTGTAATGAGCATGCACTGCAGAGAAAGAAAACCACGGTGATCCATGCGCAGAGATACTTTGGAGCAGTGATTCAAAGCCCTGGAGCAAGGCTTCAGCAGTTGCAATTTGTATCTGGGAATATGATCAACATAATCTAACTGGACATGCTATTCAAAAATTGCACACTTAAGCATCACTTTACAAAACAACATGCATACTTGTTCATGAGAGACTTCTGGCACTCAAACAATTCTATCATTTCACTGTCCTTGGGGTAGTCCATCTACAGTATACAGTAATAATGATAATGAAATAACATTATCCACGAACTGACACATATAGAAAAAAAACATAAGCCATTTCTTGCTTTCCCCCTTCATATTTTTATACTATTCCTCAGAGACATTTATCTTCTTGTATTTACCTGAATAGACCCTATGTAGCCATAAGAAGTGAGTCTGAAGTAAGGCGAAGAAGGAGACAGATGTACCTGCAGGACATCACTGCTCATGTCCAGCTCAGCAAAGGCTTCCTTCAAGCACTCTGCCTGCATGATAATCTTGTTGACCACCTTGGAGCTGGTGAAGTCAAAATCCAGAGTCTCATCGGCATCTTGTGTGTACAAATTACAGTCAGTAAGGACTCCTCCTTCTTCGAGACTGGAACACAATCACAAATATATCCTGCCAAAACTTAAATTCGTGAGAGAGAAATAGATGGGGAAAAATATAATGAAAAGTATGAGAAGAGAACGAGAAAGAAGTTTTGTTGTTTTATACAATCTAAAGGGTTGCTCCTATTCTTAAACTTACACCAATGACAAGGGATGTCCCAAGCCAGCATAGCATATCTTCAAGGAGGTGTGGCTACAGTCGAGACTACTACCGCTACTTCCTCCTCCAAAAATATTTAAACATTCCTGCACACAGAAATAGATTACCATCCAAGGTAGTCGATTCTTCTTGACACTTACTATCAGTGTAGTCAAGCTGATTTGGAAGACTACAGGACCAGAAGAGTTGAATGTAAATGTCCGAAAGAGAGAAGTTTGAATAAATGCATTAGCTTGCATTGACTTTGACTGCTCCACTGTCACTTTGATACCATTATTGCTAATAAAGCAGGTGGCAGTCTAAAACATTTACTAGACTTAACTTACAGGCTATTTCATATTGTCAATGGGAAAATTTTAACCTCTTTAAAATTTATGGCCTTAAGAATAGAAGAAAGATTTCTGGCATTGTCCATAGTAGCAACCAAAACATAGTCCTCTTCTTCATCATCTCTACTATCTTGCAATGCCATACTATACACTTTACCTGTCTGTCAACTTGGTGCTTACCTCTTACAGACCCTTTACCTAATTCTACTTTATCTTACCAAGTACACGGTGTAGCAGAATCAAATGGACAACACTTTGAGAGAAGGCTGGGATTGGACTTCGTGTGCTTCGTTCGTTACCGCTGTTATTCTTGGGATATGTATTTTAGTGTACAAGGGGGTGCAGTATGATAGAGATCAACGAAGGAAATCAACAATTGGAATAAAAGACGAGGTAACATTCAAGTATTGTTTCGTCTTTCTCATTTTTTCACATGTAAATTGTAATGCCATTATTTAGCCTTCAGATACTGAACCGGAATTCAAAAATTTACCGAATTTTAGGCAAGCTGGAGGAAGTGGTCTAAAGAATAAGAATGGAAAAAAGGTCAAAGATGGCTACCTTTACAGGTCATCCCGCACTGACTTCTTGAATGAAGAGGAAACCAGTAGGATAAAAGATCTGGGAATAAAGAGTATCATTGACCTCCGCAGAACTAAGGAATATGTGCAAGCAAATGGCGATAAGATTTTAGACAAAACATACAAGATTCGTATCATGAAGAATGGTAAAATTAAAGACTGGAAGCAGAAAAAAGGAAGGTCAAGTTCCCCAGGCAGCACTGGCGACTCCCGCTATTATGGCCAAAGATTCTTGGTGAACTTCATGACCAAAAAATTGATCCTCCAGGTCTTCAATAAAGTGAACATCATCATTCGAGCCTTCTCCCTCAGTCTTCTTGTGGTGGACGAGTTCTTTGGGAGTCACCTGTTTGTCCGTCTCTTTAGCTACCTCGTCTCCAACAAGCAAACCCTGTCTGACCAGTACATGTCTATAGTAGAGCACACCAAGCAGGAGGTAGCCAATACATTGAGGCTGCTACTCGACAAGGGTAATGTGCCTGTTCTGATTCATTGTGCACATGGGAAAGACAGGACTGGTGTTATAGTGGCTCTCATACTAGGATGCCTGGAGGTGGATGATGACATCATAGCCGAGGATTACGCCAAGTCAGAGGTGAGTGGGTGAAAAATGGGTGGTGAATAAGTGGCTTGTGCTTTTACCCTGTCCGAAATATTTTCAAGAAAGATAACGACAAATTGTAATTGTATTAGAAGTCGGGTAAGGGTGCTGCTACACAATATTACACATGCTTGCAGGTACTGTTCATCTCTTTATAGAACTGGTTACTGTAAGTACCTGTAGTGATTTCACTAAGGAGGGAGAGTAGTCACACTCCTCCTGCAAGAGTTTGTGGAACTATGAGTAAATATATATTTTCTGCTTACCACCCTAAATATGGCTTTTAGAATAAAACACAGGCAATGTGAAGAAAATAAAAGCTGCAAATAGAAAGAAAATTAATTAAATGGTTATAATACAAAGCAGTCTCTAATATGCCCCACCTCCCAAAGAATCACCAAAAAACCCAAAAGAAAAGGCCAGGGAAGAAAATATGTGGGAGTGATAATTATATATTTAAACAAAATAATGTGGATCCATAGCTAACAGTGGTACATGAATACCATGCTTTGATGTATTTATTTTGTTGTTTTGTTTATTTATTTGTTTTTAATTTTTTAAGCAAAAGTCTTTTAGAATAATTGTCAGTAGCAATGTGTTTTGATCTATTTGTTTATTTAGCTTTGCTCTACAAAGTAACTCCCTTCTATTCACGCTGTGGCTGATAAACTTTAGGTTAACTCCAGGTCACTTCACTTGTACACAATACAAGCCAAGATTCACTGTAAAAAAAACTCGATTCCAATTTTTTTAAAATTTATTTTTAATTAATTTATTATTTTTTTTATGGGTTGGGGAAGGGGTAGGGGAAGAAGGAGATTTACAACTTACAGACGCTTTTGTTGCGTAATAGTCTTTGCAATACTTGGCATTGTTTGATTTCATACTAACACCTGTAAAACAACATGTCTAGCAGTTGTTTTTGTGGTTGTCATTGTTGTTTTTTGTATTAACACTGAATTTACCCTGGAGGTAATGAACGCTTGAACCTGATGTCTGAGCATAGCACAAAAGAAGAGTGGGTGTGTGCACTTCTACGCTGATGCTTTATTAACTTAATTGTTCAGCTCTGAGAATTAAGTGCCCACTTAGAGTTACAGTAGCTGGCTAACTCATGAAATCAATTTCATTGCCATTTTCTGGTGTGTGATTGTAAAAGCAGGTGCTGGCTATGACAATGTGTAGTTCACTTGCCGCTGCTGTTAGTGATCTCTTGCTGCCCTGGGTGTGTGCTCACTCACTATATCCTTAGTTAGTTTTGTGCAGTAAAGTGTGCTATTTGTATTCACAGTTACTCAGAGTGTGTAGAAATGAGGGGGTTATTTAATCAAGTGATGTTGTTACCAGCACAATAAAGTTATTCAATGTAAAGGTTTAAAAAGCCAATTTGCGAGCCTAGCAGAACTTCCACAAACTTTCAAAAAAGAATATTCAACTCTACTACGCATGCACTTTATTTTGTAAAATGGAGGTTAACGCCCAGTTAACCGGGGTTAACTCCGGCACTGGGAGCGGCCGGGCAGCAGGATCAGGGGGTGGACTCTATAAGGCCTAAGGACAGCGGGTAAAGGGGGTATACAGTAGGCGGGGTACACAGTAGGCGGGGTCAAGAGTCCTCGTGCTAGCAGAGTTGCAGGCAAGGCAGCCAGAATAGCCAGCAGGGCGGCGATTGCGTTCTTGTCGTATAAGTTGCGTGTACTTGTTGCTCGATAGCGTGTTAGTGATGTCTAGCGAAGAAGCATCAGGCTCTGGGGCCACCCCAGTGGTGACTGCCGTCAACCTCGACGAGAGGACGATGGCTGCTATCATCTCCGGGGTGGTAAGCAAGCTGCAGGAGACTAGGAGAGATGGCAGCGGGGGAGGTGAGATGGGGTCGTAGTTAGGCTAGTTAGGGGGGGAGCTCTTCGCGCCAGCCCTCCTCCAGCCACTGCGGCTGTGTAACTATAGGGAGCTAGGCGGGGAGCCCCCGTAGGCTATATAGCGGGGTACCAGCCGCTGGGGTACATGCACTGATGGGGCAGGAGCCAGAATAGCAGGGTGGGACAATTAGCCACCGGGCAGGCAGGGCAACAGGGCGTGAGCTGGGCCATGATTGCCAGGGCCATGGCAGATCAGCTGGGCTGTGTGCTGGACACGCTGGGCCGTGGGACAGGCCACCACAACCTGACTAAATGGCTTGCAGACAGCCGTGGGCATGGCAACAGCGAGACATAGCAGCGAGGCAGGTGCAGGGGCCTGGGGCTCAGGGTAGCTTGGCACTTAGCAGGGCAAAAGCACAAGCAAGGGCCAGCGGCCTAGTGCAATGTGGCACGTAGCAAGGCAGGAGCGTATGCGGGGGCCAGCGGCCCAGTCTGCATGGCATGCAGCAGGGTAGGATCAGATGCCAGGGCCAGCGGCCCAGTTTTGCATGGTATGGCGGGGCGGCAGGACAGGCGGGCCGGCCCAGTGAGGGCCCAAGCAGCCGGTCTTGAGTCAGTGCTGGGCTGGTTGGCTGCAGAAGCCTAGTACATTGCATTATGTTTGTATCCTCTGGCGGGCAGGTGGCTGGGGTCTGCTCCCGAGCAGCGGTGAGCTGGCAAGCAGCGGGATCCGAGCGCTGGACGCAGAGCAGGGGGAGATGGGCTCAACCAGCAGGGAGCCAAGCAGCGAGATCTCCATATGTGCGGGACCAGGGAGTGCCGACGGCGGGGACAAGGCTAGGTCGGCCATGGTCAGCTTGGGAACTGGGTTGCCGCCGCTACCAAAGAAACTGGTGGAGCGGATACAGGCCAACGAGTATGTTGATTTCACAGAGCTGCCGCCAGCTAGAGGCAAGGGCCGGCTGAACGCACAGCACGGGGACAACCAAGTTGTCGTGGTCCAGGCAGCGGACCTCATGCAGTCGAAGCGAGTGATTCCTGACCTAGCGACATGGTCCCAGTGCTATGCCGTGTACATGGCAGTGCTGCTGGCTCATCAACCGGACAGACTGGCAGACCTCATGGGCTATCAAGCATTGATAGCCAGGTGCAGCAAGAAATACAAGTGGCCGGCATGGGTGGTGTACGACCAGAACTTCCGGCAAGATGCGGCCGGCAACCCGGAGTTGCGGTGGGCCAAAGCCGACCCGAGTATCTACACCCAGTGCTTTACGGGCCAGGAGGCTAGCAGAGAGAACTGGTGCAGCAAGTGCCAGGGAATAGACCACCAGTCGGCTGACTGCCCCTTCGGGACCAGGAAACGTTCCTGGTTTTCTGGACCTGGGGCCGCAAGCTTACCCCAAGCGAGGATCGGCGGCGGGTATGGGCAGGAAGTGTGCCAGAAATACAATAAATTCCATGGGGACTGCCGGCATGGCAAGTCGTGCAGATACATGCACGTGTGCAGCGGCTGCAGGGGCCCCCACCCCATATCGAGATGCAAGGCAGGCTCAGATTCGCAGCAGCAGCAGGATGCGTGAAGCTAGAGTGGCTAGGCGCCGAGTCAGACTGTGTCATGATCATGTTTTGTGGTGTCTGTCGCATGGACAGTGCTGTGTTTATTTCGCATGATGCTCTATTGAATTGAAAGAACATGCTATGTGCCAACGGCAGGAACGGGGGGGGGGGACAGGGCGGCTGTGGTAGAGTATGGGTGGGCGGGTAAGTGGCTACCAGTAAGCTGGGAGGGGCTGTGGGCAGGTAAGGTGCATGGCATGTAGGGTCAGGGCGGATGGGGGGGGGGGGTGCTGCAAGCCGGGCAGCTGGTAGAGGCCCGGGGCTGGCAGTTCGAGGCTGAGCTCACGATATGCTGTCGTGTTGGTGTCAGATGCAGAGCCGAGCGAGAGACACAAGGCTGTGCAAGGCAAGCAGCTGCGAGCACTGGCTGAAGATGCTGGGAGGACGGCCCCTCCACTGCCGGAGCACCTGGCTAGGATTTCCACCCCAATGAGCGGGGTTATCTGGGCGCAGGAGCTGGCCGATCACCCAGATGCAGTGCTGGTCAGCGAGATCCTCCAGGGGATACGCGAGGGCTTCAGGATCGGCTACGGCCGCAGCAGAGCCCCCTTGAGAGCTAGAGGGCAGAATATGCAGTCTGCCACGGAGCACAGCGAGGTGGTGGACAAGTACCTGGCTGATGAAATCGAGGCTGGAAGGGTAGCGAGGGCAGGCACCCCTCAGCAAGCCGAGGCGATGGGCATTCACTGCAGCCCGTTCGGGGTCATCCCCAAGAAGAACAGGCCAGGGCGGTTCAGGTTGATTCTGAACCTGTCCGCGCCGGAAGGTTCCAGCGTGAACGACGGCATCAGCAAGGAGCTAGCCTCCCTATCATACGTCTCGCTGGACGTGGTGGCAGAGGCAGCAGCAAAGCTGGGGCGCGGGGCATTGCTGGCTAAAATGGACGTGAAGCAAGCCTATCGCCAGGTGTCCGTCCACCCAGACGACAGGCCCCTGCTGGGCATGCTGTGGAAGGGTGAGGTGTTCGTGGACACCACGCTGCCTTTCGGTTTGAGGTCGGCCCCACTGCTGTTCACTGCTCTGGCCGACGCAGCGCTGTGGGTGATGAAGAAACATGGCACTTCGCACGTCTTCCACTACGTGGATGACTTCATCACCATGGGAGCAGACGCAGCCGAGTGCGAGAGGAACAACGCCATCATGCACGAGACCTGCACCAGGCTGGGGCTCCCGCCAGAGCCGGAGAAGGACGAGGGCCCTGCGACGTGCATTACGTTCCTGGGCATCGAGCTAGACACGGCGGAGCTGGAGCTGAGACTGCCGCAGGACAAGCTGGCGCGGCTGACCACAGAACTGGCTGGCTGGAGAGGCAGGAAAGCTTGCAAGAAGCGGGACCTCCTCTCCCTGATCGGTGTGCTGTTGCACGCCTGCAAGGTCGTGAGAGCCGGCAGGACCTTCCTGCGGAGGTTGATAGAGCTCTCGACGACTACCAAGAGGCTAGAGCATTTCGTCAGGCTGAGCAGGGAGGCCCGATCCGACATCGAGTGGTGGTGGCAGTTCAGCACCAGCTGGAACGGCATCAAGCTGCTTAAATCGCCGGCGGAGACACACCCCGCCATAATTGTGGTGTCTGATGCGTCGGGCTCGTGGGGCTGCGGGGCTTACTGTGGCTCGCAGTGGTTCCAGCTTCCATGGGCTGGCGAGGCTGAGCAGTGGCACATCACGGCGAAGGAGCTGGTCCCAATCGTGGTGGCGACCGTGCTGTGGGGCAGGAGCTGGAGAGGGCAGACAGTGCTAGCTCGATGCGACAACGCAGCAGTCGTGTCGATCATTGGCAAGGGCACCTCGCGGGACAAGGAGGCCATGCACTTAGCAAGGTGCTTGGCCTTCTTCCAGGCAGAGTTCGACGTGCAGCTGGTGGCATCTCACATAAAGGGGGCGGAAAACGTGCTGGCTGACGCCCTGTCTCGAAATAACTCGGTGCTGTTTCGTGCTCAGTGTCCACAGGCAGAAGCAGAACCAACACCCATCCCAGAGGCTCTGCTGGACCTCCTGCTGGTCAAGAGGCCGGACTGGACCTGTCCCGGCTGGACCGATCTGTGGAGCGCTACCGTGCGAGCAGTATAGCGGACTCCACGGGTCGGGTCTACGGCTCGGCCCAAGCAAGGTACGAGCGCTTTTGCAGGGCGGCCCAAGCCCGACCATGGCCGACGTCAGAGCGTCTACTGTGCCGCTTCGTTGCCCGGCTGGCGGACGAGAGCGTGTGTGCGGCCACGATCAAGTGCTACTTGGCAGCTATCAGACACGGACACATAGCAAAAGGCTGGGGGGACCCGGAGATTTGTCAGATGCCACGGCTGGAGCAAGTGACGAAAGGGATCAAACTGGTCCAAGCGAGATCGTCGTCCTCAAGTCGGTCCCCCAAGCTGCCGGTGACTCCGGCCCTCCTGCGGAAGATGAGCCGGGTCTGGAGGGCAGACAGCAACAGGTTCAACGGCACAATGCTGTGGGCAGCCTGCACGCTGTGCTTTTTTGGTTTCTTCAGGTCGGGCGAGATAACAATCCCCGCTGAAGGAGCATTCGATCCGGACGCACACCTGTCTTTCGACGACGTGATGGTGGACAGCGTGCAGGCCCCTCAGCTGGTGAGGGTGAGACTGAAGTCGTCCAAGACCGACCCCTTCCGGAAGGGAGTGGACGTGTTTGTGGGCAGGACGGGCGATGACTTGTGTCCAGTGGCAGCCGTGCTGGCGTACACGGTCCAGCGAGGCAAGGGGCCTGGCCCGTTCTTCCGATTCCAGGACGGCGGCCCCTTGACCAGGCAGAAGCTAGTCACGGAGGTCAAGCGAGCTCTGGAGAAATCAGGTGTGGACAGCAGGGCATACGCGGGCCACAGCTTCAGGAGCGGGGCAGCCACGACGGCGGCAGAGCAGGGCGTGGAGGACTCGGTAATCAAGATGCTGGGCAGATGGAGGAGCTCGGCATACCAGCTGTACGTGAGGACGCCCAGGAGGCAGCTGGCAGCCTTTTCCAAGAGACTGGTTGGCGGGTGTGGGAGAGGCGCCCCCCAAGCTTGATGAGGTCACCTCGCAACAGACTATCACTGTGTTGGTGTTGGCCATGTTGTTGCATTGGCTGTCGTTGCTGGTGTTTTCATGTTCTGATCTATGCTAGACTGGCTGACTTAGGTAAGGGGTGGCGGTAGCGGGAGGGCAGTAGGGGCCTGGGTAGTTAGCAGTAAGTAGTCTAGGGTTAGGATGGTACCCGGTGTCTCGATAGGTCAGTTTGGAGGGTGGAGGCTTTTATTCTGGCACCAGCAGCAGGTGCACAAAATAAGAAGTAATTGGCCAAGCTGATGGCCAATGTAACCCCAAACCTTGCCGCGCAAGGCGCGGGCTGAACTCGACCCGGGTACCGTCCGGCAAACACTCAACTGATGCATACGCTAGAACTAGAGGCAGGAATGCAAGAGATAGCAGAAGCTAGAATTACATCAGTGCAACGAGTTAAATGGAGGTTAACGCCCAGTTAACCGGGGTTAACTCCGGCACTGGGAGCGGCCGGGCAGCAGGATCAGGGGGTGGACTCTATAAGGCCTAAGGACAGCGGGTAAAGGGAGTATACAGTAGGCGGGGTACACAGTAGGCGGGGTCAAGAGTCCTCGTGCTAGCAGAGTTGCAGGCAAGGCAGCCAGAATAGCCAGCAGGGCGGCGATTGCGTTCTCCCACCCACCACGACCCCTTCGGGCCGGGAGTTCACACAGGGGGGTAGGTAGGGCATTATCCACCAGGGCGGGTTAGTGCTCCGCTCTGGTGTGACAGGTACCTGGTCGAGTTGGGCTGGAGGCTTTTATTCTGGCACCAGCAGCAGGTGCACAAAATAAGAAGTAATTGGCCAAGCTGATGGCCAATGTAACCCCAAACCTTGCCGCGCAAGGCGCGGGCTGAACTCGACCCGGGTACCGTCCGGCAAACACTCAACTGATGCATACGCTAGAACTAGAGGCAGGAATGCAAGAGATAGCAGAAGCTAGAATTACATCAGTGCAACGAGTTAAGCCTCACTGACCGCTCGTGGCCAGTTGTGGTTCATGCCCATGCCAACCGTTTGTTACAAGTATTGTATTGTTTTATTTAGTTCTCAGTTATTGTTCCTAGTGTGAGTATCTGTTATTATCGAACCAGTGAAGTTCAACTACTGACCCACCCCAGCCGGCTGATTACTCAGACTAGCTAACATCAAGTTATCTACTCGATCATCCAACTTCACAAAAGTTACTGCCATAAGGTCGCCAATCCGACAGCAAGCCTTGTACCGGACAGACGACAGGGCAGCAAAGTCTTTCTTATTAGGTCCCCTCACTGTCTACACAGCTAGGTCCAAATTTACGACTCAAAGCTGCCTTTCCCAACTGCCGTAGTCAGTGCGAGCGAGATCAACTAATGTGCATTTAAAATTTCAATTGTCATGTATACTGGGAACAATACACACTTGAAATTGTTGTGACCTTTAAATTTATCTGGATATCTGCATACTTTTGAATTACCATAATACCATGTGTGGTAGAACAATGCGGGGGAAACCCTTAGAAAGCACACAGAAGTCCCGAGGAAGGGTGAATCCTTGTAGTACTTGAGCATCGAGCAATGGCCTGTGGCTTCTGGTGTCAAGTTGTACCTTAGCCTGCGGGTTTCTAATTGCAAATATTTTGAAACAGCTGAGCGATAGTTTAATGAATGCTAGCCTTGTTTAAAACCTGGAGGTTTTAGTTGCTGTCTCGTTTGTCCTTACAGAAAATCATGTAGTGTTTTGTTGTTGTTTTTAGTGTGTGTGTGTTTGTTGTTTAGGATTTTTTGTTTTGTTTCTAACGTCTATAGCTACAACTCTTTTGAGACAACTGAGGTATAGCTGAATGAATGCAAGCCTTCTTAGTGTGTGTGTGTTTTTTGTAGTTGTTGTTTAGGAATTGTTTTTTTTTTTGTTGTTTTTTTTCCCAGCCTTATTTTATAGGCACAGGACCGTAAGTAATGAGAATTGCTATAACAACTGAGTATCCCTGAATGCACTATTACTGGTGTATGTGTGTAACCTGTGGCACTATTACTGGTGTATGTGTGTAACCTGTGGCACTATTACTGGTGTATGTGTGTAACCTGTGGCACTATTACTAGTGTATGTATGTAACATGTGGCACTATTACTGGTGTATGTGTGTAACCTGTGGCACTATTACTAGTGTATGTGTGTAACCTGTGGCACTATTACTAGTGTATGTGTGTAACCTGTGGCACTATTACTAGTGTATGTGTGTAACCTGTGGCACTATTACTGGTGTATGTGTGTAACCTGTGGCACTATTACTAGTGTATGTGTGTAACCTGTGGCACTATTACTGGTGTATGTGTGTAACCTGTGGCACTATTACTGGTGTATGTGGGTTAACATGTTTGGCCCACTAGTACTAGTGTATGGTGTAACATGTGGCACTATTACTGGTGTATGGTGCAACCTGTGGCACTATTACTATGTATGTGTGTAACCTGTATGGACTATTACTGGTGCTATGTGTTGTAACCTTGTGGCACTATTACTAGTGTACTGTGTGTAACATGTGGCACTATTACTAGGTATGTGTGTAACCTGTGGCACTATTTCTAGTGATTGTGTTGAAAAGGGTGGCACTAATGGGTATGTGTGGAACCTGTGGCACGATTACTAGTGTATGTGTGTAATGCGGGCAATATTCTAGTGTATGGGTTGTAACCTGTGGCAATATTACTGGGTATGTGGTAAAACCGTGGCACTATACAGTGTATGGGTGGACCTGTGGCACTATTAGGTGTATGTGTGTAACTTGGCACTATTACTGGTGTGTATGTGGTAACTGTGGCACTATTAGGTGTTATGTTGTGTAAACCTGTGGCACTATTACTGGTGTATGGCGTAACCTGTGTGCACTAGTACTAGTGTATGTGGGAACCTGTGGCACTATTAATGGGGGATGTGTGTAACTGTGGGCACTATTACTGGTGTATGTGTGTCACCTGTGGCACTATTACTGGTGTATGTGTGTAACCTGTGGCACTATTACTGGTGTATGTGTGTAACCTGTGGCACTATTACTGGTGTATGTGTGTAACCTGTGGCACTATTACTGGTGTATGTGTGTAACCTGTGGCACTATTACTGGTGTATGTGTGTAACCTGTGGCACTATTACTGGTGTATGTGTGTAACCTGTGGCACTATTACTGGTGTATGTGTGTAACCTGTGGCACTATTACTGGTGTATGTGTGTAACCTGTGGCACTATTACTGGTGTATGTGCGTAACCTGTGGCACTATTACTGGTGTATGTGCGTAACCTGTGGCACTATTACTGGTGTATGTGCGTAACCTGTGGCACTATTACTGGTGTATGTGCGTAACCTGTGGCACTATTACTGGTGTATGTGCGTAACCTGTGGCACTATTACTGGTGTATGTGCGTAACCTGTGGCACTATTACTGGTGTATGTGCGTAACCTGTGGCACTATTACTGGTGTATGTGCGTAACCTGTGGCACTATTACTGGTGTATGTGCGTAACCTGTGGCACTATTACTAGTGTATGTGCGTAACCTGTGGCACTATTACTAGTGTATGTGTGTAACCTGTGGCACTATTACTGGTGTATGTGTGTAACCTGTGGCACTATTACTGGTGTATGTGCGTAACCTGTGGCACTATTACTGGTGTGTATGGTGCGTAACTGTGGCCCATTTACTGGTGTATGTGTGTAACCTTTGGAGCACTATTACTGGTGTAGTGTGTAACCTGTGGAACTATTACTGGTGTAGGTGTAACTGTGGCACTATTAATGGGTGTATGTGTGTAACCTGTGGCAATATTCGTGTATTGTGTAACCTGTGGCACTATACTGGTGTATGTGTGTAACTGTGGCACTATTCTGTGGTATGTGTGTGTACCTGTGGCACTATTACGTGTATGGTTGTAACCGGGGCACTATACTTGGTGTAGTGTGGTAACCTGTGGCATATTACTGGTGTATGTTGTAACCTGTGCACTTTACTGGTGTATGGTGGTAACCTGTGGCACTATCTACTGGTGTTGTATGTGATGTTTTGAAACAGTGCACTATTACTGGTGTATGTGTGAACCTGTGGCACTATTATGGTGATTGTGTGAACCTGTGGCAAATTCCTGGGTATGTGTGTAAACCTGTGGCACTATTATGCGGTATGTGTGTAACCGGCTGGCACTATTACTAGTGTATGTGTGTAACCTGTGGCACTATTACTAGTGTATGTGTGTAACCTGTGGCACTATTACTAGTGTATGTGTGTAACCTGTGGCACTATTACTGGTGTATGTGTGTAACCTGTGGCACTATTACTGGTGTATGTGTGTAACCTGTGGCACTATTACTGGTGTATGTGTGTAACCTGTGGCACTATTACTGGTGTATGTGTGTAACCTGTGGCACTATTACTAGTGTATGTGTGTAACCTGTGGCACTATTACTAGTGTATGTGTGTAACATGTGGCACTATTACTAGTGTATGTGTGTAACATGTGGCACTATTACTAGTGTATGTGTGTAACCTGTGGCACTATTACTGGTGTATGTGTGTAACCTGTGGCACTATTACTGGTGTATGTGTGTAACCTGTGGCACTATTACTAGTGTATGTGTGTAACCTGTGGCACTATTACTAGTGTATGTGTGTAACCTGTGGCACTATTACTGGTGTATGTGTGTAACCTGTGGCACTATTACTGGTGTATGTGTGTAACCTGTGGCACTATTACTGGTGTATGTGTGTAACCTGTGGCACTATTACTGGTGTATGTGTGTAACCTGTGGCACTATTACTAGTGTATGTGTGTAACCTGTGGCACTATTACTGGTGTATGTGTGTAACCTGTGGCACTATTACTGGTGTATGTGTGTAACCTGTGGCACTATTACTGGTGTATGTGCGTAACCTGTGGCACTATTACTGGTGTATGTGCGTAACCTGTGGCACTATTACTGGTGTATGTGCGTAACCTGTGGCACTATTACT